>ERZ650309.601-NODE-601-length-17700-cov-5.653840_pt1 | contig 17700 bp, 18 predicted proteins | sample MGYA00376245_ERZ650309 | MGnify/ENA primary metagenome ERZ650309 (study PRJEB26733, sample SAMN07839294) | wastewater metagenome | biome: urban; feature: wastewater treatment plant; material: waste water | place: USA: North Carolina | collected 2016-04-26 ...
ATGATGGCGTTAGTTATGGTCAATCAGGAGGCAATAATGCATTGAAGGGATATAACTTCTGGGGCGATGTGTATACTTTCGGCGTTGGTGGGTACAGCTATAATGATTATAACCGAACCGGTGGTGTATTAGGTGCTGAAACCAGCGGTTTATACTGGGGTTCACTAGGCTACAGAAGTAGTGGTTTACTTAATTATGGGGTATATGGTAGTGCTGCCTATGCCAATGGCGCTGGTCAATTGCCAAGCACTGAATTGAATGGAGTTGGTGGTGGCTTCTTTGGCACCATAGGTTCTCTTTCTAAAGGAAGTGTAATTGGTCAAATGAATGAAGGCGAATTATTTGCAGCTTACAACAAAGGAGATGTGTATACTTCAGGTAAACAAATCGAATTGGTATCTTCTGAAGAAAATGTAAGTGGGCAGAGAAGGGTTCGAACCTTCGTACACTCACGTGAACAGATTTACAGTCTGTCGCCTTTAACCACTCGGCCATCTGCCCAATTCAAAAAATGAAAGAGCCGCTTGTCGGAATCGAACCAACGACCTACTGATTACAAATCAGTTGCTCTACCAGCTGAGCTAAAGTGGCTTTTTATATATTTTTGATATTGTCTAAGAACAAACCCTTTTTACGGGGTCGCAAAGGTAGATGAAAACTTTACTTTACAAAATTTTCAAAAAAATATTTTCTAATTTTCATGTGTTTAAACATACTAATTTGTTGAATCTTGCCTAAGTTAGCTTTATGGTGTGATAATCTGACTGTTTTGCGGATCTGTAGGTGAAAAGCTGATATCTATAGAATCTGTGATAATGGTATCCTTTTGCATCACAGCACTATCCTTAACTTCATCATCCTCATTTATAAAGGTATAATAGAGCATGAGGGAATCATTTGGTAATATTCTTCTTTCAAAAATTTTTGCCTTGGTACTAACCATATTTTGGCAACCACAGCATGATAATGATAAAAAAATGATAAGTGTGAATGCAATTAATTTCATGGTGCCACACTTACCAAAAATCAGGCCACGCATTTAAGTGGCCTGATTATATTTTTAAGCTGCGAGTTTATCTTTTCGCCTTTTCATTTGGGAAATCATTGATTCTAATGCAGAATCGAAGGAAGTTTCAAAAGATTTTGAACTTGCTTTTACAAAAAAACTATGTCGTGGCACTTGTACTTTTATTTCTACAATCTTGTCTTTTATATTATGTACAATATTATCCAACTTTAAAAATACTTCTATACTTAAGATTCTGTCATTAAAGATATTTAATTTTTGTGCTTTAGTTTTTACATAATCCATGAGTTTTAAGTCTGCGTCAAAATGTACTGTTTGAATGTTTACGTTCATACTTTATTACTTTTTAGATGAAAAAAATGGGTAAAATCACATCATCGGCAAATGTTTTTTTTAAAGAAATTGTTTCTGCAAGTATAAATATAACATCTTTCTTATCCAATTTTTTTTTGCTAATTTTTTGGACAATTTTATGACCAGAGCGGGTAGCTTATTTCTGTAAAAAAGTTTTACAATGCAGTGAGTATGATAAGCATTTCCTAAGAGTAGAATTTATAGAAAATCATAGATACAATACCACTAAGCATGATGATTTTTATCAGCGTACTAAGCCGATGAAAATCTATAGCATTTGACGATTTGTAAAGCTTTTGTATAGATAATGCCAAAGGAGCAATGAGTAAAATCATACACCAGCCGAAACTCAACCACCATCCAAATTGTAGTACATAGATATTGATAAACAAAAGACTTGTCAATAATACCACCATCCAAACACCTGCAAACATCTTACTTACATTAACACCCCATACCAAGGGCATAGTAGTGCAGCCATACCGGCGGTCCCCTTCCATATCTTCCATATCTTTTACCACTTCTCTTATGAGTGATATTACAAATGCAAAACCTGCATACAGAAATGAGAAACGGGCAATTTTTGGCATATTGAGCAATGAATCTCTAAAGAAAAATCGAGCCTCACACCAAGTTAATACAAGAATAACCCATGCTGTAAGAAGGGATATTAATATATTGCCAACCAATAGCTTTTTTTTAAGTGATATGGAATAGATAAACAATAGTATAACACAGGACAGGTTTGAAAAACCCAATAATGTAACCTTAGTAGTAAAATCAAGGTAGAAGCCAATTACAATGCCGATCATACTCAAGATGAGGTGCCAAATGATTGTCCACCGTCTGCTTATAAATTTTTGAACAATCAGCTTATCCGGTTTATTCACCTGATCAATGTTTACATCGAAATAATCATTAATAATATACCCTGCTGCTGCTATGAAAACTGAAGATAAACTGAGTAAAATAAATTGAAAAGGAGAAAGGCTACTTTTTTTGCCTGCCTCTTCAAATACAGGTTGAATGATGCAGGTCCAAAATAAAAACTGTGTAAGTGCTATAAACACCAAATTAGGCCACCTAATCAAACGTATAAAAGCTATTACCAGTTTCAAAATTTTATTTTGGCAAATAAAAGAAAGAAAGATTGCTCTTCCTTTATTTTATTTTGAGTAAGAAAACTGTAAAACCAATGAAGTTTTTTTTAGATGCAATAGCAACTATTAATACAACAAAATATCTCTGATAAAATTATGATATTCATCAAAGGAGGGTAAATTATTATGACCGCCACCCGGGATTTCTATAAGCGTAATTTTATTTGGATTTATTTTTTGTAAATTTTCACTTTGTGTTAAAGGGATTAACCAATCCTTTGTACCATGTATAATATAGGTATGACAATTTACCCTTTTAATCCATTTATCTGTGCGTAAATGATACCTCAACATATACCTATGTGGTAAAAATGGGGCATATCTTTCAGCTACTTTTTTAAAACTAAAATAGGGTGAATCCAAAATGAGGTATCTCGGTTTGTTGTCAGCTGCAACTTTTGTAGCAAATCCGCTTCCCATACTTCTTCCATATACTAAAATATGATGCTCCGGATATTGCGCTGCAAGCGTATCATATACAAACTGCATATCATCTAACATTTCTTTTTCGCCACGTTTACCTGTGCTTTTCCCAAAGCCTCTGTAATCAACCAACACTACATCATAGTCGTATCTATAAAAATCTCTTGCATATTTTGCCCAGCCTTTTATACTTCTGGTATTGCCATGAAAATATAGTATGAGTCCTTTTGGATTTGTATGAAAGAAATGAAGCCCATTAATCGTAACTGATTGTTCTACCTCAAAATTTAATTCCCGAAAGGGTATATCATATTTATACACAAAATCCTGTGGTAATTTTTCTGGTTTAAATATCAATCGCTCTTGTACAAAATATCCAATAAGGAATACTGCTATATAACAAACTATTATATAAATGACAATAGGAGGCATATACAAAGATTGAAAATATGCCGTCAAATTACTCCTTTCATTGTTATTAGATCAAATCAAAATCTGAGTGTATAAACAATAGCTCCCATAAAATATTAAAATTTCCATTTCACAAATGCCTCCATTGCGGCATATTGTGTGAGTCCAAGACTGGCGTAGAGCTTTGCTGTATGGGCATTTCGCTCTTCTGCACGCTGCCAAAACTCTCTTGCATCTGCACCTTGAAATGGCACGCTATCTTTTTGGCTTTGATGTATAAAAATGCCATGTCTTTTTTTCATTACCTGCTCCGGACTCATAGGAATTGCCATTTCTATTTCATCAATATCCCATTCCTGCCAGGCTCCTTTATACAACCAGAGCCAGCAATCTTTGATCCATTCATCACCCTCTTGCTTGCATGCTTTTAAAGCTTGATCAATGATATTAAAACAAGTAAGGTGTGTACCGTGAGGATCTGCAAAATCGCCTGCGGCAAATATTTGGTGTGGTTTTATTTTTCTAAGCAATAATTTTGTTATGGCAATGTCTTCATCTCCGAAAGGATTTTTCTCAATAGTACCCGTTTCATAAAATGGAAGATTCATAAAATGCCAATTACCCTCGGGCAAACCCACATACCTACATGTGGCAGCAGCTTCTGTACGACGAATCAATCCTTTTACTGCCCTCACTTCTTCGGTATCTGGACTATAATCTTTTTTATTGAGCAAATGTGTGCGTGCTTCTTCCAATAACTGTGTAGCTTTGGTGTTGTCCTGATGAAAAAGGGTTTCAAAGCCAGCGGCAAAATCCATAAATCTGGTTACAAAATCATTGGCAACAGCAATATTTCCACTGGTTTGATATGCTACATGTACATCATTTCCATGTGCTTTCAAACGCATAAAAGTGCCGCCCATACTAATGATATCATCATCTGGATGTGGGGAAAATATTAGCGATGTTTTTGGATATGGTGTACTTCTCTCCGGATGATTGGGTATTGTAACATTTGGCTTACCTCCCGGCCAACCGGTTATACTATCCCTAAGCATATAATACACTAACAAATTAATATCATAAGCTGATCCTCTCTCTACTAACAGCTCCCCAAGACCATGTTCATTATAATCCACTTCCGTTAAACTAAGAATGGGTTTTTTAACCTGTAATGACAAACCTATCACAGCTTTTTTCATCATTTGATCATCCCACAATACATCTCCGCCAAGCCAAGGCGATTTGAATCTGGTCAACTCTCTAGCGGCAGTTTGTTCAATGACAAATGTGCAATGCTCATGCTGTTGCAAAATACTTGCAGGTACTTGCTCAGATATATTTCCCTCCACTGCTTGTGCCACGATGGATGCCTTATTGCCCCAGGCCATTAAGATTATTTTCTTTGCTTTCAAAATATCGCTAATACCTACTGTTATAGCCAGTCTGGGCACTTTACTGATATTTTCAAAATCTCTTGCATTTGCCAATCGAGTACTCGTATCTAAGTTTACCAATCTGGTGCCGGAGTAGATGCTACTACCTGGTTCATTAAAGCCAATATGGCCATTAAGTCCTATACCCAATAATTGTAAATCAATACCTCCTTTTTGGGCAATAAGCGATTCATAATTTGCACAATGCTTTTTAATATCAGTCCTTTCCCATTCCCCATTTGGTAAAAAAATGTTTTCGGGTAGTATATCTATATGATTGAATAAATGGCGATGCATAAATGACCAATAACTCTGTGGTGAATGCTGGCTGATACCATAGTATTCATCTAAATTAAAACTGATAACATTTTTAAAACTTAGTCCTTCATGTTTGTGCAGTTTTACCAATTCTTTATAGAGTGTAATGGGTGTGCTACCAGTAGCTAAACCCAACACACAGGCCTTGCCAATAGCATGTTTTTCTCTTATTAAATCTGCAATTTGTGTGGCCACATGGTGTGAGCCGGTTGTAGAATTATCAAAAATTTGAACAGGTATTTTTTCTAATGCATTAGCAATATTCATTTTGTTTGATTAATGCTTATAAAATAATTTTCGCTTACACTTTTATTCGATATGAATCCAACATTTAAAAATATTCTTCGGGAAAATAAAATATTATTCCCCAGTCATATTGTAATTAAAACCCCACAATTTGTAGCGCATCAGTTGTATTTGTAATCGCTTTTCAAATGATGGCCAATCCTTTTGCTGAGGCATAGACCAAGCTACTTCACTAAGTGCGGATAGACGTGGAAAAATCATATACTCTACCTTCTTGGTATTTGCCATATATTCAGTCCAAACATTGGCTTGGACACCTTTAATATATTTTTGCTCATCCGCTGAAAGCGAAACTGGCAAAGGATTGTAGCTATATACCTGCCGCAGGGGCAAATAACCACCAATATTTAAACTGTCTTCATTTTTGCTTTGTGCATGATCAAAATAACAAAACTCGCCGGGGGTCATTATGGCATCATGATTTTGCTTTGCTGCGGCTATTCCCCCTTCTTCTCCACGCCAGCTCATTACAGTGGCATTTGGAGCAAGTCCTCCTTCTAATATTTCGTCCCAACCAATAATATTTCTTCCTTTGCTATTGAGGTATTTTTCAATACGCTGTATGAAGTAAGATTGTAATGCATGTTCATCTTTTAGACCTTCTGCGGTTATTCTTTTTTGGCACTTCGTGCAATGTTTCCAGCTTTCTTTAGGACACTCATCACCTCCAATATGGATGTATTTTGATGGAAATAATTCCATCACTTCATTCAAAACATTTTCAAGAAAATTAAACACTGAATCATTACCAGCACAATACACATCATCAAATACACCCCAGGTTTGTTGTACTTGATAAGGCCCTCCTGAGCAGCCTAAAAATGGATAAGCAGCCAAGGCCGCAGAACTATGCCCTGGCATTTCTATTTCGGGAATTACAGTAATAAATCGATCACTAGCATACTGTACAATTTCTCTTATTTCATCCTGTGTATAATAACCACAATATTTTATACCATCGTTTCCAGTACCGGGATAATTTCCAATGATGGTGCCTGCTCTGCATGATGCTGTTTTTACCAGCTCCGGATATTGCTTTATTTCTATTCTCCAACCTTGGTCTTCTGTAAGGTGCCAATGAAAGCTGTTCAATTTATGCAATGCCATTGCATCTAAATATTTCTTGATAAAAGATACAGGCATAAAGTGTCGTCCGCAATCTAAATGCAGACCTCTGTATTCAAAGCGAGGGGCATCATTAATGGTACAGCATGTTATTGATAAGCTTTTCGTTCTTGTTAATGGCAATAGTTGTATCAGGCTTTGCATACCATAAAACAAACCATTGGATGTGGCAGCTTGTACACGAATGTTTTGCTTATTTACTTCTACACTGTAAGCTTCTTTAGCCAATGCCAACTCTTTGTCAATGATAAATTCAATTCTATTCGATTGCTTAGAAGCATCCTTTGCATCAACTAACAATATGTCATAAAATTCATTTAAGTAATTTTTAAAAAATGAACTTACTTGCTCCGACTCTTTTGAAGGGGCATAACATTCTACAGCATGGTTTATGCTAAAAGTACCCCCAGTAATAATGAATTCTTTTGGCGCCGGAATAATTGATATGCTTTGAGCAGAGATGGTTTTGCTATAGATACTGAACAGTAATAAAACTATAATCGAAGAATATTTTATCATTGACAACTTTTTTTTAATTGGTGTGAAGATAAGTGTCAAAGCGATTATCTAAAGCATCAATCATTGCTCATACGATTGCATAAAATATTTCTTACTGACCAATGTTAATATTTATTGCTCAGCTGAGCAGGGTGTTCGAATAAGAAAGGGGGTGTAAAACATCAATCAAATTTTGGCACTACAAATTTGGTTGTCAAATGACCAATACGTTTTTTACAGAGCTTTTTTATAAAGAAGAAATGATAAATGTGTTTGTGAAAATTTCCTATCTCGGTCTCAACCAAGACTCAGGATTTAGATTCACACCTTTGTCATTAGTAACCATAAAGAGTACCTGTCCTTCACCACCTTCTGTACTCATTGCTTTGCCGAGTAGGGTGCCTGCTCTTACAGTTGCATTTCTGCCTACACTCACAGAGGTCAAATGACTATATGTGGTAAAATATTTACCATGTCTGATTACTACAGCTTGTTCCCCACCCAAGTCGAAAACTGATGCTACAATACCGTCTGCTACTGCTTTTACAGCTGTGCCCGCAGGTACTTGTATTTCTATACCATCAGAATTCCCTTTTAATTTTTCTGTAAGCATATATGGACCATAATGGATGGATACATAACCCGACGATACTGGCCAGGGAAGACCGCCCCTGTTGGTTTCAAAGTTCACAGTTCGGCTTCTGTCTTCATCTGTACTTTCTAAACTGCTATATGTTTTTTCTTTTGCAGGTGGTTTTACAACAGGTGTTTCTACCACGGGTTGAATCACTGTTTCTTTACTGTTATTTGCAGTAGAATTATTGTCAGAGGTGGACTTATTTTTTGCTGCATCTGCTGCCTTTTGCGCATCATCAGCTTTTTTCTTTGCTATGGCATCAGCATCCGCTTTTTTCTTTGCTTCATCTGCTTTCTTTTTTGCCAGTGCTTCTGCTTCTGCTTTCTTTTTTGCTTCTGCTATTTCTCTTTTGATAATGGCTTGTAATGCGGCATTTAATTTTTGTCTCGTTTTCTCTTTTGTTTTTATTTCCCCAGCAATATTTTTTTCTTGACCCCTCAATTTTGATACAACATTGTCTTTTTCCTTTTTATCCTGTTCAAGCACGTTGAGCTGACTGCTTTGCTCTTTTAGCGTGCTGCCCTTTTCTTTTTTATTTTTGGAAAGGGCCATGTTGTTATTTTCAATTTGATCCTGAGTTTTTATGATCGTACTTACCTGTGTTTGTCTATAGCTGTTGTAGCTTTTCAAATAAGTAATTCTTTTAATGGCATCATTAAAACTGGATGCAGAAAATAAGAAATTGAGATAATCATAATTACTCCTGTTTTTGTATGCAAATGCAATGCTTCTTGCATAGTCTAATTTTAATGAATCTCTTTCTTTTTTAAGTCTGTATATCTCTCTGGCATTTTGAAAAATAGTATTATCTAAACGCTTCAGATCTTTGTTGATATTGCCTATGAGTTCCTGTCGGGTATTAATTTTTTTCTGTACGAGTGCTAATTCACCAATAGACATTTTTTTATTGGCTTTTACCTGAGCAAGTGTAGTATTGAGTTGCTCTATTTCTTTTTGAAGTTGGCTTTGCTTTTTTTTGATGTCTTCTTTTGATTCTTGTGCAAACACAGGTACGGTGTGTAGTGTACAAAGCAAGATTGCTATACTCAATATTTTCTTCATCATTGTAAATTTCATTTAAGCCGAATCATCAAATAAACGCTTTTAAGGATTTAATATTATTGCTGTGTATAATTTTCCGGTATCACAAAAAGATATTCAACAGGCATATCCCAGATCAATTCTTTCACCGTCCAAAACAATTCCATCATCAGCTCAGGAGGATTTTTTTCATCTGTTATTAAATTTATTGTGCAGTCAAATGGCAATATTCCACCACCGGTGGATGTATAATTTTCGAACTGAAAATTGATTGTTTTTTTGCCAATACTATCCGTAAATACAGATTTTTCAGGCTGTTTAGCATTTGCTTTAAAATATAATACTGATGAGTGTCCAATGCCCTTTAGCAAATAAGTTGAAATATCATTTTCAAAATATTTGACCTGATTAATGATTGAATCTATAATAAATGGTTTGCCCAGCAATACAGACTGAAAAGAATGATGTGTAAAGGGAATACCACTAATTTTTGTAAGATAATTTATAGGTTTTATGAGATATGTTTTGTGCAACCTGTCAATGATTTGTACGGTATCATTCACTATCAGCAAACGCATTACTTCAAAATTAAACGGTCCTGTTACATTCATCCATGTTAGACTATCCTGTATAATGACAACATGCGCATTCAAATCAGCTGCTTGTTTTTGGTCGGTATAGCTCATTTTAATTCTTGCATCTAGCGAATGAAATGAAGGCCATCGGCTATCTAAATTATCAATATTTTTTTGTTGCGCAGCAAATACATTCATTGCTGTGTCGTGTATTTCAATAGCACTCAAAATACTATCTGCTGTAGGCGTGTCGATGGTATGCTTACCTAATCTTTTTGTAGAATGACATGCTGTTAAGGCCAACATTAAAACACCAATTATTATTTTCATCGTATTTATTGAATACCTGTATGACCAAAGCCACCATTGTTGCGCTCTGTTTCATTGAGCGTATCTACGCTTTTAAATTCGGCCTTTTCATATTTACTGATAATCATCTGGGCTATTCTATCACCATTGGCTATTGACTGGTTTTCCGCACTCAGATTGATGAGTATAATTTTTATTTCACCCCTATAATCTGAATCAATGGTGCCTGGTGTATTTAAGCAGGTTATGCCCTGTTTTATTGCTAGCCCACTGCGTGGTCTTATTTGTGCTTCGTACCCTTCGGGCAATGCTATATACAAACCTGTAGGTATCAGCATCCGCTCCATTGGTGAAATTATAATTCTGTTTTCAAGATGGGCTCTAATATCCATGCCTGCTGCACAAGGTGTAGCATAGTCCGGCAAAGGATGTGGCGATTTATTTACAATTTGGATCAATACTTTTTCCAACGATTATTTTTTTTGAATGAGTGCATTGGCATAAGCCACCAAACCTTCTTCTCTTCCTACAAAACCCATACGCTCTGTTGTAGTTGCCTTTATGCTGATATCCTTTATGGTAATGGATAAAATATCTGCAATTACTGCTTGCATGGCTGGGATGTATGACTTTATTTTAGGCTCTTGCAGGCAAAGCGTGCTATCAATATTAACTATAGTATAACCCTCAGACTGAATCAATTTATAAGTTTCTTGTAACAATATTTTGCTGTCAATATTTTTATATACCTCCGAGGTATCGGGGAAGTGAACACCAATGTCTCCTAAGCACGCAGCCCCAAGCAGAGCATCACATATTGCGTGTAGCAAAACATCTGCATCACTATGGCCAAGTGCACCTTTAGTATGTGGTATAAGCACACCACCAATCCATAAATCACGACCGACAACCATCTGATGAAAATCAACGCCAAAGCCTATTCGCATACATGAAATAATTTAAAACGTGAAAGGGACAATTACTTTTACATCATCCCACATGATGTGTAAGTTAGCACCAGTATTAGTGGTGTCAAAATACATGGTAAATGATTCTGTTTTCTCCAATAAATGCTGTACAGGTACTTCTAAACGGGCCACATCTTTTTTAGGATTATAGGTAAGGCCCCACACATCTTTTTCAGCATTTATAATGAGCGTCCATTTATCTGCTGTGCATAACGCATAAAGAGAATAACGTCCCTTTGGAATGAGTTTTCCTCCGGCATTTACATTTTTAAAACATTCAAATTCGGTAGCCTCATTTGCCCCTAATCGCCATATTTGATTATAGACAACAGTTTCACCAAAAATGGTTCTGCCATTGCATTGTGGCCTGCTGTAAATAATGCGGGCCACAGGTGCCACAGTAGTTTTACCATTCATTTTTAGAATAGGATAATTTGGCGGGCAGTAGGAAACATCTAAAGGACTCTTGTCCAAATCAGTGGGTTTTTGCTGCGCAATGATATTAGAACAATAAAATAACCCGAATATTAAAGCAATACATCTCATGCATTCATATTAAGTTGGCAAATGAAAGGAATTTTATGAAGCTTTAGGGCTGTATTAACATTTTAGTAGAAGAGAGTAATATATAATACTGCAACGAATATCCATTTTCGTTAAATCAACAAATAAGTGCAACAGATTGCCAATCTTATTGGGATGAAATATTTAAATAAGGGGTGAGTCAAAAGATGTAATTGCCATCAAGCATTTTCCTAACCCTGCTCTGCAATAATTCTGCTACATTCGCCCTCCAAATTAGATAAAATATTTTTCATGGCATTAACACTAAGTAAACCTATAGCATTTATTGATTTAGAAACTACGGGTATCAATATCAGTAGCGATCGTATTGTGGAAATTGCAATTGTAAAAATTATGCCCGATGGAAGTAGAATGGTAAAGAGAAAACTCATCAACCCACAAATGCCCATTCCTGCTGAGGCTTCTAATGTGCATGGTATTTCCGATGAAATGGTAAAAGATGCACCTACATTTAAACAAGCTGCCAATGAAATCAAGCAATTTATAGATAATTGTGATATGGGCGGATACAACAGTAATCGTTTTGACATTCCATTGCTCATAGAGGAATTTAACCGTGCCGGCATTGAACTGCAAACCCTTAATAGAAAAATGCTGGATGTACAAAAAATATTTCACCAAATGGAGCCCCGAACCCTTAGTGCTGCATACAAATATTATTGTGAAAAAACATTAGATAATGCCCATAGCGCAGAAGCGGATGCATCAGCCACATACGAAATTTTCATAGCACAAACGGAGCGATATCCACAAATGGGTGATACTTTGGAAAGTATTGTAAAATTTACCGGCGAGGATGATATTGTAGATTTTGCTCGAAGATTTATAAGAGTGAATGGAGTAGTGGTATTTAACTTTGGAAAACATAAAGGAAGGCCTGTAGAGGATGTACTTAAATCCGAACCACAATACTATGATTGGATGATGAAAGGAGACTTTGCTTGGGATACGAAAAACAAGCTCACTGAAATATTGAAGACATTTTTACCCAAAAGGTTGAGTTCATAAATTTTGAAGGTTAAATTCTTGATGTGGTATTATTTAAGATGTTTTCTTCTACTATAAAGTGATGTGTTTTCATTTATTTTAGCCACATGATCATTGCTATTATTTTTTTATTGGGATATACGGCAATTGCTTTTGAGCATAGCATCAAGATTAACAAAGCTGCTACTTCACTTATAACGGGCATTCTTTGCTGGGTTGTTTACATATTTGAAGCTGAAAATAAGGAATTGGTGAATGAGCAACTGGTGCATCATCTTGGTGAATTGTCTGGTATTTTGTTTTTTCTTATGGGTGCCATGACCATCGTAGAACTTATAGATGCCCATGATGGATTTGAAATACTTACTCAAAAAATAAGTACCACTCACAAAAGAAAATTACTGTGGTTATCTGCTTTGATTGCTTTTTTTCTTTCAGCAGTTTTGGATAATCTTACAACTACCATTGTAATGATAGCTGTTCTTAGAAAACTGATTCATGATCAAACCAATAGGTTATTTTTTATTGGCATTATCATTATTGCTGCAAACGCTGGTGGTGTATGGTCGCCGATTGGAGATATAACCACAACCATGCTTTGGATGGGAGGACAAATTTCTGCTCTTGGTATAATGATGCAATTGTTTTTACCGGCAATCATTTGCTTAATCTTACCACTTTGTTATATTTCTTTCAAACTCAAAGGTGAGTTTATTCCAAATTTAAAAAATGAAAAACAAGTAAATTCAGTTTTACCCAGATATCAGCAGCTTATTGTTTTGTTTTCCGGTATAGTCATTTTACTGCTTGTACCTATTTTTAAAACGGTTACTCATTTACCACCATACATGGGTATTCTATTGGGTTTGGGTTTGCTTTGGGTCATTACAGAAATAATACATGGCACAAAAGATGAAGAAGATAAGCACAGTTTGTCAGTAGTCTTTGCTTTAAGAAAAATAGATAGCCCCAGTATCCTTTTTTTTCTGGGCATATTGCTTAGTATAGCGGCCTTGCAAGTGTCTGGCATACTTATAAATGCCTCAAATTTTCTGTCAAATCATATTAGTGATATTCGGATTATTGCCTACCTCACAGGGTTATTTTCTTCAATTGTTGACAATGTTCCGCTTGTTGCCGCATCACAAGGTATGTATGATATGACTGCCTATCCTCAAGATCACTTTTTTTGGGAAGCCCTTGCATTTTGTGCGGGTACAGGGGGCAGTATTTTGATTATAGGTTCTGCTGCCGGTGTTGCTGCTATGGGGACTGAAAAAATAAGCTTTGGATGGTATGTCCGAAAAATTTCATTCTGGGCTTTTATAGGCTATACAGGAGGTTATCTTTTTTACATGCTTCAATCTCTTGTATTCAGTTAGTCCAACTTATTTTTAAAAATATAAAATGCAATTTTAACGCTCTGTAACATTCAATTCACATTTACGTATCAATAAAAAAAATATATAATGAAACGAATATTATTCTTATCTGGATTTTTAACTTTAGTGCAGCTTGTATCTGCGCAAAATGTGTTTGAAAAAGAGCCATATCTTACTCAGTCACTAAGTAGCGAATCGATACAAAATGCTGAGGTTGCTACATCCGGAGGCAGCTTGCATGTAACTGCTGTGGCACAGTCAGAGGCAAAACTGGAAATGTATGTATCTCCAAATAACTCCATATCCATTTCAAAAGAAGAAATAAAGAAAAGATTAGAAGAAGATTATGTGATTACGATTAAAGTATCTCAGGGAAAGCTGACTGCAAGTGCCCGTAAAAAATCCAATGATTGGAATTGGAAAAAGTCTTTAAGCATTTCATTTAAACTATACGTACCTGCTAAGATTAATACAGACTTGGCTACAAGTGGCGGAAGCATTCATATTAAGGGATTAGATGGAAATCAAGATTTTAAAACAAGTGGTGGCTCATTACACGCTGAAGATTGTAAAGGTGTATTAGATGGAGCTACAAGCGGGGGAAGCATTCATGTATCCGGATGTAATTGCAAAGTAAAAATGGCTACAAGTGGTGGAAGTATTCATGCCAGCGATTGTATTGGTGAAATGGATTTAGCTACTAGTGGAGGAAGTATTGATATGGACAATTTGGATGGTGATATAGATGCAGTAACCAGTGGGGGCAGTATCAATGCAGACAACATCAAAGGAGCACTCCGTACTGCTACAAGCGGTGGTAGTGTGCGTTTAAAAGGAATGCGTTGTGATATAGATGCCGCCACCAGTGGTGGTGGAGTAGATGTCGAAGTGGCTGAAGTGGGTAAATACATTAAACTAAGAAACTCTTCGGGTAGTATTGACCTTACACTTCCAAGGAGTAAAGGTTATGATTTTGACTTAAAGGGGCAAAAAATTAATGCCGATTTAAAAAATTTTTCCGGGTCAGTTATCACTGAAAATCAAATCAAAGGATCTGTGAATGGCGGCGGAGTATTAGTAGATGTAAAAGCCAGTAGTGGTAGGATTAGTATTGAATTTAATTAGATTTACTAAGTGATATTGATCTTAATATAAATCTTGACTTCAATAACATTGTTCAACGGCCCTCTCCTGATGGGCCGTTGTTTTTAATACTTTTTTGCAACAACTTATATAGCTTACCCGGCATACTTGAAACCACACTCATCAATTCCAAATTGAGTATAGCAGCTGCTATACTACTACCTGTCATATCTAGTTTTGAAAATAGTTCATCTATATGCACCAGCTCTTTTTCCTGCAGCAGCAATACAATCTTTTTTTCATCATCTGATAAATCAGGAAATAGACTTCTTTGTTGTATTGCAATTTTTGGCTTTTGTTTCCAACCCATCGCTTCCATTAGTTGTTTGCCATCTGTTATCAGGCTTGCTTTATTCAGTCTGATGAGGTAGTTGCAACCGCCACTCTTTGTATCAGTAATTCGGCCCGGTATGGCAAACACATCTCTATTGTATGTGTTGGCTATTTCTGCGGTAATCATACTGCCACCTTTAATGGCAGTTTCTATTACAAGGGTAGCATCTGACATGCCGGCTACAATTCTGTTTCTTCTGGGAAAATTATGCTTATCCGGTTTTTCGGTACTGGCAAATTCTGTAAGCAAACCACCATGCTGTACTATATCTTTAGCCATAGTTTTATGTTGTGCAGGATAAATCGTATGTAAGCCATGTGCCAATACAGCTATAGTTGGCAATCCTTCCTGTAGGGCGGCTTTATGTGCGGTAGCATCAATTCCAAGTGCTAACCCACTTATGATGGTAGCTTGTACATCTTTTAAATCTGCTACAATACGCTCTGTAACCTGCCTACCATAATCAGTTTGGCTTCTCGTACCAATAATGCTCACCGCAGACTTTGTATTGAGATCTGCTTTGCCTTTGTAATATAAAAGTATTGGCGCATCATAGCAGTTGAGTAGCCGCTTTGGATAACGATTATCCTGAAACCAAAGGGGTGTTATTCCATATTTTTCAATAAACTTTAGTTCTTTTTCAGCTGCTTTAAAATCTGTGAAATCTTTAATACTCTTAGCCCTTATCTCTCCAATATTGGCTAACTGACTTAGACTCTGCTTTTTTGCAGAAAATACGGATGAAGCACCGCCAAAATAATCCACTAACATACGTGCCTGCACAGGACCTATTTGTGGTGTCATAGTGAGTGCCACTTGGTAAAGTAGTTCATCGTCCATCCTACAAACTTATAGATGAATCTTACAACTAACATACATTTTTTTTAATCTCTTGAGGTAATGATATGCAAGTTTGTTTATTTTCAAGAATAGCAGAGATAATTGGTATGATTACATCATCTTGCATATCATTTTGTAGCATGCATGTAGGGCTTTATAAATGCTGATAACCATACTTGTAAACAGCAAAGGATAGTAATTGGGCTGCACAAAAAATGGAAACGCAGGATTAATATCCCTGCGTTTTATAAAAAGGATTAGGGTTGAAAAAAACTAAAGTAACTCAAACACCACATTAACCTCAAACTGTAGTTTGATTTTTTTAAAATCAACATTCATGGCTTCTTCAGATACTGCTTGATCCATGTTTTGATTCACTGCTTTATTGGCGTAGAGCACTGTCTGAGGATACACATTTACTTCAGAAGGATCATTGATAGTGATGGCATGACCAATTTTTTCATCAATGGCTTCAGTCAAATAAATTGCTTTATTTTTTGCTGCTTTGATGGCTTCTATTTTCAATTGTTTTTTGTAAGTCTCCATCTGGCTATGCCAAACTTTTGTAATATAAAAATTCTCTGTGGCTTCGTCATCCAATTTATCTGCCAATTCATTCATTTTTTCTACACTATTAAATTTTACCTGATAGGTAATATTGGCTTTCATATCAGGGTTTTCTTTTCTACGTTTTTTTATCCACCAGTTGCCGGAAGAGCTGCCTTCAAAACTTGCAATGCTTACATCTTCATCTTTTAAGCCAATGGACTTACAGGAAAGCAGAAAAGCAGTACGTATAGATGTTAAATCAATTTTGTCACCATTCTTTTTATTGTATTCACGGAGTGAAATATGTACAAAAATTTCATCTGGTGTTACTTCCATTTGTGCTGAACCATTTACATTGATGGTGCGCTGTGTTGGGTATTGCTGCGCAAAAGATTGGGCCACAAAAACACATAATAGACAAACTGTAATAAGCTTTTTCATTTTATAAATTTTTTATACGGATGCATTGGTAAAAGCAGATACATAAATTGTTGGGCAGATAAAGTTTTTATTAACAAATGGATGAACACATCATGATGGGGATTAAAAATATCTATTTCGTTTATATGTTAGCCCGAAAGATTAAACAAGCCGTAGTGATTCATTACTATTTCCTAAAATAGTTTTGTCTGATTGATCATACTAGCTTTACTTTTAACTTCACCATAAATCATTGTATGAAAAAAATATTTTCTTCTGGTAGGCGATACTCAACAAAACCACGGTTGCCGATATTGTAATGAATAACCGTACCTATTTTGAAGATTGTGTCAATAACTGATTTCCGGTCAGATATGGAAATGCAGAAAAATAATAAAATTGTTTTTGGTGCCACACTTAGTGATGTAAAAATGAACCTCACCATTTATGCTGCCATTGTTTATCGTTTTAAAGAAGATGGAACCAAGAATACCAGTTTTGCCAATGGCGGCGAATACAGATATGATTTTAGTTATCAGTTCTTTTCACGCTATCTCCGTCTTCTCAATGGTGACCCAGCCAACCTATCCTGAACCGTACGCATACGCCGCTGGATATGTAATTATATTCTGCATTTTACGGAAACCAACCCAATGTCTCCACAGTTTATTATGTGATTGACAAACATGTAAACGGCGGTATGCATCAAATGGCAAAACTACCCCTTAAAAATAGTTGTGTCTATAGTTTCAACTTACCCGTTGCAGATCAAGCTAAAACCCATATCGTATCAGCCATGCAAAGCAATGGGGAGATTGTTAGTAGTTTTCAGATAAAGGAAGCAGCTATAGTTACCAAAAAAGTATTAAAAT
>ERZ650309.602-NODE-602-length-17683-cov-8.959496_pt1 | contig 17683 bp, 24 predicted proteins | sample MGYA00376245_ERZ650309 | MGnify/ENA primary metagenome ERZ650309 (study PRJEB26733, sample SAMN07839294) | wastewater metagenome | biome: urban; feature: wastewater treatment plant; material: waste water | place: USA: North Carolina | collected 2016-04-26 ...
ATCCTAGAATTGAAAAAGCCCACTCTGAAAATGTGGTTATTTGTACGTCATGAATCCCCAGACCTGGTAACAAAGTTGAAAAGTAATTTTTTGTTCCAATATCCTGAACAAACACGATAATAGATTTTGTAGGATAAAATTCCGATGTTTCTGGAGCTTGGGTTAAATACGCAACACGGTGAAGTGCAAGGGTTGTTTTTCCAGATCCTGCAGGTCCACCAATAACAAGTGACCCTTTATGACTAGCTCGAATAACTTGATCTTGGGCTTTTTCCATTTGCGCGACAATTTCAGGAAGTGCGAATTCTGATTTCTGCCTTGTAAAATGTTCCTGATAAATTAATTCACGAGGATTGTTTTGCGATTCAATGGCAAAGAATAATATCTTTCCATCAACAATCATGTATTGTTCTTTTTGCTTGATCGTGACAGGTTTTATTTCACCTGTTGGAAGTTTAAAGGATGTAACTCCTGGATTTTCAAATCGAATTGCAGTCAGTTTTGCCCAATGCAAAACGTTTTGCATTTACAGGTACTCCCATTCCAAAAACACATCAGGAGTTTGGAATTGTTGACCAAGAAAAAGGTAAACACGAATATTATTTAGACCGTTACAGTATTCAAAATGCCATTGATGACGGAGCAACTAAACCCATTCGTTACACTTTTGGACCTATTGAATGGTTTCTCGATAAAGAAAAACTAAAAGCAGGTTACGAAGAAATTACAGCAGAACTAAACGAAGATGAAAGGCGTTTGGTTGAGCGAAGGGTACAACCGTGGAAAACCTTTTTAAAGCATCCTGAACGAATTGAAACGCTTGCCAAAGATATTGCAACCGATTTTAGGGAGATGCTCGAACCGCAAGGTTATAAAGCACAAATTGTAGCTTGTGATAAAGAGGCTTGTGTTCTGTATTACAAAGAACTTTTAAACTATTTCGACCGCTCGGAAATTGCCATTATATTCTCAACAGGTAATTACGAAGAAGGAGAGAAATATGAACTTTACAAAGACCATTACAAAGAGGATGCGGAACGCAAAAAACTGATAAAACAGTTTAAACGCCGTATTACAGAAGAAGAACAGAAAATGGGCAACAACCTAAAAGTTCTAATCGTTTGTAATATGTTGTTGACTGGCTTTGATGCACCCATTGAGCAAACCATGTATTTGGATAGTCCGTTGCGTGACCACAATCTATTACAAGCCGTTGCACGGACGAATCGCCCTTATGATGACAAAGTAAGCAAACTTTCAAAGGAATTTGGTCGAATTATTGATTATGTTGGAGTTTTTCAAAACTACAAAGAAGCTCTTAATTATGACCCCGAAGATATCGGCGAATTTGAAGATATTGAAAGCTTAGTAAAAACATTCCCAAAAGTTTTAGACAATGCATTTGAACCATTTAAAGCTATTCAATTAGAAGATAGTTACGAATGCACAATGGAAATTGTAAGGAAGCTTACTGAAATAGACCACGGTAAATTTGAAAACGATTTTAGGGAAGTCGTTCAACTTTGGGAAGCTATTTGCATCGTATCTAAAAACCTAGACACCTTTGTTTAAGACATTGCTACCATTAGCCTAGCCAATTTCCCATGTGGTTTTAACCTGATGTGATGATTAGCTATACTTGACTTAGTAATTTCAATGCTTAAAATCTTTTCTTCAAATTCATCTGGAGATAAGTAACCAAGTTTACTATGGCTTCGATGAGGATTGTACCATCCATCAATGTAGTTAAATATCCCAAGCTTTGCGCTAGTTAATGTATCAAATCTGTAATGATTGAGGAACTCGCGCTTAATAATCCCAAAGAAATTCTCTGCTACTGCATTATCCCAACAATTACCTTTACGACTCATACTTCCTACTAATTGATTGGATTCAATTAGGTTTCTATAAGCATGCGAACAATATTGTGAACCACGATCCGTATGGACTATCACTCCTTTGGGATAGTTTCTAGATTGCAACGCATTGCTTAGCGCCTTGACTACTAACCATTTATCAATCTTATCACTGCTAGCGTAACCAATAACTTTGTTTGAGTACAAGTCAATAACCGTTGCAAGATATAGCCATCCTTGCTCTGTGGCGCAATAGGTTATGTCACCACACCATGCATAATTGGCATATGGCACTATAAATTGACGATTTAACTTATTATCATATACTGGTAAACAGTGGTTTGAGTCGGTCGTGCACACTCGGTATTTACGTATCGTCCGGGACTTTAGACCTTGACTACTCATAACTTTTGCTACCTTATTTTTACTAGCCTTAATTTCTTGTTTAACAAGCTCTTCGCTTATCTTCCTGCTGCCATAGGTATTATCTGAGCGTTGGTACTCTGATTTAACTTTGCTTATCAATAAATCAAGTTCTTGTTGCCTAACTATACGTCTGCTATCACCTTTGAGCCACGCATAATAGCTAGACCTGACAACCTTTAAGACTTTACAAGCTAGGCTAACTTTAAGCTCATCTTTATGTTTCTGTATCCAAGCGTATTTTACTTCATTTCTTTCGCAAAATACGCTGCCGCCTTTTTTAAGATCATTAACTCTTCATTTAAGCGCTTAACATCTTTCCGTAGTTTAATTAATTCCTGTGCTTCTCCTGGTGCTAAACTTGGTTTATTAGCCTTTGCTACCCACTGATAAAATAGTTTTTCGGGAACATTATAATTACGTGCACATTCAGCCATGGTTTGATAAATTCCACTATTCCAGACTTCAACAATTTGGTCTCTAAATTCTTTAGTATAACCGACTGCGCCTGCTTCTTTTTTTATCAGTTCCTGTTGTTTATTACTCATTTAAAAATAGTCCTAAAAATCGCTCTAGAAAGCCATGCCTAAAGTTTAGCATGGGCTTACTAGATTCTTATTTACTTTTGTCTAGATTTTTAGGGACGGTGCAACAGTAGCTGTCTAAATTTAGATGCGCTTACCCTGCAAATTAGAGCTCATGCTTGTTAACCCGAAATAGAAATGTCACTTGATTGGGCGTAATGCCCCACTGCAGAAATGGTAATTTTAAAAAATCCATTTTAATGATGAGGTGGCAATTGTGCCTCATCCAGCCTAAGAAATCAAGTATAAATTTGTAAATTACGCAGTACTAACGAAACACTGCCTTCGGAAATAAATGTTATCACTATTTGCGTACAGCAAGCCTGCAGAATAAGCCATTAACGGAATACTGGATAATCCCGTGAGTTATACCACCGCCTTACCGATAATGCGTTATACCGTTTGCCCACAATCACTAGCTTCAAATCATGCACATTGAGGAATTAAATGGTGGCAATTTATCCTCCATAGATTCTCCCTAGCTCTTGTAACTGACTAGAATTACTTTGTTGACGATACTTCTTCTCTGACTTGTAATTTTGTCGAAACGGATGATTTGCTGGTGGTGTCCACTTAGTTGGTGCCTGTGTTTTGTCAACTGATTGTTTTTTATCTGGTTTATTGGATTTTACATAGTTGTCGATGATGGTGTATTTTAATTTATTTTTCCCCGCAAAGATTACAATACTTCCATCTAAATAGAGCTTAATCACTACTTTTGCTCGCGCATTCACGACGGTATTTCTGGGTAATTGATACACCACATTGTGCAGTTGTACGGTATAATCATTCCGGACAGTTCTGGTATTTAGTATAGCAAATTGTTCTGCTAGATCTGTGGGGGTTGGCAATACACACACAGGTCTAGCTTCTCTGGCTTCAATGGTAAACTTGTCATTTAGTTTATCAATAAAACCTCCCTCTGTAGCTAGATATAGATTAGCTTCTTCAATGGTTTTTACTCCATCTAATTTTAGTTCTTTAACCCAGCGATCTTTATAGAGTAAATGCTTATGCTCAACCCGTCCCTTAGCTTGTGGACTATTGGCGAATATCTGTTTAATCCCAAGTCGTTGACAGACTTTACCAAACTCACTTAAGCGGATTACTTTGTCACTTTCAAGTTCTTCTTCAATGGTAGCACGCTGTTTCTCATTAACTTTATATGTGCTATGCCGGTCACAGTAGATTACTTGGGGAACACCATACTTTAAGCACCACTGAAACAATATTTGCATGGCAGATTCAGTACTTTCAGCGTCGCCTAAGATAGCGAGTGATGTTTTGGTTGCGTCATCAACTAAATGCATTAAACACAACAATCTGCCATCTCCAAGAAAGTCACCGAATGTCCCGTCTAATTGCAACATTTCATTGAACTGAGCTTTGGGTTCGCGGCGCATATATTTACGTGGTTGGCGGCGTTTTGGAACGGTTAATTTGGCGGCTAACAACCATGCTCTTAGTGTATCGGAACTAACATTTATTTGATCTCGCTCCACTAAGGCATCGTGAATATGTTCATAATTCCAACCTTGATACTTAGTCTTACACAGTTCCAGCACGGTGGCTTTTATGGTAGAGCTAATACTATGATTAGAGCTTTGATTACGCAATTTGTGGCAGAGGCTCCTATCCGTTAAGAATCTATTGCGTAGGCGGATAAATTGGCGATTAGAAACGCCTATTCGAGAAATTGCGGAATCGTGGCTTATTTGACCATCCAAATACGCCAAGAAAATCATTTCGCGCAGCTTAGTTTTTTGCGCATAAACGGTGTTGGCTTTTGCCATAAATGTCACTCCTTCTAAGTTAAAATTTCACACCATAGATATTACTATGGCGGTGACATTTCTATTTCGGGTTGATAAATTAGAGCTCATGCTTCTTATTCTTACCCCAGATCTGGTATAATAACCCTCTGTAAAGTCAAGTATTGGTAGTTCCTCCATCATTAAAAGTAATCCATTGCGATTGTTCATCATGACTTTAATTAAAGATACAATAGTTTAGGAGCCAATATGATTGGTGTAGTTATTTCATTTATCATTTCTCTAACCGTAGCTAAGGTTATTATTTATACTGGCGAAGTTCATAGTCAGCTAACGTTAGATCATGATTTATCAGGGATCCAAAAAATGCATGAAACTCCAGTTCCGCGGGTCGGGGGGGTTGCAATTTTTGTAAGCTTGGTGTTTACCGCACTGTATTCAGCTAATGCTGGTGCGGTGTGGAGTGGTTTTTATGCTGGTCTAATTACTGCTTTGTTTTTTGTTTTTATTGGTGGTCTGACCGAAGATTTATCTAAGGCTGTCTCACCATTAGTTCGCATGAGTTTTATGCTGTTCGCTGTATTATATGCTGTATATGTCTCTCACAGTATGCCTCTGATTCATCATATGGGGCATCAAAGTATAAACTATATTCTCCGTTTTGATGCTATTGCTGTCTTTCTTACTTGCTTTGCTGTTATTGGTATTTCCAATGCTTATAATATAATAGATGGGTTTAATGGTTTATCGACTACCGCAGGTATCATAAATATTGTTGGCTTGGCATATTTGTCTGCGATGGTTGGTGATACGACTCTGCTTTTTGTTTCTTTAAGCCTTATTGCTGCAATACTTGGTTTTTTAATATTTAACTATCCCAAAGGAAAAATATTCCTTGGAGACGGCGGTTCTTATTCTCTTGGGTTTATGATTTCGTTAATAAGTTTAAATTTAACTGAAACTTACCATCATCAAATTTCTCCATATGCCATATTATTGCTCGCGGTATATCCTTTTACTGAAACAGTTTTTTCCATTGTTCGTCGCAAGCTTATTCATAAAACCAAAGCAATGGCACCTGATAATCTGCATTTACATCAGTTAATATTTGACCGTTGCTTGCCACGTGGTCTTCCACTTATTCAACGTAATAGTGGGGTAATGCCTATTATGCTGCTATTCATGATGCCTCAACTTTTTATGGTAATATTTTACTATCATTCTAACGCAATTATGTTGCTTGGTTTGTTATTCTACGTAGTATTTTATGTTCATATGTATATGCGCCTGATAAAATTTAAAGTGCCACGTTGGTTAGTTGTAAAAAGAAGTTAGGAGTTGTTTTTACGTTGTCTGTTTGGTCAGCTACGCTATTGTAATGTATGATTGTGTGAGATGTTAATATTGTATTAGGATAGTAAAGAAATGAAGAAGGTAGCGTTAATAACGGGAGTAAATGGTCAGGATGGATCATACTTAGCTGAGTTTCTGATTGAAAAAGGTTATGAAGTCCATGGTATATTACGCCGGAGCTCTATTTTTAATACTCAAAGAATTGAGCATCTTTATTTGGATGATCTAGTTGAAGATATGCATAAAGCGCGTAAATTACAGCTTCATTATGGTGATATGACGGATTCCAGTTCACTAATAAACATTATTCAAAAAACTCGTCCTGATGAAATTTATAATTTGGCGGCTCAATCACATGTCAAAGTGTCGTTTGAAATACCAGAGTATACTGCTAATGGAGATGCACTCGGTACCTTACGTATTTTAGAAGCTGTACGTATTTTGGGTTTAGAGAAAAAGGCTCGAATTTATCAAGCATCAACCTCTGAGCTATACGGTAAAGTTCAAGAAATTCCACAAACCGAAACTACCTCATTTTATCCTCGTTCACCTTATGCTGTGGCTAAACAATATGCTTTCTGGATTACTAAAAACTATCGTGAAGCATATGGTTTGTATGCTGTAAATGGAATTTTATTTAATCATGAGTCAGAGCGTCGTGGTGAAACCTTTGTTACGCGTAAGATCACACTGGCAGTAGCTAATATTAAAAAAGGCTACCAGAAAAAACTATATTTAGGAAATTTGAATTCTTTACGCGATTGGGGCTATGCCAAAGATTATGTAGAATGTATGTGGTTGATACTACAACATGAAACCCCAGAAGACTTTGTGATTGCAACAGGCGAACAACATTCAGTTAGAGAGTTTACTGAATTGGCGTTTAAGCATGTGGGGATTGAGATTGAGTGGCAAGGAGAAGGAGTTGACGAGAAAGGGATTTGTAAACAAACTGGTGCAGTCTTGGTTGAAGTGGATCCTAAATATTTTAGACCAACCGAAGTTGATACTTTGCTTGGTAATCCACAAAAAGCTAAATCGCTACTTGGTTGGAATCCTACTAAAACTTCATTTGCGCAATTGGTTGAAATTATGGTGAAACATGATCTTGATTATGTTGAGAAAGTGAAATTGGCGAGATACTAACTTATGGATAAAAATAGTAAAATATATGTTGCAGGTCATCGCGGTCTAGTCGGTTCTGCGCTAGTTCGTAAGTTACAGTCCGAAGGTTACCAAAATCTAATACTACGAACACACCACGAGCTGAATTTAACTAATCAACAAGCAGTACATGCTTTCTTTGCAGAAGAAAAGCCGGAGTATGTTTTTTTAGCTGCGGCAAAAGTCGGTGGGATTTTAGCTAATAACATCTACCGGGCTGATTTTATTTATGATAATCTTCAAATTCAAAATAATGTAATCCATGCTAGTTATCAAAACCAAGTAAAAAAACTTCTCTTCTTAGGAAGTAGTTGTATCTACCCTAAAGATGCACCACAGCCCATGCCAGAAGATTGTTTACTAAGTGGTGAACTAGAGTACACTAATGAACCATATGCGATTGCTAAGATTGCAGGAATCAAGCTTTGTGAGAGCTATAATCTTCAATATAATACAAACTATATATCAGTAATGCCAACCAATCTTTATGGTCCAAATGATAACTTTGATCTGGAAAAGTCACATGTTTTACCAGCAATGATACGTAAAGTTTATCTGGCTAAGTTATTTGATGAAAATGATTTTATGGCTATTGCAAATAACTTAAAGATTGAGAATAATCAAGATGAAGTCGTAAGGATACTGGCACAATGTGGTATAACGAAGCATAATGGTGTGGTCACGCTAGTATTATGGGGCAGTGGAACGCCCTACCGTGAGTTTCTCCATGTTGATGATATGGCGGATGCCTGTTTGTTTGTAATGAATAATGTTGATTTTATAGATCTAATAAAAGATAAAAAAGAAATGAGGAATACCCATATTAATATTGGTACAGGTGAAGATCTTACAATAAAAGAATTAGCTTATTTAATTAAAGAGCAGATTAATTTTGGCGGACAAATAGAGTTTGATACAACAAAACCAGATGGAACAATGAAGAAGCTGCAGGATGTAATAAAATTGCACCAGTTGGGTTGGACGCATAAAATTCAATTAAAAAGTGGCATTCAACGAGTAATTGATTGGTATTTAGGAACGCCTGTTTAACCAAATATGTGTGTGATTCATAGACATCGTTTCATTTTTTTCGAGCATTTTTTAGTTCTTGGATTACCATTTCAGCATGGTAATTCTGGAGCTGAATATGCTCTTTTGTGATGTCGTATTTATCATAAACTTTATCAGAAAATGGTGTTATCTTGCTTAATTCAGCAGTTAAATAATTAGTCGATGCTAAATAACCCCCAATAATTACCAGTTAGTTTTCACTAGCTGGCAATTTTTTTGGTTACTTTGCAAAAATAAGCAATAAATAATAAAGTAAAAAATAATCCTTAGGATCATCCTTAGGTTATAGGCAATCGCTGCCAAAGTAGCATTCAATTTATCACCAATGCTGCCTTTTAAGCGATTCAAATCCATCCTACATTTCGACTTCATTAGCCCAATTGTTGGTTCAATCTTACTTCGTTGTTTTAGTTTCTTTTTCTCTGAGGGATTTAAATTTCTATCTCCAGAGAGCATAACTTTTATTTCTGGGTGCGCTTTCTTGCAGCCTCGGTAACCTTTGTCTAAAACAACAGTTGTGATATTCTGTCCAGTGTTTAGCTCAGTTTGAATTAAAAGATCGCTCAAGGTTTTACCATCATAAGGATTACCGCTAAATGAATCTACAGCCAGAACAAAGCTACTCTTAATTGTACTCACAATTCCAACCTTACTACCAAACTCATATTTCTTATGTGCTTTGCCTTTAGCAATACAGCTCACCTCTGGTTCATGTATTGAGTAAATTTTATCTTTGCTATCACGTTTTTGTTCAACGACTTGTTTAGCTAGTATTATTTTGTCTTTAAATTGCTGTAGCAAATCTTGCGATACATTCTTCAAACTCTCAATCTGACGCTCAGATTCACGAATTACCCGACCAAGTAAGGTACGCAGATGCTTAGTTTCCCTATTGGCTTGGGCTGGTTTTCTTGCGTGCGATAACCGTGCTGCATTGTTCCTTAGCCTCGGAGCGGTGCGCTTGTAAGTTTGACGAAACTTAACTCCACAAGCTAAACCGAGTTCAACAACTTGTTCTAGAGCTTTGCAAAGTAATTTACCATCCGTTGGATAAGTGATGTTTTTCTCCTGTACAGTGGTATCAGAAATTACTTCGCTTAACTCCTTTGGGTTAATTACTTCTTCCACTAACCCCAAAGCTATTTTTCAGCTAAAATTTGCTGAAATATTTCATTGCCAAGGCGTTTACGCCAATTGGTCAGACTTTCACTAGTTAAACCTATTTCATGCTCAAAATACTTATTGCCACAAAAATATTGAAAGTAAGGATTCTCGATAAACTTAGCGCAGACTTCTTCATCTGATAAATCATTCATTTGTTTGAGGAGAAGTAAGCCTACTACCATCCTGCTCGGTAATGCGGTTCGTCCATTATCTTTACAAAACTTTGCACTACACAATTCATCAATTTTAGCCCAGTTAAATTTATCTGCTAATTGAACCAAACTATGCTTCATATCCAACAAATGGATTAATTGAATCTTTAATAATTCTGGTTGAAATTTATCTTCTATTTTACGTGGTTTCATGCTTTTTTGTTCGCTGATATTGCAAGGTTTAAAGCATTATTTTACCATTTCTTGCAATATTTTGCCCATGAAGATGGCGTATTATTAAATTAAATCAGATTGATATATGATTTTTAGCATCAACTAATTAGGAGATTTACCATTTAAAGAACCATGTGGACGATGCCAGTTATAGTAGAATTTCCACTCAGCCAAACAGCCTTGTAGTTTTTCAAAATCAGATAAATCAGCAGTTGCATAAAATTCTCTGATATCTGTCTGTTGTGACCTTTCTACCTTTCCATTTAAGTGCGGTGATCTAGGTTTTATAGGTCTAAACTTAATTCCATATTCCATCAGCTTAGCTTGCACTTCTAACGCAAAAAATTCCAAACCTCTATCTGTTTGTATTCTTTGAATCGGAAAAGGAAACCGCTCTACCATTTCATCTAAAAAATTAAGAGTATTACTAGCTGTTAGTCTGGGATAGATTTGTAATACTCGCCAACGACTACAATCATCTACGGGAGTATATTGATAAATTCCTGGAGTAATTTTGCATGTATCCAGTTAAATTCTTTCACCAGATATTTCTCTTTGGTAACGTTTAAACTTCTTATCCCGTTTAAGCTTTAGAAATGGTTTTACACCAAGCTTTTTCAACGCTTTATGGATACTGGCAAGAGATAAATTGCAATCATGGTTTCGAAATAATTCTGATTGAATCCGTCTAGCACTAAGGTTTCTGGTGCGTAGAGTCTTAATCAATCCAGTAATATCAGCATTTATTTTAATATTTGGAGAATTGTGTGGTTTACGACTAATCTCATTAAGACCGCCTTCGCCATGTGCGTTATAACGATTAATCCATTTTCTAAGCGTGGGGCGTGAAATTCCACAACGCCAACAAACTAAGCCGGCATCATTGGTTTCTAGGTACATTTTTACCCATTGTAATTTTGATTGTTTTTGGTGATCCATAATTCATCATTTTAACAAAGTTTAATTGAAACGATGTTTATGAATCACACAGCTTAAATTTCTTGTTAACTACGGACTTTAATCCTGCAACCTTCATTACTTTTACCACTGTGTTGTGTCTAATTTTCACTTCTTTTTGCTGCAAACTTTCGGTGGTTTTAATACTACCGTAAGTTCCCCTTGATTTTTTAAACTCAGCATTAATAACCGCTACTAATTGTTTTGCTCCGAGTTTTTCTATCAACCGCTTATTGGTATTAGCTTTCCAATAATAGTAACTAGAACGATTTACGCCAAATAGCTTACAAGCAGAGCCAATATTTAGCCAATCTTCATTTTCTAGAATTAAGGTGTACTTCACTTCATTTGCTTGGCAAAATACACCGTTGCTTTTTTTAATGGTCTAGCTCCATTTTAAGCTGGGAGTTTTCTTTCTTTAGCTTGGCTAGTTCAAAACTCTGATCACCTGGCTTAGACTGTTTTTTATTCGCACTTATCCATTGATAAAGTAGCCGCTCCGGAACTTGATAATTTCGAGCACATTCAGCTGCTGATTCATATATTCCGTTATTGTATATTTCAACCAATTTATCTTTAAATTCTTTAATATATGGCTTTTGATCTGTGGCAGCCTTGATTTCTGGTTTAGCTTCAATTCCAGATTGCGATACTTCTTTCTTTTCCATTTCTGGACATTCTTGTAAATTGATGTAAATCGTCATTACCGTATTGTAACTGACAACACTACATTCTTATTTTAATTTGTCCAGTTATAATGATATGGTGTAACTACGGAATTATTAATTACCAGAATTTATTGTCTATATTTAGATGATCCGAGCAGCTTTATCTCCAACAAATTGTCACAAAAACCTAAATAAACAAAATACTTGCCCTACATTCAATACATATGCTATAATCCGGCTCTTAACTATTTATAATGTCTAGTCAGTCCGAATCCCTCGGGCCCAATACTGGCCGTTTACGTAACGGGTTAAGTTGGAAAGGTAAATATCAAATGATTCAAATGCAAACAAGATTGGATGTTGCTGATAATACTGGTGCGCGTTCTGTAATGTGTATTAAAGTATTAGGCGGCTCAAAGCGTCGTTATGCTAGCGTTGGTGATATCATCAAAGTAGCAATTAAAGACGCGTCTCCACGTGGTCGTGTAAAAAAAGGTGACGTTTACAACGCTGTTGTAGTACGTACTGCAAAAGGTGTAAGACGTAACGATGGTTCGTTAGTGAAATTTGACGGTAATGCGGCAGTTTTACTAAACGCTAAGTTAGAGCCAATTGGTACGCGTATTTTTGGTCCGGTTACTCGTGAATTACGTACAGAAAAATTCATGAAAATCGTGTCATTAGCTCCTGAAGTAATTTAAGGAAGACCCAATGAGAAAAATAACTAAAGGTGATCAAATCATCGTTATCGCTGGTAAAGATAAAGGTAAGATTGCGCAAGTTCAGCAAGTTGTTGCTGAAGGTGCCAAAGTTATCGTTGAAGGCGTTAACGTTGTAAAAAAACATGTCCGTCCTAACCCTATGAAAGGTGTACAAGGCGGGATTATAGAAAAAACTATGCCGGTTGATATTTCGAACGTGGCTATCTACAACAATGAAACCAAAAAAGCGGATCGCGTTGGTTTTAAAGTAGAAGGCGATAAAAAAGTTCGTGTATTTAAATCAAACGGTAAAGTCGTTGGTGCGTAAGGGGTAAAAAATGGCAAGATTAAAACATTTTTATAATACTCAAGTAGTTCCAGAGCTAATGAAGCAATTCAATTATGGTTCTGTAATGGAAGTGCCACGTATTGAAAAAATTACATTAAATATCGGTTTGGGTGAAGCTGTTGCTGATAAAAAAGTTATGGAACATGCTCTTTCAGATTTAACTAAAATTGCTGGTCAAAAACCAGTTGTAACTAAAGCGCGTAAATCAATTGCGGGTTTCAAAATCCGTGAAGGATATCCTGTTGGTTGTATGGTTACTTTGCGTAAGGACAAGATGTATGAATTCTTGGATCGCCTAGTAAACGTGGCTTTACCGCGTGTGCGCGATTTCCGTGGTTTGAATGGTAAATCATTCGACAGTTTCGGGAATTACAACTTTGGTATTAAAGAACAAATTATTTTCCCTGAAATTGAATACGATAAAATCGATGCTCTTCGTGGTATGAATATTACTATTACTACATCTGCTAAAAACAGTGACGAAGCGCGCGCTTTATTAAAATCATTCAGTTTCCCAGTTAAATAAGGAAAGATATAATGACTAGATTAGCGTTAATCGAAAGAGAAACTAAACGTGAAAAATTAGCAGAGAAATATTCTGCTAAACGTGAAGCTTTGTTCGCGATTATTAACGATTCATCTAAATCCGATGAAGAAAAATTCGAAGCTAGATTAGCTTTACAAAAATTACCGCGTAACTCTGCGCCAACTCGTCAACGTAATCGTTGTGCTTTGACAGGTCGCCCAAGAGGTACATTCCGTAAATTTGGAATCGCCCGCAATAAATTGCGTTTATTAGCCCTTAAGGGTGATATTCCTGGCGTGACTAAAGCTAGCTGGTAAGAAGGAGTTATTGAAAAATGATGCAAGATACTATTGCTGATATGCTGACTCGGGTTCGTAATGCGCAAGCAGCGAATCATGTAGCGGTAACTATGCCTTCATCTAAAATCAAAGTGTCAATCGCTAAGGTTTTAAAAGAAGAAGGTTACATTGATGATTTTAAAGTTGAAGGTACTGTAAAACCTGTGTTGACAATTGATCTGCGCTATTATGCTGGTAAACCAGTAATTGCGAAGATTGAACGTGTATCACGCCCTGGTTTACGTATTTATCGTGGTTGTGAAGAATTACCAACTGTAATGGATGGTTTAGGTGTGGCAATTGTGTCAACTTCACGTGGTGTAATTACTGATCGTAAAGCTCGTTCACTAAAAGTTGGTGGCGAAGTTTTATGTTACGTATCGTAATAGGAGCATAAGAATATGTTATCACGTATTGCTAAAACTCCTTTGGATATCCCTCAGGGTGTTGAAGTTACACTAAATGGCTCAAACGTTAAAGTTAAAGGTCCTTTAGGTCAGTTAGAATTTACTTTCAATGATACAGTATCTATTGCCAAAGATGGTAATGCTGTTGTTTTCGCAACTAAAGATGAAACTAAGTTTGCTAAAGCACTATCAGGTACAGTTAAATCAGTTATGAACAATATGATTGTTGGTGTAACTAAAGGATTTGAAAAGAAACTAACTATTCTTGGTGTCGGTTACCGTGCGCAAGCTCAAGGTAGCGATTTAAATCTTACTTTAGGTTTCTCTCATCCAGTAGTTTATAAAGCTCCAGCCGGAATTAAGGTTGAGACTCCGTCTCAAACTGAAATTTTGATTAAAGGAATTTGTAAACAGGCTGTTGGTCAGGCTGCTGCAGATATTCGTAGCTATCGTCCTGTAGAGCCATACAAAGGCAAGGGCGTACGCTATGCTGATGAAGTGGTAATCCTAAAAGAGACTAAGAAAAAATAATTTAAGAGGCTAGTCTAAAGATGAGTAATAAATTAAGTCGCATCAGACGTGCACGCAAAACGCGCTTAAAAATCGCTGAGCTTGGTGTTAAACGTCTAGTGGTTTATAAATCAAATTGCCACATTTATGCACAAATCATTGATGAAAGTGGCGCTAAAGTTTTAGTTTCTGCTTCAACAGCTGAAAAAGCTATCAGTGCTTCAGTTAAAAATGGTGGAAATGTCGAGGCTGCAACATTGGTAGGCAAAGCTATTGCTGCTAAAGCTACTGCTGCTGGCATTAAAGAAATCGCATTTGATCGTTCAGGTTTTCGTTTTCACGGCCGGATTAAGGCTGTAGCGGATGCTGCACGTGAAAATGGTCTTGTGTTCTAATTGGAGTAAATGATGATTGAAAATAAAGAACACCAGTTAATTGAAAAGTTAATTAGCGTAAACCGTGTAACTAAAGTAGTTAAGGGTGGTCGTATTATGGGTTTCGCAGCACTAACTGTAGTTGGTGATGGCGATGGTGGTATCGGTATGGGTAAAGGGAAATCGAAAGAGGTTCCTGTAGCTGTACAGAAAGCTGTTAAAGAAGCTAGCAAAAGCATGGTTAAAGTACCTTTGAAAAACGGTACAATTCACCATACGATTCGTGCTAAACACGGTGCTACTACTGTATTTATGCAACCTGCTAAAGAAGGTACTGGTATTATTGCTGGTGGTGCTATGCGTGCTTTATTCGATGCTATCGGTATCCGCAACATCACTTGTAAAGTACAAGGTTCTACTAATCCGTATAATGTAGTTCGTGCAACTATTAAAGGTTTACAAGCTATTAATACACCATCTGAAATTGCAGCTAAACGTGGTAAAACCGTTGCTGAAATTACCGGAGAAGAATAATGAGCCAAAAAACTGTAAAAGTTACTTTAGTAAAAAGTCTTATTGGTCGTTTAGCTAACCATAAAGCTTCTGCTTATGGTCTTGGCTTGCGTAAGATTCGTCAAACTGTTGAAGTTCAGGATACTCCTGAAAATCGTGGAATGATCAATCGGATTAGTTATTTAGTTAAAGTAGAGGGTTAATACGATGTTTTTAAATAGTATTCAACCAGCAGAGGGTGCTAAACACTCATCTAAACGCGTTGGACGCGGAATTGGATCTGGTTTAGGTAAAACTTGTGGTCGTGGTCACAAAGGGCAAAAAAGCCGTGCGGGTGGCTTCCATAAAGTAGGTTTTGAAGGTGGTCAAATGCCTTTATACCGTCGTTTACCAAAACGTGGTTTCAAATCTTTGAGTGCACAAGCTGAAGTTAGATTATCTGACTTAGAAAAATTAGCTGGTGGTGAAGTAGATCGTTTGACTTTAATCCAATCGGGTTTAGTGTCAAGTTTAGCTGATAAAATTAAAGTTATCGGTACTGGTACTATCAGTATTGCGGTTAATCTCCGCGGTATCGGTGCAACTGAAAGTGCAAAAGCTGCAATTTTAGCTGCTGGTGGTTCGGTAGAATAATTTAAAAGGACAAAACATGGCTCTGGCAAAAGTTGATAAATTTGCTGATCTTAAAAAGCGTGTTTGGTTCCTGATTGGCGCACTAATCGTCTTTCGGATTGGTGCGCATATTCCAGTTCCAGGAATAGATCCCACTGAATTGGCGAAGTTGTTTAAATCCAATCAGGCGGGTTTGCTTACCATGGTGAACATGTTCTCTGGTGGTGCGTTGTCACGCTTCACTATCTTTGCTCTCGGTATTATGCCGTACATCTCTGCTTCCATTATTTTGCAATTATCTTCTGAGGTGTTTCCTTATTTGATTCAATTGAAAAAAGAAGGAGAAATGGGGCGTAAGAAAATCACTCAGTATACTCGTTATGCAACTGTGATTTTGGCGCTAGTGCAAAGTTTTGGTATTGCCACGATGTTATATAAACAACCTGGTTTAGTGGTTGATTCAGAGTTTCATTTTTTTGCAACTGCGATTATCTGCTTAGTAACAGGAACTATGTTTTTAATGTGGCTAGGTGAGCAAATTACTGAGCGTGGTCTTGGTAATGGTGCTTCAATGATCATCACAACAGGTATTATTTCTGGTATGCCTAGCGCGATTGGTAAAACTCTATCGTTGGCAAATCAGGGCTCGATGTCTATTTTTTCAGCAATCTTGGTGTTTGTGATTATTGGCGTGGTAACTTATATTGTGGTGTTCGTAGAGCGCGCGCAACGTAAAATACCAGTTAATTATGCTAAACGTCAGGTTGGTAATAAAGTGATGCAAGGTCAAAGTACACACTTGCCGCTGAAGCTAAATATGGCTGGAGTTATTCCTCCGATTTTTGCTTCAAGTATTATTTTATTCCCAGCTACTTTACTTGGATGGCTTGGGCATGGTAAACTATCGTTTTTGGCTTCAATTGGCGATGCCTTGCATCCCGGTCAACCAATTTATATAGTTGTTTATGCCGCCGCAATTATTTTCTTCTGTTATTTTTATACAGCATTAACTTTTAATCCAAAAGATACTGCTGATAACTTGAAAAAAAGCGGTGCGTTTATCCCTGGTATCCGTCCTGGTGAAAATACAGCAAAGTATATTGAGAAAGTTCTTTTACGCTTGACATTCGGTGGCGCAATTTATATTGCGGCGATTTGTTTGTTCCCAGAATTACTAATTTTAAAATGGCACGTTCCATTTTATTTTGGTGGAACTTCATTGCTGATCGTTGTGGTTGTAACTATGGATTTCATGACTCAAGTGCAGTCACAGATTATGTCTGTGCAGTATGAAGGTTTAATGAAAAAAGCAAACTTAAAAGGTTTTTAGGAGTAGTTATGGCCAAAGATGACGTGATTCAATTTGAAGGTGAAGTGTTAGAAGCTTTGCCAAATACGATGTTTCGTGTAAAATTAGAAAATGGTCATACGGTTTTGTGTCATATCTCAGGTAAAATGCGGATGAATTACATCCGCATTTTACCCGGTGATAAGGTTACGGTTGAGATGACACCGTATGATCTTAACAAAGGTCGCATAGTTTTCCGTGCGAAATAATATTAATTATTTTCATTAACGATATTGTTGTGAGCAGAAAAAGCAATTCTTATATACTTGAAGTATATTTTGGTTGCTTGATTTAGTTCATTTCTAATTTTTGGTGGAATTATTTAGTATCGGGTAAATGCTGGGTTTAGGCCCGGCTAGTTAGAAAGGTGTAATTATGAGAGTTCAGCCTTCGGTAAAGAAAATTTGTCGTAATTGCAAAGTTATTCGTCGCAACGGTGTTGTGCGTGTAATTTGTAAAGAAGCTCGACATAAACAACGTCAAGGTTAATTTTTAATTTAATTGAAAGGAATAAGAATGGCTCGTATAGCTGGTGTAAACGTTCCTGATAATGCTCATATCGTTATCGGTTTACAACATATTTACGGTATTGGTCCTTCTCGCGCTA
>ERZ650309.603-NODE-603-length-17670-cov-8.953335_pt1 | contig 17670 bp, 19 predicted proteins | sample MGYA00376245_ERZ650309 | MGnify/ENA primary metagenome ERZ650309 (study PRJEB26733, sample SAMN07839294) | wastewater metagenome | biome: urban; feature: wastewater treatment plant; material: waste water | place: USA: North Carolina | collected 2016-04-26 ...
TGAAAAGGCGTAAGCTTTAATTTAACTTACACGACAACTAGTTTGACAATTGTCGTACCAGCGCCAATTGCAGCCCCGACAGTTCCGGGCTTTGTAACACCAATAACGGTTGACCGGCCTTAACCGGCTGGCCATCCTGTACCTGAAAACGCGTTACCAGCGCGGCCAGTGGGCTACTGACCACTTGTTCTTGATCGGGAGACAGAACCACCCGCGCCGGATAACTGGCCGTCAGCGCCACAGTCGGCGAGGCAGCGAGTGGCACCAGACGAATGCCCAGATTTTGTATTTGCGTCGCGGAAACAGCGAACGAATCAGCGGCCAAAACAGGGCCAGCAAGCACGGCGCACAGCGCAACGGCCAGACAAGATGAACGGAATAGCATGAAACACTCCTCACGGAGCGACCAGTTGGCAATGAGCCAAGATAAAGAAAGACAGATCGCTCGAATCCAGATGATAAAAACCGACCGTCAGCGGCCGGAGATCACGGAAATCGGAGTGATTTAAATGAGCAGAACAGTCGTAGCCCGCAGAGCAACGGGATGGTTGGGAAAGAGAGGTGGGGGTTCATGCACGGCCAGAACGGGCTGGGGCATGAGTTGAGGCAAGAAGGACAGCACAGGCAACAGGGCCGGGAATGGCGGAGGCTGCACATTCTTGGCGGGTGCAGGCTCATCTGTGGTATGGCCATTGTCGATAGCCAAATCAATACAGGGTTGGCCAGTGGCTTTTTCCGCAGCGGCATCCAGACACGGTTGATCCTTCAGCTCTAGAACCGCCTTACCATCCGGTTCCAGACACATGACATCCGCCAGCGCCACACCCATACCCAAACACCAATGCAACACCATCACTGCGATCAAAGGCAGTGACCAGCGGCGGCGTTGGCGACGGGTGAAGTGGAACATAGAACAGTACAGTGAATTAATAGTGAAGTCAGTCTAACAGGTTGAAGGCAAGAAAGAAATATTCTCATTTGTTGGCTTTATGTAAGATATTCAATAAAAGCAGAAATCTGAGTTCCAGCATCTGCAGTGCAACCACAGGTAGACATCAGCCTACCCATGATTGCGGCTAGTGCTTATCAGCGACCATGAAAAAGCATGACTTTCAGGCTTTAGCTTCCGTCCAGAGATGGCTGGAAAGCTTGTCCCAGATAATCAGGCTGAGTGGCGCCAGAATCAGCGTATAAGTCAGCCAGACGCCGTATTCACCGCCAGGGCCATATGGTTCGGTGAGTTCATGCCAGTATCCGTTATCCAACAGCGGCAGAGCACCTGCTTCTGCAAACTCGTGAAAAGCATACACGACCAGTTGCACCGAGAACAAAGCCAGAAACGTCCCTGTGACACGAAATAGCAGGCCGACATTAACGCGTTGCCCATAACGTCCCCACAACCATGCCAATACGGCAGCTGAACTTAACCCGCCAATTGCACTGGCCGTAAGAGTGAGGCCACTGGCAGTACTTGCCAAAGCTGCAATTAGCGTAGCAGCTTCCACACCTTCTCGCCCCACCATCAGCACAGCAAACAGGAGCACACTCCACCAAACGGCATTCACCTTACTTTGTGTGAGTATATTGAGGCGTTCGCGAATTTCGTACGCCATTTTTTTACCGTGCATAACCATGTGAATGACGCAAGTAATAATCAGTGCCGCAGCCACTAGAGCAAGCCAACCTTCCCATACAGGTGACAACGCGCCTGTATGGGCCATATAGATACCAAGAACAGCAGAACCGGAGATAGCTATCAGCGAACCGGCCAGTAAAGGTCTTAACAATAATGAATTGCCAGTCTGGCGCAGAAAGGCCATGGCGACGGATATAACCAGTAAGGCTTCCAGTCCTTCCCGGAACGTGGTCATGAAAATGGCTAACATGGATTGATCTCCTTAAAACAGCGAATGCAGTAATGGCTGTCACAGGCCATTCAATGGCAGCTGTAATCAGCACAAAAACATGGGAATAACAGATAAAAGTGTCATGTTTCTTTAGTACTAGAGGTATTCCATGATGGAATTAATGACGAAGAACAACCGTTCGGGTAAGGAAAGAGAGCGAGTTACGACAGACAGGCGCTGGCAGAGGAGGCAGGTTTCGCACGAGCATATCCAGCCGCCATGCGATGAACCAGCAGTATAAGAATAGAAAAGTTATAGGGAGCTTATTCAGGTCGAGGCTATTACAGCTAATGCCATTTTTACCTTCATCATCGCAGGGCACTGTTAAAGTGTGATCTCCCGCTTGAGAGGACACGTTTGACTTAGCATCATGCGTATCATGAATGATCCATTCAACCATTTGCCCCTTGTCCTCAGCAGCCAACTGATGATCCTGTTGGCCAAACCACAATATGGGAAACCAGCCAAATAACCCAATGACCACTAGTAAATACGCAGGCAATAACACGCCCAGCAAGAGCACTGAGCGATGAGACGACTTGTGTATTGGGTTAAACCGTAGCATGGTTGGATCAATATTACTTGCTAATGAGAATTATTATCAAACATGCGGGTGCAGTATGTCAAGCTATTTTTATAGTGCCTTAACAGGATTGAGCGTGTCGTCTTAACGCACTCAATCCTGACATCAGGGTTATTTAGCTGGTTGGATCGCCGTCACGGTGGCACTCATGCCGCCCTCCGATTTCAGCTCAAAGGCTACTTTTTGCCCTACTTTCAGCCCCTTCAATAATTTGGCATTGGCCACCTTGAAGTCCATATTCATGGGCGGCCAGTTCAGCTCTTTAATCGCTTCATGATCCAGCGTGATCATACTTTGCTTGGCATCCAGACCTTTCACCACGCCGATGCCATGCGCCATTTTACTGGCCGGTTTGGCAGTCGCTTGGGAAGCCGGCATGGACATATTCATCTTGCCCATATCCATATTCCCCATGCCGTCATCGGCAAAACCAGGCAAGGTATAACCCAATGCGACCAGTGCCATAACAACTAAACTACGTTTTTTCATCATCATATCCTCTACGTTAAAAAGAACAATTCAGGCATTTTTCACCTTCAACCCACCTCGCCGCAGCAATAAATACACCGCAGGAAGCACAAACAACGACAACAACGGCGCAGTCAACATTCCGCCCACCATTGGTGCCGCAATACGACTCATCGCTTCTGAACCTGTTCCTGATCCAAACAGAATTGGCAATAGACCTGCTAAAATGACGGCAACGGTCATCGCTTTAGGTCGTACCCGTAATACCGCGCCATCAACTAAGGCGCGGTGTAAATCATCAAGCGTATTCAGTTGCCCTGCTTGTTGATAGCGGGCAATAGCCTCATCGAGATAAACCAGCATAATCACGCCAAACTCGGCCGCCAGCCCTGCCAAGGCAATCATGCCCACCCCCGAAGCAATGGAAAAATTGTGTCCCAGCAGATATAAAAACCAGACCGCGCCCACCAAGGCAAAAGGCAAGGTGCCAAGAATTAGTAGCGCTGGTGTGATACGGCCAAAGGAGAGAAATAGCAGAATAAAAATAATGGCGATGGTCATCGGCACGACCCACAACAAGCGTTTGGCTGCCCGTTCAAAATATTCAAACTGCCCAGACCACGCCAGCGCATAACCTGCGGGCAACGGCAATTCACGCTCAACCTTGGCACGAGCCTCTTTAACAAAACCCGCTAAATCACGGTCACGAATATCGACATAGACCCAGAGATTGGGGCGAGCGTTTTCACTTTTAATCATCGGTGGGCCATCGCTAATACTCAATGTGGCGATAGTGCTGAGGGGGATTGTTGCACCACTGGCTGTGACTAAGGGTAAGTCTTGCAGGGTTGCCAGTGAGTCACGGCGCTCGCGCGGAAAACGGATGTTGATCGGGAAACGGGCGCGGTCATCCAATAGTTCACCAATGTTTTCTCCGCCGACTGCGGTGGCAATAAAGTCCTGTACTTCCTGAATGTTAAGGCCATAGCGCGCGGCTTGTAGACGGTCGATGTGAATATCGACATAACGCCCACCTGTCACTCTTTCGGCAATCACCGACGCTGCGCCAGGTATCTGTTTGACGATTCGTTCAACTTCCTGCCCCAACTTCTCCAGCGTCGCTAAGTCGGCTCCTGATAATTTGATACCGACAGGGCTTTTAATCCCCGTCGCCAACATATCAATGCGATTACGAATCGGCTGCACCCAGACATTGGCCATGCCTGGCACTTGTAGTCGTGCATCCAGCTCCTTGATGAGTTTTTCGGGGGTCATACCAGCACGCCATTCGCTACGCGGTTTTAACTGGATGGTGGTTTCTAGCATTTCCAGTGGTGCTGAGTCAGTGGCCGACTCGGCACGACCCGCCTTGCCAAACACGGTTTGCACTTCGGGCACGGTTTTGATTAAACGATCGGTGAGCTGGACGATTTCAGCAGCTTTATCTGCCGACAAACTTGGCAACGCGGTGGGCATATACAGCAAGTCGCCTTCATCAAGCGGCGGCATAAACTCTGAGCCTAGTTTTGCTAACGGCCACAGCGTCAGTAATACGGCTATCATGGCGACCATGAGCGTCTTTTGGGGGTGATGTAACACGCACACCAGCACGGGTTTATAGCCTTTAATCAGCCAACGATTGATGGGGTTTTCCTGTTCTGGGCGAATATGACCCTGAATAAAAAAGGTCATTAACACAGGAATTAAGGTTACCGATAAACCCGCCGCAGCCGCCATCGCATAGGTTTTGGTCAATGCTAACGGAGCAAACAAACGGCCTTCCTGTGCTTCCAAGCTAAAGACGGGAATAAACGATAAGGTGATAATCAGCAGTGAGAAGAATAGCGCGGGGCCAACGTCACAGGCTGCGTCAATAATCACGGCCACTTGCTGCGCTCGCGTCGGTGTACCGCGTTCAGCTTGCCATTGCTCCAGTTTGCGGTGGGCATTTTCAATCATCACAATGGCGGCATCGACCATCGCGCCGATGGCAATCGCAATCCCGCCTAAAGACATGATATTGGCGTTGATGCCTTGATAGTGCATGATAATAAACGCCGTCAGTATGCCTAACGGCAGGGCAATAATCGCCACTAATGCCGAGCGTAAATGCCACAAAAACAGCGCACAAACGACAGCAACCACCAAAAACTCTTCCAGTAATTTGTGCCAAAGATTAGCCACGGCACGGTCAATTAACTGCGAGCGATCATAGGTGGTCACGACCTCTACCCCTGACGGCAGACTACGTTGCAGTGTGGCTAGTTTTTCTTTGACGGCGATAATGGTTTGACGAGCATTTTGACCAGAACGCAAGACAATCACCCCACCCACTACTTCACCTTCGCCATTTAATTCGGCAATGCCACGGCGCATTTCAGGGCCGATTTGGACACGGGCAATATCGGCCAAGAGAATCGGTGTACCTGTTTGCGAGACACCAATAGGAATCTGGCGAAAATCATCCAGTGTGTGCAGATAACCTTGTACCCGCACCATGTATTCCGCTTCACCCTGCTCCAGCACCGAACCGCCCGCCTCACTGTTAGCGGCTTTAATGGCAGCCGTCACCGTTGCTAACGGCAAGCGGTAACTTCGTAACTTGTCGGGGTCAACCTGAACCTGAAACTGTTTTACCATGCCGCCCAAGGTGGCAACTTCGGCAACATTAGGTACAGTTTTTAACTCGAATTTGAGAAACCAGTCCTGCAAGGCACGCAACTCGGCTAAATCATGCTGGCCCGTTTTATCAACCAAGGCATATTCATAAATCCAACCGACTCCTGTGGCATCTGGCCCTAAACTCGGTTTTGCGCCTGCGGGCAAACGACTGGCTACTTGACTAAGATATTCCAGCACGCGTGACCGCGCCCAATACAAATCGGTATGGTCATCAAAGAGGATATAAACAAAGGAGTCGCCAAAAAACGAATAGCCGCGTACCGTCTTGACTCCAGGCACAGACAACATGGCTGTCGTTAACGGATAAGTAACTTGGTTTTCCACCACTTGCGGTGCTTGACCTTGCCACGGTGTGCGAATGATGACTTGGGTGTCGGATAAATCAGGGATAGCATCCAACGGCGTACGCAGTAGCGCAAATATGCCCCATGCTGTGAGTAATAGAGTCGCCAGCAACACTAATAATCGTTGTTGGGTAGACCATTTAATCAGATGTTTAATCATGACTGGCCTCCGCCTGCAACGCGTCAATGACGTACGCACCATTGTCGGGCGTAGCGTTGACCTCCATCCTGACACGCTCACCAACCTTGATGTTTTTGAGTTGTTCACTATGACGCACCTTAAACGTCATGGTCATCGGTGGCCATGCCAAGGCGGGAATAGCTTCATGATCGAGTGTGATGGAGGCCGCTTGGCGGTCTATAGCGATCACCTTCGCACGGATTCCCATGTCTGCTTGAGCTGACTCATTCATGGCAGTAGGTGGGGTCGGGATGGCATTTTTGTTATTCACTGCCGCAAGACGAGCCAATACACCATTTAGTGACGCTTCTGAGTCTATTAAAAACTGCCCAGAAGCGACGACTTCTTCACCCGCCTGTAAACCCTGCACAATCTCGCTTTGACCGTTCTTCTCCGCACCTAAACTGACTTCTGCTGGCCGAAAGTGTTGGCCATCCTTGACAATGACAACGGTGCGCGTGCCTGTACTAATCACGGCTTCTGAGGGTACGCTCATCACTTCACGGCTATGCCCCGCCAATGTTGCGGTGGCAAACATGCCTGTTTTTAATACGCCTGAACGATTGGCCAAAACCACGCGCACACGAACACTACGTGTTGTGCTATCAAGTGTCGGATACAAATAATCAATTTGTCCTGTAAAACGTTGGGCGGGTAAACTTTCTAATTGAGCGTCAACACCATCACCTATTTTAAGACGGGAAGCATCACGTTCGGGAATGTCTAATAACAACCAAATACGGGATAAATCAGCGATTTGCATCAGGTTCGTGGCAGGCAGAATTTGCCCGCCTTCGCGTACCAGTAATTCTGTCACCACGCCTGACGCAGGGGCATAAACACCAATCCGAGGATTGGCGCGAGCAGCTTTCGTAATCGCGTTAATTTCGCCCTCATTCATGCCCAACAGTTGTAAGCGTTGACGTGCCGCTTGGCGCAAGCTGTCAATATCTCTTATGCCTGTGACTTTCAGTAATGCCAAGTATTCTTGTTGGGCGGCCAGTAATTCGGGAGCATAAATATCGGCCACTTTTTGCCCTGCGCGTACGGTATCCCCGACCGCACGCACCCATAAATGTTCAATAAAACCTGCGCTACGGGTTTGCAGGGCATACAGCCGATGCTCATCCGCCTCCAGACGACCAACGGCGGACAAGCCATCAGAAAACTGGCTGCTTTGTACTTTCACCACGCGGATACCCAAGTTCTGCGCCATACCTGCACTGACGGTTACACCGCTATCACTGACACTATCGGCATATTTAGGCACTAATTGCATATCCATAAACGGCGATTTACCTGCCTTATCGAACTTTTGCTCAGGCACCATTGGGTCATACCAGTACAAGACTTTAGGTTCTGATTTCTGTTGTTGTGTGGTGTGACTTGCCATTGGCAAAGATGATGCTTGATGGCGATAGAACCACCCTACGCCTCCCCCTGTTAGCACAACGCCAGTCAGGGCAATGATGATTAATTTCGATTTGTTCATAGTGATACTTCCTCATTACCCACAACATATTGCAAACGGACTAATGCCCGTAAACGGTCAATACGAATCAGCCAATGCTCCAGCTCCACGTCCAGCACGGCACGGCGCGCCAGCCATACCGAGGACAATGGCGTTTTCCCTACTTGATAAGCAGCTTGCGCGGTTGCCAAGGCCGCTGTCGTGGCTGGAATCAGTCGCTGCATATATTCTTGTTCTCGGGCTTGAGCGGTGTCGTAGTCCGATTGTGCATCGGCGGCATCGGTGCTTAAGGCGCGTCGTTGGTCTTCAGCCAGAAACTCGGCTTGTTGAACATTTGCTAACGCAGCCGCTTGTTGATGACGTTGACGATTCTGTTTTTGCCACGGTAAATCCACCGTCAACTGCACACTGACCATATCGGCGCGTGAGCTTTGCCGTTGACCGACCATCACCTCCCAACTCCAATTGGGCAGGTCTTCAGCAGTGGCTAATTCGGCCTGATGACGATTGGCTTCGACGTTATGTTCAGCGGCTATGACCAGAGGATGTTGAGCAATACTGGCTTGTTCGGCGGTAAGTAGAGGGGTATTTAGAATAGGTAAATTGGGGCTTAAAGGTCGAGCGGCGACATCGCCCAACCACCGTGTCAGGATATTACGGGCTTTACGCGCCTCCCGTTGCGACATCAATAATTGGTCGTTCGTCATCGCTATCTGTGCATCTTGCTGTAGCAGTTCCGTCGCTGTGACGGCTCCACTCGCCAGTTGTGTGGCGGCTACTTGCCGTTCGGCATGTAGTTCATCAAGCAAACGCTGACGCATCTCTGACGTTTTTTCGGCAGCAAACACATCCAGCCAAGCAAGTGCGGCATCTCTTTTAATTAGTCGTGCCATGTTTTTGCTATTAGCACTTAGCACCTCGGCTTGTTCCTGTAATTGCGCTGAAGCGGCGACTCGTTTTACAGGTCTAACCATGTTTTGCATTAGGCCAATAGTGCTCATGGTCATGTCGTCACGGTTCAGCCGTAAACTATCGCTGCCTGTTATCGGCATATTAATGACACCGAATTTGAGCTGAGGGTCAGGCAATTGAGCCGCCTCTTGTGCTTGTTCACGCGCTGCACTGGCGGCTGACTGATAAGCCTGCACCGATGGTTGTTGGGCTAAGGCGCGTTGCAGAGTTTCGTCGAACGTTAACGGTTCCATCGCCCAACTAATTGCAGGCAGGATGAGCAGCCCGAGTAAAATACGTCCTGTTAAAATGGGCGTTAAGTGCCAAGCGTTATTCATGGGTCATCTCTCAAAAACGAACAGACACAGCCGTGGCCAGCAGGCAAATGCCCACTAGCCAGCGTGCTGGTAACTAATCTTTAGAAATACTGGAAATAACCTTGCCATCGTCGTGCTGCATCCATTGATAATGAATGTGAGCACCGACGCTGATGTCTTGCACCTGCTCAGACGTGACCCTGTATTTGCTATACATGACAATGCCTTTGCCTGGAATGATGGTGTCGTGGGCAATGGTGAGTTGAATACCATCAATCGCCGAGACACGGCCAAAGCCTGTGTGCATTGTCATTGGCGATTCTGGAACAGGGTGAATAATGCGTTCGTAAGACGCAGAAGATTGACGTGGGTCGGCATTAGCCACCACGGACGCAGCAAGGGTCAACGCCATTAGGCTGACCCCAAGGATGAGAGTACGCATGATAAAAACCTCTAGGTTAGCAATACAATTTCCCAAGCAAATACACGCAGGTATTCACTTGGCGTTAGAAAAAGTATTCAGACTCTAGGCGGTTTATCGGGGGGAGAAAGAGCGATTTTGGGAACAAAGGCAGGGGCGAGTGGCACAACAGCCGAGTAAGTTGTAAGGGTATTAGTCGTTAAAGGTGCGGTATTAATACCCACCGTTAAATGGCAAATGATATTTGCCAAACAAGGCGTGGCTTTATCGGCCATTGCTTTATCTGCGGTAGAAGGATGCGACTGATCGGCCTGAGCCATACCCGTCCCTTCATGGTGACAAGGCGACATACCAGCCATTACTTGTTGTTGGCCTGTCTCCATCATCTGCTCACAACCAACGGCACACTCACTGGCGCAGGCAAAGGCTATCGGCGGCATCAAAGCCGTCAACAGCATTAACCACAGTGTCAGTAGCAAGCGAGTGTTCTTTTTCATATTCCACAAGTGTAACGTGTTTTGACAACTAGAATATAGCTTTTTGCTGTACTTATTCAATACGCTACATGAGTGATGGTCAATAAATCACGGCAAAATGACGAAATTGTAATGTTGAGGTCATGCTCGCGTTTACTACGATGACTTAAATTTGAATTGAGAATAACACCCTCCTCCCAACTTTATTTAATGTCGAGAAATAACATGAAAACCTCTATTCGTTCCCTCCTTGTACTGAGTTTGATAATGGCAGCGAGTTCAACCGTATGGGCGCACGACCCTGCTGAACATGCCAAAGAAGCCGCCGCAAAAAAAGCCAAAGCCGATTGCGCCAGCATGCAAAAAATGGATATGACCAAAATGAACATGGATGATCCTGTCATGCAGGCTATGCACAGCAAATGCGCCAAACAGATGGCTCAAAAAAACAAGGATAAAAATACTAAAGATACAGGCCATGAAGAAATGAACCATGCCGACATGGATCACTCAAAAATGCCGATGAATGATGCCAAAATGCCTATGCCTGAATCATCCGCTGCACCTGCATCACACGCCGAACATAAACACAACTGATCTCGCGTTCATAATCAACCCGTGTGCAAGGAGAGACTGATGAAGACTGTGCTGAAAACTTTAACCGTGGCCGCCGTACTGGCTGTGTTGGGCGCATTGACTTTTCTGTACTCTGGGTTGTACCCGATGGGGGCAGACAACAAACACTTTAAGCTGACGTATTGGGCACTCGAAACCCTGAGAGAACGCTCTATCGCCCGCGACATTCGTGATATTAAAGTGCCGCCACTGGTTGACCCACAACTTTTATTAGCAGGTGGACAAGACTATAACGATATGTGTAGTAGCTGCCACTTACAGCCAGGCAAAACGCAATCTGACTTGAGTATTGCCCTGTATCCACAACCACCGAATCTGTCGCTTCAACCCGCCAAGGGCTTGTACGGCGATGCCAATGCTCGCGCTGCTCGTCATTTCTGGTACATCAAACATGGTATTAAGGCCAGTGGCATGCCTGCGTGGGGTATGACGCATACAGATGATCGTATTTGGGCGATGGTAGCTTTTATCCAAAAACTGCCGACACTAACACCTGAGCAATATCAAATTCTGACGGCACCAGAGGATGGAGAAACGGGTGGACCTATGGCTGGTATGTGAGGATAGCATCTACGTCAAAGTAAGCATATTTTGCGTATGGCACAAAGCATTTGTTGATAAGAGAAAGCTATGACGACTCGTTACGACACCCTCAAAAAGAAAATACATGGCAAGGATACAGCCTTGTTACTCGTTACTATATTTAGTTTGACTCCCGTGAGTCCTGCCATTGGACATGTAGCCCAAGTACCGTATAAGGTATTACTCGCAATGGAAAGCGATGAGTTGGACTGTGGTCGCCGAGGCTCAATTCGAGACTTGACGGACAGTACAAAGCTTATCTTTGATGGCGTGTCATCACCATTAAAAGAAGTTTTGATGGTCTCTGTTGGTAAAACTATGCGCTTGGCTATGACAAACCTTCAAAACACAGATATCTTGTTTGCATTGGGTAGCCATCCTGAGTTAGTTAATTATGGGCGGCTACTCCAGAAGCAACGCGACACTCAGTTAGTTTCTCCTAATATCGTGGCTATCGCTGCACAGGAGCATACACAATTGATTTGGCAATTTACACGGGTGGGTGAGTTTGAGATTACGGCTTTTCAGCGTGATCGCTATGGGCGATGGCAGGCTGGTGTCACGGGGAAAATTATGGTGCAGCCTACTGAACCATGAGGAGCTGTTATTACTCTGTAACGCCTGTGCCATTTGCTTCTCCATCCAAAATTTGAATCACACTCTTCTGAAAAAAGGCCACTTTATTTGTGCAAGATAGGTGATTGGCATAGGTTCTTTCATGCCCACCTCACCTGCATGTACGCTATTTTTCTGGTAACGGTAAGTACCAAACAGATGATCCCAAATCATCCAAAACTCACCAAAATTAACTTGAGCATCTTCATATTCACGCTTGTGATGCCAGCGATGCACTTCAGCAACGCCCAATAAGCGACGGAACGACCCAACACTATAATCGAGATTGGCATGTTGAAAGGCGAGATGCACGGTAATGATGGACAACCAGCAGCCAATGATCTCGGGTGGTGCGCCTAGCAGTACCACGACACTAATGCCTGGTGCTGCCAAAACAACAGCACTCAACGGATGACGACGCTCACCATTAAGCCAGTATAATCGCTCAGCACTGTGGTGTAGGGCATGCAATCGCCAAAGGAGGTCATTTTTATGACTGAGCCAATGCATAAACCATAATCCAAAATCAATGATAAATCCCGCCGTTAATACCTGAACCCCAATAGGCCAGTCTGTAGGCCATATTGCTGACACAGGCATAAATTTAAGAATGACAGTGGCTATTTCGATGCTAGTAAAAATGAGCGTTAGACTCGTTAACGCGTGGAGTATATCAACGTTGGTATCGTGGTGATCGTTCAGCCATAGGGTCTCGTAAGGCTGTAAACGCTCTAACAAAGCAACAGCCGTGAGACCAAGAGCAGCAATAATCGGAGCGAGTGGCCAATACGGCAGATGTAGCCAAAGAATTGCTAATTGCATACCTGTGCATACGCCAAAAATCAGGGGGTAACTGCCCCAACGAATCAGCGGTGTTAATATCTTCATCATCAATCTCCCATTTTATCTTGCTGGAGAGACTATAATGAATACTAGATTTCAATCATTGAACGAAAGAGCTATGCGAGTGTCAGGTGAGTCAAAAAGATCGAAGGATTCACACCAAACATTTGTACACACGTCCTAGAAAAATGCGCTTGATCCGAAAAATCTCCTTTATAGGCGGCATGAGTGAGCGTTTGACCATGCAATACTTGTTCAAGGGCATACACTAGCCGTAGCCATTTGCGATAACTGCGTAGTGGCATTCCCGTTTGCTCACTGAACCAATGAGAAAATCGCGTTTCGGACAGCTCCATTAGCATGGCGAGTTCTTTTCGACTAGAAAAAGTGGAAACTGACATATCACGCATTAATACGGATAGGACTTTTTGCAAGCGCGGGTCAACTTTTGCAGAAGTATGAGGCGCAAGCGATGTACTAAAGCGCGCTATTGCCGCTTTCAGTGAGTTGCAAGCCATTAAGCTATCACGAAATAAAACTACCAAGTCTTGAGGTAACTCACAAATAGCCGTTTGTTCACCAAGACGAGAGATCAGTGTCTTTGCCTGCACGATAGTGGGGTCAAGATAAATAGAAAAGACTGAACTCGCAATGAGTTGATGAGATGTTCCTGCTTTGACGAATAAGGCAATGGATTGATAGGACTGACCATTGGCGGTCATTTCAATGATACCCTCTAAGGCAATACTGATTTGATGCGACCAATGACGATGCTCTTTATTGTCGCCAGATTGACCAATAAATACGCCTATTCCAGGTTGCAGAGATACGTCACCTCTCCAATGGTGCGGAGTAGCGTGGTTGTAATGGTTCACGCGCCAACTACTTTTGCTATTTTTCTGAGCGTTTCTTTACTTTCGCCAAAGGTGCATATTGCATCACAGTGCTTCCTTAAATCCGAAAAAAGTATGTAGTGCATTTCAATCTTACTGATGTGTGTTGAGTTTAGCGTATGAATGGATTTGGGATAAATCAGGCAGCCATTTTAAAGCCCTCAAAGACTTGGGCTGGCGACCTAAAATTTAGCTTAGCTTGAATTCGCATTCGATTGTAGAAAGTCTCAATAAAATGTTGAATATCCTTGATGGCTTCTGCCCGTGTAATATAGTGCTGATGGTAAACCAACTGGTTTTTTAACGTTGCCCAAAAGCTTTCAATCGGCGAATTATCATAACAATTACCCTTAGCACTCATTGAACCCACAAATTGATGCTGTGTTATTACGTTACGTTACGATAGGCGTGGCTACAGTATTGACTTCCTCTGTCAGAATGGACAATTAAGCCTTTCGCCGTTTAATCGCCATATTTAATGCCTGCACCACTACTACCCCATTTAGCTGTACTCAATCAACCTCACGACGTAAACGCAACGCATTAAAAACGACAGACACAGAACTCAGGCTCATCGCTAAAGCAGCAATCATCGGTGACAGCAGCCAGCCTGTTAGCGGATATAGTACGCCCGCAGCAATCGGCACACCAATGGCATTATAGACAAAGGCAAAAGCCAAGTTTTGCTTCATATTGGCGACAGTCGCAATGGAAATACCGCAGGCCAAGGTAATACCTCGCAAATCCCCTTTCACCAACGTTACCTGTGCACTATTCATGGCGACATCGGTGCCTGTTCCCATCGCAATACCGACATCAGCTCGAGCCAGAGCTGGCGCGTCATTGATACCATCGCCCGCCATCGCCACACAGCGGCCTTCACGTTGCAGACGCTCCACTAAAGCCAGTTTGTCTGCTGGTTTTACCTCGCCATATACTTCATCTATGCCCAAACGCTGCCCCACCGATTTTGCTGTGGTCAAACCATCGCCAGTTGCCATAATGACACGGATATTGGCCGCTCGTAACGAGGCTAAGGCGTCTGCGGTCGTTGCTTTAATGGGGTCAGAAACGGCAAGTAAACCTGCCAATTGCCCATCTACAGCGAGATACATCACGCTCGCTCCCTGCGTTCTCAACTGTTCCGCCGAGCTTTGGAGGGATGCCGTCGCAACGCCTGTTTGTTCCATGAGCGTGGTGTTACCCATCACCAATTTCTTCCCTGCCACTTCACCATGGACACCAATGCCTGTATTGGACTCAAATTGTGTCACTGTCCCGAGTGTGATTCCGCGCACACGAGCGGCACTGACAATGGCGGCGGCGAGTGGATGCTCACTACCCTGATCCAGACTGGCGGCAAGATACAGCACGTCCGCCTCGCTAAAACCCTCTGTAGGTACAACACGATCAAATGCAGGGCGACCTTCGGTGAGCGTGCCTGTTTTATCGACAATTAAAGTGTCAATTTTCCGCAAATTCTCAATCGCAGAGGCATCTCTAAACAGCACGCCTTTACTCGCCCCTGTGCCCGTTGCCACCATAATGGACATCGGTGTCGCTAAACCTAGCGCACAAGGACAGGCAATAATGAGTACGGCGACCGCATTAATTAAGCCAAATATCCAGTTAGAAGCTAATAGCCCCCAGCCAAAGAACGTCATCAACGCAATTACAATGACCGAAACAACAAAATAACCTGCGACGGTGTCTGCCATACGCTGCATAGGTGCGCGTGAGCGTTGCGCTTGCATCACCATTTGTACGATCTGCGCAAGCATGGTGCTGGAGCCGACACGTTCAGAACGGATGACCAAAGCACCGTTGGTGTTGAGCGTCGCACCAATGACCTTGTCGCCTAGACGTTTGCTAACGGGAAGTGGCTCGCCTGTGAGCATGGATTCATCAACCGCACTACTTCCTTCAATGACAATGCCATCAACAGGCACTTTTTCGCCTGGACGAACGCGTAGCTTGTCGCCGACATGGACATGAGTCAACGGCACATCTTCTTCCGAACCATCCTCACTGATGCGACGAGCTGTCTTTGGTGCCAGTCTCAACAACGACTTAATCGCAGCAGAGGTCTGCGAACGCGCCTGTAACTCCATAACCTGACCGAGCAATGTCAGAGAAATAATGACAGCAGCCGCTTCAAAATAGACGGCAACTCGTCCCATCGAAACAAAGGATACGGGAAACAGACTGGGAGCCACTGTCGCAACCACGCTATAAATATAGGCGGCACCCGTGCCAAGACTAATCAGCGTCCACATATTGGGACTGCGATGAATGACCGACTGCACGCCGCGCACATAAAACGGCCAACCTGCCCACAACACAACAGGCGTAGACAGAGCCAGTTCCAGCCAACTTTGTACACCCATATCAAACCAGTGGAAGCGATGACCAAACATGGCCAGCACAAAAACCACCATCGTCAACGGCAGGGTTCGCCAAAAACGCTGACGAAAATCCTTTAACTCAGGGTTTTCCCCTTCTTCTAAATCAGGCTGCACAGGCTCCAGAGTCATACCGCATTTGGGGCAATTGCCTGGGCCAAATTGCCGTATTTCGGGGTGCATCGGGCAAGTGTATTCGGTGTCAGTGCTGGCAGAAGTTTCAACAACGGCAGGTTGTGGCGTTAGGTATCGGCTTGGCTCTAGCTTAAATTTGTCGAGGCATTTTGGGCTGCAAAAATAAAACCGTCTGCCCTCATAATCCTGTTGATGAGCCGATGCCGTAGTCACCGTCATTCCGCATACAGGGTCTTTCAGTTCAGCAGCACCCCCAGTAGGCATGGGCGCTTGTGACGAATGTGGATGACCTGCGTGGTCATGATGATGCTCATGGTCGGACATTAGAAACTCCTGTCGCCGACGGAGGTCGGCGGGGTCAAGATTCAATTGGTGCCGCCGACAGGGCGGCAAAGATTAACGCTTCTGAGAGAAGTGGTCTATTGCGTCATTTTTCATGCGTTGTAAACACCAGCGAGCGTAATAGCGAGCTAGTAGTCGTCCTAAACACCACGAAAGCCAACCCTTCGGCTTAGCATAATCAATAAATATCCGTAACTGACAACCCGCTACACTAGGGGTTAACTCAAAGCCCATGCGATAGTGACCAATCACCAGTAGTCGAGTCTCACCAATAGTTTCCCACACTTTAGATAGGGGTGGGCTTCGGTCGCTGACAATCTCTTCAACGAACAAAGGTACTCCAAGAACTCGTCCAGACATGGAAATATGCGAACCAACAGCCTGACCACGCAAAGCATCGAATGTCAGCTGCATAGAGCTTCCAGCCATCATCCATGACGACTTATTCATATGTTCTGTCAACCGTGAATGGTCGTCGAGATGAACAAAAGCCTGATCTACCGTAACCTCTAGCAGCGTATTGCATTCATCGTGATACGGAAACCGTGAGCTCAAAACTATCTCCCACTGTTGACCATTGCCACTTCATGATTATTGCGCAGGTGCTGCACCGTGATTGTGATCATGCTCGGCCGCTGGTTTAGCTGTCGATTTTTTCTGATGCTTGCGGGTTGTGCTATTTTTGCTCGGCTCTTTGGACATGCCTTTCATGTTATCCATACATTTTTTATGCATCTGCTCCATGTTAGCAGTCATGCCTTCTCCTGTTTTGGCACCCTCCATGCACTTCTCATGCATATCTTTCATGCCATTCATATCCTTCATGTCTTTCATGTCGTGCTTAACATCAGCAGGACTCATATCAGGGCCAGACATGGGTTTGTCTACAGCAAAAGCATTAGACATAGCGAGTGTAGCGATCAGCGGTAACAGCAAGGTATAGTGTTTCATGGTATTCACTCTACGTTAAAAATAACAAAAATATCAGGCTGTCCTTGAGGACAGATTAGGCAAGAAGCGCGGTGTTTTAGCGGCATAAGCTTGATAACTATCGCCAAACTCGGCTTGCATTTCTCGCTCTTCGACAATGGCCAAATGACCATACATAAACATCAGTAAGGGAAACATCAACAAGGTTAAAATCGTTGGCCACTGCAACAGAAAGCCGAACATAATGAATGTAAAAGCCACATATTGAGGGTGGCGTATGTAAGCATAAGAACCTGTTATCGCTAAGGTATGGGCGCGTTGGGCGTGATACAGCACATGCCAACTGCTAGAAAGTAGCCAAAACCCTAAAATAATAAGGGCATTACTGATAATGTGGACTGAACAACCACCAGCTAAAGCTGGAGGGTTAGCCATAACGACTAAAGTCGGGATACGGGTCAAAGACCCGTTTAGTTCTCCGTTCTAAAATT
>ERZ650309.604-NODE-604-length-17668-cov-6.215409_pt1 | contig 17668 bp, 22 predicted proteins | sample MGYA00376245_ERZ650309 | MGnify/ENA primary metagenome ERZ650309 (study PRJEB26733, sample SAMN07839294) | wastewater metagenome | biome: urban; feature: wastewater treatment plant; material: waste water | place: USA: North Carolina | collected 2016-04-26 ...
TCATCTGGCTGCGCGAGGTGTCGCGATGACCTCGGTTCGGGAGCGGGCAATAGCCCGCGACGGCGCCTCACGGGGCCGGTGCGCGCTCCGGCATGGTCGCCTCCCCACGCGCACCGAGGTCACCGCACCGAGCTCGGCACCGGGTCGCCACGCTGGGCGAGCAGCAGCCGAGCGCACGCTCGCGGCGATCCGCGAGCCGGGATGTTCGCAGCGTGAACGACAGGATGACCCGATGAACGACAAGAACGACAAGACCAGGCCCATGCTCGAGTTTGCCACCATGCGCGCGCAGGCACTCGAGGCCAGCCGCTCCGACCTGGAGATGCTGGAAGCCGCTGGATTCCGTGTGTGGGCGGCTTTCGAGCGGCGAGTCGACGAGCTCGGTCGCGAGTACATGCACGCGATCGGGTGGCGCGTGACCTCGGGCAACCGGCCTGCCGGGTACGATGCGGCCGACTTCTACGCGCTCGCAGTGGCCTGCGCGAGCAACCTGGCCCGCGAGCGACAGCGGCAGTCGGACCGTCGCGCGCAGGAAGGTCTTGGCTCGAGGGCCACCTTGGCGAGTACTCGGGCGACGTGCTGCTCGTGCTCGACGGCGCCCGCCTGCTCGCGATCGCGTGGGTCCACGGCCCCTGGGCCGTGGACGTCACCGGCAAGATCGAACTCTGAGGAATAGCCCACCATCCTGCCAACTTCCGAGACCACGATCATGCACTGGACACACGAACAAATCATGGAGGCGCGGGGATGAGCGCGCCTGCAAATGCCACCCACTGGGTCAGCGGCGAGATTTCCGAGCGCTACGCGGCTACTGCCGTGCTCACGAGCGGCCGCATCATGACGGTATCTGGCGCTCTCGCGGCGACCACCGATCGGCGCCCTCACCTGCGCGCTGGCGACAAGATCGAGGTGCGTGGCCCGGGAGTTGTCGGGCAGCGCGAGTTCGCCGGGCGCGGGCCTGGAAACTGGCGCCGATTCGAAGTCGTCTCCATCGCGCGCACCCGCGACGATGCGGGGCGCCCGTCCCCTACTGGCGCGGCGATCATCTGGCTGCGCGAGGTGTCGCGATGACCTCGGTTCGGGAGCGGGCAATAGCCTCTGCGGAAGCTGCGCTCAACGCATGGGCCGACCAACACATGCCGGGGTGGCGAGCCCATGAGGTCAGGGAGGATGCGCCGTGACCGAGTGGCAACGCGTCGAGCAGCTCGCCCGCGCCGATCTGTGGCTCGACGGGTCCGCGGCGATCGACGTGGCCGAGGCAGCCGATGGCGTGCCCGGGTGGCCACCGCTGCAGCGCCTCGTGGCCGGGCAGGCCGGCACGTTCGCGGCCTCGCTTGCCGAGGCGCAGCGCGACCGCGATGCCGGGTGGCCGCTCGGCTGCTACATGTACCCGGTCCCGCGGGGCCGGGTCGAGCAGGCGCTCGCACATCTGGCGCGGGCAGTTGACGCCGCGGAGCAGTACAGCCGTGAGCGTGACGAGGCGGCCAAGCGCGAAGCAGCCTGCATCGCCGCACTGCGCGGCGATGATGCGGCCATTCGCAAGGTCGCGCTCGAGCTGGCGCGGCTCGACCGGAGGGCTCGCGCGTCATGAGCGAGCCGCTATACCGCGGGAGCATCCGCGGCGACTACAAGGCCGCGTGCAGCAATGCGCGGCTCAAGACCGTCGTGGTCGGGCGCTCGGCTCGGCTCGTGCGGTCGAGTGCTTACGTGGCATGGGAGCGGCGGGCAACCGTGCAACTGCGGCCGCTCGGAACGCCACTGGCGTTGCTAGCCCTCGCCGTTCGCGTCGAGATCGACGTGTGCCATCCGATCACGCATCGCAAGGGGGCATCCGCTGGCCTCGCACGGATCGACGTCGACGCGCTCATCAAGAGCACGCTCGATGCCCTCGTGGCCGCCGGCGTGCTGGTCGATGACTCGTTGGCCGTCGAGGTCGTCGCGCGCAAACACGTCGCAGCGAAGGCAGACCAGCGCATCGACGTGGTGATCTTGCCCGCGGTGCCTCAGCCGTGCTAGACGTTGGGCAGAGTCCGCAATGGTGCGGCTTTGGGGAGAGCGTCGCGCATGAGGGGCCCGGGCAACCGGGCCCTTTTTATTCGAGGCCCTGGCCGAGGTAGCGCACGGTTGGCCGCGCATGCCAGGCACGGATCGCAACCTCGCTCGACCCCGCGCCGATCGACACCGCGAGCGCGAGGTGGACGGTGCCCTCGTACCCGGGCACGGCCGGCGTCCACACGGGCAGGCGTAGCAGCCCGGTCCGCTCGCCCCCCCAGGTCAGCCACTCGCCAGCGCCTGCGTGCAGCACGTCGATCTCGTCACTCTCGATCCAGGCGTGCTCGAGCGGTGGCGCTTGCGGCTGCTCGGTCTTGTCGGGCGACAACGGCGGGCGATTGAACGCGTAGACGCGCACGCGTAGCGGCTGCGCCTCGACAGTGCATCGCACGTGCACGCGCACGGCTGCATGCGTGCACCCGGCAGGGAGCGGCATCCATCGCAGCGTGTCGACGCGCAGCACGAAAGAGCCGGAACCAGGCGCGTCAAGAGCCCACTCGAGCGGCTCCATGTCCGCGGCGATCGTCTGCGGGTCGAGCGGGACGTGGTCCACGAGCGGCGACCACTGAGCTCGGCGCACGCTATCGTTGTGTGCCGCGAGCCATCCGACATTGGCGGAGCCGGCCCACTCCCCGACCTCGGCCAGCTCGGACCCGTCGACGGGCAGCCGGACCGAGATCGGTGAGTCGTCGGTCTCGGGCTCGGTCCGCTCGGCCACGAAGTCCTCGGCCAGCTCGGCGCTCGAGTGGTCCGGCGCCACGCCGATGCGCAGCGTTGTCACGTAGGCCCCGGCCGTCCACGTCGAGCCGTCCCAATAGCCGCCCACGTGCGTCGCCCAGCTCGTCGACGTCGAGCCGACCGCATGCGCGACCGTGTGGATCAGCGCCCACTCGCTCGTGTCGAGGTTGTGGACGATGAATGTCGAGAGCAAGGCATCGCCCGCGCCCGTGGTGTCGGGGTTGGGCCGGGTCTGCCACGCGACCAGCAGCACGCCGGTTCCGACCGTGGCCGTGTAGATCGTCGACGCGCCGACTTGGAAGTTGATCCCGGTGCCGAGCCCGTCGGTCGTGATCAACCAAGTGGAGTCCGATGCGTCGGCCGGGTCGGCGTGTCCGGCCACGATGACCTCGGGGTCGACGAGCTCGAAGAGCACCACGATCTCGCGGCCAGTCTCGCCGGTCACGGCCCGCAGCGCATCATCCTCGAGGTAGCCACCGCTGCCCGCGAGGTCGAGCGCGACCGCATGCTGAGACAGATCGACGCTGAAATCGTTATCGGTGAACAGCGCGATCGTGTCCTCTTTCGCGTTTGCGACGCTCCCCTGCGCACCCATGGTCAATCCCTGAACGTCTTTCCCGGCTCGCCGTCGTGCTCGCCGTCCTCGTCACAGAGCGCCGCGAAAATATCCGTCACCCACGATGCGGCTTGATCGGCATAGGCCCGCAGGACCCACACATGATGGTGGTCGCGCATGTAGGCCGCGCCCGTGAGCGCGCCCGTGAGCACGAGTCGCGTAGCGCCCGGCGTGGCGTCTATCGAGTCGACCTCGCCGAAGATCCCGCGAGACCACGTCGATCCGTCCCAGACGAAGCCCTCGATCAAGGCCGGGGCCCCCGTGGCAGACCAGTATGGTTCGCCGAACCCCTCGACGTCAAGCGAGCCATCGACGCGGCATCCGAGCCAATCGTCATCACAGACCAGCGCATAAACGCCGCCGTCCCCGTCGATGTACTCGGTTGACACCGCTGCGGGAGCGTACAGCACGAGCGCCGTTTCGGCGTTCAGGATAGCTCGAATGTGCACGACCTCGTCGCGGGCCGAAAAGCTGCGACGCGTGACGTACCCGATCGCCGCGGTGACACCGTAGTCGCTGGCTGTGCCGCTCGGGTCGACGAGCCAAGGGTCGGTCAACATGAGCCCGTCGCCTGGCCAGACATCGGCGGCGTCGTCCGCATGCAGCGCGACCTCGACGATGAAATGCGGGCGAGACCAAAAGGTCGCGGTCGCGTCGAAGCGCTGGTAACACTCACTCAGCCAGCCATTGCCGAGCACCTGCGAGGCACGGCCGACTGCATGGGGCGCGTTGATCTTGTGGGGGATCGTCTGCGCGCGGTAGGCCGCGCCGAGGTCTGGCGAGCGCCTCGACACTCGAGTGCGCCAATCACCGGTCACAGGGTCGCGAGTGCCCTGGATCTCGCCGCGGTCGATCTCGGCCCACTCGCGCAGCGTCTGCTTTGCTCGCGCCGAGCTCGGGTCGCCAGCCTTGCCCGCGTACAGGTCCGGCGTGACGATGATCGACACCTGCTCGGGCGTCGGAAACCGTGTCGGGTCGAGCACGCCGAGCTTGCCGCCCGCGAACGACCAGCACAGGCCAGCCGGCGAGAGCATGCCGGCCATGGTCGCGCGAGCCGACATCGAGCCCGCGCTCACGATCATCGAGCGCGAGACGTGCTCGCCCACGCCGTCCCATGCAGCCCACGCCGCAGCGTCGCCGATCAGGTCCGCGGGCACGCCGAGGCCGAGCGCGGCGACCTCGGCATCGAGCGGCACCGGGGCAGCCTTGTCGTTCCCGCCGGGCTCGATCCGCGGCGCAGGGTGCTGCGTGCCATAGACCGGCGTGGTGTATGTGTCATCGGTAAACCAGGTTGTGGCGCTGCCTGTCGTGGCGAGGATGCGGCGCATGAGCAAGCTCGACGGGTTGCCCTCGTCGCTGCCGATCTCGATCGCCACGAGCGGCCGAGCGGTCATCGGGCGCATCCCCGTCGGGGCCTGCCGCCAGCCAGACCACGGGCCATGAAGCGGGGGGAACTCGAATCCCCAGGCGCGCGGATCCTCGACGCGATAGACCACGCCTCGCGGGTAGCCCTCATCATCGAGCGCCATCGAGCCGTCTGCGCTGCGACGCCACGCGACCCGCATCACCTGCTGGGTGCGGCCGAGCTTGCGCTCGAGCTCGACGTCGAAGGCGTAGCCCTCGGCCGGCGACTGCCCGCCGTCTTTGTCGCCCTCGCGCCGATAGGGCCCATCGACCACGATCACGCCCTGCGCGTTGGCATCGCCCACGCCCCCGCTGATCGTGATCGGCGAGAGCGGGTCATCGGGATCGCCCATCACCGGACGCGAGAGCGTGCCGAGCAAGTGCACCGGGTTGCTCGTGCGCAGTTGGAATTCTTGGCCGGCCTCGAGCGTCCACGTCACGGCGCCGTCGCGGTAGATCGGCGGCCATGCGCGGGGCGCCTGGAAGTTGCTGGCGTAGTCGCTGATATCGTCGGTCTCGGCGAACGTCGAAAAGTTGCCGGTGAGACGCGCCAGCATGCCCTGCGGGGCGGCAGACCAAAACGAGCCCACGAAATGGCCGGTCAGATAAGCAGGAACGAACTCGCAGTAAATCTCGGCGTCGTCGGTTGGCGAGACGCCGGGCTGCGACCCGGGGTCATAGCCAAGCGCCTTCCAGATCGCCTCATGCGCGGTCACACGCAACCGCACCGCGTAGCGCGACGAGCTCGTTGCCGGGTCGAAGCCGCCGGCCGCCTCGGCGTCGCGGTGCCACTGCACGGTGAATCCGTCGCTGCCAGGCGTCGTGGCAAATGCCAGATTCGAGTCGCTGCCGTCTGTGTACGCCTCGCCGCTGCTGCTGTCCGACTCGACCGACGCGAGTAGCGCTTGCACCTCGGTCACGATGTCGTCATAGGTGACGGGGCCGGCCGCCACGGTGACGTCCAGCGCTGCAAGCGGCGAAACCCATTGATAGTCGTCGCTGCCTTCCTCGCCGTCGAGGCGCTCGAGCGTGAGCGCGGCTGAGATCCGGCCATCGAATGGGCCATCGCCGACCACGGTGATCGGCGCGACCGGGATCGGGTCGGCCATCGCCCCCGCGCCGAGGTTGCCGCCCGTCCAGCCCTCGATCCCAGCACAGCGGAATTCCCACGACTCGGCGTCGATCGTGCCCTGCCCGAGCAGCACGCCAAAGCCGACGAGCTGCGCATCGTCGAGGGCCTGCCACGAGCCAAACTCCCGCAGCACGCGGGCGACAGTCCATCGCCGGCCAGTCCACAGTCGAGGCGAGTCGGTCACGGGTGCCGGGCCGATGCCGGTCGCCCACGCCTCGACGCCGCCGACGTGCCGCATGCCGACCGCGAAGCCGGGAAAGCACGAGTAAAGCCGGCGCTCGCCCGCCGGGCCGATCGTCTCGAGACCAACACACTTGCCCCACACGGCCGACGGCGCCGGGTCGTCGTGCGCCTCGACGGTGCCGACGAGCTCGGGCGCGCCTGCAAGCGAGCCTCCGAACAACGCGGGCAGCGTTCCGTCGATGTCATTGATTCGCAGCGTGATCGTCTGCTCTTGCCAATCACCGCCCCGTGGGTCGATGCCCATCGACAGCGCGGCCGGACGCTCGAGGCCGGCATGGCTGCGCACGTAACCGGCATCGGCGGCCCAATCATCATCGAGCTCGTCATCGGTGACAAACACCGTGTCGATCCCGTCGATGCGCAGCGCGTAGGCTACTCGCCGATCAACCTCGCTCATGCGATCTCTCCAGTCAGGACGGCCGATCGGATCTCGATGTTCGCCCACTGGTCGTGGCCGTTAACCATGCGGCGATACCAATCGGCGTCACGGTCCGCGAGGCTCATGATGTAGGGGCCATTGGGCGATGGCCAAGTGACCGCGGTCGAGCTGAGATCCGACTCATCGACCGACTCGTAAATTTTGAAGCGCCGTCCAGGCCGCAAGACGGCCCCGTCAAAGGCCCGGAACTCGCCGCCGAGGCCGTCGTCTGTGGTCCATACGCGCTCTCGCGGGACGGCCGACCACGTCCACCCGGCGACGCGCTGTGTTGCGTGCACGGTCGTGCGGATGGTCGATCCGTCCGGCGAGACGGTCTGCTTGACGTCGTCCACCTCGCGGTAGGCCACGCCGAGCGGCATCCCCGAGGGCGTGCCTCGCCACGAGGGCGACCACAAGAGCGTCGACGGGTAGGTTGCGGTGATCGTCGTGGCCGCGGTGGGGCTGGTCGGCATGCCCAGCAGCGTCGCCACGGTCGAAGAAAAAACGAGCGTCAACGCGCCGCCGCCCGAGACGATGCGCAGCTTTCGATCGCGACCGATGTAACCCGTCGATCCGGGCACCGCATCCGCGATCAGCCCAATCACGATGGTGATGAGCGACGGCGCGGTCGCGTCGTACAGGTACATTTCGCCCGCGAACGGGTCCGTTGCGGAGCCATTGACCGTGAACGTGGTGCCCTGTGCCAAGCGGCACGATCCGACAAGCCAATTCGAGAGCGTCATTGCCTGCCCACCCCTTCGCGCGAGCGCGCCGACTTGCCAACATCGAGGCCGAAAGCCTCCGCCGCGGTCGCATCAATCGAGCCGGTCACATTGTAGTTTACGGTGCCATAGTACACCGCGCCGGCCTGCACGACCTCGCCGCCCGTCCGAGCCAGCCGCGGGCCCGTGGTCGGGGCGCTCGTGCCGGTCGAGCCTGGCGTGCGCGCGGCCTCGCCGAATTGCATCGACGTCCCGCCCACGCTCGCTCCGCCGCCGCTCGAGATCGACGCGCCAGCACCCCCACCGCCGGCCCCAGGGAAGCCGCCCGCAAGCGTCATCGCCCCGAACGTGAACGCGAGCGCGGCTGCTGCCGCGTGGGCCACCATGGCCGGGATGTTGGGGTAGCTGGTCGCCGCCTTGACGGTCGACAGCGCGCCCTCGAGCAGCATCATGCCGCCCTTTTGGGCACGCTCGATGCGGTCCGCCTTGGCAGCGTGGTCGCTCTTGACCTTCTCGATTTTCTTCGCCGTGTCGGCCTCGAGCTTGGCTCGAGCGCTCTGTAGCGCCGCCATGCGCTGGGCGTTGCCACGCGACGCCGCGATCTCGCGGTCGAGCGCGGCAAGCTGGGCGTCGCCACGTCGCTGCAGGTTGCGCTCGACGTCCGCGACCTCGGCGGCATCCTGCGCCATGCGAGCCGACGCGAACTCGCCCACGCGCGACGAGAAGTCGCCAGCGACCGACTCGATCGACGCCCCGATCTCCCCGAGCATGTCCAGCTGGCGCTCGAGCGCGGCCTCCTGCTCGTCTGCGATGCGCTGGGACTCGGCCGCAACCTCTCGACGCAGCTCGATGTCCGCTTTCATGCGATCCATCTCGCGTTCGTGCTCGAGCTGCCTGATCTGGCCCTCTCGCCGAAGCCGGTCGAGCGCGTCGCCGGTCCCCGTCTCGGCCAGCGCCTGCTGCTGCGCGGCAAGCTGGGCGTCGCGCTCGCGGGCCTCGCGTTCGATCTGCTCCATGCGGAGCGAGTGCACGCGGGCGCCGTTGCCCTCTTGCATCGAAAGAATCTCAATCTCGCCGGCCAGCCGCAGCGCATCGATCTCAGCCACAGCGGAGCGCTCGGCCTCAAGGCTTTCAAGTCGCCGCTGATTCACTTCGTCTGCGCGCTGCTCGAGGCCCTCGACGATCTCGATCTCGTCATCGACGAGAAACTGATTTTTTGCGACTTTGCGCTTTCCGCTTCGCGCTTCGCGCTCCGCCTCGGCATCGACAAATGCCTTCGCGTCTAGCTCGGCAATCTGGCGCTTGATCGCCTCGACCTCGCGGCCTTTGTTGACGTCGAATCGGTCTAGCAGCGCGTCCTCGGCCTCGGCGTTGGCAAGCCGCAAGTCGAGCGCCTGCCGCAAAAGGTCGTTGACGTGCATTTGCGAGATGCCCTGCATGTCGAGCATGCGAGCGGTTGACTCGAGATCGAGCGCTTCTTTCTCGCGCGCCCGGTTTTCGAATGCCACCCCGCTCTCGCGAACCTTGCGATTGTGCTCGCGCGCGTCGGCTGCATCTCGCCAACGCCGCTCGGCGTCTACCTGCTCGGACTCCTGTTGGTAGAGCCACCGCTCATGTTCCTTGCGTGTTTCCTCCGCCTGCTTTTCGACCTCCGCGGTGCCTGCCGCCCACTCGGCCGTGAGCGCGATAATCGTAGTGATCGCGCCAATAATGAGCCCGGCCGTGCCGAGGTAGCCCATCGCCGCGCCGGCCACTCCCTTGATCCCGTCTGCAACGCCTTTGACGCTCGACAGTTGGGCGCGAAATGACGTGTCAACCTTCTTGGCACTCGCGTTGACCGACTGGACCGACTTGTCGATCTTCTCGACCGACGTTGCGACGGCGCCCGCGGACGTCCGCGCGTTGCCAAGCGACGTGCCGACGTTTCCAGCATTGCGCGCGGTCGCAGCGATCGCGGTGTCGATCTCTTTCGCGGCCTGCAGGACGCGCGAGTTGTCGCCCTCGAAGATGATGCGGACGACCTCAGCCACGGCGAGCCCTCGCAGTGCCGCGTGCGACCGGGGCGTTGGCGGCCCGCTGCGCGTCCGCGAGCTCGCGCTTGAGCCTGCGCCGACGCTCGCGCTCGTCGGCAATGTGGGCGATGCATCGCTCTTGCTCGCGCTCGTAGAGCTCGACCGCGTCCTGCACGTGCTCGGGCGCATCGTCGAAGGCTCGACGCGCGAGCCGGCCCCCGTCGCCCACGCGCGGCCGCATGTAGCCGATCAGGCTGAACGCGAACGGCGAGCGCGACCACGACGATGGGCAACCATCTTCGACGGGCTCGGGTGCGGCGCCCGGGGGGAACTGTCGGCCAAGCTGCACGACGGGCAGCCGCGTCGCTGGGCGGCCCATGAATGTCGAGCCGGCCGCATGGTCATAGAGCGCGGCCGCGGTCGGCCGCGGGGGCACGTGCGGCAGGTCGACGCGCGCGCATGCTCGAGCTGCCCGGCGAGCATCGTCCCAGGCCCCGCGCGTCATGCAGTCGCGCTCGCAGTCGTAGGGCTCGACCATGTCCGGCTCGTCACCGTGCCCCAGCGTCTCACGCCAGGCGAGGAGCCGGATCACTTTCCCTCGGCGCTCGTGATCTGCTGGCTCGCCAGCACGCACGCCGTCACGAGCTCGGCCAGCACGCCATAACCCAGCGCGAGGGCGAGCTCGTCGAGCTGCGCATCGGTCAGCGGCGGCGCGTCGGTCGAGCGCTTGCCCCACTCCTCGCCGATGCCGTCGAGGTCGTGGATCGACACGAGGCAGTGCCGCAGGGCGAAATCCTCGCTGCGCGGCGTGTGGCCGATGTCGTAGCGAAGGTGCCGGAACTCGCCCATCTGCCCGCGGTTCATGCGGCGCAGCACGAACATCGTCGGGCGCACGTCGCTGCGCAGCCACGGCTCGACCGTGGCCTTGTCGTACCGTGCCGAGCCGGCATGGTACGCGTGCACCGGGTGATCCTCCCATCGCGACCACGGCCCCGTCTTGGCCTCGATGGCCCGCTGGTCGGCTGCGATCTTGTCGTTGTCCCATGCGGGATCGCTCGGATGGATGTAGATCGGGCGGTGGTCGATGCGATGGCGCGGCGGGAGCATGGGCCCGGGATACCATGCTCACGCGCGGGGCGGCAAGCTACGCCTGCACGAGGATCTGGATCGGCGACCGCCATCGGCGGAGCGAGGCGCCCGTCAGCGCGCCGGGGTCCGCTTCGTTCTCTCGCGCGCGCATCATGATCTTGAGCCCGGTGAGCTGGTCGCCCACGCGCACGGGCTCGCTCATGATCTCGAGTTGCGGGTAATAGAGCGCCCACGGCATCGAGTTTTCGCGGTCCCCGATTTCGATCAAGAGCGATTTCTCGGTCCCATCGTCGTAATCGGTGAACCACTGCCCGTCAAAGAGCGCCTCGACCTCGACGGTGATATCGGTGCGGCCGGTGCCGACGTAACCAAGCACGGCCTCGGTCCCGCCCGCGCCCATCACCGCGTCATAGCCGATCCCGACATTCGGGGTCACCGTGCCGCGGAGCGTCGTCGCAGCCATGGCCGAGCCGACGTCACCGATGAAAGCCGCATAGGTGTCGCTGACGCCGGGCACGGTGCCAGCCTCGCCATGGATCGTCGACGGGAACGATCCGGGCTTTGCGACCTTGCTCTGGCTCGTGACCTTGCCGGCGAACGTGACGCGCGTCGGCTCGCCGGGGTTGATCGGCGCGATCGACAGAGCAAGTTTGACCCCGCGCGCTTCGAACACGTCATCGTCATGCTCGCCCGCGACGAGGACGGCCAGCAGCGTATGGTCGGCGTCATCGTGGTGCGTCACCACGTCACCGTCGAGGTAGACCACGATCACGGCGTGCGCGGTGTCGGCTCCGCCCGCGTCGGGCGTGAAATGCAGGTCTCGGTCGAGCGTGAGCACGTTCGCTCCGGGCTTGGCGCGGACCTGGTACATGTGCGAGACGCCGGTCGAAGCATCCTTGAATGCGAGCCAATCGCCGATCCCGATGTTGGTGTCGGAGTCGACGGCCGGCGCACTCGCGGTGCCTCCCGCGACGCCGACCGCATAGCCGCGATACAGGCCGCCAAGCGCGTTCTTGAGTAGCGTCGCCAGCGGGTAGTTCGTGATTGCCGACTGCGCCCCCTCGGCCGCCGTCGACGGCGATCCGTGCATGTAGCAGGCGAACGGTAGCTCGACACCAGACTTGACCGTTGGGATCTCCCGGTGCGTCTGGACCCAGCGCTCGACGATATTCTCGTTTGCGACGTGCTGCCGCACGAGCGCTGACACGTCCGGCCCGATCACATAGTGGCGCGTACTGCCGGACGTCCAGTCAATCGCGCCGAGCCCGTCGGCAAGGTCCGAGCTCGCCTCGACGCGAAAGAGAAACACGCGGGGAAGGGCATGTGCGACGGTCATTGGATCACCACTCGAGTCTGTTGTAGGTAGCGCACCACAAAGGGCAGGTCGAATGCAGCGATGTCCGGTTGGTCCGCGACCGCGACAACCTGCGGGCCAGCGTCAGCGTGCTCGACGAGCAGCACCGGTGAGCTCGGGCCTTTCAGCGCAGTCAGCTCGTCACGCAGCTGCTGCCAGTCGTCGGCTGCGACCAGGTCGATCGTGAGCTGGTCGGCGGGCGTGCCCTGGTACTCGACGCGCACGACGAGGTTGGCGAGCTGCTCGCGAGCGCCGGCCTCGTGCACGCCGGTGGCGACCACACTCGCATCCCAGAGCAGGCGGAATCGCCTCGAGCGGGAGCCGGTGCCGGGCCCGGTCGAGCGCTGGCCGTTGCGGCGGCGCTCTGACTCGGACGCGTAGGAATTCCACGCGCTCGACTTGTATGGCGTGCGAGGCGTGATCGCCTCGATGCCGTCGCGCACGAGCTCGTGCACGTCCGCCAGGGTGGCCGCGATCATTGGCCCCCCTCGAGCGCGGCGGCGAGCTTCTTTTCGACGTCGACGACCAGGCCCCTGACCTTGTTTGCCGAGGCGCCCAAAAGGGAGAAATAGACGACGCCACGCTTGACAAGCGCGCCAACAGCGTGCAGGTAGCGGCCCTCTTGGAACGGCGCGCTGATCGAAATGGCGCCATCGTCAACGGCCTTCCACCCCTCGATGATTGTGCCGTTGCCGATGCCGAGCGGCAGGCCGGTGCGGTCGCTGACCGGCAGCGGCTCGCCGTCTGCCATCGTGCCGCTGCGCATGAGCGTCTTCCAGTGCCGCGTCATGCCGCTTGCGATCGAGTGGCGCGCCTTGTCGTATTTGAAAAGGCGCGCCTTCGGCAGGATCGGCGAATACTTGACTGTGGCACGGATCTGCATGGCTCACAGCGGGAACGTGGGGCGCTCGGCCCACTCGTAGAACAGCCAATCGATGGCGCCGAATCGGCCAAGCTGGGCGAGCAGGCCAGCGCCCGCGGTGCCGTCGTACTCGGCCCCACCTGTCTTCGTGGTGACTTGGATCGGCATCTCAGTAGCCCGTGCTCACGATGGTCGGGCGCACGAGCGCCAGCCGGAAAGAGATCTGTTCGTAGAGGTCGCGGCCCCATCGCGTGGTGCCGAGCTGCGAGCCGTCGATCGAGGGGAAGGCCGGCACCGCGTAGGTCATCGAGCCGGTCGCCCGCGTCTGCGTGACGCCCGACTCGCCCGGATCCTCGACGCCGGCATGCGCGAGATGGCCGAGCCGAGCGAGGTTGTGGAGACAGAAGCGGCCCTCGGCCTGCTCGAGGTCGGCGCCCCAGAAGTCCGAGCCGCCCACGATGCTCGCCGCTCGCTCGAGCTCGGTGTCGATCAACGTCGCATCGTACGCGTCGACGGCCGCGCTCACGTCGGGCAGCAGAGCATCGAGGGTGGTGCGGCTCGCGGTGGGCATGGGTCAGATCCCCGAGAGTCGCGCGATCGAGCGCGGGCGCGCGCAGAACGGCCCGCTGAGCCAGGTCCTGAAGCCCTGCTCGATCAGCGTGTGCTTGACGAACTCGGGCAACGGCTGCATGCGCATCGGCATGTGAAACCAGAGCGTCTCGGGCGAGCGGTCATAGAGCAGCATGCATGCGTCGCCCGACAGGCCGGCCGTGTTCATGTTGCGGTCCCACACCCAGAGGTCGATCTCGGGGAAGTTCTCGCGCAGCCACATCTCGACCGTCTTGTCGCTGCCGATCGACCGCTGCATCTTGAGCCGCGAGCGCAGCGACGTGGGCATGACGCACGTGTTCGGGCTGAGGTCGTCGCCGGCATCGTCGATCGCCTGCCGGACCGCCGACCACGAGTCGACGATCTGATCCGGCGTCGCGGTTGACCAGCTCGCCGTGGTCCCGGTCGCCGTGCCCGCGATCAGCTGCAGGCTGCCCTGGTAGTTCAGCACGCCACGGAACTTGCCAGTCACGCCGGACCGGATCGCGGCGTCGACCTTGCGGTGCCAGTAGCGAGCCGCGGCCGCCGCCTTGCGGTTGGGCAGGCCATCGCCGAACCCTTGCAAGGCCCACTTCTCGACCTCGCCCATGGTCAGCTCGTAGGCCACGGGAACCGAGTGCAGCCGCACGTTTTCGGGGTCGAGGCCGATGTCCACCTTGGGCATGGGCGCATCTTCGGACTGGAACCCATCGCCGGGCGCGTCGATGTCCTTGACGCTGTACTCGTCGACCGAGCTGGTGCCCGCAGGCAGGCTCGTGTCCGGCGTGATCAGGACCTCGGACGCCCACGGCGTCTGGCGATAGGCATACTCGTGCAGCGTCGCGTTGGTCGCCCTCGTGAGCCGCTCGAAGATCACGGCGCCGTCTTTCCGCCCGGCGACGCCCGGCAGCGCGATGGAGTCGATCTTGCCCGTCATGCGCTCGCGCTGCCGGGCGTAGAATTGCTCTTCGTCGAAGTGATGGATGGCGCTCATGGATCAGGTCTCGCTCGGGAGGTTGACGAAGACGGTCTGCACGGTCGTGCCGGTCGTGAGCCACTGCGCGCCCTCGACGAGCACGTGCGACCCGGTCGTCGCGTTGGACCACGTGTTCGCGGTCGAGTTGTAATACGCCTTGTTGCCAGCGCTCACGGTGACGCCGCTGGCCACCGCAACGTCGATCGACCCGTGCGCGAGCACGGCGAAGTCAGCATCTCCGATCGACGGCGCGAGGGTCAGATCCTCGGGCTGCATGCTCGGGCCCTGGTAGAAGGTCACGCCGCGGGCAAGCGCCGCGTCCGAGTAGGTCGTGGTCCAGCCGCCCGAACCGTCGGCCTGCAGGATGCGCCCGAGCGCGACGCGGGTCAGGCCGGCGCTCGTCGAGTTGGTCGGGGTGGTCGGGCCCGAGGGCGTCGCGCTGCCCCAGCGGACCACGTAGTTCAGATCGTTGGCCTGCAAGCCGAACGTGGTGTCGAGTTGATCGGTGTTGACGACCGCACATGCGGTGATCAAGCCGCGCCACTCGGCATCCGCGAGCACGGCCGCGACGACGCCCGCGGCGATCTGGGCGGCCGTCTTGCTCGATGCGACGTAGCTCGCGGACGCGAGCAGCTCGACGCCCGTGGGGTCGTAGCACTCGAGCGTGTACGTGCCGTCGGTCGTGGTGCTGTTGACGTCCGCATTGACGACCTGCGCACGGCGGACGTTGCGGAGCGAGACCGTGCGGATCCGGTCTTGGACCGTGCCCGCTCGGCGCTGGGGATCGTTGTAGCTGTATTGGACCATGGTCAGGCGCCCTTCTTCATGCGGTCGATCTCGGCCTTGCGCCGCTCGCCGGCTTGCCTCATCGAGTTGCGCGCGCCGGCATCATCTCCGTTGCGGACGATCTCCAGGATCGACAGCGCGGTGTCGCGGCGGCCCGCGTCCGCGAGCGCGTCGAAGCGCCCGCGCAGGCGGTCGAGCGAGAGCCCATCGAGCTTGGCGGCCTTGTCGACGGCCATGATCGCGGCGCGCAGCACCGCGGCCTCGTCGGCCCCGTCGAGCTTGCAGCCGGCCAGCTGCTCGGCGCGCTCGCGCAGCGCATCGAGCTCGGCCGCCTTGACAGCGTCGGCCTGCTCGCGCACGAGTTGCTCGAGCGTGTCGAGGCGCCCGCGCGTGCGCTCTAGCTCGCTGCGCAGCCGCTTGACGTCGGCCGAGTCCATGGGCTGCTCCTCGGGCTTGGCGTCCTCGCCCTCGCTCATGCCGGCGACCTTGGCCTGCATGGCCGCCCACTCGGCCGCGAGCTCGTCGGGCACCTCGTAGGTCTGCCCGTTCCACTCGATCATGCCGTCGCGCTTCTTCGGCTTCGCGCTGCCGGTGCCCGCCTGCGGGGCCTTGCTGTCGGTCGTCTGCGTCATGCTCGGTCGCTCCATGCGGCTCCCCGCCGCGTCGAAGATCAAGGCGCACGCGGGGCCGCCTCGTGCTTGGTCGACGATCGCGACGTGATTGCCGCGGATCTCGGTCTGGATGTAGTCGTAATCGAGGCCGTCGAGCTTGCCGGGCGACTGCACGAGCAGGCAGTCATAGCCGCAGCTAAGCTCGCACTTGCCCGCGCGGATCGAGGCGATCGCTTCGGCATCGGTGACGAGCAGCCGCGCGAACGTGTAGCCGGCCGAGGCGTCGAAGGCCGGGCGCGTGACGGTCCCGCGCTGATAGGTGCGCGTGGTCGCGGCGTCGAGCCACACGGGCGGATGGTCATCGGTGATAACCCGCCCATCCCACGAGTCGACGGTCGCAGGCGCGCCGACGTGCTCGGGCAGCCGCAGCTCACCCCACGAGTCGCCGGCTGCGTCCTCGTAGCGATAGACGCCGACGCCGTTGATCCGCCCCTCGATCAGCAAATAGCCCTCGGGCGTCTCGTGGGCCGCGATCGCGCCTGGGCTCGGGGCCGCGTCGCCGCGCACGACCTCGATGGGCCCGAGCGAGTCGCGGCGAGTGACCCTCATCCGCGACGCTCCGATCGGCGCGGAGCGAGAGCGGCCTCGAGCGAGTCGACCGGTGCGCGCGCGCCAGCGAGCGCGAGCTCGGCATCGACGTAGCCGGCGAGCATCGTCGACGCGACGGCTGAGCGCGGGCGCTCGGCAAGCGGGAGCCCGCGCGTGTCCACGCGCTTTGGCTCCGTCTGCTCGCGGTCGGCTGCCACGAGCCCAACGCTCGCAGACGATGCGATTCGTGTCAAGCGCTAGCTACGATTCACATCCGAGCGACAATCCGGACATTCGCCGGCGCGACACGCCCAGCGCGAGCCCATGCCAGCAGCTCGGCCTCGTGGTACCGGATCAGGCGCGCCCCGATGCGACGATAGGGCGGCCCGCGCTCACGGTCTCGCCAGTCCCGCAGCGCTCGGGCGGACACCCCGAGCACGTCGGCGGCCTCGGCCGTCGAGAGCAGCCGACCGGGCCGGCGGGGCTCGATGACCTTGCGGGTCAACGCGGCCCCTTGCGTGGCTCGGAAACTAGCTCGGTAAGCTTCACCACAACGGCCGCAGCCGCTGCACTGGCGAGCACTGCCACGATCGCAAAAGCCACAGCGGCAGCCATGACTCACACGATCGTCGCGCCGGACAGCCCGACGCACACCCACGTCGAGCCGCTGCGCATGATGGTGGCCGACTCGCCGGTCGCGTTCAGCGTGAGCGTGCCCGAGTCGAGCGCGAGCGTGTAGCTGCCACCGCCCGAGACGGCCACGGCGTAGAGGTCGACAATCTGGCCCGAGTAGCTGCTCGTGGTCGAGATCGCCACGTTGCCGGCCGCCGTGACGGTCAGCCGCATCGCGCGGGTCGTGTCGAGGATGGCCGCGGCAGCGTCGGCAGCGGGAGCCACGAGCGAGCCCGAGACCTGCGACTGCGCGATCGGGAGCGCGCCGACCGTGGTCTTCTTGACGTTCCCCGAGTCCGACGCGTCGCCAAACACGAGCGTGTCGGCGGCGAGCGGGGTCGCGCCCGTGGCCGCGTCGAGCCAGCCCGGCGCCTTGAGCATGGCGCCCAGCGTGGCGCTCTTCTTGGCCGAGCTTGCCGCGGCATCCTCGAGCAGGAACACATCGTCGATCGCTGGCGCCGCCTTGGCCGTGATCGCGGTGATCTCTCCAGCGGTGTCGTCGTGGATCGCGGCAGCATCGGTGCCGGTCAGATCGGGGGCGAGCTTGTCAGCGAGGTCTTTGAGGGCGGAGCCGGCCATGGCGCGAGGCTACCCCACGCGGGTGGGCGTGTGCAACATCCGCCACCACCTTCGCACGAGGTAGCCGATCAGGTAGTTGGTCACGATGTCGGTCTGCCGAAATGTGTAGCCCATGTCATTGAGCGTCATTGCGTGTCACTTCCCCGGATTTGGACCCGAATTTTGTGCGAGCAGGGTCCTGCACAGGCGAAAACCCCGCAGCATGTTTTCACCGGGCTCGCTCGCG
>ERZ650309.606-NODE-606-length-17621-cov-5.221564_pt1 | contig 17621 bp, 16 predicted proteins | sample MGYA00376245_ERZ650309 | MGnify/ENA primary metagenome ERZ650309 (study PRJEB26733, sample SAMN07839294) | wastewater metagenome | biome: urban; feature: wastewater treatment plant; material: waste water | place: USA: North Carolina | collected 2016-04-26 ...
GTGCTCTTCCGATCTCTGCTGGGGTTTGGTGAGTGTCACGACCGTTCCTCCTCGGCCGAACCCGCCGACCGACCCCCTATCGTGGCACGAAACTGGAACGTGTTCTAGGAATCCCCGACACCCGGCGGGTGCGCTCCCACGAGATCGGTGGTGGTCAGGAGCCGTGCTGCCACGCGGTCACGGGACCGACGGCGTCGGTGAGGACCTCGAGGCACGTCGCGTCGACCCCGACCGTGTCGATCCGCTCCGAACCGTTGGCAGCGGCGGCGAAGCCCGCGCGGGTGAGGTGGAGGTGATCGTCGGCGCTCGTGTCGCCCGGATCCCACACCTGCACGGAGACCGCGACGCCGAGTCGACGAGCGACCTCGAGAACCGCCCCGGAGGCATCGTCGAGCGGGCCGTCGACGATCGACATGCACGGTCGACCGTCCAGACCGGCGACGATACCGGCGGCAACCGCGAACCCCGGTTGACGAAGCGCCGGGACGACCACCGATCCGGGGACGCCAGTCGGGAACGTGCGGGCGATCCAGAACCCGGCAGTGCCGGGATCCGCAGCGATCACGGCGTGATCGGGCGCCGCGCCCGACAGCTGGAGGGCAGCGCGGGGCGGGGTCACCGGCCCCGATTCCTGTTCGTACATCGGGGTGATGACGGACGCGATCGTGTCGTAGAGCGGCGGGCGGTTGTCGACGGAACGGACGGCCCGGGGCCAGTCGGCGAGCAGCGCGCCGATCTGCCACGGCGCCACCTCCTGCACGAGGAACCCGGCGAGGGCATCGATGCCGAACTCGTCGGGATCGAGCCCGGACGCGATGACCAGATCGAACGACCCGAGCTCCGCCAAGTCGAGATCGTGAGCCTGCAACCCGATCGTGCCGTAGTGGAAGGGGCTGTCCCAACGGAACACTCCCTTGGCACCCCAGGTGTTGTAGACGCCGATGCCACCGCGTGCCGCGAACTCGGCCAGCGCCTCGGTCTCGCCGCGACCGACACCCGGTCCGACGACCGCCACGATGGCAAGGTCGGCCAGGCTCGGCGACAAGGTGACGAGCACCCCCCCGTCGGGCCGGCCCGACAGGTCGAGGTCCTCGTCGACCGGAGCATCGAGATCGAGGTCGAGTTCGAAGGCGAGAGTCCGCGGAACGGCATCGAGCTCCGCCTCGACGAGGGCGGCGACGAGGCCGTCGATCCCCGTGATCGTCCGCGGCCGTGCCGTCCCCCCGGGCTGGGAGGACAGGTGCAGGATCTGGCCGTCCACGAAGGCGGCACCCCAGCCGGACCCCAGCCGGCCGTCGGTGTCCGCCAACAGGAAGGTGAGGTCGGGGTCGCCCGGGTCGACGACGGGGAGGTCGCCGAGTGGATTGCCGTAGACCCGCCGCACGCCGAGCTCACCCAGCGCGTCGGCGATCACATCGCCGTTGGTGACCGTTCCGGTGGCGTGACCATCGGGTTCACCCGGGGAGCTCGGCATGGGAGAAGGTGACGCTCCGCCTAGTAGCGGAGGCCCGGAGCCCGGGTGAAGAACACGTCGGTCGCCAGCTGCGTGCCGAGCTTCGTCGCATCCCACCGCTTCTGGCCGTTGTTGATCGTCGGACCGTCGGACCACGGCTTCATCAGGATGATGTTCTCGGCGACGGCGCGGATGACCTGGCCGGTCACGTGATCGGCCTCGTCGGATGCGAGCCAGGCGACGAGCGGCGAGCTGACGGCCGGATCCATGCGGTTCCACTCGTCGAGGGGCACGTCGTCGGCCTCGATGACCTTCGGCGCGCCGGGCATCGTGCCGGTGATTCGGGTGGCGGCGGCGGGGCCGACGCAGTTGACCGTCACGCCGGCCTTGTACAGCTCGAGGCTGAGGGTCTGGGTCATCGACGCGATCGCCGCCTTGGCGGAGGCGTAGTTGGTCTGGCCGAAGTTGCCGGTGAGGCCGGCGCCCGACGTGGTGTTGATGATGCGACCACCGACGGGGACACCCGTCTCCTTGAACTTGTCGGTCCAGTAGATCGCAGCGTGCTTGGCGGGCGCCCACGTGCCCTTGACGTGCACGTTGAACACGGCGTCGAAGTCGGCTTCGGACATCTTGACGATGGTCGAGTCCCGCACGATGCCGGCGTTGTTGACGAGGATGTCGAGCCGGCCGAACTCGTCGATCGCCTGCTGCACCATCCGGCCGGCGCCGTCGAAGTCGGCGACGTTCTCGTAGTTGCCGGCGGCCTCGCCGCCGCGCTCCTTGATGATGTCGACGGTGAGGTCGGCATCTCGACCTCCACCCTCACCGGTGACCGAGACGCCGAGATCGTTGACGATCACCTTGGCGCCGTGACGGGCGAGCTCGAGCGCGTGACCCCGGCCGATGCCGTGACCGGCACCCGTGACGATTGCGACCTTGCCATCGAGCAAGCCCATGGTTGACCCCTCCTGGAGCGTTGGCCCGTTCGCGTGACCGGACCGTTTCTGACGAACCGTCAGATAGTAGGTGGTCGGGCCGGGGACGGACCAACGAGCGTGCCCCCCGAGAACCGGCGGAAAACGCTCAAGTCCGCATCGCTCTCCCCCGATACCTCACATGGGTCTCGTCACTGCGGGTAACCGAAAGTTCGAACGGACTATTGGGAACCGATGACGTAGCTCGTACAAAGAGATTCGGCTACGGAGAGCGCTTACCCGACCTGGGAGAGTGACCGCCCAACGCCACACCAGGAAGCACCAAACACCAAAGGATCACTCCAATGCTCACCAGCTACGAATTCATCGCCGCCTACCTTCAGGCCAAGGTCCGCTCCGAGCGTGGCGCCTCCCTCGTGGAGTACGCCCTGCTCGTTGCCCTCATCGCCGTCGTCTGCATCGCGGCCGTCACGGCCCTCGGCAAGAAGGCGAAGTCCAACTTCAACTCGATCGCCACGTCGATCTGACGACCGTCGGTCAGGGCACCGGTCGCTCGAGCATCTCCACGACATAGTCGTCGGAGAACCGGAGTTCCCCGACCGCCTCGAACCCGTGCCGTCGGTGGAACCGCGACGAGCCCGGGTTCGGGGGTTCGAGGTTGACCTCGGCCAGGACTCGACCAGATCCACGACGGCCGGCCTCCGCCGCGACTGCTTCGTACAAGGTCGCCCCCAGTCCGCCGCCGCGCTGACCGGCAGCGACCACGACGCGGTCGACGTACAGGAACGAGTCGAACCGCTCGGCGAACCATCGGTAGTTGGCACTGTCGTAGACCGACCCCGGTTCGAAGAGCAGCACGAACCCGGCGAGTCCGCCGTCGCCATCGTCGACCACCCACGCAGCGGCGGCGAGGGCGACCAGTTCCCCCATCCGCTCCACGTCGGCCACCGACACCGCCGGAACGGCCTGGTTGTTGAGCTGGACGATCTGCTCCAGGTCGTCGGGCGCCGCCGGCCGGATCGCCGCTCCGCTCGGGTCCGTCACGGGCGACCCGGGTCGCCGAACTGCTCACGCAGCACGTGCTTGAGCACCTTGCCCGACGCGTTGCGGGGGATCGTGTCAAGGAGCTCGAGCTGTTCGGGCAGCTTCTGCACCATGAGCCCGGCGTCCTTCAGGAACGCAACCATCTCGTCGAACCCGATCGGTTCGGCTCCGGCGGCGGTCTGGACAACGGCGCAGGCCCGCTCGCCCGACGACGGGTCCGGGAGCCCCACCACCGCGACGTCGCCCACCTTGGGGTGCTGGAACAACAGGTCCTCCAGCTCCTTCGCCGAGATGTTCTCGCCCTTACGGATGATCACGTCCTTGAGGCGGCCCGTGATGATGAGGTTGCCCTTGGTGTCGAACCGGCCGAGATCCCCGGTACGGAAGTAGCCGTCCTCGTCGAACGCATTGTTCTCGGGATGAAGGTAACCCAGCAGCATCTGTGGGCCTTTGGCGCGGATCTCTCCGTCGACGAGCTTGACGGCGGCGATGCCGGGGCGACCGTCGGTGTCCGCTGCGCGGTCGGGATCCTCTGGTGCACCGATGGTCGTGACCGGAACTTCGGTGGATCCGTAGACCCGGGTGACGATCGCATTGTCGAAATAGGCTGTAGCGCTGCGGATCAGCTGGGGCGATACGGAGGCACCGCCGCAGATGAACACCTTGAGGTCGGGTAGCCGGGTCTGGGCTTGCTCGGCTGCGTCGAGTAGTCCGACGAGGAACGGGGTGGCGCCGGCCATGTGGGTGCAGCGATGTGCGGTCATCAGTGCCACTGCTTCGGCGGCAGCCCACTGGTCCATCAGGATGGCGGTGGTGCCGAGAATCAGTGGACATTCGAAGGCGTAGATCGACCCGCCGATGTGCGCGATGGGGGACGGGACGAGGAATGTGTCACCTGGCTCGATGAGCCAGTGCTGATGGAGCTGACCGATCAACGCATCGATCGAACGGTGGCTGTGCAGAACACCTTTCGGTGATCCTGAGGTTCCCGACGTGTACAGGATCATCCGGACGGCATCCGGGTCCAGGGCCGGTAGTTGTCCGGTCGACGTGGTTGACGGCCACGGCCCGTCGCCGCGCACCACCACGACCTCGGGCGGGGTTTCCAGTTGGGCGCATACGGTGGCCAACATGGCCGGATAGTCATGACCGCGGAAGTCGCTGGGAATGAAGATCATCCGGCTGTCGCAATCCGCGAGCAGATAGCTCAGCTCGTGTTCACGCAGAGAAGGCAGGATCGGGTTCACGACCATGCCTGCCAGCGTCGCCCCGAGGTAGATCACCGCCGCCTCATGCCAATTCGGCAACATGAATGACACCACGCTGCCGACCGGCATCCGGGACAGCAGGACGTGAGCGAGCTCGCTGGCGCGGTCGTGCAGAGTGCGGCAGTCCAATCGGTGTGGGCCGTCGACGATCAGTACCCGATCGGGCGTGTCTGCTGCGGCCAGTCCGAGTGCATCGGCGAGAGTCAGCACGTCAGCTCTTCACTCGCCGCATCGTCATGGCATGCCGAAAGCGCGCCGCGGGGTGAGTATTGATCGTGACCTGTGCTATTTCGCCGTCAGATGTCGAATAGGCACGCCGAACCTCAAGGGCTGGACTGCCTTCGGGAATCTGCAGTTCCGCGGCGAGATCAGCGTCGGCCAGGACGGCGGCAATCTCCTGATGGACTTCGGTGATGTTCACGCCGAAGAGATCCTCGATCAGGGGGAAGATCGGACCGGTATGGCGCGGGAGCATCCGGCCGACTGCCGCGAACGATCGGTTGATGAAGTATTCGGTGCGGCACACCGGCAATTCGGTGTTGGCGCTGCGACGAACCCCGCTGACCGCCAGCCACTCGGTGCCCAGCGGCAGGCCCGCCCGCTCCGCTCGGGGCTTGTCGATCGTGGCCATCGACGTGGAATCGATCTCCAGCTCGGCGCCCGCGGCCCAGGCGAGCAGGTCGTTGATCGACATGACGTCCTGGGCATACGAATTCGTTGTCGGTCGAGGTACGACCAGCGTGCCGGCCCTCGGTTTGGAGGACACCAGGTTGTCGTCGCGCAGTCGGCGCAGAGCCTCGCGTACGGTGTAGCGGCTCACCGAAAACCGTTCGCACAGTTCGTGTTCGGTGGGTAGTTGCGACCCGACCGGGTACACCCCGTCGACAATCTCCTTGCGCAGGGTGCGGGCTACCTGCAGATAGCGATGATCGGCTGACTCGGGCATGGTCAGCTCGCCGCGCGCACTGCCAAAATGCTGCCGTCACCGTCGGCCGAGATGTACAGCGTCCCATCGGGTCCGGCGGCAATGCCGGCGAAGGGTCCCTGCGGACCGGAGAACGGTGGCATGCCGCGCAACGGCTTCGGCGTCACCCCTGGCGCTGCACCCAACGGCAGCCCCGACGCGAGGACGGTTCGGTGGCCGCAGTTGAGGTCGAACGCCACAAGCTCTTTCGCGCCCGAATCGACGATGAACAGCATGTTGCCGCGGGCCAGCAGCCCCTGCGGCTTGCTCAGGCCGTCGACGACGACGCTGCCATCGGCAGCGACCACGGCACCGCCGACGCTGATCAGCGGGCCGTTCGGGCCGATCGTGACGCCGACAGGTTCGTCGAGTCCGCTGATCACCACTTCGATATCGGTGCCGATCGACAGCAGTCGGCCGGTGCCCTGTTCGACCGCCAGGATGCGGTCACCGTCGAGAGCCACGCCGTACAGCTGGTCCAAACCGTCTGCCAGATAGTCGGTTTCACCTGCCTCGGGTCGGTAACGGGCGACCTGACCGCCCGATGTGGTCACGACGAATTCGCCGGGACCCGATGGCGTCAGGCCACGCAGGAACCCTGGGTAGCCGGGGGTGAAGAGCATGGCGACCGTCTGCAGGCTGCCGTCCTCGCCGAGTGCGTAGAGGTAGGTGCCGTCGGCGATGTAGAGCCGACCGTCAGCACCAACGGCAAGATCCAGCGGCCAGTTGAGCCCGCCCGGCAGGACTTCTTGTGTTCCGCCGGAGAGGATTTCGGTGATCGACCCGGTGAAGTTGGAGACGAACAGCCGACCGTCCACGAAGGTGCAGTTGTCCAGACCCGGGGTCAGGTTGGCCAGCACCGTCTGGGTGCCGGTGCGGGGGTCGATACGCAACACCTGTCCGCTGTGCACCTGGGTGGAGACGATGAAGCCGTCGGCGTCGAACTTCACGGAGTCGGGCACCCCGAGATCGCCTGCCACAACCTCGTATTCGCCGCCGTCGGGGTTGATGCGCCAGATCTGATTGGCGCCCATGACGGGGAAATAGAGCATGCCGTCAGGCCCGACTTCCATCGCGTTGGGCGAGGGGAGGTTCTCGGCGATCAGTCGTGGTGCGCCGCCGGCGAGGTCCATCTCGAAAAGCCGCCCACCTTCGCGGCATTCGTTGACGAACAGCCGACCATTGTGGACGGTGATGCCGTTGGCCGAGGGCAGGTCGTCGCGCAGGACTCGCGAGCGGCCATTGACGTCGCGGGCGCTGACCCGGCCGTCCATGACCTCGGTGGCATACAGCGTCCCGTCGGCGCCGAACGCCACGTCGTCGGGGGCGATGATGTCGCCACCCTTCGCACTGATCGATTCGAGGGCACCGGTGTTTACATCGAGCGCGCTGATGCTGCTGCCGGTGACCTGTGCGATGTAGATGCGGCCGTCCGGTCCGGTACGCAGGCCGTTGGCGCCGAACAGTCGGCTGGGCGCGGTGATCCGGTCTACGCGTAAGCCAGCTGTGGCCGTCGGGGTCGATGGGTACCGCGATCCGCTGTTCACCGGTCGGACGATAGCAAGCGTTATTAGTCCAGACAATAGTCAGGCAATTTCCTTCGATTGAGCCTTGACGCGGCGTGGACCTCAGGAGAATATTGTTCTCCGATGAGTGCACAGACATTTCTTGTCCGTACAAATGACTGGATCGGCTAGTGGCGGACCTCCTCAACCTCGGCGGCCGGGTCATTGTGGTCTCCGGCGCTGCCGGTGGCGGTATCGGGACTTCGGTGACGCAGTTGCTGGCGTCGGCCGGTGCCGTTGTCGTCGCGGTCAGCCGTTCGCAGGACAACCTGGATCAGCACATCGCTCCGATGGTGTCGTCGGGGCTTGCTGTGGTGCCGGTTGCGGCCGACGCCTCTACCGATGACGGCGTGGCGGCAGCACTCGAGGCGGCGCGCGCGGCAGGCCCCCTGCACGGGTTGGTCAACGTCGCCGGGGGAGCCGAACCCGGCACGTGGATGCCCGCGACGCGGGTCAGTCGGGATGACTGGCGAAACCTGTTCAGTCAGAACCTGGAGACCATGTTCTTCATGAGTCAGGCGGTGGCCGCTGAACTCCGGGCGCAGCAGCGACCGGGGTCCATCGTGTCGATCTCGTCGATCAGCGGTATGAACACTGCACCGTTCCACGTCGGCTACGGCACCGCGAAGGCGGCTGTGGTGGCAGCGACGCGAACAATGGCGGCTGAACTTGCGCTCGACGGCATCCGGGTCAACGCCGTCGCGCCGGGCGTCACCGCGACACCGGCATCACGCACGTATGTCGACGACGACGAGGAACGCGATCGGCAGGCCATCGCGATGGGACGCCGTGGCACACCGGAGGAAATCGCCGGGGCCATCGCGTTCTTATTGTCCGATCTATCGACGTACATCACGGGCCAGACCATCCTGGTCGACGGCGGACTGAACTTGAAGTGGAGCCACCTGGGTGCGGACAACACGTCGTTGTTCTTGAAGGACCAGGGTTTTCGGGAGGCGATCAAGCAATGGTGAACAGCGAAGAGCTTTCCGGACCCACGACGATCCCGGTCGAGGCGTATACGTCACCGGAATATGCGCGTGCCGAACGGGACCGGTTGTGGCGCAAGGTGTGGCAGCAGGTCGGCCGGGTAGAGGAGATACCCGAGGTCGGCAGCTACCTGACGTACGACATCCTCGACGACTCGATCCTGGTCGTCCGCACCGGCCCGAATGAGTTTGCCGCGCACCACAATGTCTGCATGCACCGGGGCCGTCGTCTGGTGGATACCCCGGCCGGTGCGAAGAACGCCTGCGACCGGACCCGAAAGTCGTTCGTCTGCGGTTTCCACGGCTGGACCTATGGGCTGGACGGTGGCTGTACCCACATCCGCGAACAGGATGACTGGCAGGGGGCGCTCAACCCGGGGAACACCCGGCTCGCCCCGGTGCGGGTGGACACCTGGGGTGGCTGGCTGTGGATCAACATGGACCCCGATTGTGAACCGCTACAAGACTTTCTCTATCCGGCGGCGAAGATCCTCGATCCGTTCGGCCTCGAGAACATGCGCTTCAAATGGCGCAAATGGTTGCACTTCGACTGCAACTGGAAGGTCGCCATGGAGGCCTTCAACGAGACCTACCACGTCTTCACCACGCATCCCGAATTCAACAAGTTCGGCGAATTCAAGGGCTGGGCCAAAGCCCAAGGGCGCCACAGCAATATCGGCTATGACGCACCGAAGGACCTGGAAGAGACCAAGTCCAAGATCCGCCTCGGTATCGGTGACCCCCGCATCTCCACCGCCGAGATGCAGGTCTACACCATGGAAGAGACCAACGCGACCACCACACAGACGCTGGTCAATGCCGCCAAGCGCCTGGTTGATGAACTCCCCGAGGGAACTCCGCCCGACAAGGTGCTGGAGCATTGGCTGACCTCGGCGCGGCGCGACGACGAAGCGCGCGGGGTGACCTGGCCGACTATCCCGGCAGACATCCTCGGACAGAGCGGGACGGCCTGGCAGCTGTTTCCGAACTTCCAGATCGGCCAGGGGCTGACATCGGCGCTGTGCTACTCGGCGCGGCCCGATCCGAGTTACGATCCGGACAAGTGCATCTTCGAGGTTTCAGTGTTCGAGCTGTACCCGAAAGGTGCTGAGCCGCAGACGGAATGGCAGTACACGCCGGCGGACAGCCCGAACTGGTTGTCGGTGCTGCCGCAGGACTTCTCGAACATGGCTGCGGTGCAACAGGGCATGAAGTCGCTCGGGTTCCCGGGAACCAAACCGAATCCGTACCGCGAACGCAGCACGGTGAACCTGCATCACCAACTTTCCAAGTACATGGGCACCGGAGAGCCCCAAGACATCTCGTGATTTGTGCACGTTTTTGCGTGCTGAGCACGGAAAAACGTGCACATATCACCAAGTGAGGAGACGGATATGAAAGTAAATCTGGGCACTGGGGCACAGAACTCCCAGGACTGGGAGCGGGTGCTCGCCGGGGACTTCAGCACCCCGCCGGCCACACCCGACTACAAGTGCGTGCAGGCCGCCCTGGCCCTCGGCGACATGGCCGAGCCGCTCGGCTTCGACGGGATCTGGTTCCCCGAGCACCACGGCACGCCATATGGCATGACGCCCAACCCGATTCAGGCACTGACCTACTTCGCGGGTCGTACCGAGCGTGTCAGCCTCGGTACGTTCGTCGCGGTGGCGCCGTGGTGGAACCCCATCCGACTGGCGACGCAGATCGCCTACCTGGACATCGTGTCGGGCGGCCGCTACACGACGATCGGCTTGGGCCGCGGAGTGTCGAAGGCAGAGTTCGACGCTGTCGGCGTGCCGCGGGAGCAGAGCCGCGACCGGTTCAACGAGACGCTGGACATCCTGAAGCTGGCGTTCTCGGGTGAGCGGTTCTCCTACGACGGCGAGATCTTCAGCTTCCCCGAGATGTCGCTGCGACCGGAGCCGATCAGCACCGACCTGTTCGATCGGATCTACAGCTCCTCGTCGACCGCAGAGTCGCTGGAGATGCTGTCCCGCAAGGGCATGGTGCCGCTGTTCGTCGGCAACAAGCCGATCTGGGATGCCGGCGAGGAAGTCAAGAAGGTCAACACCTTCCGCGCCCAGGAGGGCCTGGGTCCGTGCCAGCCCAAGAACGTGATGTTCATGTACTGCGTCGAGTCCGACGACCAGGCCGCGGAAACCGAAGAGTGGATCTGGACCGCCAACCGGGACGTCAACGTGCACTACGGCTTTGCCGACGCCTCGAACTTCAAGGGCGTCAAGGGATATGAGGCCTACGCGGCCCGCGAGGCCAGTGCCACCGCACTGCTGGCTTCGGAGGTCGGTAACCAGAAGAAGGGTGGGCCTCCCGGATACCATGCGTCGAACCTGCTGATCGGTACCCCCGAGACAGTGTTCGACAAGCTCAGGGCAGCCCAGGAGGCATGTTCGTTCTCCGAGGTCACCATCGTGCCACAGTTCGGCACCATGCCTTACGAGTCGGCGTTCGAGAGCGTGAAACTGTTTGCCGCCGAGGTACTTCCGGCTGTCCACGACATGCCGGCGCCCCTGCACGCCGCAGCGCTTCCGGAGGATGTCAACGCATGACCTCCACAAAGCCGTGTGGGCCCACTGACACCCCGCAGGACATCGACATCGATGCCCTGCGCGAGAAGTACCGTGTCGAACGCGAAAAGCGTTTGCGCACAGAGGGGTCACGCCAATACGTGGAGACCGGCGACAAGTTCGCCCAGTACGGCGAAACCGATCCCCACACGGAGTTGATCGAGCGCGACGCCATCGACACCGACATGGATGTGGCGGTGCTCGGTGGCGGATTCGCGGGACTGTTGGCCGGCGCTGCCCTGAAGAAGGCGGGTGTCGAGGACGTCCACATCATCGAGATGGGTGGCGACTTCGGCGGCGTGTGGTACTGGAACCGGTACCCGGGTATCCAGTGCGACAACGAAGCCTATTGCTACATACCGCTTCTGGAAGAGCTGAACTTCATGCCGAGCAAGAAGTTCGCCGACGGAGCCGAGATCTGGCAGCACTGCCGAAACATCGGAAAGCACTACGGGCTGTACGACGGGGCGATCTTCTCCACCCAGGTCAAAGACCTCACCTGGGACGAGGACATCGAGCGCTGGCGCATCACCACCAACCGCGGCGACGATATCCGGGCCCGCTTCGTGGTCCTCGGGTCAGGCTCCTTCAATCGGCCGAAACTGCCGGGCATTCCGGGAATCGAGGACTTCGGCGGCCACATGTTCCACTCGTCGCGGTGGGACTACGACTACACCGGCGGCGACGCCACGGGCGGGCTGACCGGGCTGGCCGACAAGAAGGTCGCGCTGATCGGCACCGGGGCCACCGGCGTGCAGTTGGTGCCCTATCTCGGCCGAGATGCTGAGCACCTCTACGTGTTTCAGCGCACCCCGTCGACGGTCGACGAGCGCAACAACACCCCGACCGATCCCGAATGGGTCAAGACTCTCAAGCCGGGTTGGCAGAAGGAACGGCAGCGCAACTTCCACTCGTGGACGTTCGAGGGCATGGCGCTGGGGCAGCCCGACCTCGTCTGCGACTTCTGGACCGAACTGGGCCGCAACACCGCGGCACGTGTTCTGGCACTTCCGGATCCGGCAGCCATGACACCTCTGCAGTTCATGTCGCTGCGTGAGGAAGAGGACTACAAGATCATGGAGCGTCTGCGGCGCCGGGTCGCGGACATCGTCGAGGATCCGGCGACGGCCGAGGTGCTCAAGCCCTACTACCGCTTCCTGTGCAAGCGTCCGTGCTCCAACGACGACTACCTGCAGACCTTCAACCGGCCGAACGTCACTGCGGTCGATGTGTCGGATTCCAAAGGCGTGGAACGCATCACCGCCAACGGCGTCGTCGCCGGAGGCAAGGAATACCAGGTCGACTGCATCATCTTCGCCAGTGGATTCGAGATCACCACGGAGATCAGTCGACGGTACTCGATCGACTCGATCACCGGCCGAAATGGCCTGTCGCTGTATGAGAATTGGGCTGACGGATACAAGACGCTGCACGGTATGACCACTGTCGGTTTCCCGAACCAGTTCTACACCGGCTTCACCCAGGTCGGGATCTCGGCGAACATCGCCGCGAACTATGAACTGCAAGGTGAGCACATCGCCTACATCGTCGCGCAGGCGTTGGAACGTGGCATCACGACTATCGAACCGAGTCAGGCCGCACAGGACGACTGGTGCCAGACCATCAAGGACAACTACATCGACAACTCGGCGTTCGACGCGGAGTGCACGCCTGGCTATTACAACAACGAAGGCGGCGGTGACGGGGGACTGCGCAGCCACCTCGGCGAACCGTACGGCCCCGGGTTCTATGCGTTCGGTGATCTACTGGCTGCTTGGCGAAATGATGGTGGACTGGATGGCTTCGTCACCGGCCGCTGAACTTCGCTTCGATGGCCGCGTAGCCGTCATCACAGGCGCCGGCCGCGGGTTGGGGCGTTCATACGCTGTGCTTCTCGCGTCCCGCGGGGCCCGGGTCGTGGTCAACGACTCGGGCGCCAGCCTGACCGGCTCCGGTTCGGACGCGGGACCGGCACAACAGGTCGTCGATGAGATCCTCGCCGCCGGAGGAACTGCTGTTGCCAGTACGTCGTCGGTCGCCACTCCCGAAGGTGGACAGGAGATCATCGACACCGCCGTGCAGGAGTTCGGTGGCGTCGATGTCGTGGTGCACAACGCGGGGACCGTGCGTCGGGCTTCGCTGTCCGAGATGACGTTCGACGATTTCGAATCCGTGCTCGACGTGCATCTGCGCGGGGCCTTTCATGTTGTGCGCCCGGCCTTTCCCTTGATGAAGGCGGCCGGCTACGGGCGGGTGGTGCTGACGTCGTCGATCGGCGGTCTGTACGGCAACCACGACGTGGCCAATTACGGGGTCGCCAAAGCGGGGATTCTGGGGCTGTCGAATGTGGTGGCCCTCGAAGGCGCAGAACATGATGTGAAGTGCAATGTGATCGTTCCGTCGGCGGTCACCCGAATGGCCGAGGGGATCGACGTCTCGGCCTATCCACCGATGGGGCCGGAGCTGGTTGCGCCGACCGTCGGCTGGTTGGCCCACGAAAGTTGCTGCGTGACAGGGGAGATGTTGATCTCGATTGCCGGCCGGGTGGCGCGTGCCGCGATCATGGAGAGCCGCGGTGTCTACCGTCCCGAGTGGACCATCGAAGAGGTGGCGGACTCGATCGACCGGATCCGAGATATGAACGAGCCGTTGGAGTTTCCCGTGGTACCCAATGCGCACGCCGACCACATCCGGTACAGCTTCGGGATGGCCACCAATGGGTAGCGGACCGCTCCAGGGCGTGAAGGTCGTCGACCTCACCGCGATGGTGATGGGTCCGTATTGCACACAGATCATGGCCGACATGGGTGCCGACGTCATCAAAATCGAGCCGCCGCAGGGGGATAACACCCGGTATATCTCGGTGGGGCCGGCCCCCGGCATGAGCGGCGTGTTCGTCAACGTCAACCGTGGCAAGCGCAGTGTGGTCCTGGATCTGCAGACACCTGAGGGCAGTGATGCCGTCCGTGCGTTGCTCGCCGACGCCGATGTCTTCATCCACTCCATGCGCGGCAAGGCAATTGCCAAGCTGGGTCTGAGCTACGACGACGTCGCGGCGATCAACCCGTCGATCGTCTACACCAACTGCTATGGCTACGGGCGACGCGGCCCTGATGCCGACCGCCCGGCGTATGACGACACCATTCAAGCCGAGTGCGGTATTCCCGCTGTGCAGCAACAACTCACCGGCGAGGCGGCATATGTCGGCACGATTATCGCCGACAAGGTCGCCGGTATGACGGCGCTGTACGCCACGATGATGGCGCTGTTCCACCGAGAGCGGACGGGCGAGGGCCAAGAGGTCGAGGTCAGCATGTTCGAGACCATGGCCTCCTTCATGCTGGTCGAGCATGCCAACGGGGCGATGTTCTCACCGCCGCTGGGCCCGGCGGTGTATCCGCGTACGGTGGCGCCCAATCGGCGTCCGTATGACACGCGTGACGGCCAGATCGCGGCGCTGATCTACACGGACAAGCATTGGGCCTCGTTCATCGAGGCAGTGCAACCGCCTTGGCGCAGTGCGGAATACGACACGCTGGAGCAGCGATCCAAGCAGATCGATGTGGTCTACGGTCATGTGGCACAGACTCTTCGGGAGCGGACCACGGCGGAGTGGTTGGCATTGTTCCGTCAATTGGAGATTCCGGCTGCTGCCATCCAGTCACCCGACGCGCTGTTCGATGATCCGCACCTGAATGCGGTGGGTCTTTTCGAGACGGTCGAGACCAAGCATGGTCCGGTCCGTTTTCCCGGTGTGCCGACGTGGTTTTCGCGCACACCGGGCCGCGTGGCCGGACCGGCGCCGGAGTTGGGTGCTGATACAGAGGCAGTGCTGGCCTCGCTGCCGGCGCCGGTGTCTAACGCACAGTAGAGCTAGCCGAACTGAACGCCTTGGGCCAGTGGCAGATCAGATGAGTAGTTGACGGTGTTGGTCGCCCGGCGCATGTAGGCCTTCCAGGAATCCGAGCCGGATTCACGGCCACCACCGGTCTGCTTTTCACCGCCGAACGCCCCGCCGATCTCGGCGCCCGAGGTGCCGATGTTCACGTTGGCGATGCCGCAGTCCGAACCGTCGGCGGCCATGAAGCGCTCCGCTTCGCGGATGTCGGTGGTGAAGATTGCCGATGAAAGACCCTGTGGAACAGCATTGTTGAGTGCGATGGCGTCGTCGAGATCGTCGTAGGTCAGTACGTACAGGATCGGGGCGAACGTCTCCTTGTGGACGATGTCGGTCTGTGCGGGCATCCGCACCACCGCGGGCGTCACATAGAAGGAACCGTTGCCCAGGCTGACACGCTCGCCTCCAACTACCTGGCCACCGTCAGAACGGGCTTGTGCCAGGGCATCTGCCATGTCGCGATAGGACTGCTCGTGGATCAGCGGACCGATCAGCGTGCCGTCGACGGACGGGTCTCCGACCGGCAGGCTCTGGTACGCGGTGATGATGCGCTGCACCAGCGTGTCTGCCACCGAACTGTGTGCGATGACCCGGCGTAGCGTCGTGCAGCGCTGTCCGGCGGTCCCGGCAGCGGCAAACACGATGCCGCGCACCGCAAGATCCAGATCAGCGGACGGCGTGACGATGGTGGCATTGTTGCCACCCAGCTCCAGCAGCACCTTGCCGAAGCGTTGCGCCACCCGCGGTCCGATCTGCTGGCCCATCCGCACCGAACCGGTGGCACTCAACAAAGCCACCCGTGGATCGTCGACCAACTGCTCGCCGACCGCGCGCGCACCTTGTACCAGGCGGCACAGAGAATCTGGGGCTCCGACATCCGCTGCGGCCCGTTCCACCAATGCCTGGCAGGCAACGGCAGTCAGCGGCGTCAGCTCAGAAGGCTTCCACACCACGGTGTCTCCGCACACCAGGGCGATCGCGGAATTCCACGCCCACACGGCTACCGGGAAGTTGAACGCGGTGATGACGCCGACCACACCGAGCGGATGCCAGTTCTCCATCAGCCGGTGGCCGGGCCGCTCGCTGGCCATGGTCAGGCCGTAGAGCTGGCGCGACAGGCCGACCGCGAAGTCGCACATGTCGATCATCTCCTGCACTTCGCCCAGGCCTTCGGCGAGGATCTTGCCGCTCTCGATACTCACCAGCCGCCCCAGCGCCGGCTGGTGCCGGCGCAGCAGCAGGCCGAAGTGGCGCAGCAACTCGCCGCGCCGCGGCGCCGGCACCTCGCGCCAGCGCAGGAAGGCCGCCCGCGCCCGAGCCACCGCGCCCTCCACATCGGTGCCGACGAGGCAGGCGCCGATCGCGCTGCCGTCGATCGGCGAGTGCACCGCCAATGTGCCAACCTGCGGTGCGGGGAGCGCAAAACCGGCAAAGATGCCGGCAACCTGGGACGACAGCGACGGCGTGAACATGGCGGACTCCTTCCCAACGCATTTTCGGGCGACCTTTCGGTTCGACCCGGCGCCGCCGCGAACTATCCCGTCCGCCCCGAATTCGAAAGCAAGCAACGGAGTGCATCGCCGCCCCGCTGCGGCTAAATTGGAATCCTGCCGTCCCTTGGAAGAATCGCCATGAACGCACCTCTTCGCGCCGCCGCAATCACCGCCGACCCGCGCTGGGCCCGCGTGCTCGCCCGCGACCCGGCCGCCGACGGATGTTTTTTCTACTCGGTGCGCAGCACCGGCGTGTATTGCCGCCCCTCCTGCGGGGCGCGCACGCCGCGGCCGGAAAACGTCGCCTTCCACGCCAGCGCCGACGAGGCCGAAGCCGCCGGCTTTCGGCCCTGCCGGCGCTGCAAGCCGGACCAGCCGCCCCTCGCCGCCCAACACGCCGCCTGCATCGCCGGGCTCCCCGTACACATCCAACCCACCGTCGCCAGCGACCTCGATCTCATGAATTTGATCCCACCGCAGTCATCCGCCTCCCTGCCGGAAACGGACTCCGCATCAGCCACCACGGACCCGGCCCGCACGGCCTTGCTGGACGCGCTCAACGAGCTGTTGGAGGCAGAGCGTGCCGGTGCCCGCGTTGCGATGGAGACGGGACGGTCGATCACTGACCCCGAGCTCGCGGCACTGGTGGAAGATATCCACAAGGACGAGGTCCGCTGGTGCAGCATGCTCATGCGCACGATCAGGGCGATGGAAGGCACTCCATCCAGCGCCACGGGGGCGTTCTGGGGCAAGGCCATGGCGATCCCTGATCTGGAGCAGCGCCTGGACTTCCTCTACCGCGGCCAGACATGGGTGGTGCGCCGCCTGGAGACGCTGATTCCGCGTATCGAGGACGCACAGGTCCGGGCCGATCTTTCGATCATGCTGGAGGCGCACCGCGGCAACATCGAGCGCATCGACGCACGGCACGCCTGAATGCACGCCGTGGTCAAGAAGTTTCCGATCCACCCCAAGCACCCAGAGCGCATCTGCTGGGGCTGCGACAAGTATTGCGCTGTGGACTCAATGATGTGTGGCAACGGGAGCGTGGCGACGCCGCATCCGTCCGAACTGTTCGGTGAAGACTGGATGTCATGGGGGCTCGACGCCCCCAAGCTCGATCCGCCGGCGTCGCAACAAGCACCTGAGTGAAACGGCCACCCCCAGATTCATGGACCACGATTCAGAGACGGGCGCGCTGGCGCGCGGGGCCATCATGCGGTGGCGCAAATCGGAGCGCCTGCGCCTCATTGACGAGCGGTTGAAACTCTCTCCCGGGCAATGGCGCCTTCACGCAGCGGCGATCGCGCGCCACTTGTCCATCGCTCTGGGTGACGTCCATGGTCGGACAGTCGGCGTCTACTGGCCGTTTCGCGGTGAACCGAGTCTTCGTCCGTGGATGGAACAGATTCATGCGGGCGGTGCGC
>ERZ650309.607-NODE-607-length-17613-cov-5.178722_pt1 | contig 17613 bp, 15 predicted proteins | sample MGYA00376245_ERZ650309 | MGnify/ENA primary metagenome ERZ650309 (study PRJEB26733, sample SAMN07839294) | wastewater metagenome | biome: urban; feature: wastewater treatment plant; material: waste water | place: USA: North Carolina | collected 2016-04-26 ...
GCCCGTCGTGCGCGTCGTTCGAGGCTTCGATTTCGCCCGACAACCTCGGTACGCTGCTGTACGCGGCGCGCGTCGTGCGCGCCCCGTATCTGCTGCCGGCGGGCCCGGACGTGCGCGACGCGATCGCCTCGCCGCCGCTCGCATTCCCGGGCGACGTCGTGCGCGTCGCCGCGGTCGCCGACGACACGCGCTACAACCAGTCGAACGGCGTCGAGCCCACGCAGGCGATCGCGGCCGTGCGCGCGTTCGTCGATGCGCTGCCCTGGCTGCCGGCCAGCCCGTCGCAGGCGCTCGCCGCATCGAATGGCGCGTTCGACGCGAGCACCGAAGCGGTGTCGGGCGACATCGCCACGACCGGGCTCGCGGTCGGCCGCCACGTGGCGTACCTGCAGGCGCGCGACGCGTCCGGCAGCGACGGCCAGGTCGAAAATGGTCTGAAAAAGAGCATTGCACCTGACCTCACACAAACCTCACACACGTGCCACCGCTTAACCTGTCATTGAAGACAATGACAGGTTAGTTGCAAAGCGCAATCATCCAGGATGATTGCGCTTTTTCTTTTCTCTACAAGCAAATTTGGCAAAAATTTCTGAAACCTGAGCCGGTCCTCAGCGTGAAATACGCGGAGTTCTTTTTCAATAAAGGCTAAGTGTGTAACGATGACAGTTGACCATGCCTCTAAACGTTCTGACTTGACCAAGAAGTTCGCCGCCCTTTCGGCAAACTTCCGAATCGTTGGCATTCGTTTGTGGCAGCGAATCGAATAAAGTAGTCTGATACCTCTATCAGACTTGATTGCCCTTACATGTAGCCTCAGTGATCAGTTTAGTTTATCAGCATCACCCTCATAACAAATTGCTGGTAATACTGAAATAGCATCAGGCTAAGACACACGACTCCACTCACTAAGCGAACTCAATTTCAGCGAGAGCAGCACAAAATGGCAGAATTTACATGCAGACTGGGAACACCGGCAGGTGAAATTGTGACGCGCACAGTCGAAGGACTGTCCGAGCAGGAACTGCGTCAGCGGCTAATTCAGGAAGGCTACAGAATCTTTTCCGTAGAAGCTTCAGACTTGTTTGGTGGGCGTCGAAATGCGGGCCAACGGTTTGTCAAAATCAAACTGGACGATTTTTTGCTTTTCAACCAGCAGTTGGCCGCATTGATTCACGCTGGCTTGCCTGTGCTCCAGTCCATCCAGATGCTTCGGCAAAGATCGCCAAATGCCAAATTGCGCACTGTATTGGCAGATGTGGAAACGAGAATTAAATCCGGTAGCGCACTTTCTGAAGCCTTCGCAGCGCAAGGCGACACGTTTCCGAAGATTTATACGGCCTCCATTCTCGCCGGCGAACGGTCCGGAAATTTGGACGAAGTGCTTCGTCGCTACGTAGAGTACACGAAAGCAATTGCCCAACTCCGGCGAAAGATTCGGAGCGCATTGACATATCCAGTGTTGTTGCTTTGCGCTGCGGTGGTTTTAATCGGGGTTTTAACAACTTTCGTAATCCCTCAATTTTCATCACTTTATGAAAACATGGGATCAGAGCTTCCGCCCATCACGGTGGTGGTGGTCGGCTTATCTTCCGCAATTCGCGGAAATTTGTTCTGGCTGGCTCCTGCGCTGGTAGGATTAATCGCAGCCATTTATTCCTGGCGAAAAACCGAAAATGGCCGACGAACGATGGATCGCTGGATCTTAAAGGTTCCGATTATCGGTGAATTGGTGAAGCAGATGACAACCGCACAATTTTCTCGAAGTATGGCCACGTTGCTGGCTGGCGGTATCACCGTGATTGAATCCTTCCAAATCGCCATGAATTCTGTTGCCAATCGAGAGCTTCTCAGAAAAACCGAGCCTGCTCTGCCCAAAGTCCGCGAAGGAAAACCATTTACAGATAGTTTGGCGGAATCGGGCTGGGTTCCCGAACTCGCGACGGACATGATTGGTGTCGGCGAGCGTTCAGGTTCTTTGCGCGAGATGCTGGATGAAGTGTCTGGCTTTTATGATGCGGAAACCGAAGTTAAACTCGGCCAGTTAACCAGCCTGATTGAACCGGCAATTTTGTTTGTGATGGCCGGAGTCGTGATCACGATCCTGCTGGCCATTTACCTGCCGCTGCTCCAGATGGTCAGTAAAGCAGGCGCATAAATTTCCTAGGTTGAATTTCAAAATGTCTACTCCAGCAGAACAAGTCAATCAGCAAGCAGAGCGCGAAACAGCAGAACGGCTGGCTGCGCGTTATCGTCTGAATTTTATTCAACTTGAAAGCTATCCTGTGGATTACACCCTGGTGCAATCGCTCCCGGTGGATTTGATGCTGCGGAACAAATTTGTTCCGCTTCGCCGCGAAAACGGCCACATGGTTATTGCGATGGCTGACCCTTCGGACCTGATGCTGCTGGATGAATTGAAAGCGCAAATCCGCACGCACCTGAAAGTGGAGGTCGCCACAGCCAGTGCCATCGAAGGTGTGCTGAAAAAGGGCGACGCTTCGCAGCGTGTTTTGCAGGAGGCAACGGAAGGATTCCGCGTTTCGCTGGTCAGGGAAACCGAACAGGGCGAAGAGGTCCTGGATCTTGACCGTCTGTCCGGCGACGCCGAGATGTCGCCAATCATCAAACTGGTTGATACGATTGTCTTTACGGCTTTGGAAAAACGCGCATCCGACATTCACATGGAAACGCGCGACAACGATATGGTCGTCCGCTATCGTATTGACGGCGCGCTATATGAAGCCGGAGACCCGATTGATATTCGGCACCACCAGACGATCATTTCGCGTATCAAGGTTATGTCCGAATTGGACATCGCCGAACGACGCGTCCCGCAAGACGGCCGTTTCCGGATGCGCATAAAAGGACGAAAAGTTGATTTCCGCGTTTCCATCATTCCGACAGTACATGGAGAAGACGCGGTTATTCGTATCCTTGATAAAGAGCAGATCAACGAATCGTTTAAGGATCTGCGGTTAGAGGTTGTCGGGTTCGACCCCACACTTCTGGCAAAATTTCGCCGTTTCATCCTGGAGCCTTATGGAATGGTGCTGGTAACGGGGCCGACCGGTTCCGGTAAGACCACCACGCTGTATGCCGCGTTGAATGAAATCCGAAACGACGAAGACAAGATCATTACCATCGAAGACCCGGTCGAATACCAGCTTCGAGGTGTTGCGCAGATCGCCGTCAACGAAAAGAAAGGGCTGACGTTTGCTCGCGGGTTGCGTTCAATTTTGCGTCACGACCCGGACAAGATCATGGTCGGTGAAATTCGCGACAACGAAACGGCGCAAATCGCCATCAACTCCGCGCTGACCGGACACCTGGTTTTCACCACGGTTCACGCCAACAACGTGATTGATGTGATCGGTCGTTTTATCAACATGGGCGTTGAGCCATACAATTTCGTTTCGGCGCTGAACTGTGTGCTGGCGCAACGATTAGTTCGCGTTCTTTGTTCGCGATGCAAGCAAAAGTATCAGCCCGATGATGCTGAATTGATCGAAGCCGGTCTGACTCCGCAGAAATATCGAGACCGAGTTTATTACAACAGTTTGGGCTGTGAAGTTTGCAACCATACGGGGTATCGCGGACGAACAGCGATTCACGAACTTCTGGATATGTCCGACACCATTCGCGAATTGATCATTCAACGAAGGCCCGGATCGGAAGTCCGCCGAACTGCGGTCCAGGAAGGGCTTGGCAGTTTGCGCGAATCGGCGCTGCGTCTGGTGTTCGAAGGTCAAACGACGCTGCACGAAATCAACCGCGTGACGTTCGTTGAAGAAATGAAGTAGCAACTGTTTAGCCGGCAATCGCCTCGTACCTGCCGGCAGTTGAAAATTGATGAATTTGGAACGCGGCCAGCTGTTTCGGCGTTGAAGCCAATGTTGCGATGAAAAATCGCAGCCCAAGGTTCAGCCCGACAAACCCCGTCCCGTTCCCTATACCCTTACAAGCGGACGAACGATCCGCAAATTAGACTGATTGATTTTACGCTTTTAGCGGCGTAGTTTTAGCTGCTTTGGCGATACGATAAAGGCCGCCAAACCTTGTCGTCACTTGAACCGAGCTAGTCGAGATCCGACATCAAATAAAAGAGAAGGTCACCATGAACACAAACATCATGACTCGCAGAATTCTAGCCTTGTTACTTTCGATATGCCTGGTGTTGCCAGGAACGGCATTGGGCGGGGACAAAGGCAAAAAGAATTTCAATGAAGGCAAGAAATACGAAGCCACTCAGCAATGGGATTTGGCTGCGCAAGCATACGCGCTGGCCGTTTCGGCGGATCCAAGCAATCCGGAATACCGGCTTCGCTATCTTCGCGCGTTGCAACAGGCTTCGCTGATGTATGTTCAACGCGGCGACGCTCTGGCCGAACAAAATGACTTCGCGGGAGCTTACACAGCGTTTCGGGCGGCATATCAGTACGACCAGGGGAACGAAGTCGCGCGAATCAAGATGGAACGCATGCTGGATCAGCAGAAAGCTGTTGCAGGCGGGCTGGAACCATCCAGCACCACGGCTTCCGGCAATGTCAGGCCGACCAGCTTTATCGAAATCAAAAACCCTCCTCGCAACCGCGAAGCGTTGATTGATGTTCAGTACAACACCAATTTCAAATCGGTGGCCAAAACCCTTGCCAAACAGCTTGACCTCAACATCATCTTCGACAAAGACGTCAAAGACGACAAAGTGGACATCGAGTTGAAAGACGTGACCGTGGCAAGAGCCTTCGATTTCGTCTTGATGATGACCAAACACACGTTCGAACAGCTCGACCGCCGAACAATCATGGTTTATCAGGACAACCCCACCAACAAGCCGCGTTTTGAAAAGCTGTACGTCAAGACCTTTTATCTCGGAAATATGACTGCAACGTCGGCGCGCCAGGCAGTCAGCTTGATCCTCGGTCCTTCACGCCAGGCGCAGGAACTTTCGCCGGGTGGCGGTGCCGGTGGCGCTGGCGGCGGCGCGGCCACCAGCAACGTGTTGCTCGTCAAAGCCACACCGCAAGAACTGCAACTCGTCCAGGATATGTTGGAGATGCTGGACAAGAATAAAAACGAAGTCGTGCTTGATGTAGAAATCTATGAAGTGTCGCACGATAGCATGCTGCAAATCGGTAACCAGATTGCGACCGCAGGACAATCCGTCAATCAGGTTGAATACGTTGATAAGACAACTGACAAACCTTACTACACCAGCAAAACGACGAGCTCGCTCGCTTCTTTAGGCGGCTTTGGCACAAGGTCTTCCCTGCCAGGGATCACCAACATTGGCTCTCTGGTAGCAGGTTTTGCCGGTGTCGGAGCAGGTGGATTCTTACTGGGCTTGCCTCCAACAACGCTTTCCTTGCTGCAATCAAAAGGCAATTCCCGCTTGCTACACAAAACGCAGATTCACGTCCTTGACGGACAGCAGAACGTCACCAAAGTCGGTCGCAGTGTCCCTGTTCGTTTGGGCAGCACGTACGGTTATGGAGGCGGCGGTTATGGTGGAGTCGGTGGTGTTGGCGGAATCGGCGGAGTCGGTGGCGTCGGCGGGGTCGGTGGTGTTGGCGGCGGAATCGGAGGAATCGGCGGAGGTGGATTGGGTTTAGGGGGAGGATATGGCGGCTATCCCGGAATTGACTCCATCCAGTACAAAGACGTCGGTCTGGTCATTGACGCCAAGCCGCAAATCACCAACGAAGGTTACGTCGAAATTCAAATGAAGTTTGAGACCTCTGACGTGCTCGCTTCAGGCAGTGATGTAAACCTGACGCCGACTTTCACCCAACGATCGTTGCAAACAACTGCTCGCATCAAAGATGGCGTGACCGCCGTGGTTGCAGGCGTCAATCAGGACAGCAAAGGCGAATCTCGCGCGGGCATTCCCGTCATCAGCATGGTTCCGTTTCTGGGGCGTCTGTTCACCACGCCGCGCCAGGATTCTCGCCAAAGCGACATTGTCATTACGGTAACTCCGCACATCATTCGTTCGGCTGGCATCAGCGCGAAAGATTATCTGGCGCTTCAGGCTGGAAGCGGCCAGCCCGGACAGACTGGTGGGCTGGCTCCCAAAGTCGAAGACGTGATTTACCGCGCCCAGATGGAAGAAGAGCAGGAACGCCGCATGGTTGCGCTGGAACAGGCGCCGCAACAGCAAAGCGTGCAATTGACGCCGAATAATCAGGTTGCTGGCACACAAGCCTCTCCTGTCAGCACGCGCCCAACTCCGCAACCGCAAATTCAAAACGCTTCCAACAACAACAGCGGAGCACCTGCGACTCCGCCGAAACAATCGCAAACTCCTAAAAAGCTGACCAACGAAAATCTGATTCAGGTAAAAAGCAGCGGCTCGCCAACTCCTGATCCGCAATTCAACGAGCGTCAAATTTCTCAACCACCAACCTCTGAAAATCCGCCCACCGGCGGCGCGGGTGAAGGCGAAGGCGTTACTGGCGAAAAAGCAAAAGAGTTAGGAGAAGGGACTGTCGTGGGACCGGAAAATCCGGTTCCGGTTGCCACAGTCAGAATGAACGCGGACAACGACGATATTAAGCGCAAGCGCGAGATCATTCGCCAACAGTTCGAAGCTCAGCAAAAGAAAGAAGCGGAAGAGGCCAAAGCAGCCAAGGCGAAGCCTCAGACTGCGCCCCAGCCTATTGATTTTGCAGCAGTGAATCCGAGCGGAGTCAAAGTCGAGCGGGCTTTGCCGACTTCCGTAAACAACAATCGCAAGGTCAATTTCACCTTATCTCCGGCGCCGATTCGGCAACAGATTGGCAAAACCTTCGATATGACGGTTGAGGCCAATGGACAGGGTGAAATGGTTGGCGCGAATTTGGCCATTCGCTTTGACGACAAAAAATTGCAGGTTAAGAAAGTTCGCGCTGGCGATATGTTCGGGCCACAACCGGAATTGAGCTACGACGTTGAAAAGGGAGTGCTGAAGGTGCAAATCAACAGCGCCAAAAAGACTCCGGTTTCAACAAAAGGACGCATCATCATCATCGAATTTTCGGCGGTTGCCGAAGGTGAATCTCAAGTCACCTTCAATAACTCCGACACGAAAATCAATCTGGCGGACAAAAAGAGCGCTCCTGTCAATGGCGCGACTGCTCAGATCGTCATCACACGCGATGCAGTGACGAGTTCCAACCAATGACAGAGAGAATAAGAAAAGTGGTCGGTGGTCGGTGGTCGGCGGTCGGTGAAACATCGGCAACCGGCGACCGGCGATCGGCAACCGGGCAGATCGAATCCGGCTTTACCTTGCTGGAATTGATCATCACTTTGGCGGTCATTGCGATCCTGGTTGCAGGCACCGTTCCTTTTGCTCACACGATGATCCGGCGTGAAAAGGAAATGGAGTTGCGTCGCAATTTGCGTGAGATTCGAAAAGCAATTGATGGGTATCATCACAGTTGCTTTGTTTTGAGGGAAATCCCTCCGTTCGAATCCAAACCGGATGACTGTTACCCGGCCAGCTTGCAAGCGCTGGTTGATGGCTATCAACCAGCCAATAGACCGAATGAGTTCAGACGGTTTTTGCGCAAAGTTCCGATTGATCCGTTCACTGGAAATTCCGATTGGGGGTTGCGTTCTATGGAAGATAATCCTTTTGAGCCATCCGGCAGCGGCCCAAGCCAAGCCACTGGAATTTTCGACGTTTATAGCAAAGCGACCGGTAAGGCGCTGGACGGTAGTGAGTACAGCAAATGGTAAAGAAGTGGGAGAAAAAGAATTGCCGATCCTGGCTCAACCGTTTCGTTCGCCTCTCACCCAATTCTCAGACGAGTGAATCTGGATTTACCCTGCTTGAACTGATCATTACCCTTCTGATTATTTCCATACTCGCAGCCGGAGCCGTTCCCATCGCGCGCAACCTGATGCAGAAAGCGCGTGAGCGCGAACTCAAGCGGGCCTTGACCGAAATCCGGTCGGCAATTGACAAGTTCAAACGGGATTGTGACGATGGCGTCATCTCCAAGCTGGAGTTTAAAAACCCGGAAAAACATTCTTGTTACCCGGAAAGCCTGGAGATGCTTTACAAAGGTGTTCAGGAGGTTTCACAAAAACCTCAAGGCCCGCAAGGGCTGGTCGGTTTTCCTTCGGGAAAGGTGCGGCGCTACTTGCGACGCATCCCGGTTGATCCGATGACCGGCAAAGAGTATTGGGGGCTGCGTTCCATTCAGGACGATCCCACTGCGACGTCCTGGGGAGAGGAAAACGTCTTTAACGTTTACAGCCTGCATCCCGGACGTTCGTTGGATGGAAAAAGTTATTACAGAGACTGGTAAAGATGAAATCTCAAATGTCCAATTTCGAATCTCAAACCGTTGATCGTCAATCCGGTCTTTCACGTCGGCGACAAGGTCAGCGCCTGCGCACCCAAATTCAGCGCGGCTTCACCTTCATGGAATTGCTGATCGTGATGGTAATCATCTCCATTTTGGCGGCAGTCGCCATTCCGAAATATCTGGCTCATCTTCGCCACGCCAAAGAAGTCGTCCTGCAGCAAGATTTGTGGTCAATGCGTCGCGCCATAGATTTTTACACCACGGACAAAGAAAAACCGCCAGCAAGTGTTCAGGATTTGGTGACAAGCGGATACCTGAGAGAGGTTCCCAAAGATCCTCTATGCCCGGATTGTGGCTGGGAAGAAATTGCAGCCACCGCCACTGAATCGCTGGATTCGCAAGGCGGCATCGGCGACGTGAAGAGCCGCGCTGAAGGCGCCGATCAAAACGGCAAAGCCTACAGAGAATACTAACCCTGATTCTGTTCGATCCTTCTTATGCAACAAATTCCTGTCTTATCCGGCCTGTGGAGCTATCTGACCGCGCCTGATCTTCCCCGCACTGCCCTGGCTATCAGCGAAACTCATTTATCCATTGTGACGTTGCGGAAAAACCGCGGCGAATTCGAACCTCGCAATCTTGGCGTTTTGCGACTGCCTGATGGGTTGATTAACCCCAGTTTCACTGAGCCAAACGTTTCCAACGAAGCTTCGCTGAGCGAATACCTGAATAAAACCGCCAAACAGGCGGGCATTAACCGTCCACGCGCATTAAGTCTGGCGCTCCCGTCTGGCAGCGCTCGAAGTCATGTGATCCAGCTTGATTCCAATCCCGGTTCCCACAAAGAGATGATGCAGGTGTTGGAATGGAAAATTGAGCGGGCATTTGGACAAAAGACCTACGACTTGAAAACCAGCTACACCAGACTGAAAAATGCTCACGGGTTTTCGCAATGGCTGGTTTCCGCCGTTCACAATCGGGTGCTGGAACAATACGAACGCATCTTCAAGGAATTGCGCTGGCCGGTTGGGCTGATTCTGCCGCAACATCTGGGCGAAGCTCAGTGGTTAATACGACAACGCCTGGGCGACGATCAGGTGATCATCAGTCTGAATGAACGCGGCTTTACCACAGTCATAACGCGCGGCGACGAACCGATTCTGGTGCGCGAAGTCGAATGCGCGCCGGAAGAGCGCGAAGACGAATTTTATCGAATCATTGTTTTCTATCGAGATCGCCTGGTTTCGGAAACTGACCCAATCCGGTTAAGCCGAGTGCTGACATTGGGAACCGCTGCCGAACAACGCAGCTTCCGTGAAGTGGTCACATCAGCGTTGGAAAATCACGCGATCGCCTTGGACACAAATCAGATTGGATTGAGAGTAGACTCCAGCGCTCCTTTCAACCACTTTGCCGCAGCAAGCGGCTTGGCGACAATGGCCTGGGGGCATTGAGCCAGACATTTCTTACTTTGGAAGGAAGTTTTATGAAAGCACACACGCATTTCTCTTTAACGAAATTACTGTTGCTGGCTGCGGTTTCTTTGGCTGCGGCAATTGCCAGCAGTTGCCAAAAGGATTCGGTCGTCGACAATGCCGCAAAAACTCCAGCGGTCACGGCGACTCCGGCAGAAACCACGGCTTCGCCCTTGCCGCAAACTGCCGCAACTCCGCAACCTGGTGGCACCACACCTGTCGGCCCTGTCGGCCAGGCAACGCCAAGCTCGCCGTTCGATCTGCAACCCGGAGAAAAACGAGAGGTTCGTGGCAACATGCCTGTGATGGTCGGCCCGGCAAAACCTGCGTTGACGCCTGCGCCTGATCCGTTTCCGCCTCGCCCGGAACCGGCTGTCGTGATGGAAAACGGCAAGATCAAACAGCAATGGCAGGCTCCTGCCGAAGCCTTAAGCCTGGTCAGTCCGGTCAAAGGCAATCCTGAAGCTGCCAAATTGGGCAGGGATTATTACATGCAAAAATGCGCCGATTGCCATGGCCAGCAAGGCAAAGGCAACGGTTGGATGTCTGCGATGACCAAACGCGATGGCAAAGGGATTTTTCCGACCAATCTGGGCAGCAAAGTGGTTCAGGCAAATTCCGACGGCGAATTGTTTTGGAAAATCACGAACGGAAAATCTCCGATGCCTGCGCATCGCATTCGCTTTGACGATCAACAACGATGGCTGATTGTCGCTTACTTGCGGACGCTAAAGCCCTGACAACTTAACGAATTACGCCCGGAGCAAACACAAAAGACAGACAGGCATCGAGGAACAACCTGATTGCCTTTCTGTCTTTTTTCGGTTTTACTCGCAATCTAAAAGAGATTGCAGCGCGTAAGCTAAAGCGAAGACGACTAAAGTACGAACAGGCACTACCCGCAAATGTGAACAACTCGACACCCCATGAGCGTTGTTACTAATATTTTGATTCAATTATTCAACTTATGACTTGGGAAGAGGTAAAAGAACTCGGACCGCTGTACGCGATTGGCGTACTCGAAACCGAGACGGTGCAACAAATTGAGCATTTTCTGCGCCAGGCGACAACCGAACAACAACGCGAGTTCGCGGAATGGTTGGAGGTTGCCGCAGTGCTCCCTTTTTCGCTTCCCCAAACCACGCCATCGGCCAATCTAAAAAATACCCTGCTGTCCCGGATTGCCAGTCAGGAAAACGGGTTCGATTCCCGAAGAGCAGAAGAAACCAAGGTTCTTCCCTTCCGCCCCAAGCAGCGTGTTTCTCCGCAAGTTCAACGCTGGCTGTTGGCCGCTTCGATTGTGCTGATGTCCAGCACGGCTTACCTGAGCTGGCAAAACTACCAAATCGTTAATCGACTCCGAACTTCAGAGTTCCAACTCAACACATTGCAGCGCCAGTTTGAAAACTTCCTCTCGCCCAGCACGAAAGTGATTTCGATGAATGGCGTCGAAACTCCCGGCGCACACGCCAAAGTCGTTTGGAACACTGAAACCCAAACCTGGGAAGTCCACATCAAAAACCTTCCCGCGCCGCCGACCGACAAGGATTATCAGCTTTGGTACGTGACGGCGGACGCCAAAATCAACGCCGCTGTGTTCCGAACCGCAGAAAACGGCAGCCTGGAATTGAAACTGACCATTCCTCCCGAAGCCTTGAAAGGATTGGCCGCCACGGCCGTCACCTTGGAACCCAAAGGCGGTTCGCCTCAACCTACCGGCAAGTTCTACCTGATGGCTAAGATTTGAAAAATCCGTAACTTGCAGTAGACTGCCGCTGAGTCAATCTCAAATCTCAACTCAACAATTTGAAACAGTTCCTGTCAGACAGACCTCTGAATTGCCAGCGGTTTATCAGGACAGCGCAATAAAACTTATGATCAAAACTCTGGAATGGACTGATGAAGGCGTGCTGATGATTGATCAGCGCCTGTTACCGACGGAAGAGGTTTATCCTGTTTTCCGAACCTATGAAGAAGTCGCTTACGCGATCAAAGAAATGGTCGTTCGTGGCGCACCGGCCATCGGAGTCGCGGCGGCAATGGGCGTAGCGCTCGGCGCGCGAGACACCAAAACCGAAGACCTCGCTGAATTCGAAAAAGCCTTCGATCACATTTGCCACGTCATTGGCTCCACGCGCCCGACGGCTGTGAACCTGTTTTGGGCGATTGAGCGAATGCGCAATCTGTACGCAAGCTTGAAAGCCAGCAACGCAACACTGGGCGAAATCCGCCAGCAATTGATTACCGAAGCCCAGCAAATGCATGGCGAAGACGTCGAAATCAATCGCTCGATGGGACGTTTTGGAGCCGAGCTGATTCCCGACGGCGCAACGGTGCTGACGCATTGCAACGCCGGAGCTTTGGCGACAGCCGGATACGGAACCGCGCTGGGAGTGATTCGCGCAGCCGTCGAAGCCGGAAAAAAAGTCGCCGTCTTTGCTGATGAAACGCGTCCGTTTTTGCAAGGCGCTCGGCTGACTGCCTGGGAATTGCACAAAGACAACATCCCCGTCACTTTGATTACTGACAACATGGCCGGCCACTTTATGAAATCCGGCAAGATTGATTGCATCGTGGTCGGAGCCGACCGCATTGCCTCTAACGGCGATGTCGCCAACAAGATCGGAACTTATTCCGTCGCCGTGCTGGCCAAGGAAAACAATATTCCGTTTTACGTCGCCGCCCCGATTTCGACGCTCGATCTGACGTTGGCGTCAGGCGATCAAATTCCGATTGAAGAACGTCCCGAACTGGAAGTCACTCACGTCAAAGGCGCTCAATTGGCCCCCAAGGGAATCAACGTTGCCAACCCGGCGTTTGACGTGACACCGAACCGCTACGTCGCAGCAATCATCACCGAACGCGGAGTTGCCCGTCCGCCGTACACGGAAAGTTTGCGACGATTGGCTGAGTAACGTTCGTAGTGCCGCCTTCAGGCGGAAACTTGCCTAAATAACATTCCGCCTGAAGGCGGCACTACAAACATATTTTCGTGGGAACAATTTATGTCTTGGAACAAATCAACCGCGCGAGTGGGCGTTTACGTTGATTCTGCCAACATCAACCGCAATGGCGGATATGGCATGGGCTACGAAATTCTGCGCGAATTCGCCTGCCGCGACGAAGCCGAAGCCGTCCGCTTGAATGCCTACGTCAGTTACGATGCGGAAAAAGGCCGTCGCGATCCATACTACTTCAACCGCACAAACAGCTTTTATTCGGTGCTCCGCGATTTCGGCTACAAGGTGATCCAGAAAGAGGTCAAATGGTTCACCGACGAAGACGGCAACCGCGTCGCCAAAGCCAACGCCGATTTAGACCTGGCCGTGGACGCCTTGCTGCAATCCGAAAAGCTGGATCGAGTATTGCTGGCCACCGGCGACGGAGATTTCGTCCAAGTCGTCCGCGCGCTGCAAAACAAAGGCTGCCGCGTAGAAGTCGTCGCTTTCAAAAACATCTCTCAGGAATTGCGCCGCGAAGCCGACATGTTTCTGTGCGGCTACCTGATTCCGGACTTGCTGCCGATTGATCGCGGAGCCGAAATCAACGTCTGGGGCGAAATCGAACATCGCGTCCGAGGCATTTGTTATTACCACAAAAACGATTTCGGCTTTATGCGTTACCTGAAACGCATTGATCCGAACTTGTGGCAGACCGACGCCAAACATCCCGACTCGCCATACGGCACAGCGTGGTTTCACGACAGCAGCCTGCCGCCAAGCTCCAACGGCGCATCCATCGGCGGCGAACTGCCCAGCCGCAAATACATCTTTGAATTCAAAATCTCCCGCACCGACCAGGATAAAGGATTGCGCGCCACTGATATTCAACTTGTAGCAGAGATTTGAATCAAAAGTCGTCTTGTCCTGGCAGGCGAACTTACTGCTGAATACCGCGTAAAATCTAAAATACTAAGCAACTTCATCCCTTCGCCCGACAACCAACGCTTGTTATCTACGCAACTCTTTGCCACCCCATTCTCCCTGCAAATAGGCTCTACTATAGAGGTCTTCAATGCGTTATCACTATACTCTGACATTTCTGCTACTGTTCATTTGCCTTGCCACCACAGCACAATCCCCCAATCCTGGACTGGTTAGCATTAACCGAACAGGAACTGGCACTGGGAACGGCCAATCATATTTCTCTGTAACCAGCGCGGATGGGCGCATTGTTGCTTTTGCCAGTGAAGCGACAGACTTAGTCAATGTCACGGACACCAATAATGAACCCGATGTCTTTGTGCGGGATATGTCCACCGGACAGACACGGCTGGTCAGTGTCAATGTCACCGGCACACGTACTGGCAACCGAGGTTCAACTGGCCCTTCACTAAGTGCTGACGGACGCTACGTCGCGTTTTATAGTGGCGCGTCAGACCTAGCAGCAGGTGACAGCGGCCTAACCCAAGATGTCTTTGTTCGTGATTTAGTCGCGGGCACTACAACTCTGGTCAGCGTCAATAGCGCTGGCAATGGTAGCGGCAATAATAATTCCCTGTCGCCTGTCATCAGTGCTGATGGCCGTATTGTGGTGTTCGCCAGCGTCGCCAGCAATTTAAGCAGCACTCCTGACACCAACAACTTTGTGGACATTTATGCGCGCAATCTTCAAACACGCACCACCAGATTGCTCAGCGCCAATCAAGCAGGCAACAACAGCGGCAATCTGGAATCAGGTTCATTAAGTGGGGGTGGAGTTGTAACACCCGTCATCAGTGCTAACGGACGCTGGGTGTTTTTTCTAAGCCATGCCACAAATTTGGTCAGCATCAGTGATGCTAATAGCACAACAGACCTGTTTGGCTACGACTTGCAAACAAACACGCTTAGCTTGATCAGTGTAAATCGGGACAATACTGCAACCGGCAATGGGACTACGAATATGGGCGTGTGTAGTGCTGATGGTCGCTTCGTCGCTTTTCCCAGTAATTCCCGTAATCTGACAGCCATTGACGCCGAGGGTTTGTACGTACGGGATTTGCAACAAGGCACGACCATTTTGGCCAGCATCAATCGCAACGGTACATCAAGTCAGGTTGCTTTCTCTCCTTCGATCAGTGCCGATGGACAATTCGTCGCATTTTCCACCACGTCCAATGATTTGACCTCGCTTCCTCACGCGCTCGGCCTAAATGTGTTTGTACGTGATCTGCAAAAAGGCATCACGTCGTTAGTTAGCGTCAATCGTCTGGGCAATGGTGCTGGAAACAGCGAGTCCAACAGGCTGGTGATTAGCGCGAATGGCAGGTTTGTCGCGTTCAATAGCTTGGCAGATGACCTAACATTTATAAGCGACCAACAAAACACTGAAGACACATTTGTGCGCGACCTACAAACGGGTGTGACGTATCCCGCCAGCATTAATCGCACAGGAACAGCGCTAAGCGGTGGAGGCTCCTCATTTCCAACAACCATCAGCAATGACGGAAGGATAGTTGTCTTCACCAGTTTGGCCAGCGATTTAACCGCGAATGACGGCAATAGCCTATATGACCTTTTCGCTTATTCCGTACCACAAAGGGCACCATTGGGGAATGCATCAGCAGCAAGCTTTAAACCCACGTCACTTGCACCCGGATCCATTGCGGCAGCGTTTGGATCCAATCTTGCGTCAATTACACAAATCGCAGCCACACTGCCGCTGCCCACGACCTTGGCCGGAACGACTGTTAAGTTTACGGATAGCACAGGAATAGAACGCTTGGCCCCTCTCTTTTTCGTTTCTTCGGGGCAAGTGAATTACCAAGTTCCCTCAGACACTGCCCTCGGCACAGCCCGTGTGGAAATCTCGAACGAAACTGGAACGATTTCGATTGGCTTAGTGACAATTGAGAGGGTCTCGCCTGGGTTGTTTTCCGCCAACGCTGATGGCCAGGGACCAGCCGCAGCCGTCATCCTGCGGATCAAAGCTGACGGGTCACAAACATATGAACCGGTAGCGCAGTTCGACCAGGCACAACAAAAGTTTGTCACTGCCCCGATTGACATGAGGCAAGAAACCGATCAGATCTTTTTATTGCTCTTCGGCACAGGAATTTCCAATATCTCCTCGCTGACAGGCGTTAGCGCCAAACTTGCCCATTTTGACACTCCGGTGCTTTACGCTGGGAGCCAGGGCGGATATGCAGGCTTGGATCAAATCAATTTGCCTATATCTCGCAATCTGGTTGGTTATGGTGAAATTGACGTGTCTGTAACTGTGGATGGCAAAACTTCAAACTTGGTAAAAATCAGCCTAAGGTAATTGGTAACAACTCACGGGTTTTCTGAAATTCTGTTACGATCCGCAACGCGATGTTGCCGGTTTCGCTTGAACAACTTGATCTGCTAACGCGCGAAGAACTGCTCGCGTTACTCAAGGCTTTACTGCCAGAGTTCGAGTTGCTGCGCCAACCGGGTTGCTAACTTGGAAGCCGAAAACGAGCGTCTGAAACAACAATTGACCGGCTCGACCAACTCTCGCAACTCATCGCAGCCGCCTTCTCGCGATCAAAAGCCTAATTTGCCGCCAGGCAAAGCAAACAGGCAAAGCAAAGAAAAAGCACGGTCCGCCGTTCGGGCATCAGAAATTTTCGCGCCCGCTTACTTGCCCGAAGTCAAGCCTCTGGTGATTGAAACGCGGCAGCATCAAGTGACTTGCAGCGGGTGCTGGATAGCAGCCCGGCAGAACTGTGGGCGCTCACCGCACAGAAGCTGTTTCGCACGGCGATCCATTTGCGCAACCGGTTCAACTCCGGCGAAATGAATCAGCGAAGCTCCACTGTAACGAACTCGCGTGCCGAACATCTCGGCGAAGAAGTTGGCTTGCGGGCCGTACGTGGCTGCGTGGCCGCTGGTGATCGCTACGAGAATGATCAAGGTCATCCTATGCGTGACAGCGTGGCGTAGGTGGAAATGCACGGTGTAAAGCTTTGCAGGTTAAGCTCACTTTGTTCTGCTCGGTTACGATTACGGCTGTTGCTCATTTTTATATTCCAGGATGTCTCCAGGCTGACAATCTAACGCTCTGCAAATCGCATCCAGAGTTGATAAACGAATGGCTTTTGCTCTTTCGTTCTTTAGGATGGAAAGATTTGCCATTGTGATGCCGACTTTTTCTGCCAGCTCGGTGACGCTCATTTTCCGCTTCGCCAACATAACATCGATGTTAATGATGATTGCCATATTGGTCTCGTTACACAGTTAAATCATTCTCGGATTTTATATCCACGGCATTCTGCAAAATCCGTTCAAACATCGCTGCCGCAGTGGCAATCACGATCGAACCGAAGGTGATGAGGATACCGATGAAAACTCCTCCCGCCCGATCATCTGAGTCGTTAAACAGGATGATGATTTCTGCTCCCACGACAAAGCAGATAATGGCTATCGCACAATATTTTATTGTATGCAGAGCTTTCACGGCTGCGGGCGAAAAGACTTTATTCTGTCCAGCGTATCCCAATAACTTAAACGCCTGATAGAGCGCCACGAAAAATGGAATGGACGCTACATACGCATACGCCAAAAAAGGATCGTTGAAGTAGATCTGGAAAAGCGTGGCGTGTGCGTTTCTGCCCTCGACCTGAGGTTCCCAAAGCAGGATAGCAACAGCACCAATGCCGATGAGCACAATGACTACTTGAAGAAATATTGTTGAGCTTCGCTTCATAAGTAACACCTCTCTGAATAGTAGATGGTCACTTTTTAACGGCTCATTTATCGTTTGTCAATATATTGTTATCGCCTTGCGGCAATTGTCATCGTTTTTTGTTGGATTCAGTCATCTGGAAGTGAGCGGTTTCAGCCGCCAGCAACACCGAAACCGTAGTCACGACCGCCATCCCCACCACAAACAGAGCA
>ERZ650309.608-NODE-608-length-17590-cov-6.125235_pt1 | contig 17590 bp, 17 predicted proteins | sample MGYA00376245_ERZ650309 | MGnify/ENA primary metagenome ERZ650309 (study PRJEB26733, sample SAMN07839294) | wastewater metagenome | biome: urban; feature: wastewater treatment plant; material: waste water | place: USA: North Carolina | collected 2016-04-26 ...
AGGGGAGATGGGGGCGGATTATGACCCAGGCTCGGGGCGAGGACGCGGAGGTGGGCTGCGCCCGACACCCTTCCGGTGAATCGACCGACGACAGCCCTGAGCCCGGGCACGTTCCGTGCGGGGCGCCGCGCATTGCCCGTCAGCTGCGAACGTCGGACGGCGCCCCCGGCATGCCGGCCCTCACCCGAGCGAGCACGCGCCCATCATCCCAGCACCTGCGCCCACAGATCCCGCACCGCCGCTGCCCCTTCGGCGACCAGCGCCGGGTCTACCCGCGGGGCCTGGTTGTTGAGGCGCAGGGCGTGCTGCAGGCGGCGGTATTCCCGGTAAGTGTCGGCCACCGCAGCGGCGGCGTCGGGGGGGATCAGGCCGAGTTCGGCGGCCATGGGGAGGAGGGCGATGTTGCCCAGGTTGCCGGTGAGGTCGGCGTGGGTGTGGGCGTAGCCGAGGACCAGGTACTGGACGATGAACTCCACGTCGATGAGGCCGCCGCGGCTGTGTTTGAGGTCGAACACGCCGGCGCGCACGGGGTGAGCGTCCACCATGCGCTGGCGCATGGCGATGACTTCGTCGCGGAGTTTGGCCAGATCGCGGGGCTGGCGCAGGACTTCGACGCGGATGGCTTCGAACTTGCGGCCGATGGCCCGGTCGCCGGCGCAGAAGCGGGCGCGGGTGAGGGCCTGGTGTTCCCACACCCAGGCGTTCTCGAGCTGGTACTGGCGGAAGGCGTCGAGGGACACGACCATCAGGCCGGAATCGCCGTTGGGGCGCAGGCGCAGGTCGGTCTCGAAGAGGCTGCCGGCGGGGGTCTGGGTGGAGAGCCAGGTGTTGGTGCGCTGGCCGAGGCGGGTGTAGAGCTCGGCGGCCTCGGGGGCGTCGTCATCGTAGACGAAGACGATGTCCAGGTCCGAGGCGTAGCCCAGCTCCTTGCCGCCGAGTTTGCCGTAGGCCAGCACCGCAAAGCGCGGTTCGTCCCGGTGGCGGTTCTTGATCTTGCGCCAGCAGCAGGTGACGGTCAGGTCGAGCATGATGTCGGCCAGCGCGGAGAGGAAGTCCGCATGGCGCTCGACGGTGAGCTTGCCAGCGATGTCCTTGGTCAGTAGCCGGAAGATCTGGGCGTGGTGCTGTTCGCGCATCAGGTCCATGTGCCCGAAGTCATCGCGGTGGATTTCGAACAGGGCTTCATGTTGCTCAGCGATCTGGGGGATACCCTGCTGCGCGCCTGCCTGACGGAGGCGACCGTCGATGAGATGTACGGTCAGGCGATGGAGGAGTTACTGCATTTGCTGACCAGTCCCCCGCCGCAGGACTATGCCCTGCCGCCTTATGACCATGACCGGTTGATGCTGGAAATGTCCTTGTTCCGCAACTGGTTTGTCGAGTGTTACCTCGGCCTGGCGTTGTCGCGCATGTTGACCGCGCAGCCGCTGCCGCATTCCCGGCGCCAACAACCCTCTCCGCGCCGTACACCATCGAATCCCGTGTCCGGTCACGCCGGCGCGACGGTCAGCGTCGTGCTGCCCGTCTACAACCACGAACGCTATGTCGGCGACGCCATCCGATCCGTGCTTGCGCAGGATGTACCGCCGCTGGAACTGATCGTGATTGATGATGGATCAACGGATCAGTCGGCAAGCGCCGCGCGGCAAGCGCTGGAGGGGGCGTCGATCCCTTGTCACTTTCTGGTACGCGAGAATCGCGGCGCTGCGGCAACCCTCAACCAGGCAGTTCAGCTCGCTCGCGGAGACTTCATTCAACCGCTGAACAGTGACGACCTGCTAGGCCCGGGCCGACTATCTGCGATGCTTCGGTGCGTTGCCGAAACTGGCGCCGAGCTTGCATTCTCTGCGGTCGACTGCATCGATGCTGCAGGCTCGCGAATAGACGAATTCGACGACCCCCGGGTGTTCGCCCTTCGCTGCAGCCAGTCGAATATTGCTGACAGCGAGACGGTCGGACTGTCGTTCATTGCCGCCAATCCGGCAGTGTCGACGGGTAACCTGTTCTTTTCCCGGGCACTCTTTGATCGCGTTGGCGGCTTTCAGGACTTGCGCTATCACCATGACTGGGACTTCGTGCTGCGCGCTCTATGGCATACCGAGCCCGAGTACATAGGCAAAGTCCTCTATCGCTACCGTTTTCACGAGCGCAATACGATTTCGGAGCTCGGACCGGCAAAGCGGGAAGAGGTCGACACCATGATGGGAAGTTTTCTTCAGGAGGCACTGTCGCGAGCGCCTACCCATGCTCTTGCGCCTTGTGTCGCCAACTGGGGCAGTACGATCATAGAGACGATATTCAGCAACGGTCTGGCCCGGTTGATACCTCGGACTACGATGACCGACTTCTACCAGCGTATTGTCGCTGCGCAGCCTACCCATCTGGGGGCCAGGACCACTGTCGTCACTGGGTGAGACAATCCGGCGATGCAGTTCTTCAAATACCACGCCCTCGGCAACGACTATCTGGTCATCGATCCGCGCGACTGGCCGACGCAGTTCACCGTGCCGCAGATCGTGCGCATCTGTCATCGCAATTTCGGAATAGGCTCCGACGGCATTTTGTGGGGGCCGCTGCCGGCCCGCGATGGCGCTCCGTTTGCGCTGCGCATCTTCAATCCGGATGGCAGCGAAGCGCAGAAAAGCGGGAACGGATTGCGCATCTTCTGCCGTTACCTGTTTGATCGTGGATTGGTGAAACTGGAACCGTTCCGCGTTCATACGCCCGGCGGCATTGTTGAAGCGACCGTTCATGATCAAGGCCGTAGCGTGACCGTGCAGATGGGCAGGGTCAGTTTTGATTCGGCGAAGATACCGGTCGTAGGCGCGCCGCGCGAAGTGATCCGTGAGCAGTTGGCGGTCGATGGCGAGACGCTGCAGTTCACCAGTGCAACCGTCGGTAATCCGCATTGCGTCGTCGAACGCCCGGGCACGACCACGGCGGATGTACATCGACTTGGGCCGTTGGTCGAAAGGCATGCCAACTTTCCCGAGCGCACCAATGTGCAGTTTCTGGCCGTGCGTGATCGTGCCAATATCGCCATCGAGATATGGGAGCGTGGCGCCGGCTATACGCTGGCATCCGGGTCCAGCTCCAGTGCGGCTGCTGCGGTTGCGCACCGCCTTGGACTGGTCGATCGCGATGTGACCGTACACATGCCAGGCGGACGTATCACGATCAATATTGACCACAACTACGGCATCACGATGACTGGTCCGGTGACGCGTGTCGCCGACGGCACCATGGCCGCAGAAATGCTGGAGGACATGCAATGAGCGAAGCAGATATGGTGAGCGGTGATGACGTCGCAGCATGGCTGAAAGCGAATCCGGATTTCTTCATGGATCACGCCGACGTGTTTTCGGCAATGCGGGTACCGCATCCTCAGGGTGGGCACGCCATCTCGATGGTGGAGCGCCAGCTCATTTCACTGCGTGACCGCAACAGCCAGCTTGAGAAGCAATTGCTGGAGTTGATCGGCTACGGTCAGCACAATGATGGACTGATTGAAAAGCTGCACCGCCTGACACTGGCGCTGCTACGTGCGCCTGATGCCGCGCTGACGCTGGCTGTCGTGCAGGAGAGCTTGCGCTCCGACTTTGCCATTCCGTTTTGTGCCGTGCGCTGGTGGGGTTCGTCGCTCGGTGAGCATGGACTTGAGGAAATGCTCGCGTGCAGCGACGAGCTGCGCAGCTACATCGGCGGTCTCGACCGTCCATATGTGGGGCCAAATGCAGCGCACGAGTCGCGTGCCTGGCTGGGTGCGGGCGGTGGCGACACCCGATCATTCGCCTATGTGCCTCTGGTTGACGGCGGAGTGACGGGAGTGTTGATGCTGGCCAGCGAGGATGGCGGACGCTTTACGCCGGACATGGCCACCGACGTCGTCACCCGGCTCGCGCAATTGACCAGCGCTGCGCTTTCCCGCTTCGCGCAGCGCGGGTTCGAGCCGCAGCTCGCCTGAACTGCCTGAGCTGACAGGCGACCGCCGGCAGCACCTGGCGATGGATCATCAGGCCGCTCTTGCCTCGTTCATTGCCAGCCTGCGCGCGCGCGGCTCCGAGCAAACCCTCGCCCGCTACGAACGAGCTTGCATTGCCCTGCTCGAGCAACTGGGTGACAAACCTCTGCAGCAGGCCACTCGACACGATATGCAGCGGGCGCTGGCCCGTCTGCATGCCGGCGGCCTGGCGCCGCGCACGCTGGCGGTCACGCTTTCCGCATGGCGCACCTGGTTTCGCCACCTCGCGAAAGTTGGCGAAGCCGACCCGGCAGTATTCAGCGGCATCAAGGCGCCACGAGCGCCAAAGCGGCTGCCAAACGCGTTGACCGAGAGCGAAGCGATGCGGCTGGTTGACGCGCCAGCCTCGGCAGCGGAGCCGCACTCACCCGCGATCGCCGCGCGCGATCAGGCGATGTTTGAAGTGCTCTATGGGTGCGGCATCCGCATCGGCGAACTGGTGGGGCTGGACGTTCGCGATGCCGATCTCGATCGCGGTGAGATGCGCGTGTTTGGCAAGGGGCGAAAGGAACGCGTCGTACCGTTGGGGGCGCCGGCGTGCAACGCGATCCGGAAGTGGCTCGATCTCAGGTCATCGCTAGTGACCGGGGTGGGATTGCCTGCCCTGTTTGTTGGTGCCCGTGGTGAACGCATCAGTCCGCCAGTGGTGCGGCGCGCACTCAAGCTGCGCGCATTGCAGCAGGGCATTTCCAGTCACGTTTATCCCCATCGCCTGCGCCACTCGTTTGCATCGCACGTGCTGCAGAGCTCGCAGGATCTGCGCGCCGTGCAGGAATTGATGGGGCACGCCAGCATTGCGTCGACTCAGGTCTACACGCATCTGGACTTTCAGCATCTCGCCAAGGTGTACGACCAGGCGCATCCACGCGCTCGCAAGCGCAAGGCGTGATCAAGAGCGCCGAAGCGCAGGTAAAGGCCCTAACGGGCCCGAATGAACGTCACCGGATTGCAGTTCAGCGTCGCCGGACTCAGCTCGCGACCGCTTTGCGGACGGGCACCGACGACGACATCCAGCACATCTCCGCGCCATTGCACCCGGTAACTTCCGGCAGCGGTGACGTCGTAACCGCCCTGCAACGGGGCGCGGAAGCGGTAAGTCTTGCCGGCGGGCAGCAACAGGTACTCCGACAGCGACGGCGGCATGCGTTTTGCCATTGCACCGATATATGACACGGGCTTTTCGTCACGCTCAACGGTGACGCTATCAGCCAGCCAACCTTCGAACGGCGTATTGCGGCGAAGCAGATATGCAGTTTGCCGGCCACCATTGCGCAACGTCAACGTCAGCATGGCGGCCTGCCCCGGTCGCAAGCGCGCGGGCATCGATGCGCTGCAGGAGAGAGACTCAGGCATCGACACCGTCGCCGCGCCACCGATACCGGGCAAGACACCCGATACCAGCAACGCGGCTGTCGCCAGCGCGTGACGAACAGCGCTGCGGCGGACGTGCGCACCAGTCGGCGACAATCTGCCGCAAGGGGCTGACACGACCGACCACCGCATCAGCCGTTTACTGCTGCGCCGGTGTGTTCTCGGCGAAGTACTCGTGACTGTCGGCGTTCATGATCGCCTGCGACGGATTGCTGATCGCGAGGCTCTTTGCCGCACTCTGACCGTAGGCGTAGTCCTGGGTGCCAGCCACCACCGTAAAGTGCGAGGTCTCGTGAACGAGCGTTCCCGCCTTGGAATCGGTGCCGGTAGCCGGGGCGTTCCAGAACGCGCCGCAGAGATAAATCTTGTACGGCTGCGACGGATAGACGTAGGCGTAGGTGTTGGTCTTCTTGCAGCTGCAGTCAAACACAATCGGCTGTGTGTTGTAGACACTTGAAATGTTGGTGTAGTGCGACTTCACCGTATTCCAGTTCGCCGACGAATAGGTGCCGAACCACGTGCTGTAACGCGGCGTTCCCGACGGCGTGGTGTTGGTCAGGTAGTTTTTGGCGCCATCGGAATAGACCAGCGCATTGCCGAGCGCGGTAACCAGCGACGACTTCTGGCTGGCGGTGCACTTGCCGGTGTAGCTGATGCCGCCGGCGCCTGCGGCCTTGCTGTAGTCGATATCAGTAATGATGTCGCGGAACGGATTTGCCTCGACGCCAATACTGATGCTCTCCGACGGTTGCACGTTGCTGGTTGCAGCATTCTGCGCGACCGTGCCAAAGCTCACCTCAAACGAACCGCCGGAGCTGAGATCGAATGCGCTCGACAATTCGTAGGAGGCAGTGATCGACTGCCCCGGCATCAGCACCACCAGCTCATCGGCCGTCGGGTTGGCGCGTTTGACCAGCGCAGCCGTATAGGGCACCGCGGCGCCATTGCGGGTGACTTTCAGGAAGGAGCGATCGACTTCATCGCCATCGAGCAACCATTGCGGCAGGGTCACTGCTGCGGAGCCGGTGTTGGTGAACTGCACGCTGACCGTCACATCATCGGCGGCGCGGTGATAGGCCTTGGCCGATTGCACGGAGGTTTGCACGGACGCAACGTCCCCGCCCTGCACATTGTCGAGAGAGCGATCGCGCGGTGCTGCGTGAGCGGATGCGATACCAGCGGCGAGCGCCGTCAGGGCGCACAGTTGCCAAATGCGTTTCATCAATACTGCTCCTTATGCCTTGTTCATTGGTATTTGTGATGTTTCGGCGGGCTTTTGGCCACGAAACATCGCAAAACTATGACATTTGCATTGGGGCGTCAATTGCTTGCCGCATTTCAAACGGGGCGAGGTAAACGACTGCGAATCCGCCGCATGCGTGCCACCGCCGGACGCAACCACCACCACGTAAACAGCAGGTAGCCATTCAGTGCGAACCAGAATCCCATCACCGGCAGACCAATCACCACGGGCCATCCGAGTGCGCTTACCCACTCACTCAAGGCCGGCAACCAGCCGCTGGCGCTTGCGGCAGCGTGGTTGAACACGGGCATCACCTGTTCGCCGGGTAGCACGGCGCTGCCGATCTGGAAGGCCAGCGCGTAGAGCGGCACGATGGTAAACGGGTTGGTGTAGAACGTCGTCGCCACCCCCATCACCACATTGGCCCGCAGCATCGAACACAGCACGATGGTTGCGGCCACCTGCAGCGGCCCCGGAATGAGTCCGCAGAGCAGGCCAATGGCGAGGCCACGGGCAAGCGGCCGTCGCGTAAAGGCAAATAGCTCATGACGGTCGAGCCACGGCTTCGCCCAGGCCAGTGATGGCCGGTCCAGCTCGGCCAGTATCCGCGGCTCAATCTGTCGCAACCAGCGCCTGATGCGCATGGCTCAGCCCTCCTTCGTACGGGAGGCGTTGCGGGAAGTCCACAGCGACGCCAGCATCGATGATGCAATGATCGCAGCGGTCACCGCGAGTGCAATGCCAACCGGGATCTTGTAGACATCCAGCAGCAGCATCTTGCCGCCGATGAACACCAGCACCAGCGCCAGACCGTAGGCCAGCAGGTGGAAGCGGCCGGCGAGGTCGGCCAGCAGGAAGTACAGCGCGCGCAGGCCGAGAATGGCGAAGATGTTCGCGGTGAGCACGATGAACGGGTCATCGGTAATGGCAAAGATGGCGGGGATGGAGTCCACCGCAAAGATCACGTCGGTGGTGCCGATCATCACCAGCACCACAAACAGCGGCGTGTAGTGCTTGACGCCATTGACCATGGTGGTGAGCTTCTCGCCGTCAAAGTTCGGTGCAATTTTCATGTGTCCGCGCAGCCACTTGAGCACCGGGTTCTGGTTTATGTCCGGCTCCTTGCCGGCTGCGAGCCACATTTTGGCGCCGGTGAAGACCAGGAAGGCGCCGAACAGATAGAGCACCCAGTGAAACTTGGCCAGCAGCCACGCCCCCACCAGGATCAGGATTGCGCGCAGCACGATGGCGCCAATGATGCCGATGATCAGCGCGCGCTTCTGGAACTCGGCAGGAACCGCGAAGTAAGTGAACAGCATCAGGAAGACGAAGATGTTGTCCACCGACAGGCTCTTCTCGACGAGGTAGCCAGTGATGAACTGCATCGACGTCTCGTTGGCAACGCTTCGACCCTGCGTACCGTCGAGGTACCACCACAGCAGGGCGACGAAAACGAAGGCCAGCGCGAACCAGAGCAGGCTCCAGCCGACGGCCTCGCGGGTGCTGACCCGATGCGCCCCCTGCTTTTGCATGACCAGCAGGTCAACCGCAATCGCAATCACGACAAAGACGGCAAAGCCCGTCCACATCCACCATGTACCAATGGTTTCCATATTCGTTCCAGATTGTGCGCCGCCCGGCCTGACGTAGCAGGCCGTCTTCAGCGGCAATTGAGGGATGCGTCCGTCAGGCGGCGCTGCTGATCGAGGCGACGGCTTTGGTCTGCGTCGCGCGGTTGCGACGGTGGCGCAGGATGAACGCGCCGAGAATGGCGAACGTCAGGATCGCGCCGCTCACTTCATCAAACCAGGAATGCGACGGCAGATACTCGCTCAGCAATTTTTCATCGAGGATCATCTGAGTCGCGGTCCAGATCAGCACGCCAGCGCCGACGGTGATGATCCACGGATGACGGTCAACCAGCTTGAGCACCAGCGTCGAGCCCCAGATCATGATTGGCACACTGATCAGCAGGCCAAGGACAACGAGCAGGAAGCTGCCCTGCGCCGCACCGGCAACGCCCAGCACGTTGTCGACGCCCATCAACGCATCTGCGACGACGATGGTCTTCAGCGCGCCCCAAAAATTGGTGCTCGCGGTGACGTGGTCATCACCGGCATCGTCGGGCGGACTCATCAGTTTGTATGCAACCGGCAGCAAGAGCAGGCCACCTGCCAGCATCAGGCCGGGGATTTTCAGCAGCCAGACGATGCCAAGCGTGAACGCGATGCGGATCGCGATCGCACCTGCGGTGCCCCAGAGAATCACCCGTTTCTGCAAATGCGCCGGCACGTTGCGGGCGGCGAGACCGATGACCAGCGCATTGTCGCCAGCGAGCACCAGGTCAATGACGATGATGGTCAGCAAGGCCATCAGGAAGGTGGTGGAAAAGATGTCCATGGGCAGTAGTGGTTCGCGATTGCGCTGATAACAACAGTCTTTCGGCGCAGGGCAAGGACCACCGCCGGGGAACGCACATGGATTGGTCAGGTGACCCATGCCTTCGCCAGCAGCCGCACATGCCGTGCAGTTCAATAGCGAAGGTCTTGCTAGACGGCCCGGATGCGGACCGTCCACCACAACCGGAGGACCACCGGGGGTGATCGCTCGTACTGACGACTGTGGTGCGGGAGCTACTCCCCTTCAATCCGGTAATTTTGACACGGCAGGGCAAATTCGCAAACAGAAATTTGCGGCTACTTTTTGTTGAAATCAAATCCACGTAAGGCCTGCGGCCTGATTTACGAAATTTGCGACTTTGTCGAAATCGCCCTCTGAGCCCTTGTCGAATGGTGATTTCACGGAAAAGCCATTAAATTTGTAAAAACGAGACGTAGTGTTTCGGTAATTGCGTCATTGGTACCAAGGCGATTCTTTGATGTCCAGGCTGCGATACAGGTGGCCGGTCGGCGCTGACACCGCAATCAACGCGCTGAGCACTGCTCACGCAGCGGCGGAAAAGGAAGTGCCCGCCCTTCGCCACGGCGTCCCCACGATTGGGCGCTTGTCCAAAATATTTTCAATCTGTCGCTGGATGACAGCGCTAACAGGAGACTACAGCGGATAATCATTGGCGATGGCAATGAGGAGCGTTGCCGCATGCACATGTTGCAAAACACAGGAGGAAACCCCATGACCCGCACCACCCGCGTCGCGCGTACTGCGCTCGCCATCGCCACTGCCTGCGCACTCGCGGCGCCCGCGCTGGCCCAGGAAAAAGTCACCGTATGGTTCACCAAAGGCTTCTACAAGGCCGAGGATGACGCGCTCTACGAAGTCATCAAGAAGTACGAAGCGAAGAACCCTGGAGTCAAGGTCGATCTCTCGCTGTATGGCACCGAGGACTGCAACACCAAATCGGTCGGTGCGGTTGATTCCGGCACGCCGCCGGACGTTGGCTTCTGCACGACGTATGACTTCCGCGTCACTGGCAAGTGGGCCTACGAAGGCAAACTGGAAGACGTCACCGACATCATCGCGCCGCTGTCGGACAAATTCCTGCCGACCACCACGTCGACGACCTACCTCTACAACGACAAGGCCAAGCGCAAGGCGTATTACGCCATGCCGATCCAGCGCCAGACGATGCACTTCAACTACTGGAAGGACATGCTGGAGGAGGCTGGCTTCAAGGAAAGCCAGATTCCGAATACCTGGAACGAGTTCTGGGGCTTCTGGTGTGACAAGGTGCAACCGGCCTACCGCAAGAAAACCGGCAAGCGCATCTTCGCGATCGGCCATCCGATGGGGGTGGCGGCGTCCGATACCTTCTATTCGTTCCTGACCTTTGCTGCTGCCCACAACGCGCAGATCGTTGATGAGAACGGCAAGATCGTGCTCGACCAGCCGAAAAATCGTCAGGCGATGATCAACGCGGTGCGCGACTATTCGAGCATTGCCGAGAAGGGCTGCACGCCGCCGTCGTCGGTGAACTGGCTTGATCCTGACAACAACGTCGCCTTCCACAACAAGCAGACGATTGCCACGCACAACGCGACGATCTCGATCGCCGCCAAGTGGCTGGACGATGCGAAGAACCAGTCGCTGACGGCTGAACAACGCGCCCAGGCCGACAAAAACTACAAGGAAAACGTGCGCACCATCGGCTTTCCGAAGAAGCCCGACGGCAGCACCATGACGCATCTGGTGGCGGTGAAGACGGCGGTCGTGTTTGCCGAAGGCAAGAACAAACGTCGCGGCAAGGAATTCCTTGCCTTCCTGATGCAGGATGAAAACCTGACGCCGTTCGTCGAAGGCTCGCTCGGCCGCTGGTATCCGGTAACCAAGAGCGGCGCAACACGCCCGTTCTGGACTGATGGCACCGATTTCCATCGCGCCAAGGTCTATGGCCAGTTCAACGAATACACGCAGCCGTTCCAGTTCGTCTACAACTACAAGTTCACCATCGTGAACTCGGAAAACGTTTGGGCCAAGGCGATTCAGCGTGTGGTCAACGACAAGGTGAAGCCTGAGCAGGCGACCGACGAGATGATTGCCCGCATCAAGCAGCTTGCCGGGTAGTTCATTCAACGCCCGATGGGTGACCTGTGACGGGTGACGACAGCCAACGGCTGCCGTCGCCCGCCCATATTGCTAGGACTCCGCCTTGAATACAGCTGCCGCCACCGGCCACAAACGCTTCAACTCATGGCAAATGTGGGGCGCGCTGCTGCTCGTCCCCTACGTGCTGGTGTTCGCCGTATTCGTGATCTATCCCGTTGTCTACGGCCTCTGGGTGGCACGCAACCCGGATAGCTACGTGCGGCTGTTCCAGGACCCGGTGTTTCCGCGCACCGTCGTCAATACGCTGATCTTTCTGCTGGTCGGCGTCAATCTGAAGTTTCTGATCGCGCTTGGTCTGTCGGGCTTCTTCGTGCAGCAAAAGCGCTGGATTCAGGCGCTGCTCCTGCTGTTCCTGCTGCCGTGGGCGATCCCGAGCATTCCTACGATCCTCTCGTTCCGCTTCATGCTCAATCCCGAGTGGGGTTTGATCAATAACACCATCTTCAGGCTGTTCGGCATTGACGGCCCTGGCTGGCTGACCGAGCCGACGCTGGCGTTCGCGAGCTCTGTACTGGTCCATATCTGGAAGAGCCTGCCGTTCTGGACGCTGATTCTGATCACCGGGCGCCTCGCGATTCCGACCGAGCTCTACGAGGCCGCGAGCGTTGATGGCGCCAGCCGCTGGCAGCAGTTCCGCTTCATCACCTGGCCGGCGCTGGCGACGCTATATCTCACCTCGACCATGCTGTCGATGGTGTGGACGCTGGGCGATTTCAACAGCGTTTACCTGCTCACCGGCGGTGGGCCGGGTGACCAGACGCATGTGCTGGCGACGTTGGGCATTCGCTATCTGCGTATCGATCAGCTTGATCTGGCGATGGCCAGCATCGTGATGGCGATGCCGCTGGTGCTGCCACTGGTGATTTTCATGGTGCGACGTCTGGCCGCCGGCGAAGCCAAGTTGGCGCACTGAGGACTGGAGACCATGCGCAAATATCTGAACGAGGCCGGGCTCTGGCTGATCGGTCTGCCGGTGTTCCTGTGGACCGTGATTCCGATCTGGCATCTCACGGTGCTGTCGTTTTCACCCAAGGACGACGTGACTGCCGGCACCTGGCTGCCGAGCCAGTTCACGGTGCAGAACTTCGAAATCATCGCCGGCCAGAAGCACTACTACCTCAATCACTTCTGGCAGCAGTTCGGCAATTCGCTGTTCATCGCCGTTGCTGCTGGCCTGCTCACGTTGGGTATCGCCACTTTCGCCGCCTTTTCGATCTCGCGTCTGAAGACGCGCGGCGGCAGTATGGTGATGAACTTCGCGCTGGCGACCTATCTGATTCCCGCAGCGTTTCTTGCGGTGCCGATGTACAAGGTGATGGGTCAGTATGGCCTGCTCAACTCGCAGTGGTCGCTGATCCTCGCGATGGTCACGCTGGCGTCGCCGTACGCGATCTGGGTGCTCAAGCAGGCGAGTGACAAGCTGCCTTACGAGCTGGATGAAGCCGCCATCATGGACGGTGCCACGCCGCTGCAAATCCTGCGGCTTGTGTATCTGCCGCTGATGAAACCCTCGCTGGTGGCGATTGGTACCTACGCGCTGCTGCTGGCGTGGAATGAGTATCTTTATGCCTTCCTGTTGCTGTCGAAGGATTCCGATGTCACGCTGGCGGTTGCGCTCGGGCACTTTCTCAGCGCCGACGATTCGCCGTGGAATCTGCTGATGGCGACCGGTCTCGTCTACGCACTTCCGCCGGCCGCCATTTACTACGCGTTCCGGAAATACATGGTGGGTGGTCTGACCGCAGGAGCCACAAAAGGATAATCGTCCGCAAGGAGGATATCCATGCGTCCCATTCACGCTGCAAAGGCAGTATGCGCGGCAGCGGTCGCATTGGCTGCTGCGCTGCTTACTGCTGGTTCCGCCACCGCGCAAGCGCCGCAGTGGCCAATCCCTGGCAAGACGATCCGCATCGTGCTGCCGTTCCCGGCCGGCGGCGCCGGCACCGACATGATGGCCCGTCTCGTTGGCAAGAAACTGTCCGAGGACGTGGGCGTGCCGGTGGTGGTGGACAACAAGCCGGGCGCCTCGACCATCATCGGCGCGCAGGAGGTGGCGAAAGCCTCGCCGGACGGCCATACGCTGCTCTACACGATCGTCATCACCCACACGCAGAATCCGCATCTGTTCGCGAAGCTGCCTTACGATCCGTTCAAGGACTTCACACCACTGTCGCAGGTGGCACGCTCCGCCACCGTACTGGTTGCCAACAAGGATGCGCCCTTCAATGATTTCAAGGGCATGCTGGCTTACGGCAAGGCCAATCCCGGCAAGCTGAACGTGGCGTCGTACAGCCCCGGCTCCACGGCGCATCTGAATGCAGAGATGTTGCGAGTTGCCTCTGGCATCGACATGGTGCACGTGCCGTACAAGGGCGTCGCCGACGCCCAGAAGGCGCTGATGGCCGGTGAAGTGCAGCTTTACTTTGACGGCACCGCGAGTGCGGTGACCGCCATCAAGGCCGGCACCGCCAAAGGCATGGCAACGGCGACCGACAAGCGCGTACCGGTGCTGCCTGATCTGCCCACCATCGCCGAACACGGCGTTGCCGGCATCGACATTGTCGGCTGGCAGGGCTTCTTTGGCCCAGGTGGCATGCACCCCGACGTGGTGAAGAAAATCTCGGCAGCGCTGGCGAAGATCGTCAAAAGCGATGAGATCAGCAACCTGATCCGCAGCCAGGGCAATGAGCCCACTGGCACAGGTAGCGACGAATTCTCAAAGATCGTACGCAATGACTACGAACGCTGGGGCGCGGTGATCAAGCGCACCGGCATCAAGCTGGAGCAGTAAGCATGCATGATCTGGTGATTCGCGACGCAAAGATCGTCGATGGCTCCGGCGCCGCCGCTGTCTATGGTGACGTTGCCGTGGACAATGGCCGCATCGTGCAGGTCAACGGCAGCAAGGCCGGCGCCGGCAAGCGAGAGATCAACGCCAATGGTGCGCTGCTGACGCCGGGTTGGGTGGATGTGCATACCCACTATGACGGTCAGTGCACCTGGGACCCCTATCTTTCGCCTTCTTCCTGGCACGGCGTGACGACGGCGGTGATGGGCAACTGCGGCGTCGGCTTTGCACCGGTGAAGCCGCAAATGCGCGAATGGCTGATCCAGTTGATGGAAGGCGTGGAAGACATTCCCAACGCGGCGCTGTCGGAAGGCATCAAGTGGCAGTGGGAGACCTTCCCCGAGTACATGGACGCGCTGGAGCAGATGCCGCGCGCACTCGACATCGGCTGCCAGGTGCCGCACGGCGCGTTGCGGCCCTACGTGATGGGCGAGAATGGCGTGGAGAGCAACGATGCGACACCGGAAGAAATCGAAGAGATGCGTCGCATCACACGCGAGGCGCTGCTGGCTGGTGCGCTTGGCTTTTCAACGTCGCGCACACTGATTCACAAAGGCGCCGACGGCAAGTATGTGCCGGGCACCTTTGCCCGACTCGACGAAGTGTTTGGCATTGGCCGGGCACTGGGCGACACGCATCGCGGCGTGTTCCAGATGACCTCGAACCACGTCGGCATGGATCAGGAAACGGTCTGGATGCGCAAGCTCGCCGCCGAGACCGGGCAGCCGGTCGCGTTCAACGTGCAGCAGATCGACACCCACCCGGAACTGTGGCGCACCCTGCTCAGCCAGATTGAAGATGCGGCGCGCGACGGCACCCCCCTGTATGGCGCGTTCTGCGGTCGGCCAGTAGGCTTGTTGTTCTCCTGGGGTGGGACCTTCCACCCATTCATCGCCCATCCGTCCTACCAGCCGCTGCGCAAGTTGTCGGCGGAAGAACGTTACCGGGCGCTGCTGGATCCGGCAGTTCGCGCCAAACTGCTGTCCGAGCAGCCGTACGGCCTTGATGACTACACGAAGATGAAGGCGCTGGCCTTTCACAAGATGTTCCGCCTCGGCCCGCGCCCCGATTACGAGCCGGATCCAGCCGGCAGTGCGGCGGCGGTGGCGGCCCGCGAGGGGCGCCAGCCGAACGAGGTCGCCTACGACTGGATGCTGGAGGACGAAGGCCGCGCCATCATCTACTTCCCGGTGTTCAACTACTCCTACGAAAAGCTTTCGCATACGCAGCAACTGCTGCAACACCCGCGCACCATGCTCTCGCTGGGTGACGGTGGCGCCCACTGCGGCTACATCTGCGACGCGTCGCTGCCGACCTTCATGCTGACGCACTGGACACGTGATCGCACGCGAGGCGACAAACTGCCACTGGAACTGATCGTGCAGCGGCAGACCAGCAGCACGGCGGTCATTTATGGGCTCAATGACCGCGGATTGATCAAACCCGGCTACATCGCCGATCTCAACCTGATTGATTACGACCGTCTGGCGCTGCGCGCACCGCACTTCATCGCTGACCTTCCGGCAGGCGGGCGCCGCATCGTGCAGGAGGCCGATGGCTATCTGGCCACGATCAAGGCGGGCGAAACCATCTTCGAGAATGGGCAGCCGACCGGGGCGATGCCGGGCAAACTGGTTCGCGGGCCGCAGCGGGTGTAGCGCGCAGGATAGCGGCGCCAAAAGGGCCGGCGCTGGAAGCGAAAATTTCCGATTCCAGCGCCGGCCTTTGCTTAGAATCTGAGCAGACACTTACTCACTTCGCTGCACTCCCCCATGCCCCTCTCCGCCGCTTCCGCGTCCGATCGCGCGCAGATTCTTGCCGACGCGCTGCCCTATATCCGCCAGTTCCACGACAAGACGCTGGTGATCAAGTACGGCGGCAATGCCATGACCGACCCGTTGCTCAAGAAGAGCTTCGCGTTCGACGTGGTAATGCTCAAGCTGGTCGGCATGAACCCGGTCGTCGTCCACGGCGGCGGGCCGCAGATCAACGACATGCTCGACAAGACCGGCAAGAAGGGCACCTTTATCCAGGGCATGCGGGTGACCGACGACGAGACGCTGTACGTCGTCGAGGCCGTGCTCGGCGAGCTCAATCAGGAAATCGTTGGCCTCATCAACCAGGCGGGCGGCAAGGCGGTCGGCCTCAACGGCCAGGATGGTGGTTTCATCCGCGCCAAGAAGATGATGGTCGAAAGCGAGACCGAGAAGGGCAAGATGCTCGACATCGGCTTCGTCGGTGACATCTACAACATCGACCCGACGCTGATTCATCATCTCGACGCGGCGGATTTCATTCCGGTCGTGGCACCGATCGGCGTCGGCGAGGACGGACAGGCGTACAACATCAACGCCGATCTCGTGGCCAGCGAGCTCGCGCAGACACTCAAGGCCGAAAAACTCGTACTGATGACCAATACGCCAGGTGTGCTCGACAAGGGCGGCAAGTTGCTGACCGGGCTGACCTATCGCGAAATCAACGCTTTGTTCGACGACGGCACCATCAGCGGCGGCATGAAGCCAAAGATTCAGGGCGCGCTGGATGCCGTGCAGCATGGCGTTAAAACCTCGCACATCATTGACGGTCGCGTCGAGCACGCACTGCTGCTGGAGATTCTCACCTCGGAAGGGGTAGGCACGATGATTCGGGCCGAGTAGTTTTTGGGGGAGCCATGACGTTGCGCAGGGGATGCAGCGTCATGTAGAGTGTTGTGTCGTGGCGGGAACGGGCAGAACAAAAGGGGAAACGACGATGGCATTGAAGCCGGGCGAGCGAAAAACACAAATCCTGCAGACGTTGGCAGGCATGCTCGAACAACCGCAGGGCGAGAAGATCACTACCGCAGCGCTGGCCGCGAAAGTGGGTGTTTCGGAGGCGGCACTTTATCGTCACTTTGCCAGCAAGGCACAGATGTTCGAGGCGCTCATCGAGTTTGTCGAAGAGTCCGTGTTCACGCTGGTCAACCAGATCGCCCAGAGCGAACGTGACGGACGGGCGCAGGCCAGCCAGACCATCGACATGCTGCTCGGCTTCGCCGAGAAGAATCCGGGCATGGTGCGGGTGCTGATTGGGGACGCCCTGGTCAACGAAGATGGCCGCCTGCAGGCCCGTATCAATCAGCTGACCGATCGTATCGAAGCGTCACTCAAGCAGTCGCTGCAACTGGTGCCGCCGCCAGGCTCGTTGCCTGCTGGCGAAGCGGCAAACGCTTTGGTCGCGTTTGTCATCGGACGCTGGCACCTGTATGCCAAGTCCGGCTTCCGGCGCAAACCGACGAGCGACTGGACGCAGCAGGCTGCCTTTCTGCGCCTAACCGCGTAGGTGCTTCGCCGGAAGGCTCAGCCCTTCAGTCCGCCTGCGGTCAGGCCGCCTACCACCCGCTCCTGAAAGATGGCGATGACAATTGCCACCGGCACAATCGCCACAATCAGCGCTGCTGAAATGATTGGCCACGGGAAGGTGAACTCACCCTGGTAGAGCGTGATGCCAACTGGCAATGTGCGCATTGCGGCGGTCGAGTTGAGAGACAGTGCCAGCAGGAACT
>ERZ650309.609-NODE-609-length-17575-cov-6.281050_pt1 | contig 17575 bp, 17 predicted proteins | sample MGYA00376245_ERZ650309 | MGnify/ENA primary metagenome ERZ650309 (study PRJEB26733, sample SAMN07839294) | wastewater metagenome | biome: urban; feature: wastewater treatment plant; material: waste water | place: USA: North Carolina | collected 2016-04-26 ...
CCCACTGCTGCCTCCCGTAGGAGTCTGGACCGTGTCTCAGTTCCAGTGTGGCTGGTCGCGCTCTCACGCCAGCTATTGATCGTCGCCTTGGTAGGCCGTTACCCTACCAACAAGCTAATCAAACGCACATCAATCATATACCGTCGAAACTTTAATTGCAATCAGATGCCCTCTCGCAATGTTATGGGGGATTACCTTCAGTTTCCCAAAGCTATACCCCAGTATATGGTATGTTGTGTACGCGTTACTCACCCGTGCGCCGGTTGTATTGCTACCCCCTTGACTTGCATGTATTAAGCCTGCCGCTAGCGTTCATCCTGAGCCAGGATCAAACTCTCCATTGTAAAAGATTTGATCTGACTATAATTCTCATTGAAAATTAACGTCGGATATTAATTGTGTTACGCTTGCTACCTTACTGTTTCTAAAATTTAAAAACTGCAATGTTGCTTTCCATCTTTCAAAGAACTTAAGCTATCATATAGCTTTTGTAGATGCGATGAGTACGAGTCATCTGTTCAATTTAGCATCTTTGTGTGAAAGTTATTTCCCTTTTTTGCGGGGTTGCAAAAGTACGAATCATTTTGATACAACCCAAGAAAATTTTTATTTTTTCTTAAAAAAATTTAAAAAAATATTTTTCTAATACTATATCCTAACAAACTGATATACAAACAGATAGTATATTATTTATTCAAATTTTTTTCAAAGAGCAACTCAATTTTGTTGAGCGGGGTGCAAAGATATGTGTGAGAATGTTCCAACCAAATATTTATTTAGTTTTTTTTAAAAAATATTTTAAAACCCAGTGATATCAAGGGTTTCCAACATAGTAAATATTCCCACTTATTTCACATTGGTTGCACAGATTAAATACTTTCAATGAATATGGGCAAAATTGCCCTTCGGAAATAGGGGATATTTGAAAATTTAAACCCAAATAAGTGCTTTCGACAGGATATATTTTACTGATGATAGCAAAACAGAATGCTATTGGATTTAAAAATAGTTGAACTAAAGGTTTTATTGAAAGTAAAAACAATTGTGTTGCAAAATGGAGTATGTACATAGATTGGTAATAATATCAAATATTGGATAGAACAAATATCAAGACATAGATAACCATTTTGAATACTTATTCATCAATGTTTTTATTCTGAGAAGAACTTAAATATTATAAACAGAAAAGAATACAATTGTCTAATTCATTTTTTGAGATAGCTTTATTTTTCCCCAATAGAGAAATCGTATTGGTAGAACTCAAAGCATTTAAAGGAAATAATACTCCTTCTGGAACGAAATCGAATATATAATTTGAACACAGATTTTTTTAAAAATAAATCAATCATTACTCCAAACTCTACTTGCAATGCAATTCCAATTTTGATAAGTAAAAAATTGTCTGAATAGAAATCCAGATATAGACACTTGCAATTAATAACCTTCATTGCGTCCCAAAAGGGTCTTTAAAAAATACTTTTCTCATTCTATCAATCTTTTGTCTCCAACAGGACAAAAGATAATAACTCATAACATACATGATTATCTATAACACCTCAAAAAATGAATTAGTTAATACAATGCGTTTGGTCAAATGTTATTTATATTTTGTAATAGCAGGCAAATTAGTGGATAGTATATATAAACTCATCCAGATTTTGGAATTGAAATTTATCACAAACTCCAAACTCATCAGACATATTCATTTAGGAACAATTCAAATAGCCCAGTTATTCGTTAGGAGAAAATTTAAACTCTGATATTTAGACAACTTTACTTTAAACTTTTCAGAACTACATTAATTATAAACACTGGTTCATGACGTTTGGATCCGTTTTGATACAAAAAAAACCATCCCAAAAATGGGATGGCTTTTAAATATTATTTAGATTTTTTACACTCTAAAATGTGCAAATGCTTTGTTAGCTTCTGCCATACGATGTACATCTTCTTTCTTTTTGAAAGCTGCACCTTCACCTTTACTGGCAGCCACAATCTCATTGGCTAATTTGTCAGCCATTGTTCTACCATTTCTTTCTCTACTGAAACGAATAAGCCATTTGATGCTTAGAGAAATTTTTCTATCTGCACGAACCTCGGAAGGAATTTGGAAAGTAGCTCCTCCTATACGACGACTTCTAACTTCTACAGCAGGAGTAACATTTGCCAGGGCTTTTTTCCAGATTTCATAACCACTTTCATTGGTCATTTTTCCAACTTTATCTAAAGCATCATAAAAACTCTTCATGGCTACACTTTTCTTTCCTTGCCACATTACATTGTTTACAAAACGCGTAACCAATACATCATTATATACTGGATCTGGGGCGAGTGGTAACTTTTTTGCTTGCGCTTTCCGCATGGTATGAGAATTTTTTTAAATTATTTACTTCTTAGGTTTTTCCTTTTTTGTACCGTATTTACTGCGGCTCTTTTTGCGATCTTTCACACCGACAGTATCCAAACTTCCTCTCACAATATGGTATCGTACACCTGGAAGATCTTTTACACGACCACCTCGTATTAATACAATGGAGTGCTCTTGTAGATTATGACCTTCACCAGGAATATAAGCAATGACTTCAACCTTATTTGTAAGACGAACTTTTGCTACTTTACGTAGGGCAGAATTCGGTTTTTTTGGAGTAGTGGTGTACACACGGGTACAAACTCCTCTACGCTGAGGACATGCATCCAAAGCTCTGGATTTGCTCTTAGCCCGGATGATTTCCCGACCTTTTCTAACTAATTGCTGTATTGTAGGCATTCTATACCATCATTTTTTGGGACGGCAAAAGTATGTGCTTATATCATACAAACAAAATGAAATATTGAATTTTTCATACTTTCATCTAATAAAAAATGCTAAATCAGAAAAAAACTACCATTTCTTGCTTTATTTTCATGGGTTTGCTTGATAAAACTTTTTCTATATTTAGGAATCATTTTGGATATTTAAACTTTAATTCAGATTTTGACATTTTGAACCGAAAATCTGTAAAATCTCAGCCCACACCACCCTACATTTGCACCTTCAAAAAAATAAATGAAAAAATACATATTCCTTTTGGTCGTTGTGTTTGCAGTGAATAAAATACATGCGCAACAGAGTACTCCAGATTCTGTACACTACTCGGAAGAAACTCATTTTGCCAATTTGCAACAACTTACATTTGGTGGTGATAATGCAGAAGCTTATTTCAATTTTTCTGGCACACATATAATTTTTCAGCGTACAAATCCAAAAGACAATTTACCCTGTGATCAGATGTTTATTGGCAAAATACCGAAATTTGGTGAGCCATTTACTTATAAAATGGTAAGTACCGGAAAAGGACGCACCACCTGTGGGGCATTTACAAAAGATGGTGCTCATATAATTTATGCAAGTACGCATTTATCTGCAGATACCTGCCCTCCTATTCCTGATAGAAAAAAATATGGAAACCGATATATCTGGCCACTATATGATAGCTATGATATTTTTATGGCAGATACAAATGGTAATATTGTCAAACAACTAACAACCAGCAAAGGCTATGATGCAGAGGCAACTCTAAGCCCTGACGGAAACAAAATGATATATACCAGTGATAAAGATGGAGACATAGAACTTTATGTAATGGACTTAAGAACTGGTCAAGAAAAAAGAATAACGCATTCTTTAGGTTATGATGGTGGCGCATGGTTTTGCCCCAACGGCAAAAAAATTATTTGGCGTGCTTCCCGCCCAAAATCAGATAGCGCTATAGCCGAATACAAAAATTTTCTTGCAGAGCATTTGGTGGCACCTACTAATATGGAGGTCTTTACTGCAAAAGCCAATGGCAAAAAAATTAAACAGGTAACCGCCTTGGGAAAAGCCAACTGGGCTCCAGTTTTTATGCCTGATGGAAAACGAATCCTATTTGCCAGTAATCATGAATATAGTAGGGGATTCCCTTTCAACTTGTATATCTTAAATCCTGATAGCAAATTAACAAAAATCAGCAGAGATAAAGGTTTTGACGCTTTTCCGATGTTCTCTTCCGATGGCAAAAAATTTATTTTTTGTAGCAATAGAAATAATGGCGGTACAAGAGACACAAACATTTTCATAGCAGATTGGATTGAATAAAAATATATGGCAACAAAGAAAACAAAAGAGGAATTACTCAACTTCATGGAGTCAACTTATACAGCATTAATAGATATAAGAACTACAGATGAATATGATAAACGTCATATTCCAGGCTCTATAAACAAAGAAGCAACTACACTCCTAAATAATATAGACGAATTGTCCAAATTCAAAACAATAGTATGTATTTGTAACCATGGACATAAAAGAAGTCAGCAAGCAGCTGATACTTTAATCTCCGCAGGGCTTAACAATATCTATTATTTGGAAGGAGGTGTAGATGGTTGGTTTCAATAACCTTTATGGCGTCTCGACAGAATAATTTGAAAGAGTATTGGCAATAATACTTAGGTTACTATTAGCCAGTGAAAATTTGCAATGCAAAAGTAAATGGACTTCTATTGGATAAACTTTTGTGCCGCAGCAAACCTTTGGTAAATATTTACTGATAAACTCAGAAGCAATAAATAAGACCATTCGTTACAAAAAATTTACGACCTGTGGCACATTATGGATTTTGTTTCAATCTATTGTGGAGGTCAACAATAACAAAAATCTATCTCAGCTCTAAAAAAATCCATTGCAATATGCAGGATTATGAACAATTAAAAAAGGCTGCTCAATCTTATTGATACAGCCTCTTTTTGCGGTGAAGGAGGGATTCGAACCCTCGGTACAGTTTACCCGTACGGCAGTTTAGCAAACTGCTGATTTCAGCCACTCATCCACCTCACCGTCGTTGAATGAGGCTGCAAATATAGATGCCTACTTTAAAATAAAAAATCAAATCAGCAGATAGGGCTAATTCTTTTCGAATAGCGTTTCAACATTTCATAATAAAATCATCTGCAAAATCAGTTCTAATCAGCTATTTTGCAATGTGAACAAATGCACAAATAAGTAGCACTTTAATAAAAAATATTTATCAGCATACCATTTATCCTTTTAAACAATAGTGCTTTATTCCCTACATTAGCTCCATAACAAAAAGTATGAAACGAATTGTATATCTATTTGCATTGCTATGCCCCGCAATCTTATCCTATGCGCAAGACCCCTGGATTATAAAAGCAGATCAAATAAACCCTGCCAATTATTATGGCATTACATCTGCCAATGGCATGCTGGGTATAGTAAGTAGTGCAGAGCCCCTCAGGGTAAAAGAAGTGGTATTGGCCGGTGCATATGATTTATATGGCCGTGGCCGTGTGAGCAATTTTTTGCGTAGCTTTAACCTACTCAACATGGGCTTGGATATTGATGGGCGACGCGTAGATACTAAAAATATCAGCAACTATACACAGCAGTTAGACATGCACAACGGAGCTTTTAGTTCCGCTTTTAATATGTCTGACAAAGCCAAAGTACAAGCCACTTATTATGCCTTACGGCAAATGCCCCATACCGCTCTGATGACCGTAACCATTATTGCCCAAAAAGACATAGTCATAACAGGTAGCAGCATCATGGAAGCACCCGATGCACTGCGTGATGTACAGAATTATTACAATGAAATTGATCGCCCACATACTACCATTTCCTTGCTGACCTCATCAGCAAAAAGTCCTACCGGAAAATTATTGCTTTGCGCCAGCAATTCATTTTTATTTGATGAGCCTCATGGCAGCGAGCCACGTGTCATTCATGAAATGTGGGACAACAATATGCACCTGGTAAAGTTTACAAAAAAAATTGCCGCAGGCAGCACATATAGTTTTTCTATTGTTGGTTCATCCGTTACCTCTGCACACCATGACGACCCGCTCAATCAGGCTGAGCGGCTTACCATTTTTGCAAAATTAGAAGGTCGTAAAAGATTGACGGAGCTGCACAACAAAGCCTGGCAAGCACTCTGGCAAAGTGATATACAAATAGAGGGCAATGCACAAGCCCAGCAGGATGTAAGAAGTATGTTGTATCATTTATATTCCTTTAATAGAGCGGGCACTTCACTATCACCCAGTCCTATGGGGCTGAGCGGACTCGGATACAATGGTCATGTGTTTTGGGATACAGAGTTATGGATGTTTCCTGCGTTGTTAGTCATGCATCCGGAGCTGGCGCATAGCATGATGGAGTATCGGTTTGAAAGATTAGCAGCTGCTAAGCGCAATGCATTTACACTGGGCTATAAAGGAGCTATGTACCCTTGGGAAAGTGCAGAATCAGGAGTAGAAGAAACACCCGTATGGGCACTCAGCGGTCCTTTTGAACATCATATAACTGCCGATGTGGCCATAGCAGCATGGACCTATTATTGTGCAACACAAGATACGGAATGGCTACGCACAAAAGGCTATCCCATACTCAGTGCCACTGCAGATTTTTGGTGCAGCAGAGTGGAGCGAAATGGTCCCGGTGCTTATGACATAAAAAATGTAGTAGCAGCAGACGAGTGGGCAGAAAATGTAGATAACAATGCATTTACAAATGGAGCAGCCATTACCAATTTAAGGGCTGCAACTCAAGCAGCACAAGTGCTGGGCATTATGCCTTCGCCAGATTGGAAACTCGTAGCAGACAATATACCCATACTCCAATTTCCGGATGGCACCACAAAGGAGCATGCCACCTACAATGGAGAAGGAATAAAACAGGGAGATGTCAACTTACTGAGCTACCCCCTCAAACTCATAACTGATGAAACACAGATAAAAAAAGATTTGGCATACTATGAAAGCAGGGTACCCACAGAAGGCACACCAGCCATGACTCAGGCCATTTTTACATTACTCTATGCAAGGCTTGGCAATGCAGAAAAAGCAGCCTATTGGTTTAATGATGCTTACAAGCCAAACCTACTTGCACCCTTTGGCGTATTAGCAGAAACCAAAGGAGGCACCAATCCATATTTTGCCACAGGGGCCGGAGGCATACTACAGTCTGTACTCATGGGTTTTGGCGGATTAGACATTACACCCACAGGCATAGTACAAGTAAAAAGCACATTGCCCACCGGATGGAAAAGTTTAAAGATTATTGCCAATGGAAGGGAGTGGAAAAAATAATTTCCTTCCGACATAAATTCAGAATAGGCCCTTCGGGCAATGACTACGCACTATCCATTGCGAGTGAAGCGATGTACACTATCGTTTAAATTTTGAAGTTTAAGGTTTGAGATTTAATTGTTTCGCCCTTCGGGCAATGACCACGCACTATCATTTGCGAGTGAAGCGAAGCAAAAAAATCCATGCAATCATTTAATTAGATAAATCAAGGGTTCAGACAATTTTCGCTTCCGAAGTAAATTCGGAATAGGCCCTGCGGGCAATGATATATGCGAAGCAGACATACAGCATGCTACTATATCAGTGTCAGGAAATGAACCCGTTACAATTTGTAACAGTTTGAAAATGCTTGCCCCGATGGAAAATGCGAATAACCGACGTTGCCGATACCGAACAAATTTTCCGCCTGATCCAATCAATACCAAGCCCCAAAGCAGAGCCTTTTAAAATTTGGGTGGCACAGGTAACCTCAGAACGATTGGACGAAATGTAAGACCCAGAACTAACTATTGATAGGGCTTTAGAGCAATATTTCCAATTGGGTTATTCTGAAAACTGGATAAATCAACGGCTGAAAAGCATTGAAATACGAAAAGAATTAACAGAAGAATGGTAAAGAAGATGATTAAAAGAAGGACCGCAATTTGATACACTTACAGATACAATTACCAAAGCATGGGCAGGCAAGACCACCAAAGAATAAAGATATTTCGCAAGCAGCAAACCCAAAAGGCTTTAAAGCAAGCAAAAAAGTAGCAGCTCAAGGTGGTAATGTAGCTAAAGTGGCTATAAAAGAGTTAAAAGTAAAAACTGGTAAAAAAGTAGTAACAGGATTAAATACTAAATTTATTTTACCCGAAACCAAAGTAACAAAAAAGCTAAACCCAAAGAAGCCTAAAATGTAATGAGCAGCTATTCTATTTTTTTCAAATTAAAATCGAACCGAGTTTTCATTTTGCATAAAAGCGAAATGTGGCAATGGCTATACGTTGTTCAGCAACGCCGGGTCATGAAAAGTGCAGTGTTGTATAGATGGTTTAGTACAACTATTTTGGACATTTTTAGCAATGTAGTTGTATTTCATACCAACTAATCATTGCCCGAAGGGCTACAAAATAATTCCTCAAAATTTAATCCCGATTTTTAAGTTTACTTTGAAAATGGAAATGCAATATTGACAACTTCTTTAGGTCAATTATTTGTTGAAGGGGAATGATCTGATTGAATTGTTCATAAAAGATAATATCTCACACACTTCTGTTTAAGATTATATTTCATTTGCAAAATAGTTGGCTTATAAGGAGGGTAAAATTTGTTTCATAAAAAACCCCGACCAAAGCCGGGGTTTAAATTTTTTATCCTAAGTAAGATTTGAGTGCACCGCTGTATCTTGCTTTCTGGAGCCGTTTGATGGCTCTTTCTTTGATTTGGCGGATACGCTCTTTTGTTAAATCATACTTTACACCAATTTGCTCAATGGTATTTCCGGTTTCTCCATCAAGGCCGAAATAGGCATTTACAATTTCTGCTTCTCTCGGACTAAGGCTTTTTAAAACCCTGCGAATTTCTTCACGGAGGCTATCCTTCATTACATCATCGTCTGTGTCGTCGGAGCCTTCTAATAAATCGCCCATAGCCACGTCTTCTGCCTCGTGAACCGGAGCGTCTAAGGAGGTGTGGCGTGTGTTACTCTGAAAAATGTTGTTGATTTCTGTTTCACTCATTTCCAGAATGTCTGCCAGCTCCTCTGTGCTTGGTTCTCTTTCGTGCTCTTGCTCAAAAGCCATATAGGCTTTGTTTGCTCTGTTGTAGGTGCCAATTTTGTTTTGAGGCAAGCGGACTAATCTGCCCTGCTCTGCCAACGCCTGCAGGATGGACTGGCGAATCCACCATACGGCGTATGAGATGAATTTGAATCCCTTTGTTTCATCGAAACGCTGGGCTGCTTTTATCAAACCGAGGTTTCCCTCGTTGATTAGATCGCTAAGTGAAAGGCCTTGGTGTTGGTACTGCTTAGCTACAGATACCACAAAACGAAGGTTGGCCTGCACCAGTTTGTCTAAGGCTCGCTGATCGCCCATCTTGATTCGCTGTGCCAGTGTTGTTTCCTCTTCGGGAGTGATCATCGAAATCTTAGAGATTTCTTGCAGATACTTTTCTACGGCTTGTGAATCACGATTGGTGATCTGGGTTGCAATTTTTAACTGCCTCATATTCTATAATTACTGTTTCAAAACGTGTATATAAACAAAATTGTTGCCTGTATGGCTGTCTTAAAATTCGGATATCAAATTTTTAAGAAAACGGCGCCAAAAGTATATATAATTTTTTTGTAAATGAAAAGCTTTTTCTCCATATTTGTTTGACTATGCATTTATAAAGGCTATTTTCCATGGAATCATTGAACAAATTTTTAAGCACTAAGCTGAAATATGTACTGATTTTGTTTACAATTTTGCTTTGTACATCATTTGCCCATAGGGCATTAGACCCTATAGAGCATACTTGGGCAAATCAGGAAAACACGGGTCATATTCAGATTTATAAAGCAACTGATGGAAAATTTTATGGCAAATTGGTATGGCTCAGTGAGCCAATTGATGAAGAAACAAAAAAACCAAAATTGGATAAAATGAATCCGGATGCCACTTTAAAAAGTAAACCTGTGCTCAACTTAGTGATGATAAAAGGTTACGAAAAAAACAACAGCAATCCAAACCTATATGAACATGGCACCATTTACGACCCCAAAAATGGAAAAACATATTGTGGGAAAATGACATTGGAAGGAAAGAAGATGAAATTGCGTGGTTTTATATGTGGGCTTAGCTTACTGGGGCGTAGTGAAACATGGACAATAATTAACTAAATATTACATGAAATATTTTTATCATATTTTATTTATCGTGTGCTGTCTGTCGTGCAAATCCAATGACGCTGAAAAAAAATCCTATGAAGCACAAAAAATAAATATTGCTGAAAAGGAAGAAAAGGATGCACTCGATTTTATTGTTGTAAAAGGAGAATCAAAGAAGCATATACTTGGTCGTACGGTTGTGAGGGGAACGCTTCAAAATAATGCATCGCTATGTAGTTATAAAAATTGCAGGGTCAAACAAATTGCTTTTGCAAATAATAAACAAGTAGAAGAACATGAGGATATCATTGAATTAGTGATTACACCAGGGGCAACAGTCGATTTTAAAACAAGATATAAATTACCAAAGGGTACCGATAGTGTAGCACTTTCAATTATGAAAGTGGAACTGGCTGAATGTAATGCTGAATGATTTTATGCTATTTTTATAATTCTATTCGCATTAGAATTTCTAAATATATTGACATTAATCGTTTTGAACTTAGTAGCTGTATTGCACCGATTCGATACATTACGCTACAACAAGTTATTTGATTTTCACTTTGGTGGTATCAAGAGAAATTAACACTAATATAGATTTAATAAAAGCAAAACCTATCACCATCAAAAAGACCTTTATCACTCAATTTAATATGTGGTATTACTAACAATGCCATGAAACTTAGCGTCATAAAAGGTGCCCTGAGTTTGCTGCCAGATGCTTTTGCTTTTTGATCTAAATGTATGTAAGCCTCAGCCACCTGCCATGCATCTTCATTAGACATAAGCCCGGCCACGGGCAATGGTAATATTGTTGTTACCATTTTTTCATTTTCAACACAAGCATGGCTTAATCCACCTCTTGATTGTATAACTGCATCAATGGCCGCAAACAATGTATCATCATCAGTACCCACTGCTACTATATTGTGACTATCATGTGCTACTGTAGATGCAAGTGCTGCATGCCGAAGACCAAAATTTTTGACGAGGGCAATAGATGGCGCTTTTGATGCATACCTGTTTACAACAACCAATTTGAGTATATCTTGATCTGGATCAGTTATTATTTCACCATTCTGAATATTGGGGCTTATCCATTCTACTCCTGTAATTAGTTGCCCATCTTCTGCCACGATGATGGGAAGTTTTTTTTCTGATATGGGAGCAGTAGATACTACATAGCGCAATTGATTTTTTGCGAATACTATATGCGCAAATCTGTTGATGGTGTCTGCTTTTGGACTTGACAGGAGACTGATTCCATCTTGAGCCACACATACTCCTTTTATAAAAACTTGTTGTATATCAAAGGACACCGGATTGTTAATGATGATGAAATCTGCTGAGTCATTTGGCCGTAATAACCCTACGGGTAATGAATAATGTAGAGCAGGAATTATACAAGCTGCCCTAAGCACTTTAAATAAATCTATTCCAACCGCCACAGCCCTTTTGCAAAGTAGATTGATATGGCCCTCTAATAAACTATCGGGGTGCTTATCATCACTGCAAAACATCATTTGATTTGGATAATCATGTAAGAGTGGAATCAATGCATCAAAGTTTCGAGCTGCACTTCCTTCTCTAATAATAATCTTCATACCATGATGAAGTTTATCTAAAGCCTCCTCCATTGTAAAACATTCATGATCCGTGGAAATAGTTATCGATTCTCTTCCTGCATAAATATATTTTTTTGTGTCGGCACCTCTTAATCCGGGTGCATGCCCATCAATTGGTTTACCTATTTCTATGGCAGCTTCTATTTTCTGATATACTGATGCGTCATTGTAAAGAACTCCAGGAAAGTTCATCATTTCGCTCAAGTACCAAATATCATTTTGCTGTAATAATAATTTTGTATCGCTGGGCGAAATAGCAGCACCAGCTGTTTCGTATATGGTAGCAGGCACACAGGATGGTGCTCCAAAAAAGAAATAAAAATTTGTTGTAGCAGCATCATCAATCATATACTGCACACCAGGCACCCCACATACATTGGCAATTTCATGTGGATCACTTACAGTTGCTATGGTACCATGGAGTACTGCCATTCGTGCAAACTGAGATGGAGTAAGCAAACTACTTTCAATATGAATATGACTATCAATAAAACCTGGCAGGATATAAGAAGCATCAGCAAGAACAGTATCAGATATTTGCTCTACAGAATGAATTTTTGTGTCTTCCACCAAGAGCTTACCATAGAAAATGTTTTGATTAAAAATATCTATAATATTTCCATAAAATTCTTGCATTTCTGTATTGATTGTAGGTGCAAAATAGGTTTTTACAAAAATATATTTTACGCTTTTTTGATGATTAAAACTTGAATTATTAAATAAGATTGTTTAAAAGCAAATTAAAACATGATCGTAGAGCAAAAGCATGACAGCATACTCATAAAATCATACTTTTTTGAATGGATGATTATTACATTTCGGTTTACATTTTTTCCATGTCATCATATTACCCTTTTAATAATACCGCATTTTCCTATTTTTGAAAATTAAATGCACTATAAAAAAAACAGAAAAATGAAGACACTCAAATCAATTGGTATCATGTTATTGCTGATGGCCATCACCAATTTGGCCTTTAGTCAGCAACAAAAGTATTACCGAGTAAAAATTTACACCGGGGCAAATACTTTAGCACAACTTTCATCACTTGGCGTTACAATTGACCATGGTGATGTAGAAGAAAGAAAACATTTTATATCAGAGTTTTCGGAAGCGGAATTAGCACTGATAAAAAAATCAGGAGCAAAGTATGAAGTGCTTATTGAAGATATGAGCAACTGGTATCAGCTACGCAATAAGGGCGTGGTGGGCCAAGAAGATATTTCTCAATCCAAACAAGCAGCCGATTGCAATTTTACCACCCCTTCAAATTTTACATTAGGATCTATGGGTGGATTTTACACTTATGATGAAATGCTTGCTGTGCTTGATAATATGCGTACTAAATTTCCATCACTCATAACTAGAAAAAAAGTTGTTTCAAATACTATAAAAACAACAGAAGGCAGTCCATTATATATTGTAAAGATATCTGACAATCCCGGCAAAACTGAATCCGAAACAAAGGTTTTATACACTGCATTACACCATGCACGTGAGCCAATGTCTGCTATGCAACTCATCACGTATATGTGGTATTTACTTGAAAATTATAATACCAATGCAGATGTAAAAAATATTGTAGATAATGCTGAATTATATTTTATTCCGTGTGTAAATCCGGATGGATATATTTATAATCAAACCACAAACCCAAATGGTGGAGGCATGTGGCGCAAAAATAGAAGCAATAATACTGGCGGTACTAAAGGTGTTGATTTAAACAGAAATTATGGATATGAATGGGGATATGATAACATTGGCTCTTCTAACCAAAGTTCTTCTGATACTTATCGTGGTCCATCAGCTTTTTCAGAGCCTGAAACACAATGCATCAAGCAGCTTTGCCAAAGAATGAAGTTTACTGCCGCAATTAATAACCACAGCTATAGTAATCTTCTGATATATCCTTGGGGTTACAAACCCAATTTTACAACACCAGATCAAGCTGTATTTGCTGCATGGAGTGCTGACATGACAGAGTGTAACAATTTTCAAGCAGGTACACCTAATCAAACCGTAGGATATACGGCCAATGGTTCATCAGATGATTGGATGTATGGGGAGCAAACTGAAAAGCCTAAGATTATTGCATTTTCACCTGAAACAGGTTCTTTATTGGATGGATTTTGGCCGGCAAAAACAAAAATTGAAAGCCTCTCCAAAAAAAATCTTGATATGAATCTGTCATTTGCAAGACAAGCAATAAACAGTACAAAAAAAGATGCAGAAAAAAATACAACCATTGCAAAAATCACTACATCAATATCTCCAAACCCAGTACACAGTATGGCTGTAGTACATTACAAATTGCCCATTGAAAAAGCAACTACAATTTCAGATGGCAAAATTGAAATTTATAATTTTACTGGTATGGTTATAAAGCAGATTGCATTGTCACAAACTGGCAGCACAGTTCAAATTAATCTTAATGATTTAAAAGATGGAGTTTATTATTATCGAGTTTTTATCGATAACTTTTCATCTGATTTGCAGCAGTTGCAAGTAGTTCATTAAAATAGCACATCCTTGATATTAAAAGCCGCTTTGTTAAAGCGGCTTTTATATTTAGCCCAATTTGTTGATGAGTACTACTAACTGCGGCGAAAATGCTGTGTTGCTTTGAATTTTACTCAAAGCTAAATAGCTTATTGTTTCATAATAAATCAGCTCAAATGCACTGCCATACAGTATTTCAATTATTCCTAAAAGTGTAACTACAATTTTTGCTTATGCCATCATGTAGATTATTAACAAAAACAAAAAAGCCTCCAAAAGAGGAGGCTTTAAAAACTTATTTGAAATTGATTGATTAATAAAATTTAAGTCGGTAGTCATCCACTATGGCGGATTTTTTTAAAGCTTCCAAGCTGCGATACCCTGCTTGCTGGCGCATCATATTTTCTTGCTGCTGACGCATCATTTCTGCATTAGCAGATGCTGCATCTGCACTGGCACCTATGCTTTCGCCACGCAGTACAAATACACCTGTATTGCCCGCAATAGGAGAAGAGACTTTGCCTTTTATATTTTTATTGAATGATGCACCTATGATTTTTATTTCATTGCCAACGGTTCCAAAAACATAACCACCGTATGCTATGCTGTCTGCTACTTGTATGGCAGCACCTGCATTCTTGGCAATTTCTTCAAGTGTACCACCCTTCATTTTCGTCTTAATGATTTGGGCTGCTTTTTTCTCATTGGAAACAATGTACTCGACCATTGGCCTTGCCGCTGTTACACTCATCAAACCTTTATCAGATATACCTGTAATGCAGGCTATGATAATTTTATCCCCCACATTAAAGGGTTCTGAAATAGTACCTACTTTATTTTCAAATGCCCATCTTACGATGTTTCGAGTATCTTGAGTACCGGGAATACTGAAATCACTTTTCTTTAATTCAGGTACAGGTACTGGTAGCATATTTTCTTTTTTTGCATTGGCTTCAAAGCTTGCAAAGTCTTTGCTGGCACTTGCAAATTTTGCACTGTTGGTGGATGCTTTGTCTTCTGTTTCAGAACCCACTAAAATTGCCTTTGAAAGATAGGCAATATTATATCCTGCACTACTTCCCTTTTGGCCTAATATTTCAATGTAATGATAGCCATAAGCTGTTTTTACTACCTTGGTTTGGCCTACAGCACCAGTAAAACAAAAATCGTTGAATGCAGCATCCATACGGCCACTGGGGAAATAATCATACACGCCACCCTTTGCATTACTTCCCGGATCTTCCGAGTATTTTACACACACACTGTCAAAGCTTTTACCAGTTCTTAATTCTGCAAGTGCAGTATCTAATCTTTTAAATGCTGCACTATCATCTCTCACTCTGTATAGACCACCTTGTTGTTGATCTTGCTGGTGTGTACTCACTAAAATATGTCGTACTTTTACTGAGTCCGGAATGCTTTGTACGCCAACAATTTTTGCCACTACATAATTGCCACCATCTACATATGGACCATAGAAACTGCCTGCACCACGGCTAAACAAACTATCATTTACAGCCTGCTTTATTTCCTTTCTGGATACATAGCTATTATAATAGGGCAAGTCGCTATTTTTTACTGAAAGGAAACTGCTAATATCTGTTGTGGCAGCAAATTCATCTTTAAGTAGATTCATGTCATTTTTGGCCCTTAAACTGTCTGCCCCAGATGGACTTAAACTATAGGATACATATTGAAGACTGCGTGTTTCTTCCTCCTTTTTAAAACCTGCCGGATGTTTTTGTATATACGCCTGAATTTCTGCATCAGAAACTTTTATAGTGCTATCGGTTATAGTGCTATAGGGCACATATACATAAGATACTTTAGCAATCTTACTATTGTCCGCATTGGATTTTTCGGCCAACCATTTTGGCACATACACTGCGCCACTTATTAGTGAAGAATATTTATCTCTTAAACGCTGATCTACCGCAGGTTTGATATAGCCTTCTTCAATATTTTTTGTTTGAGGATCTGCTGTATTTTTTTTGAGCTCTGCAAATCTTTTTTTTGCGGTAGCCGCATCAAACAAGCCTGTTTTAGGATCTGTAAAACTCTGAGTCATCCACTGTGGGGGGTTATCGCCAAAAAGCATATCGCTAAGTTCACCCTCATTGCAGCTTAGACCAAGTTTATCGTATTCTGTGGTCATGATGATTTCATCCACCATTACATCCCACACACCTGCCACCAATTGATCTCTTTTTGTTTGACCACCATTGGCTTGTTCATAAAAATTTATTTTATTCTCAAACTCAGTTCTATCAATATCCTTACCGTTGACTTCGCCAACTGTTGAATTTGAGGAAAATAGACTACGACTACTCCCACTAACCGCATCTTGTAGTATGAAAGCTAATAATGAAACTCCAATAGCACCAGAAATAATCCATGCCGACTTGTCTCTGATACGCTGTATTACTGACATATTTTTTTTTTAAAAGGGTGGCAAATATAATAGAATAGGGCTTTTGAACAAATAGGGCTGTTATATAGGCCAATCAGGTATAGCAAATTATTGTTTTAAGTATGCGATTTCATAGATTTTGGTTACTGAATTTACCTTGATTTTTGATTCGATATAATGGTAGCAATCTCATTAAGCACTTACAAAGATTTTTTTTTCACTCCATACCATCAAATTCAAATCCCTTCAACTCTTTAAAATGGCCATTGAGTTGAATTCGTTTCTTGAGGTCATTCATTGTTGAAAGTATTGGTACCACCTGTGCTAAGTGTCTTTTTATGTACTCTAAGCGTTGATCTTCACGTAGTAGGTTGAGCAATTCATATTCCTGTTTAATATCCATGCCTGCATGGTGGGCAATTTGATAACTGGTCAAATTTACTTCATCATCAAATTTTTTTTCAACTTCTAAAAGTTGGTGTAAATCCCTCAGCTGTGGCAAGAGTTTTTTCATAACATGGGGTATTTTGCTTTCAGAATTTTCAAGAAAAGAAGCAATAGCACCGCCAAATAGCTTTTCAGGAATGGACGGAATAAACTCTAAAATGCGAAAGACACCTCCACCTATGGTGGTAATATCCATTCTGCCATCATCATATTCTTTTACAATTTTTTCAATATGAACAACGGTTCCAATTTCAGAAATTTTGGAATCAATAACAGCAGGTATACCAAAGGGTTTTTTTGTGGCCACACATTCCTTGACAAGCTGTTTGTAACGCTCTTCAAAAATGTGTAGGTTTAATTTTTCACCCGGAAAAACAACAACCTCTAATGGAAATAGGGGAATAAAATTTGTCATGAATTTTTGTTATAGGCACAAGAAGCAAACTAAGTATAAAAACAATTTCTAAACGGGTTGTTTTAATTTTTTATTTTGGAAATCAATTATTGAAATACAAAAAGATAATCATTGTTGTCCGACAAAAATGAAAGTTTGCAACTGTCAGTATTAAATTACGTTTAAATTTCATTTTTAAGCATACAAATTCCTAA
>ERZ650309.610-NODE-610-length-17573-cov-4.633120_pt1 | contig 17573 bp, 12 predicted proteins | sample MGYA00376245_ERZ650309 | MGnify/ENA primary metagenome ERZ650309 (study PRJEB26733, sample SAMN07839294) | wastewater metagenome | biome: urban; feature: wastewater treatment plant; material: waste water | place: USA: North Carolina | collected 2016-04-26 ...
ATCAATGCCCAGCGTTCCCTGGTAAAAGCCCCAGAGCGCAATGTTGAAAATCAGCCCAAGTGCGAAGGCCAGAATAAACAACACGCCAGTCAGCTTTCGCGGTACGCCCATGCTCATCATGATCGGCAAAGCCAATCCGCCCACCATAATCACCGCACCCAGCCCGGTCAGTGTCGTGAACAGCCACGCGACAGCAATCATCAGCGTGACAGCGACCACCAACGGACGGTCGCCGCCAAATTCTGCCGCGCGCTTGATCATGCTTTCGGCAATTCCGGTTTGCATTACTACGCGGCCAAGCATCGCTCCGGCAAACACCATCAGATATTGACTGGCGAGTCTTGCTGAACCATCGGCGATGACGTTCTCCAAGATCACTTTGATCGGTGTGCGAGCGACGGCGGCAACGCATACCGCCATCGCCGGAACCGCTAAAATGGCAGGCATTCGCTTTGAAATCATCAAGACGGCGAACACAAGAAAGACGAGAATGATCAGTGAGGCAATCATAAGAATGGATAATTGATAATTGACAATGAATGGTTGAATGTAGGCTACAGAACTATTCATTTCAGAAATCAGCAGACTGGCTTAACCAACCCTACTGGCGGATGCCTGGCTCGGTATCAATTCCGCATTCTGTGCCTTACGTGCATCTGTCAATTCTCAATTCTCAACTATCAATTGGCTTGGTAATCCAGTTTCAGTTCAATCACGCACTCGAACGCGCGCGACCACGGCAGGTAAATGTTTAGACCGTTCAGCCCGCTGACGGTGATTGTTTTTTCAACGCCTTTGTAAATCGCCAGCCGATGCGTACGGCCTTTGAAATAATCAGCAAAGAATCGTTCCGTCTGCGCTTTCAACTTTTCGCCGACTTCGCGGTTGATTTGGGCATAACGCTCCGGCGTGAATTCGTACGTGACTTCGTCAGTTTTGGCTTCGGCGCGAAGCCGGGCGTTGATCTCCAGCCGAACGATGTCGTGGTACAGGTAATCGCCCGCAAAGCGATTGAGCAGAAATTCCAGATGTGCGGCTTCAGTGCGAGCGGCGCGGTCGGCTCTGTCGTTGAGTTTCGAGCGGAAAAAGACCCGCATGTTGGCGTGAGGAATCGTCGTTCCCAGCGTGTTACCTGCCGTATTCCAGGCGGCGTACCCGGCAAAACGATCAAACAGATTTTCACGCTTCAACGCAGCGATGATGCGTTCGTCAGCTCCACTGAAATGAGGTTTGGGAAACAGCACGTCGGCTAGCGCGATATGGCGATTCTCCTTCAATTCTTTCAGCAGCTTTTTCAGAAACAGATCGAACTCTTCGTCGCTGGTTCCCGGAGCGTTGACGAACAATCGGTAATCGCTTTGATCGAATTCGCTAACCGGAATGCCTCCAGCGGCGCGGATCTGGTTTTCGACGGTGGATTGCAGCGGATGATCTTCGTAAGGCGAAATCAGATCGCGGCTCTTTTCCGACGAATAAACCACGGCGACTTTCAGCTTGTATTGAAACTTGTCCAGCACGGCTCGGCTGACTAGCGACAACGAACCTTCGTCGGTGCCGTTGTAAATCGGGACTTTCGATTCCAGGCTGAGTTCTTTGAGCTTCGTCCGCAACACGGCTTGATCCTGGCGATGCAGCCCGAATTGACGAGCGTCATCTTGCAGCAAAATCAACTCGTTTACGGTTCCGGCTTTGACCAGATCGAGCATCGCCAGATTGATTTGCAGGTCGCGTTTGCGCGCAGCCAGATAATCTTCGATCACCGCTGGAGCCAATTCTTTCGTCAATTGTTCAAGCTCAGCAGTCAATTTCACGTCGCCGCTTTTCGGAGCGCGATCTTTCAGTTCCGCCCACCGAGCCAGTTTGTCATGAACGCCACGCGTCGCCGCTGTCGCCGTCGGAGCCACACGCATAATCACGTTGAAGGCGTAAACCGGCACGCGCGGATATTTCGATTTGAACCAGCGAAAAAACTCCAGTCGCTTTTTGGCTTCGTCGAACGAAACCTTGTGCGTGCGCGAAGCCACCAGCCCGCCGTAAACCAACATATCCACCGAAACAATCAGCGCGTCCGTTTTGGAATAATCCTGCGACTTCAACCACTGTTCGACGCGGACGGTGTCTGCTGGAACCGCAAATCGTCCAAGCATTTCCTTCGGCGGCATCGTGACTTTGTGATCCGCGACGGCTCCGATCATCTGGGCAAACTGGCCAACCGCCGGACGGTCATCAATCGGCAATAGCGTGATGTACCCAGCAGAACCCAGCGGGCCGGGATTCATCGGAACAGGGTGGAAGCGGGGATCTTGTTTTTTGGAATCCTGTGCCGCGACGGAAAACGATAATAGGCAAGCAAACCACAGCACTCCACAGAACCTAATGATTCGAATTCGCATGTTCTTTTTGTTCATTTGAATTGTCGGCAAAACGTTTTCTTTGAAAGGTCGGGAGCAACACTTCGGGTTAGAAAACCGCTTTTATTACTTTTAGGACTTACGCAAAGGGCAGCCACAGAGTCGCAGAGACACGGAGCTAGGAAAGGGTTTTCACGGAAATACGGTAAGCCTCTCTGTGGCTCAGTGCCTCTGTGGCAATCGTTCTCTTGTTTTGCGTAAGTCTTAACTTTTATGTTCTGTCTCTAAACCGAATTGTCGCAACGTTCGAATTATCGTTTTGCATGCTGCCGTGCCCCTGTGCAATTTGCAAAAGCGTGATCAGCGAATGGGCCAATTTCAGATAAGGCTATCGCACGTCTATAAAGAATCGCTTGAGCGTAGCCGGATCAATTCCCAGCCAATATCCAAAGCGCAGCAAATACATCAGCATGACGGTTTGCCAAACGCCGAATTTCAACCAGCGACGAGCCGAAATTTCTACTGTTTCGTCAAGCACAACCACGCGACCAAGCCGTTTCATTGCATTGATCAAAGCAATGTCTTCCATCAGCGGGAAAGTTTTATAGCCGCCAATGCGCTCAAAGATTTGCCGCCGGATGAAAATAGCTTGATCGCCGGTTGCCGTTTTGAACAGTCGGGTTCGCCAATTGATGCCCCAAGCCACAGTTCGCAACGAAGCCGTGGCTTCAAGCGGAAAGCGAATCTGAAACCATCCGCCCAAGACCGTCTCATCCAACATAGCTTGCCGAATCGAACTAAGCGCATCCTTCGGCAATTTCACATCGGCATGCAAAAACAACAATCCTTCTCCGCTTGCTTCGGCAGCACCTTGATTCATCTGCCAGCCTCGATTGGCTTGTTGGCAAACAACAACTTTGACCCCTGGAAACCGGCGCGCCAGTTCCACCGTGCGGTCATGACTGCCGCCATCAGCGACGATCAATTCAACATCATTCCCGAGTTGGCTTGTCAGTTCGCTGAGCGTGACAGCAATTTGCGCCTCTTCCTGAAAAACCGGAATGATAATGCTAAGAGCTTTGCGACTGGGGATTTGGGGATTTGGAGTGTTCAAAACCTGCCTCTTGGTTTTTTAGGTTGATTGCGACCCAACGTCATCGGCGAATATAATCCGCTTCGTTGTGTAGCGGAACTATCAGAAGTCATCAGAACTTTGCTTTCACGTCCTCAACAATTAACAAGCTGGTTTTATTTTAGGAGTTGAGCTGGATGAAAAACTCTGTCATCACGCGCTTCAGGCAACGACGTGCGCTGAATCCGCAACCTCGTCAAAAGACTCGGTGGCTGCAAACCTTTTCCAGTTTGCTGCAACAGGCGCTGCTGGAACCGCGACAGTTTGAAATCACCCATCAGCGTATTTTGCTGCCAAAGCTGCCGCGGGAATTTCACGGTTTCCGCATCGTGCAGTTGTCTGACATTCATCACAGTCCATTTCTGAGTGAAAAGGAGATCGCTCAGGCTGTTAGTTGCGCCAATGGATTAAACGCCGATTTGATGGTGTTGACCGGCGATTACATTTCACATTCGGCAGATTACATTCCCGGCTGCGCTCGCGCGTTGGGCAGCTTAGCCGCTCCGCACGGAGTTTTTGCCGTGTTGGGAAACCACGACCATTGGACCGACGGCCCGGCCATGGAATCAGCGTTCATTCAACAAGGCATTCGCGTGCTGGCCAACGAAAATGTTCGGATTGAACTCGGCGACGCCAGCATTCGCTTGCTGTGCGTTGACGACCTGATGGTCGGACGCGACGATTTGCCTGCCGCAATGATTGATACCGCAAAGGATGAAGTTCGGGTCCTGCTTTGTCACAATCCACGCATCATACGCGAAGCCGCTCGCGCCGAAATTGACCTGGTGCTTTCCGGCCACACACACGGAGGCCAAATCAATTGGCGATTGCTGACCGGTCGTAAAGACCCCAAAACCTATCGTTGGTTGCGACGGCCAAGCCGCCGCCTGACCCGTGGACACACCCAACTGGGCGCAACCCAACTTTACGTCAATCGCGGATTGGGAACCGTCATCGCGCCGTTGCGATTCGGTTGCCCGCCGGAAATTACCGTTCTCGAACTGGTTTCAGCTTAATTCATCATAACTTTCATGTCTGACTGGAAAAACAAAACTGCTCTGATCACTGGCGCTTCTTATGGCATTGGCGAAGCGTTCGCACGCCGTTTGGCGACCGAAGGCGCAAACCTGATTTTAACTGCGCGGTCGGTTGATCGGCTTGAAGCGATTGCCGATGAACTTCGATCCGCATTCAATGTTGTTGTCACAGTCATCAAATCTGACCTGGCAGAATCCTCCGACTGGCAAAAACTCTTCGACCAAACCGAAGGGCGCGGCCAACAAGTAGATTTGCTGATCAACAACGCTGGCTTCGGCGCAGTCGGAGATTTCGCCGATTTGCCGCTCGACCGGCAATTGGAAATGATTCAGGTCAACGTTTCAGCGTTGGTCGCGTTGAGCCATTTGTTTGTGAAGCCCATGTTGCAGCGACAGAGCGGAGCAATTATCCAACTGGCCTCGACGGCTTCATTCCAGGGCGTGCCGTACTTCGCAACCTATTCCGCAACGAAATCCTTCATCCTCACCTTCAGCGAAGCGCTTTGGGCGGAATGCCAACCGTTTGGAGTGCGAGTGCTGGCGGTTTGCCCCGGACCAACCGGAACTCACTTTCAATCCGTCGCTGGAACTGAAAACGCCAGCCGCCCGGTCAAGATGCAGACCCCGGATGAAGTTGTCCAAGCCAGCTTAAAAGCCTTGGCCGCCAATCGCAGCGTTGTGGTTTCAGGGTTTGGGAACTCAGCGATGGTCTTTTTGGAACGATTCGTTTCGCGCCAGACCGTAACCAAAATGGCGTTAAAGATTTATCGCCCTTTTTCCACCCGGTCAGGATCGAAGTAAACAGGCTTCGTTCAGCTCATAAAAAGCCATCTTGTTTAATCCGGCAAATCCTGTTTATTCTCTCCTCAGAGGAAACAAAACTATGCTCAGAAAACAACTGACACTTTCGTTTTTGGTCATTTCGTTGATCGTGGGACAGGCTTGCAGCGGCGGAGGCAGCCTGCAAGCGCCTCCGGGTTCGCATTCTCAGCCGAAGTTCAAACCCGGCATCAATTTCTTTTCTCCGGAGCAGGATATCGAGATCGGCAAGCAATCGGCTGAACAGATTTTGCACGAAACGCCGATGCTCGATGATCCGCAGATTGCCAATTACATCAGCCAGCTTGGGAATAAGCTGGCGGCCAAAGCCGCAGGCGAACGATTTCCCTATCAATTTCGTGTCGTCGCGACAAAAGAAATTAACGCCTTTGCCCTTCCCGGCGGCTTTCTATTCGTCAATGCCGGAGCCATCGCTGCCGCCAACAATGAAGGCGAACTGGCGGGCGTCATGGCTCACGAAATTTCTCACGCGGCCTTGCGGCACGGAACCAGCCAGGCCTCCAAACAGCGAATCGCCCAACTCGGTTTGGGCATTCTGGGAACACTGGCTTCGGGCGGCGAAAACAATGACCTTGGCGGAGCTGTCAGCGCCATCGGTGGGTTGGGCGCCAACCTGATGTTTTTGAAAAACGGACGCACAGCGGAAAGACAGGCCGATATTGAAGGCGCTCGCATCCTGGCCGAAGCCGGGTACGATCCGCGTGATATGGCCAACTTCTTCAAAACACTGGAAGCCAGTGGCAAACAGCGCGTGCCGGAAATGCTCAGCGACCATCCAGATCCTGGCAATCGCATTGAATACATTCTGGCCGAGATCAAAAACCTGCCCGTGTCCGCCAACCCAGTTCACGACACGAAGGAATTTGAACAAGTCAAAGCGCGACTGACAGGACATGCTCCGCAAATGAGCGCCAACAGCCAGCTTCGCCGCATTGGCAAAGACCCTGCGAACCTGGAACTCGGCTCGCGTCCGCCCCGTCCCGCCGCGCAATTCAAAGGATTTCAATCGGCAGATCGGTCATTCGCGCTGCAAGTTCCGGCCAACTGGGAAGCTCTTACTGTCAATCAATCGAATTACATCTTTTCTCCCAAGGGCGCTTTTGGAAAGATGCCCAACCAAAGCGAAGATTCGATGATGGTCACCCACGGAATTTTTGTTGGAGCCATTGAAGCCAAAGGCGATCTGGCTTCGGCGACTCGCGCGTTCATTCAACGCCAGCTCGAAACCAACGCCGATTTCCAACCCGTCGGCCAAATGAAACAAGCGACACTGGCTGGCCAACAGGGATTGGCGGCGGCTGTTGCCGGACCGTCCGCCATCAATGGCGTTGCCGAAATTGACATTACCTACACCACGGCGACTGCGGACGGGCGGATGTTTTACATCATCACCATCGCGCCCGAAGATGAAATGGAAGCGTACAAGACAGCCTTCCAGCAGATTTTGCGCGGCGTGCAATTGGCCAAATAACCTAATTCGCCACGGTTTTTTCGATCAACAAGAAACCGGAGGCAGCATTCTCATCGCATTATTTTTTAGGCAGTACAGGAATTTGTGTGCGCAGCTAGCTCCTACGGAGCTAACTCTCAACGATTTTCGACTTACACAAATTCCTGTCCTGCCCATTTTTTTACAACCGACTTAAATTCTGGTTGTTTCTTTTCATTATTGTAGTACTCTGCTCCCGGCCATTTTTTCGCAGAGTCATTACCATAAGGCGGTTGAATCTTAATCGCCTATAGCTATCTACCCTTATAAAACCTAAGGAGTCTCAGATCATGCCTAAAGTCCAAAAGCCTATCCCGAAAACCAGTAATGCCAAAGCAGGTACCAAGAACGCTCAAAAACAAGTGAGCCATCAACCACAAACCAACTCCCTCTCTTCTGTTCCAACTCCCAGCATTACGGCTCAAGAGTTGTACGAGAATCACCGTTTTCAAGATGCCCTGCCTATGCCCCCGACTATTCGTCCATTACAAAGTAATGATTGTCCTTGTGCATCTTTAACGATCACGATGGTTAATAAAAAAGTGCAATTACATTCGATGTTGCCGTACACAGAAGTCTGGTCCTATGAAAACTCCGCCGTGCTTGACCCCAAACGATTGCTGGGGCCAACGATCGAAATACAATCCGGGCAACCCATACAAATCAAATGGACCAATCTCTTGAAAGGTAACTTGCCCTTATCCGCAGTAACAATTCCTTACGATGACACATCGGATCCGCAAAGCGTGGCTGTGCCGCAAAATCACCCGGGCCTGAACGGAATCGAACCCAATAACGCAATCTCTATAATTCCACCTTGGACGGTTGTCCATTTGCACGGTTCATTGACAGCAGCAGATAGCGATGGGTGGGCAGAAAATGCCGGTTTCAACGGGCAATCTCAAACCACGCAATATGCCAACAAAATGGACTCGACAATGATTTGGTATCACGATCATGCAATGTCCATCACACGCTTAAACGTGTATGCGGGACTTGCCGGTGGCTACATAATTCGTGATTCAGAGGAAAGAAAACTCAAACTTCCAAAGGGGCAATATGAGATCCCGCTGGTCATCCAGGATCGGAATCTTGACACTGACAATAACGGCAACCTCACTGGCAAGCTGGTCCACAAGGTCGAATCCGATACGGGGCCGATGGAATTTTTTGGTCCGTTCATGTTGGTCAACGGCGCCATTTGGCCTTATGCCAACGTCAAGCGCCGCCAATATCGGCTCAGATTTTTGAATGGTTCGAATGCTCGCACTTATTGTTTTGTTCTGCTCGACGAACAAAACGTGGATGTCACATCTCAGGCGATGACGCAGATTGGTACGGATGGAGGGTTGTTAAGTCAGGTGGTGCCAGTGCCGTCAGATGGTTTGATTCTTGCGCCTGGAGAACGTGCCGACGTCATTGTGGATTTCAGCAAGTTGCAAGGCCGAATTCGATTGGTAAATCGTGCGGCGTGCCCCTTTGGCGGAACTGTATTACCAATCCCACCTCCGCCGGCCAATGCGCCGGATTCTGATCCTCTACTTCAGGAATACCGCAAAAATCGGGTTCCCTATCCGGACGTGATGGAATTTCGGTTGGCGAATAAAACCCAAATAGAAACAGTCAAATGGACGGCAGGCAAGCCGCTTTCAACCAAACCATCTCATCAGCCAGTCGCTCACGCCCAACTTCCTCACGACCACGAACACCGGCTGCTGGCGCTGGTTGAACATAGCGATGGAATGCTCTTTCTGCACGAACTGATTGAAGAACAAACAGCCAACCCGTTCCCTGCCGGCACACCTGTGATTGAAATTCAGGAAAAAGGCGCAACGCAACCTAAACGGTATTTCGCGGCCCCAGGAAGATTGCGGGACACCATCAATTTTTTCGTGGAGCATGGAACTACGGAAGTCTGGAAGATTCTCAATCTGACCTTTGATACTCATCCGTTTCACATTCACCTGACTCAATTTCAACCTTTAGGCCGCCAACTGTTCGATACAACAGGAATAGGAAGAGAATCCGATGGCAGCATTGGCAACACCATCGAAACTCAACCCGGTAAGCCTGTGATTTATGCTCAGGATAGATCGCTGGACGACAACGAAAAGGGCCTGAAAGATGTGGTCAGAGTGAATCCGGGCGAAACTGACCCGAATGATGATACGAAGCTGGTATCCGGTGAGATGATTTCGCTCGCGGTCCCGTTCAATGGCTACACCGGGCGATACATGTATCATTGCCATATCCTGGAACATGAAGACATGGAAATGATGAGACCCTTCGTGGTTTTACCAAAGGCGATCAAAGAGTTGATGCCTGATATGGGAACGCACAACCATCCGCAGTAATTGCGAACGGTCGTGACGTTAAAGCGACATTCAGGCAGAAACACAAATGCCCGTTAAGGACTCACACAGTACCGAGGCCTTAATGGGCATTTGGCATATAGCAATTAACTATTGCATTACTTCACTCTGACTTTAACGACATTTGCGGATTTGCCATTGACTGTAACAACAACATCAACCAGCCCTGTCACACCGACAGGAATCTGTGTGTTGATTTGATCAAGTCCGGCATAACCGTTCTGCGCGCCGACATACTGCACCTCAGCAGGCTGTCCGCCGATGGTGATTTGCACCGATGACAGCGAAGCTTTTCTCAGGCCGGTTCCAAACAGCACCAGATAATCTCCAACATCTACCGGATTTGGCGAACCATCCGCTTTGCCCACGGCGGTAAAGTTCACGCCGTCTTTGGTCACGACTGCTGCCGGAGCGCCGTTGCCGGAAGCATTCGACGTAAACAAGCTTGGAGCAGTGGATGACAGATTGATCGTTCCGCGCGACAGCGAGCCGTCGGCGGCAATAATTTCAATCACAGCCGTGCCCGCTTGCGCTCCCGGCGGAATCAGGAAGTTGACTTGCGAAGGAGCGACAAAGAACAACGGAGCCAATTCTCCGTTGATGCGAACCTTTGTGCCTGCCAGTTCGGTCGGCAGCGGAGTCGAAGTCGCCACAACGGTCGCCGTCGCCAGATTGGTTCCGAACGCCGCCGCGATGGCTTCCGGCGCGAGCGAATCAGCAGAAAAGTTCGCCGCTGAAACAGCCGAAACAACTTTCGCCGTTCCCGTTCGAGTGAATTTCATCGTCGAAGAGCGCATGCCGTCCGGGTTGATCACTGTGATATTGACCGTCTCTCCCGGCGGCGTATACACCTTCCACATTTCAGACGAGTAAAGTTTGGTGGAAAGTGTCGTCGCTTCGTCGCGCGAATCACTGACACGACGGCCATTGATTTCAATGTCTGCTGCGGTTTGAAAACCTGCTCCAGCCACCGTTAGCATCCCATTGCCGTCCACTTGAACTTCGGCCAGTTGCGGCGTCGAAGGCGTAATCGAAAACAGATCAAGCGTGAAAGCCACAAATGCCAGCGCCATTTCGTCCGTCGTCGCTTCTCCCCAACGAACGACTTTTGGCGGAGTGTTCGGGTTGTAAGGATTATCAACCGAATTGTCGTAGGTGCAGGTGAGCTTGACGCGCGAATTGGCTGGCACGGTAATCGGCGTTTGATACAAATAAGAATTCTGCCAATTGAAATCCCAGCTTGGGATGTTGACCAAACATTGCGCAGCTTCGTTCGGGCGAGTGACTTCCACTTTGATCTGTTTGCCGAGCAAATGCATGTGCGGAGTCACGCCGACGATTTTCCCCGCCATCAAAGCGGGCACGTCAAAATTCTGGGTCACGACATGCTCTTTCGCTCCGGCTGGAATTGAAAACGTCGTGTTGACCAGCGGCAACAGAAGCAAACTCTTCTGCACCTGAGTCTTGGCGAAATAAAACCCAACGGATGTGCGGTCGGTTTCCGGCTCTCCGGTCGGATGGTAATGCACCTGCAACACGACGCGATCGTTTGCGCCTCCGGGCATTTTGATTCCCGCGCCTTCGGGCGAAAAGTAGCCTCGCATCCCAGGCGCCCAACCACCCAGCATGAACGATTTGCCCGCGACGATGTCGTTGACGCTGGTGGATAAATCGAATCCCGGCCCGCCAAAACATGTATAACCGGGCCCGGGTTCCGCAGCGTCCAGCGCCACCGATTTGCCTCCCGGATCGGGATACGCAATTACGTGGTGGACAATTTTGCGATTGCCCGGACGCACATCCAATCCTTGCAAATAACGATCACCTCTCAGCGAAGACGCCGGAACGCTAAAACAACGATACGTGTCTTTTCCTTGCGGCGGTGTGAAGCTGGTGTCCATCGTGGCGACAAAATCCGGCTGTCCCAATGGCCATTGATCGGAAAATACCAACGGTGCAGGCGCATCCGCCGCAACTCCTTCCGGAGAACCTCCATCCACCCAGGCGACGATGGTGTTGATCTCTTCCTGGCTCAGCGCGCGCGCATCACGGAATTCCCCACATCCCGGCATAGGTTTCCAGGGCGGCATTTTTCGCACAATCACGGCTTCGCGAATAGCCTTCGCCCACGGACGAGCTTCCTGATACGTCATCATCGAAAATGGGCCGATGTCTCCGGGATGATGGCAGGTCTGGCAGTTTTTCTGGAAAAGACGAACGACTTCTTTGTTGAACGTCGGAGTTGTCTGAGTGCGCTTTGCCGTTTTTGCTACCGACTCATTGGAGCCATTGCCGCCACTTGCTGCTGCTTTGGAAGCATCCCAATGGGAAAGCAAAAAACTTACAGCAAACAACAACGTGACGAAGACCAAAAACGAGCGTTTAGCAATTCGATTCATGATTAAGAATTCCCCTGGTTGAAAATTGCGTCTGATGGTTCGGAAGTTCGAGGCGGATTGTATTGGCGAGAGGGGATGGCTGCAAGCGCAAGCTGGGCGGTTATGTTTTCATTCGTCGTCGGATTCGTCTACGCCAAAATATCGAAGCCAGTCGTCAGTCTCTTCTTCAGCTACCAGTCGTTCATTACCGCCGGAGGTTTCGACTGCGTCTTCCATCATCTGGCGAAAGTCGCCGGATCGCATGACTTTGACGCCGCAAACTCTGACGCGAGCGGTCAGCTTGCCGTCTGAAGTCACCACGGTCATATTTTTCTTGTTGCGCTCGGCTTCGGCCATTTCAACAATGCGCGTGTCGGCGTCAGAATTCTGCCGGGCGTAAAAGACCTTCACGCCGCGAAAGCTGGACGCTTCGGGAAACGCAGAATCCGGCGCACCATCGAACACAACCGTCAGCCGCAGCTTCTTCACGCGAGCCAGTCGCGCCAAATCATCGAGCAAACGACGGCGCGAAGCTGGTTTGTCACTAAACCAATCTTCGTAGCCTTTGCCGCGCTGGCCGATCACATTGTTCCCGTCAATCAGGTACATCTCATTGAAATTGCAAGGCTCTCTCAACAGCCCGCGAAGGAATAATTGTTCCCCATCCTTGCCGATCCACGGAAACGTTTTCTAAACGAATGGCAGTATCAATCAGTATCCGTTTGACTTGCTGCGGGGTTAAACGAGAATTGGCTTCCAGCATTTGGGCGACGACGGAAGAAACGATTGGCGCAGCGAAACTGGTTCCGTCTACGTGTTTGTAATGTCCGCTGATCACGTTGGCGTCGTGGATTTTGATCGAAACCAAATGACGAATCAGGTACACAGGCAAATCGCTGGCGGCATCCAGTTGAGCATCCACACCAGGATTGGCCTTCAACACATCGCGGATTTCGGTGTCCGGCGAATCTTGCAACATATCGTACAGCCTGGCTTCAGTGGCGGTAGGAGTTCCGGGCAGAATGGGCGCTGCAAGCCAGATGCTCGGCGCGACGATTTCAGGCTTTTGCAATCCGTCAATGGTCGGCCCGTAAGACGAGTGATAGGCAGCGTTGTCGCCAAGTTCCAGCGTGTTTTTGTCGTTAAAGCCTCCAACAGTGATCACCGAAGGCGCTGATGCCGGCGGGAGAACCGGATGCTTGTTGCCACCTCCCGAATTTCCAGCCGCGCAAACGACGACAATGCCTTCCCTAACCGCACGCTCGGCAGCTTGCGACAAACCGTCGGTCAGGTACGAAGCTTCGTAATCTCCACCGCAGGAAATATTGACGATGCGGATGTTGTGTTCCGCGCGATGTTCGATCACCCATTCCAGCCCGCGCTGGATGTCTTCGTGGACAATGCGATTGGCCGAGCCAACTTTGACCAGCACCAAATTGGCTTCGCACGCCAGCCCGCGATAAACGCCTCCTGAAAGATGACCATTTCCAACGGCGACAACTGAAGTCATCATGCCATGCCAACTGGAATCATTTGGTTCGGTAAATTCCCGATCGTCATGGCCATGCCAACTGGAATCGTTCGGCTCCTTAAACTCACGCTCGTCAAATTGCGGATTGGCTACGTTGGCGTAACGCAAAATCCGGTTACGAGGCTCGGTCAAATCCGGGTGCGGATAAAAGCCTGAATCCAGAAACGCAATGGTCACGCCACGACCGGCGAAGCGTTCATTGGCTCCGACGCGCAATGGCGTAGGCAAAATGTGGTACTCGCCGTCGTGGAAAATTTTGGGATTGGCGGACATCCGTTCGCGCGCGCCGCGAAACAGATCAAAGCAGGGCTGGCAAAGTCCTTGTTCCGGTTGCCAGCCCGGCTGATTGGATTGGATCAAAGAGATGAGTGCGTCGTCCGCATTTTGCACAAGCTGCTGCCCGGAGCGGCTGCATAACGGACATTGTTCGTGTGACATAACTGCCGACTAAGTGCTCAAAAGCTATTGTCTGCCCAATGCGGTGGCAATTCCACGACGCATATTATCCAGACCGGAAGCTTTGTTAATAAAAGAAGTTCTGTCGTCCACCGGCACGCCAGTTAAACCACGAGTCGTACGGTCAGCAGTGGAAATAATGACCGGGATATTTTTCAACCGATCGTCCTGACGCATATGCCGCAACACCTCGTAACCTTCGACGAAAGGCATGTTGACATCCAGAATGACCAGATTGAACCCGTCATCCTGAGTCAAAATCTCAATCGCTTGACGGCCATCTTCAGCTTCTATGACTTTCAGGTTTTCCGCTTCGGCGACAGCCGTCCACAAAACACGAGCATCGCGGTCGTCATCGGCTATCAGCACCCGGTCTGGCAACACGCTTTCTGACATTCGGCATCCTCCTAAAATTGGTTTTTATAATTGGAAAGGCGTTCGCAATTTATCACGGTCAAGCCGTTACAGTCCAAAAAGTTACTGACGGCTTTGACTTGCCAGCACTTGACGAAGTCGAGGTGAACTGGAAAGCTCTGCATTCATCACTCCAAATCGTTTGCTCGCAGGAATTTCAGCTATGAAGTCGAGACCTATTTTGATGCTATTTGCTGCCCTTGGCCTGCTGCTTTGCTCAGAGTCATGGATGAACTCATCACGAGCAGCGGGGTTTGCGGCAATTCAGGAAGATCCGAATCAGCAATACATCACTCTGCTAACCGGGAATTTGTCCGGAGAAGCGCGCGACATCGAAGCGCCCGTTGAAGTTGGCGTGTTGAGAGCGTTCTTTTCCGTGCGCTCAACCGAAGATTTCGGGCTTGAACTTATTTCCCCAACCGGACGGGCAGTTCCTCTCACTGAGCCAAACATTCTGGTGACGGAAGCCGAAGGCAGAAAAACAATTGCCATGTGGGATCCGCGCCCCGGTTTGTGGAAAATGCGTTTGAAGGGTTCCGGCAATTTCACGGCAGCGGCGTGGGTGCAGGGCGATCTTTACATTTGCTGTATGCAGTTTTTCGCCCGCAACCTGATTCATCAACTCGATAAATTTCAGCCCGTGCGAGGTTCGCGCCAGCAAGCTCAGTTTTATGCTTCCGGCTTCAATATCGAAGCGATGGAATTTCACGCCGTCAGCGAGCAAGGCGAAGTGATTACGCCTCTCAAAATCCGTCAAAGTGATTTTTCCAATCCCTACAACTTCACGCTGCTGCTGGAAACTCCTGACCTGCCGTTTCGCATTCGAGCGCGTGGACACGATTCCAGCGGAAAATCGTTTCAACGAATCTTTTACTGGCTGATACGTCCGGCGGCGGCTGAGCCTGTCAATTCGCAACCGGACGCTCCGGGTGCCGCGATCGCTTCACAACCAATTCAAGATTGGGACAAGAACGCCGTCGCGGGTGAATACAAAATCGTTCGCGCCCAAATCACCAAGTGGTCGGATGAGCCACTGCTGTCGGAAAAAGGAAATCCGATTGGCTTGAAGATAAAGTATTCGATCCGCTTCCCTGTCGAAGGTCAGTATTCTCCTTATCCGCAAGCTTATCCGGAGCGCATCACCAACCTTTACACAGGCGCACTGAGTTTGAAACTTTATCGCAGCCAGGTTGAACCGGTGCCAACTGGCTTGCAAACTCCGCAACAGATGTTTTTCGGAGGACGCCCCACGTTCAAGCCTGGAGTGACATATAACTTCACAGTGGAACTGATTCCTGGATACGCCAATTACAACGAGCAGAAAAAAAACTTTTGTCTGGCCACACGGTCGTATAGCCAACAAGGCATACGCGAACGGTTTGAGCGTGAAGTGACCAGCGACAGCAAATTGCGCTTTCGGCTCTCTTTCTCTGGAACGGATTTGGAAGGACGAACTCCCGTCTTGACCGAAAATGCATACGCGCCCGGCGACTGGCATCGAAGCTTTATCAAGGACGGCGTCACCGAGTGCCCATAAACCCAAACGCGAACAGCTTCTCAATAGCAGTTCGGTTTGTTAGCATACAGATGCAATAGCGGCAGTATTCAAATTCAATCAACAACGTTCCCCCTTCCACTTCTCCCCTGTTTCCATGGGTGTAAGCTATGACTGCAAACATACCTGAGTCGTTAATGCTTTTGTGCCAGGCAGACGGTCAAGTTGTGACAGCAGATCGAGAGGTGGTTTCGTTACTCAAGGGCAAGCAACCGTCAGAAGGGGAAGAGACGCAGCCAGGTGCGTGGTTGTCACAATTTGCGACGAAAGTTAGTTGCGCTGAATTGCCAGAGGTTTTTGAAAGCTTCGTCGCCAAAGAACAGGAATCGGCTCAGATGTCGGTGACCTGTGGAGTAAACAAGCGCCGCTTATTACTGAAACGCTTGAATGGTTTTCAAGCCCTTCCCTTGATTGCTATCGAATTGGTTGCAGAACCGGACGAGCAAATGACGATGGCAGAAGTTGGGCGAGGCACAGCTCAGTTAATTCACGATTTCAAAAATCAGTTGGGTGGGCTGAAGCTTTATGCCGCTTATTTGAAAAAACGTTTTGCCGCTAACTCCGACGTAGCCGATGGTTTGGAAATTGCGGACAAGATTGTCCAAGCCTTAAACGAGATGGCTGAAAACGCGTCAATCATTGTCAAGTTGTCGCGCCCGCTGGGGCTCAAGCTGGCTGAAGCCAAATTCGATTCGCTGGTAGAGCAAACAATCAATCAGCTTCGGCCCAAAATTGATGAGCGACATTTGAAGCTTGAAACCGATTTTGCCGAAACGCCGCCTCTGCAATTGGACTCACAACAGATGCTTTTGGCGCTCAGCGCGCTGATTGCACGTGCAATCGAAGCTTCGCCGGAAAATGGACGGCTGTTGCTCAAACTGCAAAACACTGACGACGAACTGGTATTTTCAATCTTTGACGAAGGCGAACAACTGACTGAAGAGCAGCGACATACGTTATTTGCTCTTTTGACGAACGAACGAATGAATCGGCATTCGCTCAATCTGACTCTGGCTCGGCGAATTGTCGAAGCGCACGATGGAAAGATCGCCATCTTGCAGGCGATGCCGTCGGGGTCGGAAGTTAGACTAACGTTTGGAATTTGAGATTTTAAGTCTGAAATAGGTGAGATTGCTGGAGAGATTTGCTCTTGAAAAGTGACAACAAAATCCTGGTCGTAGACGACGAACCTTCGATAACAGATGGCCTGCGCTTGCTGCTAGGCGCCGAAGGATACCACGTAGAAATTGCTTCAAGTTTTGGCACCGCTCACGCGACATTGGAGCGGCAAACGCCTGATTTGGTAATTACTGATCTGCAATTGCCTGACGATAGGCAAGGCGGATTGTCATTGCTGCGGTTGGTCAAAGAACGGTCTCCTGACACCGAAGTGATCGTCATCACCGGCCACGCGACGGTGTCTGAAGCTGTCGAAGCAACCAAGTCAGGGGCGTTTTACTTTGTCGAAAAACCTTTTGAGCCAGAGCAAATTCTGCTGTTGGTCGAAAAGGCGATGGAGCGTCGGCGGCTGGTTACCGAATCTGAAAGTCTTCGAAAACATTTTCAGAAGCAGGAGTTTTCCAACATCATCGGCGGGTCAAAAGCCATGCAGATGATTTACGAAACGATTGCCAGCGTGGCGAAAAGCGACGCCAACGTTTTGATCATTGGCGAATCCGGCACTGGCAAGGAATTGATCGCCAACGCCATTCACTTTAATTCGTTGCGGTCGGCCAGCGAATTCGTCAAGGTGAATTGCTCCGCGTTACCCAAAGAGTTGATCGAGTCTGAACTATTCGGCTACGTAAAAGGCGCATTCACCGGAGCAGTTCAAAACCGTTCCGGCCTGGTTGCTCAGGCCAAAGGCGGCAGCTTGATGCTGGACGAAGTTGGCGAAATGCCGATTGAGCTGCAACCGAAATTGCTGCGCGTTCTGGAAGAACGCCGCTTTCGTCCGGTCGGCTCAACGGAAACCTTTGAAGCTGACTTTCGACTGATTTGCGCAACGAACCGTGAAC
>ERZ650309.612-NODE-612-length-17474-cov-9.877260_pt1 | contig 17474 bp, 19 predicted proteins | sample MGYA00376245_ERZ650309 | MGnify/ENA primary metagenome ERZ650309 (study PRJEB26733, sample SAMN07839294) | wastewater metagenome | biome: urban; feature: wastewater treatment plant; material: waste water | place: USA: North Carolina | collected 2016-04-26 ...
ACTCAGGACCAACAAGACCAGATTCTTAACTACGAGCTCACGGTGTATATCTGCGAGGGGCCAGAGAGCGAAAAACTGGAATGGTTCCGAACCATCAATATCGCAGGAGAGAAGCTCACTGAGCAGGAACTGCTGAACGCTGTCTACACGGGGCCTTGGCTTACCTCAGCCAAGACCTACTTCAGCAAACCAAACTGCCCTGCCTACCTCCTGGGGTCCGACTATGTGACTGGCTCGCCTATCCGGCAAGAGCTGCTGGAGCTTGCCCTGAACTGGCTGAGTAAGGGGGCTCCTGCTTCCTACATGGCTGCTCACCAGCACGACAAAACTGCAATCGAGCTGTGGAACTACTTCAACAGCGTTATCAACTGGGTAAAGGCATCGTTCCCGCAGGTTCGGCGGGAGATGAAGTCAGTTAACTGGGGCGCGCTGTACGACCAGCACAAGAAGGCCATCCACAAGCTCAAGGAGCATCGGCGCACCACTTACGAAAAGCTCCGACTGGCCACCGCCACACCGAATGAAGTGCCCTGGCATCTGCCCGACTCGATTGACTTCCGTCGCAAGCCGGCGGATCCGATCTGGGATCGCCACCTGTTTGTCGAAAGCAATGGGCAGTTCAGGGCAGAGCTGGGCACCTGGGAGTCGGGCGTGCTCAAGGAGGAGCTTGCAAACGAGAACGTGGCGGGCTGGCTACGGAACGTCGACCGCAAGCCGTGGTCGCTGGAGATTCCCTACGACACTGGCGGCGACATTCGGCCGATGTTCCCGGACCTCGTGGTGGTCAGGAAGAAGGGCTCGTCCTTCGAGGTCGACATCCTCGAACCCCATGACCCGAGCCTCGCCGACAACTTCGAGAAGGCGGTCGGTCTGGCCCGGTTCGCACAGAAGCATGGTGCCTTGTTCGGCCGCATCGAGCTGATCCGCAAACACAGCAATGCGGGCGGCGAGCACTACGCGAGGCTGGACATCAACCAGGCTGCCACCATCAAGCGCCTGCTCCCGATGACCAGCAATCCGCAGCTGGACGATCTGTTCGCGGAGTTGGCCAAATAGCGGGCCGGCCACTCCGGCGAGTCTGACTCGGAGCGGCACATGGCTTCGTTCGTCGAACGTGTCCTGATCCTGTGCAAGACCTATCCGTCGCCCAGCGCGAAGTACGCCGAGACCTCTTGCGTGGCGGGGCTCACGGCTGGCGGTCGCCTCGTTCGCCTGTTTCCGGTGCCCTTCAGGCTGGTCGCCGATGACCAGCAATTTCGCAAGTGGCAATGGATCGAAGTCCGCTTGGAGAAGGCGCGCGACGACCACCGCCCGGAGAGCCACCGCATCTTCGTCGACACGATCGCCTGTGACGCCGAACCCATGAAGGCGGGCAAGCGCGGCTGGCCCGCCCGCATGGCGTTGCTCGCGCGTCAGACCGTCTACACGGACTTCGAGGCGATGGAGCAGGCGCGGCTGGCGCAGGGCAACACGCTGGCTCTGTTCAAGCCGGACCGCATCGCATCTCTCGAGGTCAAGCCGACGAAGAACGCGGACTGGACGGCGGACGAGCGCGCCAAGCTGCTGCAGATGCAGCAGCAGAACAGCCTGTTCGACGCCGAGGAAGACCAGCGCCAGGTCCGGCTGCTGGAGAAGATCCCCTTCGACTTCTACTACCACTGCGAGTACCAATCAGCCGAAGCGCGGCACTCTGTCAGGGTCAAACTGGTTGATTGGGAAGTCTGTGCGCTCTATCGCAACACCCGCCGGCAACATGGCAACCGATGGGAAGCGCCATTCCGCGACAAGCTGGAGCGAGACTTGCTCTCGAAGGACATGATGCTGCTGATGGGCACCATGCACCGTTTCCCGGACCAGTGGCTGGGGGTAAGCCTGATCTACCCGCCTATGCCACAGCCCGAAGACCCGAGTCAGAGCACACTGTTCTAGCCGTGAGATGCATTACTGACGGGGCGCCGGCGGCGTGTGCAGCACGCGCGACAAAGGTACGGTGGCAGTAGTTGAAGTCGGCCTCGAAGCAGACGAGACAAGCACGCGTGGACTTGGCCAGCTTCGCCAGTTCCGCAACCGCGGCCCGCTGCTGGCCCAAGTGCTTCATGAAGCCGGCCGTGTAGCGAGACCACGACTGATCGCGCTTGTACTGTTCGCGCACGTCCTTCGGGCATCCGAGCGCGGGCGCATGGAAGTACGCGATGCCGCCCGCCGTCAGCGCCTCGCTGAACGCCGTCTTCGAGAACCCACGCTTGCGGGACAACGGCAATTCACGCACGTCCACGACGGTCTGGATGCCAGCGCTTTTGAGACGCGCGATGAAAGCAGCGATTTCGAGGCCTTCGTAGCCGAAGGTGTAGAGGTGCGCGTGCGCGGTCATGTCAGGTCAGGGGGATGGGCGGAAGTGTAGCCGCCAGTCTCTGGCAAGCACCCAGGCCGTGACTCCGCCGGGTCGGCCTCTAGCTCTCTCAATCACCGACCCCGAAACCCCCCTCGCAAACTCGCCATTCCGCGGCGCCGCGGCCGCGGCCGGCCCCTACCCTTTCGGTCACGCGCTCGACAGAGCACGGCCTTCAGATGCTGAAGCCACCGAACGAGGACCGCGCCATGTACTCTGCATTGCCCGCTGCCCGCTGCGACGTCGCCACCCAGGCTGGCCAGGCCGGCTCCGGCGCCCACGACAGCGAACACCCGGAGACCATCGAGACCAGGCTCTGGCTCGAGGAGCACGACTGGCTGTTCACGGTGCTGCGCAGCGAGGGCAACGTGTCGCCGACCTTCCGCTTCCCGGACCTCATCAGCGCCTGCGTGTCGCTGGTCTTCCTGCACGATGACGCGCCAGCGCGGATCTTCGACTTCCTGGGCACGCAGCTGGTGCTGCGCCCGCCGCTGACGCCCAGGCGCCGCGAGTCGATGTGGCGCCCGCAGTACGAGCTGCTGCTGGCCGTGCAGCGCTCGCCGGCCAACCGCCACCCCAACCCCAAGTTCCAGCTCGACCAGCTGACCACGGCCTGCGTGGCCCTGTGCCGCCAGCACGAGGGCGCCGACACGCTGGTGCTGCGCCAGGCCCGGCTGAACATGGCCGACCGAGCCGCGCGCGGGCGCCCGTCCCGCCCCGGATGAGGCGAGAGGTGACGGCGCGGTGGTGCTGGGGTTTCGCCCCACACGCGCCGCAGGTCACCTGCCCGTAGACCCGCTCTCAATACCCGCTCAATACCCGCTCCACACCCGCTTCCGACCCTGACCGGTCAGCCGGTCCTTACCCGTCGCTCGACGCCCCGCACTCGGCCAGGCCTGGCCGACAGGAACGGCGTCGCCCTGTCCACCAAGACGTCACGGGTCGATCCATGCAGGTGCCGCTGTTGTTCCCCGCGCAAAGGTCGTTGACCAGGCCGATGCCAGGACCCTGGCTGCTGGCAGCGCTCGCCACCGGCTGGGCGCCGTTGCAGGCCCAGGCCTGCTGGGAGCAGGCGGCGCAGCGCTACGGGCTGTCGCCCCACCTGCTGGTCGCGGTGGCGCGTGTCGAGTCCAACCTCGACCCGCGCGCCGTGAACCGATCGCATCTGCAGCGCACGGGCTCCTACGACATCGGGCTCATGCAGATCAACAGCTCCCACCTTCCGACGCTCGCACGGCATGGCATCAGCGAGGCGCAGCTCTACGACCCGTGCACGAACATCCACGTCGGCGCGTGGCTGCTGGCCGACGCATTCGCTCGGCACGGTGCCTCCTGGAACGCCGTCGGCGCCTACAACGCCGCCTGCAGCCAGCTCAAGGGCGAGGCCTGCACGGCGGCGCGTGCCAGCTACGCCTGGAAGGTCTACCGCCGGCTGCCTTCCGCCAGCGGCGCGGCTGCACGTCCCGTTGCGGCGACTTCGCAGCGGGCTGTGCAGGCGGCGCAACCGGCGCCCATCCTCCTGGCTGCGAGGGTGGCGCCATGACGCGACATCCGCTTCGGCTCTTGGCCGTGCCTGTGCTGGCGGTGACGGCCGTTGGCGCCGCGTCGTCGTGCAGCGCACCCCGAACTGGCGCCCTCCCTTCGCGGCCAGAGGCCGCTCAACCGCCCTCCACTTCGGCGCGCGCCGCAGCTGGACTGTCGATCGCCCAGCTGGACCACGGCCGCCAGGCTCGGTTCGCCGCGTGCGCACCGCCCGCCTGCCCCGTCGTCACGCCGAAGACGCTGGCCGTCGATCCGCCGCGTGCAGCAGCGGCTGAAGCGCGAGCCGATTCAACCCCGGGCTCGGATGCGGTCATCGCCCAGTCGCTGAGCCCCGGCGAGACCTTGGTGATCGCCCGATCCCTGGCACCGCTGCCCCCTGCGCAGCGAACCGCGATCGGGCCCGAGGACGCGGGCGAACCGCTGGTGTCCGAGATCGTCGTGAGCTTTCCGTTCGGGAGCGCAATGCTCACGGCCTCTGCTCGCGCCTCGATCGATGCCGCGGCCACGGGCGACGGCATCCGGCGCATCGACATCCGGGGCCGCACCGACAACGTCGGACCTGCGGCTGCCAACGACCTGTTGGCCCGCCAGCGCGCTGCTGCGGTCGCGCAGTACCTGCGGGCGCGCCACCCGCACCTGGCTGGCGCGGAGGTGAAGGTCGATGGACGCGGCGTCTGCTGCTACGCCACGGAGAACGACACCCCGGAAGGCCGTGCGCGCAACCGGCGGGTCGAGATCGCCTTCGAGCGTGTTCCCACCGACCTGTAGTGCGCCTGCAGTTGCCCGAACCTCATCTACCCACCTGACCCTACCCGCACTGACCTGCACCCTGGCCCCAACCCGCTGATCACCCCCACCCGACCCGACCGCCACCGCCATCCACCTTCGTCTCCCAGCTCTGAACCCTCGGAGGAATCCCATGAACACCGCTCTCGCCTCTGTGCATCCCGCCCGTGCCACGGGCTCCCTCGCCGACGGCGTCGACGACCCCGGTACGGCCCACTTCGCCGGCAGCCGCCGCTCGAAGCGCCTGCTGTCGCCGGTCTCGCTCTTCGTGCTGATGGCGCTCGGCCTGTGCGTCGCCTTTCCCGGCTACGCCCTCGACCTGGTCGCCTTCACCGGCATCACCGGCCCGCTCACCTCGGCGCTGACGCAGATCGCGAGCCTGGGGCCGGGCATCAAGGCCCTGGTCGGCTTCGTCGGCTTCGTGGTCGCACTGATCTCGCTGGCCGCACTGCGCAACTTCGGCCCGGTGCTGTTCTATGTCGGGCTGGCCATCTTTGCCGCGGTCGGCCTCGTGATCGCGGGCGCGATCATGGGTGCGGTGATCTGACGCGCGCGCAGCCGACGAGCAGGAGGCCCGCATGCACGCCGACACCTACATCCCGCGCCGCCTGGACGACCAGTGGAAGATCGGCTTCTGGGACGTCGACGTCGCCGCGCCCCTGCTCTTCGGGCTGTTCATGGGCTACATGTCCGGCTCGAAGTTCTCCTTCGCGCTGTGCCTGGCTGCCGGCGCCCTCACCTCGCGCGCCATCGCCCGCATCAAGGCCGACAAGCACCCGGCCTTCGCGGTGCACTGGCTGTACTGGCACCTGCCCACCAGCCCGCTGACGGCGATGCGCGCCACGCCGCCGTCGCACATCCGGCGCATGGTCGGCTGACTCGAAGGTCATCGCCATGGACTTCGAACGCCTGAACGGGGACATCAAGGAGATGCGCCGCCGCAACCGCGGCCTGGCGCTCACCGTGGGCCTGCTGGCCGCCGCGCATGTGCTGGCCTTGGTGGTGATCCTCAACCTGCTCGGCACGGTACGCACCGTCGTCGTGCCGCCGTCCATCAACAAGTCCTTCTGGGTCTCGCGCGACAAGGCCAGCGGCGAGTATCTCGAGCAGATGGGCGCCTTCATCGCCTGGCTGGTGCTGGACGTGACGCCGGCCTCCATCGACTGGAAGAAGGACATCCTGCTCGGCTATGTCGAGCCCGACCAGCACGGCGAGCTCAAGACCCGCCAGGAGCTGGAGGCGGCGCGGCTGAAGCGCATCAACGCCAGCACCTTCTTCATGCCGCAGCAGCTGGTGCCCAGCGAGGACACACAGACCGTCGTCGTCCGCGGCCGGCTGCGCACGCTGGTCAACGGCCTGGAAACGGCCAACGACGCCAAGGCCTACGAGGTGGGCTTCGCGTACAGCGGCGGCCGGATGCACCTGAAGACCTTCAAGGAGGTGACCCATGCCGCGCCGTGACTCCCGGCCGCAGCGCCGTCGCCACGCTGCCCCGGCAGCGGTGGTGTTCACGGCGCGCGGTTGCCTGACACCCCGCTGGTTCCGCTCGGTCGCCGCATGGGCGGCCCTGACAGGCCTGCTCGCAGCCGCAGCGCCGGCAACCGCGCTGCAGGTGCTGGATGCCCGCGACGGCGTGGCCGTCGAGGCCGTGCTGTCGATCAAGGAGCCCACGCGCATCCGCATCGATGGCGCCGCGATCACGGACGTGTTCGGCAACATCCATTCCAGCAACTGCGGTAGCGCCGCGCCGACTTCGAGCGGCAGCAACGGTGGGCCACCCGCTGCCGCCTTGCCGGCCGTAAACCCCGCGGGCGAGATCGTCCTGGAGTGCGACCGCGACAAGGGCGAGATCTACATCCGCCCGGTCGGCGACTCGCCCAAGCCGGTCAACCTGTTCATCTCGTCGGCGCACGCCACCTACACGCTGGTGCTGCGCAAGGCAGACACCCCGGCCGACACCATCGTCATCCGCGACCCCGCCCAACGGGCGCTGCAGGCGATGCAGTCACCGACCGGCGCCGCGGGCTCGCAGACACCGCTGGTCAATGCCCCCAACCACATCCGGGGGCTGAAGACGCTGCTCCTGGCGATGGCGTCCGACCGCGTGCCGCCCGACATCCGTGTGGACGAGCTCAACCAGCCGATCCAGCTCTGGGCGGAAGCCAGGTTCTCGCTGATGCGGCGCTACGAGGGCCGGGGTCTGGTGGGTGAGAAGTACCTGCTGCAGAACGTGAGCCAGGCCGTGATGGTGCTGGCGGAGCAGGAGTTCGACCGACCCGACAGCCCCGCGGGCGGACAGGTGCTGGCCGTGGCTGTCGAGCACCACAACCTGCGCCCGGGCGAGACCACCAACGTCTTCGTCATCCGCCGCGGAGGCCAGTGATGGTGTCGCCCCTGCCTCCCTCCGCAGCCGCCCTTCGCCAGTCGGCCACCCGCCTCGGCGCGCAACTGGCCGAGCGGATGACGCCGCGCCAGCGCCAGTTCGCGCTGCTGGGCGTGATCGTGGCCGCCGGCGTGGGCCTGCTCTGGCTGATCTTCGCGTCCACGGACACTGGCTCGTCGTCCGGCACCCGCAAACCCGCCGCCGGCACACCAGGACCGGTCACCAACATCGGCGTCATGCCGCCAGGCCAGCAGGTCAACCCGGTGGACCAGTGGGTCGGCACCGCAGGCAGCAAGCTTGCTCAATACGAGAGCGAGCGCGAGGAGCAGACCCGGCTCAACCGCGACCGCCAGGCCTTCGAGGCCCGCACGATGCAGCGATTCGCGGAACTGGAACAGCGCCTGACCTCGGCGACGCAGGCGGCCCAGGGTGCAGCCGCTCCGGCGCCCGCTGCAGCCCCGGTTCCGCCCGTGCCTGCACCACTCCCACCCGCCTTGCCGTCGGTCTCGGCCGGCACGACGCCGACCGGGCTGCCGCCGGCGGCCAGCCTGCCGCTCCCTTCGACCTACGGCCCGGGCACGGCCGGCCGACAGTTGCCGGCGGGCATGCCGGGGCTGCCGACGGCCGACCCCGCACCGGCGGCACCGGTGGCACCTGCGATCAGCCGCGTCACGCTGGTCGATCGCAGCATGCAAGGCATCCCCGGCACGAGCGGCAGCGCTTCGGAGCGTGCCGGCACACCGGCGGCCGAGCCTCGGACGGTGTCGACCTGGCTGCCGGTGAGCTTCACGCGCGGCACGCTGCTCGGCGGGCTGGACGCACCCACCGGCGGGCAGGCGCAGTCCAACCCCCACCCGGTGCTGATCCGCCTGTCGGACAACGCGGTGCTGCCCAACCGCTTCCGTGGCGAGTACCGCGAGTGCTTCGTCATCGCGGCTGGCTACGGCGACATCAGCTCCGAACGGGCCTACCTCCGCACCGAGAACCTCTCGTGTGTCCGCGCCGACGGCGCGACCCTGGAAGTGAAGATCCAGGGCAGCGTCTACGGCGAGGACGGCAAGGTCGGCATGCGCGGGCGGCTGGTCACCAAGCAGGGCCAGATGCTGGCCAACGCCCTGCTGGCTGGCGTGGTCAGCGGCATCGGCCAGGGCCTGGCGACCTCGTCCACCAACGTCAGCACCTCGCCGCTGGGAACGATCACCAGCGCCTCGGGTGCCGACGCCTACCGGGCCGGGCTCGGCACGGGTGTCGGCCGCGCCCTCGACCGGCTCGCCCAGTACTACATCAAGCTGGCCGAGAACACCTTCCCCGTGATCGAGGTCGACGCCGGCCGCGAGATCGATGTCGTCATCACCAAGGGCGTCCGCATCGACGTGCCGATGAGCGCCGCTGCCGCCGCGCCCCTTGCAGTCCGACCGAGCAACCCGGAGGTCCCCGACGATGCCAACGACTGACAAGCCCTCGCCTGGCTTCGCGCTTCCCTCCCGCGCCCAGTGTGCTTTCGGCCGGCACTTCCGGCCCGTGGCCTGGGTCGTGGCCGGGCTGGCGGCCCTTGTCGCAGGCCACGCCGGCGCCGCCGCTGCCGATGAGGCTCGGCTGCTGACCGCGCTGCGCAAGGCGCACCCGGGCACCCAGTTCACGCAGGTGCAGCGCTCGCCCGTGGCCGGCCTGTACGAGGTCTGGATGAACAGCAACGTGGCCTACGTGTCGCCGCGGAATCCGCGCTACTTCATCTTCGGCCGGGTCTTCGACACCCAGACCATGCAGGACCTCACCGGCCCCAGACTGGCTCGCGCGGCCACCATCGCTGCGCAGGCCGGCCAGGCGCCCGGCGCGGGCGTTCCCTCGGCGCAGGCCGACAGGATGCCGGCTCCCGACACGCCCATCGCCTTCGACCAGCTGCCGCTGGCGGACGCGATCAAGACCGTGCGAGGCAGCGGCGGCAACGAGCACCGTCGCATCGCCGTCTTCAGTGACCCGGGGTGCTCGTTCTGCCGCCGTCTCGAGCCCGAGCTCGCCGGCCTGGACGACGTGACGATCTACACCTTCCTCGTGCCCTTCCAGGGCCGCGCGCGCCCGGTCTCGATCTGGTGCGCGGCGGACCGCGAGAAGGCCTGGCACCAGTTCATGCTGCAGGGCGACACCTCGCTGCTCAGGCCGGCGGGCGACCCGGCAGCCCCGCGTGCCCCGGAGTGCGACAACCCGCTCGACCGCAACCTCGCGCTCGCGCAACGCCTCGCCGTCCAGGGCACGCCCACCCTGGTCTGGGCGGATGGCACTCGCACCGACGGCTACGTCGACCGGACCGTGCTGCTCGCGCGCCTCCAGCAGGTGTCGCAGGTGGCGGGGGGCAAGCCATGAAGCAGTCCGCCGTCGAGTTCCCCGCGGCTCCGACATCGCGGGCTGCCCCAGCCACCGGACTGGCCGCGGCGTCGGTGCTGCTGGCCTGGATGCTGAGCGGCTGCATGAGCATGAGCGGTCTCAGCGGCAGCTCCAGCTATGCCTGCAAGGCCCCGGACGGCGTGACCTGCGACTCCGTCTCCGGCACCTACGCCAATGCCGTGCAGAACAACCTGCCGAGTCAGCGGCGAACGGCTGGTGCCAGCCCAGGCACGCCGCAAGCTCCGCGCGCGACGGAGGGCATCGCCGGCGCAGCCGCAGCGGGCGCTGCAGGCGCGGCGGCCTCCCGCATCGCCGTCTCACCAACGGCGCCGCCCTCGCCCACGGCCATGCCGCTCCGGTCGTCGGCCCGCATCCTGCGGCTCTGGTTCAAGCCCTGGGAAGACGCCGATCGCGACCTCCACGACCAGGGCTACGTCTACGTCCGGGTCGACGACGGCCAGTGGCTCGTCGAGCACGCCCAACGGCAGATCCGCGATGCCTACGCACCGCTGCGGCCTCCGCCGCCCGCATCCGCACGTCCTGCAGGCGGCGCCACCGAGTCGCGCGACCCCAGGACATCGAACCAGTCCGGTCGGACAGATCAACCGAGTGGTTCGCTGTCCCTGCCCGGCCTGACACCTCCGGCGGGCCGGCCGCAGATGCCCGTCGATCCGCGTGGCAACGAACCCAACGAGTGACCTGACACCTCTTCCGGCCATCCCTGCAAGGCACGCTCCATGCCCACTCCGTTCGCCCCGACCGCGTCGACCCGATCCGCCGCCTCTCCTGGCGGCAGCCGCCCCGGCCACGGGAGCCTGGGCTGGCTGGGCCTGGGCTCGCCTCCCGACACGCCGGCCGAGCAGTTCGCGTCCTGGCTGCCCTACTCGGCCTACCTCGCCGACGAGAAGCTCTTCGTCAACCGCGACAGCCTGGGCTTCATGCTCGAGCTGATGCCGCAGTCGGGTGCCGACGACCGCATGGCCGAGGTGCTGATCTCGCTGTACTCGACCTGCCCGCCAGCCACCGGGATCCAGTTCCACCTGTTCGCATCGCCGCACATCCGCGAGCAGCTGCGCCGCTATGCCAACCTGCGCGTCGAGGATGCCGACCAGGCCGACAAGGCCAAGCACTGGGGTCGCCCGGCGCGCAACGACAACCTGTTCCACCGCCTTGCGCGGCAGCGTGTGGGGCACCTGCTGCACGGTGCGCAGCAGTCGCTGACCACCGGCTTCCACTACACGATCCGCGACTTCCGGCTGATGATGAGCGTGTCGGTGCCCGGCGGCGTGGAACAGGCCGGCGACCTGACCCGGCGCGACGAGCTGGTCGCGCTGCGCGAGTCCATGGCGTCCACGCTGCGCTCGGCGTCGCTGCCCAGCCGTGTCTGCGACGCCGCGGACCTGATCAACTGGTGTGCGCTGTTCACCAACCCGGACCGGGTTTCCCAGACCGACGCCCCCAACCTCCACTACGACGACGGCCGCGAGATCCGCGACCAGATCGTCGACTTCGACACCATCCAGGACCCGCACCCCGCCGGCCTGACCCTCTGGAAAGAAGGTCACGAGGGATCGCTGGAAGCACGCTTCTACTCGATCAAGTCCTTCCCCGAGCGCTTCGCGCTGTGGCAGATGGGCTCGCTGATCGGCGACCTGATGCAGCCGGCGCTGCAGTACAGCGCGCCCTTCCTGCTGACCATGGGCGTGCACGTGCTCGACCCCAACGTCATGAAGTCCGTGGTCACGGCCAACCACGTGCGCGCGACCCAGAACGCCCGCAGCAAGATGGCCGAGGTGATGCCCGACGTGGGCAAGAAGCTGCAGGACTGGACCGCGGCGGCCAACGCCATCGACGTGGGCAGCAGCCTGGTGAGCCTGTACCACCAGCTGGCGATCTTCTCGCCGCCCGAGAAGGCCGTGTCCGCCCAGGAGACCGCCAACGCGATCTGGCGCGGCCGGGGCTTCCAGCTCAACGCCGATGTCTACATGCACCGGCAGGCGCTGCTGGCCAGCCTGCCGATGACGCTGTCGGAGGCCTTCCACAAGGACCTGGCCAAGATGCGCCGCGTCTCGCGCAAGACGATGGCCAATGCCATCCACCTGGCGCCGCTGATCGCCGAGTGGCGGGGCACGCGCACGCCGGCCCTGGTCTTCGGTGGCCGGCGCGGCCAGCTGATGACGCTGGACATCTTCGACAACGACCTGGGCAACTACAACTTCGCGATCATCGGCGCGCCCGGGTCCGGCAAGTCGGTGCTGATGAACGAGATGGCGTGGTCCTACCGGGCCATCGACGCCAAGGTGTGGATGCTCGACCTCGGCCGGTCCTTCGAGAAGCTGTGCCGCAAGGCCAAGGGCACGTACATCGAGTTCCGGCCCGACGTCGACATCTGCCTCAACCCCTTCACGCACATCGTCGACATCAACGAGGACATCGACATGCTGGTGCCGGCCATCTCCAAGATGGCCTCGATGTCCCGGCCGCTGGACGAGGTCCAGTACAAGGCCATCTCGGCGATGGTCATCAAGCTGTTCCGCGAGCACGGCAACGCGCTCACGGTGACCGCGCTGCGCGACGCCTTCAAGGCCGGCACCATCGAGGAGCTGGGCGTGCGCGAGGACCCGCGCATCCGCGACCTGGCCGTGATGCTGAACCCCTACGCCCGCGGCGGCCAGTACGAGCGCTTCTTCGAGGGGCGCAACAACATCGACTTCGGCAACGACTTCGTCGTCATCGAGAACGAGGAGCTGAAGCGCCGGCCCGACCTGCACGCGGTCGTCAACATCCTGCTGCTGCACCAGATCACCGGCGAGATGTACCTGACGCGCAACCGGCGCAAGGTGCTCTTCATCGACGAGCTCAAGCAGCAGCTGGGCGACATCGGCGCCGACGACCCCGTGAAGGCGGCCGTGGTCGAGGAAGCCGCGCGTCGCGCCCGCAAGTACGGCGGATCGCTCGGCACGGCCACGCAGAGTGCCGACGACTACTACGGATCGGCCCAGATGGAGGCGGCCTTCAACTGCTCGGACTGGGTGTTCCTGCTGCGGCAGAAGCCCGAGTCGATCGAGATGCTCGACCGCAAGGGGCGGCTGTCGATGGACGAGCCCAAGAAGCGGCTGCTCAACTCGCTGCGCACGGAGCCGGGCGTGTTCTCGGAGGTCTACATCTCCTCGCCGGTGGGCGAAGGCGTGGCGCGCAACATCCTCGACCCGGCGACCCATCTGCTGTTCTCCAACAAGCTGGAGGACAACGCCCCGATCGACGAACTTCGGGCGCAGGGCCTGAGCATCGACGACGCGATCACCGAGCTGCTGCGGCGGCGCGGGCACGCGGTGTGACCCTGGCGAGGCCTCCGTGGAAGTCGACGCCAGCGCCACTCCTCACCAGCCTGTTGCCGGGCCTGTGGGCATGGTGCCCATACTCCTGCACGCGGCCTTCGCGCTGCTGATCGTGCTGGGCACGCTGGCCGCCTACGACCGCGTGGTGGTGCGCCCGGCCCAGCGGGTGGGCGTCGTCGATGTCGGCGAGGTGTACCGGCAGAAGGAGGCCGAGTTCACCCAGCTCCTGACCCGTGCCACCACCGATGCCGACCGCGAGAAGGCGTTTGCGCTGGCCCGGAGCTTCTCGCAGCGGCTGCCGGCCGCTCTGGAGGAACTGCCGCGCGACTGCGCCTGCCTGGTGGTGCTGAAGAGCGCCGTGGCCGGCCGGACACCGCGGACCGTCGATCTGACGGCACTGCTGCAGCAGAAGCTGGGCCATCCCCAGACACCCCACAGGAACGACCCCGAGGAGGCCCGATGAAGCGCAGCCTTCGCACCCAGGCCATCGACTTTGCGACGCACATGCGGCGACGCTGGTACCTCTACCTGCCCGTCTTCGCGATCTGGGCCTTCGCCTACACGCGGCTCTTCATCGACCCGACGCCGCGGGTGCCGGTCCTCTTCAACTGGACGGGCAGCCTGCCGTACCGGGTGGCCTGGCTGCAACACGGCGAGCATCCGCTGCAGCGCGGCGAGTTCGTCATCTTCTCGTTTGCGGGCGAGGCGCGAGCCGCGTACCCCGGACTGGACGGTCAGCCGTTCTTCAAGGTCGTGCGCGGCCTGCCGGGCGACGTGGTGACGGTGTCCGGCCGCACGGTGTCGGTCAACGGTGTCGTCGTCGGCACGGCCAAGGCCCAGGCCTTCGACCGGCGCCCGTTGGAGCCGATCGCGCCGACGGTGATCCCTCCGGGCCACTACTACGTGCAGGGCACAGGCCCGGACTCGTTCGACTCGCGCTACCGCAGCAGCGGGCTCGTGCGGGCCGAGCAGGTGCTGGGCACCGTGGTGCCGCTGTTCTGAGGGGCTGCCGTGGATCCGCACCTGATGCAGCGTTGGCCGGTGCCCCGTCACACGGCCCAGCCGACCTCCCTGGCCTCCTTGGCCTCACTGGCTTCCCTTGTCTCCCTGACCGCGTTCGCAACGGCCTTGCCCGCGCTGGCGCAGACATCGTCCGAGCCGGCGGTCACGGGCGACGTGCCGATGGCCGACTACCTTGCGCTGCTCCAGCAGATCTCCCCTGCGGCTCACCAAGGGGCGCAGGCCTATCTCCAGGCGCACGAGCGCCGGTGCCGCCGGAGTCTTTCGAGCCGCGAGTTGCGACAGGCGATGGCGGAAGGAGACGGCGATCCGCTGCTGATGGCGATGATCCGGGCCAGCCACCTCCAGGACGGGCCAGGGCTGACTCGGCTGGGCGAGCAGATCTCATGCACCCGAAAGGCGGCAAGGTGAAGTTCGAGCTGCCATTGCCCCGGACAGGCTGCATCAGCGCCCCGGCGCGCGTCACTCGGCGCCTGCTGGCGGTCGTCGCCACGATCCTGAGCACGGCCACCCACGCCGTGGACCTGGGGACCATCGGCCCGACCTACGGCATTGCCGAGCCCCACCTGCTGGAGTTCATCCAGCAGCGCCTGCGCGACAAGGAACGCACGGGTGAACTGCAGCGTCTGATCGACGAGGCCCGCAACCGCGGTGTGGCAGCCGTGCGCCAGCCCGCTCCGGTCGAGGGCGTACGAAGCACCGAGACTGCACGGTCCTGGACCATCGATCCCACCTTCACGCTCGACCGCAACATCGTCGATGCGCAGGGCCGGCTGCTGTTCCCGGCCGGGACGCGCAAGAACCCGCTGGAGGTGGTGTCGCTGTCCAAGCGGCTGCTGTTCTTCGATGCCCGTGACGGACGACAGGTCGCTCGGGCCCGCGAGCTGATCGCGCGATACGACGGCAAGGTCAAGCCCATCCTGACCGGTGGCTCGTACCTGGACCTGATGAAGGCCTGGCGCGTGCCGGTGTACTACGACCAGCAGGGGACGCTGACCCGCCGCTTCGGCATCAGGCAGGTGCCCGCCCTGGTCTCGCAGGAAGGCCTGCGCCTGCGCGTCGACGAGGTGCTCGTGCAATGACCACCCTGCCCTCCCTGATCCGCTGGCTTGCCGCACAGAGGATGCCCGCGCTTCGCCGATGGGCCAGCCAGGTGCTTGCCCGCGCGTTGCTGGCTGCCGCCCTGCCCTGGGTGGCGCCCGCGCAGGCCGCCGACAGCCTGACCTGCACCGGCCGCTTCCCCAACCCGATCACCGAGATCTGCTGGAGCTGCATCCTGCCGATCAGCATCGGCAGCGCCACGATCGCCAATTTCGATGGGCAGGAGGACATCCCCAACCCGTCCAACCCGGTCTGCAGCTGCGGCGTGAACCCCACCATCGGCCTGTCGATCGGGTTCTGGGAGCCGGCCCGGCACGTGGAGGCCGTGCGCAAGCCGTTCTGCCTGGCGTCGCTGGGCGGCATCGACCTCGACCCCGGCATCCCGGCGCCGGCGGCGGCACGGTTCACGCGCCCCGAAGGCGATGGCGACGGCGGCAGCTTCTACCAGGCGCACTTCTACGTGAACCCGGTGATGTACTGGCTGGACGTGGTGACCGACTTCCCCTGCCTGGAAAAGGGCTCCTTCGATCTCGCCTACCTCACCGAGGTCGATCCCCTGTGGGCCGACGACGAACTCACCCTGATCCTCAATCCGGACGCCGTGCTCTTCGCCAATCCGGTCGCCATTGCTGCCTGCGCTGCCGACTGCGTCGCCGCCTCGGTGGGCTTCGGCCTCAAGGAGCTCTTCTGGTGCGCCGGCTGCCAGGGTGGCATTTACCCCCTCGACGGCCACGTCCCCTACCACCTGGGCGGCGTGCGCACGGCCGCGCTGATGGCCCAGCGCCTGACCGCCAAGATGCACCGCGAACTGATCGCCTGGGGCTGGCACGGCACGCCCGGCCTGTGCGGACCGTACTTCGAGCCGGTCATGGACAAGACCGCCTACAAGACTCAACTCACCTATCCGATCCCCAACACCGACAAGGAGGCCGGCCGCTGCTGCCAGCCCTTCGGCCGCACCACGGTGCTCTGGGGCGCCGGCAAGGAATACCCGGTGCGCGGCGAGGACTTCGCCTTCATGTTATTTCGCAAGAGGAACTGCTGTGTGGGCTTCTGATCTCCGTCCTTCTGCCTGGGCCCTCGGCCTCACCGCCGCGCTCGTGGCGAGCGCGCAGGCCCTGGCGCAAAACCCGCCGGTCATCACCGACGCGGACATCGAACGGGTCCGCCGCGAGCAGCCCGCGATCACCGACCAGGACATCGACGCGGCGCGGCGGAAGTACGGCATGCCCAGCGATGCCGAACTGCGATCCGCGCCGGTGCCGACCCGCCCGAACGTCGAGGCGCTGCCCCAGCCCCTCAGCCGCACCCCGATCGACCTCGAAGCGCTGGCGCGGGGCTATGCATCGCAAGCGGAGGCGATGACTCAGGCGCAGGGGCTGGCGATTAGACCCGGGCTGTTGGTGTTCGTCAGCCTGTCCATGCCCCGGCCCACGCTGCAACGCCTGGTCGACCAGGCCGCGCGTGCCAAGGCTTCGATCGTCCTCCGGGGCTTCGCCAACGGCTCGCTGCGCGACACCGTCGCCCAGGTGCAGGGCCTGATCGGTTCCCGCCAGGTGGCCGTGCAGATCGATCCCCAGGCCTTCGACCGCTACGCCGTCACCCGGGTACCGACCTTCGTGCTGGTGCGCGACGGCACCCGCCCGGTTGCCTGCGCCAGCGGCAGTTGCGCGCCGGCCGACAGTTTCCTGCGGACCTCCGGCGACGTGAGCCTGGACTACGCGCTGGAACACATGCGGCGCTCGGCACCCGGGTTCGGCCCGCCCGCCGACACCTTCCTGAAACGGATCAAGGGATAGGAGGCCACGATGCGCCGCTGGGTCACCTGGATCACACTCATCTGCTTCGTCACGACGCAGACCGCCGCCGTCGCCGGTCCATTCGAGGAAGGCACCGCCGCCGGGCAGGCGGCCAATCCCGTCATCCGGGGGACGGTGAACACGCCGAGTGCATCGAGTGCCGTGCCGGGCTACACCACGACGCCACCGGAAACCACGTACTACGGCCAGCCCAGCCTGTCGGGGGCGGCCAATGCCCGCCTGGCCGCCTGCGCCACCGCTACCGGCGATCCCGCCTGCGAAGCTCAGCGCGGGGCGATGACCTCGGCCAACACGCCGCGCGAGGCCATCTCGCCTTACGACCCGGCAGTGAGCGCCGCCCGAGCCATCGCCGCCAACCCCGCGACGACCCTGGAAGACATCGCCACCTATTACAGCGGTTGCCAGGTGGATAGCGTCGTCACACCTGCCACCGAAAACCGCGTCTGCCGCCAGTACAGCGGCACCTCGCCGTACGCCTGCACGCGCTCCTTGAGCGTATCGGTGTCGCGCACCAGCAGTTGCACACCGGGCAACTGGTTCGCCAACGCCGCTTCGGGCCGCACCGGCCTGGATGTGCAGTGCATACCGGACAGGCCTGCCAGCCAACAGCATTTCCGGGTGACCGACCGGGGTACGCCCCTGGCGTACTTCGACCTCGATATGACCACGCCGCTGACGTTTCCCCGCATGGTCGCGACGCTCCCCGGCAGCGG
>ERZ650309.613-NODE-613-length-17438-cov-6.083070_pt1 | contig 17438 bp, 20 predicted proteins | sample MGYA00376245_ERZ650309 | MGnify/ENA primary metagenome ERZ650309 (study PRJEB26733, sample SAMN07839294) | wastewater metagenome | biome: urban; feature: wastewater treatment plant; material: waste water | place: USA: North Carolina | collected 2016-04-26 ...
TCGACAGTCGCGTTCGCCGCAGCACCACATCCTCGCAGGCGTCGAGTAGCCCAGCGGTGGTGTGGCCGTTGATCTTTGGGCCGTGGGCGAGGGAGTGGAGTTGGGCCTTGAGTTCGGTCTGACAGCGGGGGCATAGGCTGAGTTGCGTTGGGGCGGTGCAGTGTTGACATTCGTTCTGGGTCACAGGCCGCACTCCTCCCACCATGCGCGTTGCACGTCGGCCATCCATCGGCTGATGATCGCTCGGTCAGCAACTTCCGGTAGGCGCGATTCGGCAATGGCGGTCTTGAGCAGGTCTATGCGGCGGTGGGTCTCGCCGATTACCCACTCACGGGCGTACTTGCCGTGCCGTACATCGAGCAGGAACTCGCGATCGTCTTCTCGCATCGGAAGGTCGATGTGGTGGCTGTCCATGAGTTGCTTGCCCTGGATCGCCAGACGTAGCGCGTGGTAGCCCATCTTGGTGTCCCAGCCGTATTTCTCGACGAGCTCGGGCCGGGTGGCGTGCTTGGAATCGACACGATCAGGGTCGAGGTATCGCTGCAGCTGGCCGTCAAGGTAGCCGAGGAACCGGTGACCTGCCTGCTGACTCAGGAACTGTGGGAACTCTTCACGCAGCAGCAGGCCAAAGCCGTTTGCCCACTTGATATGCAAGTCCACGTCGCTGAATAGCGGCATGATGACCGTCGGGTTTCCTGTGGCCGCCAGCTTGACCCACTTGCGTAGCCCGTACACCACCAGGTCGGTATCACCCTCTCGGGATCGCTCGTTGACCTTGCGGTCGCGGTACTCGTATTGCTCGAAGTCGCCCAGGCCCAACGCTTCTGCCGGCGGCTCGATGCAAATGCCCATCAGGTCGATATCGTCGCCGGTGTCGTCGTTGGACACTCCATGCATGGTGGAGCCGACCTCGGACAGCAAGATCAGCCCGAATTGAGCCACTTCCCAACACTCTCGGGTGGAATGCTGGGTCTTGAACATCTCGCCGTAGGGCAACTCGTAGACGCACAGTGAATCCCTCACGCGCACAACACCTCCACAATGTCGTCACTACTGGCCTGCTCGAAACTCAACCCCGTCACATCCCGCTCGCCGAAGTTCGATGTGCGCCACCGGCCTTGCGCGTACAGCCACCAGCCCGGCGGGTCAGCGCGGTCGAACCAGGCGTACAGCGCGGGACCGGAGAGTGTGCGGGTGATCCACCAGCTGGTGCGGTGGGCTTCGGTGAGGGTGGTGGCGATCATGCGCACTCCCCGGCGTGGATGGTGAAGCAGTCAGGGCACTTTCGTTCGGTGCGCCGCGGTGCATCCGCGTCGATCAGGTCGGGGCAGTCGTCGTGCACCACAAAGTCGTCTTCGTATCGGACCTGCTGGCCTTCGTGGATACGCTCACCGCAAGCAGGGCATTGGCTGGAGTATCGCGCTGTGAAGGTCACGGCCAATCTCCCTTTGCTAGCCCACTGACCCGCCACGCCGTCATCTCCACCGGCTCGTGCCCCAACTTCGCGGCCCCCATCGCCGCAAGCCATCCCGCGTCTGCCTCGTCGTCGTTCAGCACACCGGGCCACTCGCGACGGGCGGCGTGCAGCATCATCGCCTTGTCTGCGTTGCCTTTTCCCGTCGCCCAGGCTTTGAGTGTCGCGACGTTCACCACCGCCACGGGGACGCGCCAGCCGCTCGACCGTAGCTTGCTGTAGACGCCGCCCCAGAGCTGCGCGCGATCGAAGAACGAGCCCGTCTGCGGCCCGTGCAGGATGGGGGCTTCGATGACGGCGAGGTCGGCATAGGGTTGCCCGTCGGTCCAGGCGTTGTGCGAAAGCCACCGGATGATCGAGCCCGCTTGGCCGACGATGCGGGTGTTGCGCTCGTCCCACGACTGGGCGCCGATGGGCTGGCTGACGGTGCTGGTGGTGCGCATCACGCCGTCGCGCCAGATTGCGATACCCGTGCGAGTGAGGCTCAGGTCGAGGCCGATGACGGTGCTCATGCGGGCCACCAGACCGATCCGTCGTCGTGGCCGAGGTTGGCGTCATGGCCCTTTGGCCGGCGGCAGTAGCGCGTCTGCGTCCCGAGTCTCGCTCGGCACTCTCGCGATTCCTCGATCAGCTCCGCGTTGGCGTATCCCCGAGCGCGTCCACTGACCGAGCCGAAGTTCAGCGTCCAGAGCTGGCCGTCGTTGAGTTCGATGTTCGCGTACCAGCGGCAATCGTCGAGCGCCTCGAAGTGGACCGATTTGACGTCGGTGGCCACGAACTCGTCGAGAGTGTCGTCGTCCGGTGGTTCATCCCAACCGAGGCGCGGATTTTCGCCCTGTGTACCCCTCTGGGCGCTGACCCCTTCTACGTACTCGCGGGCGGCCTGTTCGCCAGCGAGCGTGGACGCTGGGGTACCGGAATGATGGCCTGAGTTCATCGGTAGTCCCCGCAGTCATCCCCATGGTGATACCCCAGCGGCACGACGACGCGATCCACGGCGGCGTAGAACCACTTGCGGAGTCGCCACTGGGCTCGCGTGCGCCACGGGATCGGCCGGCGCAGGGGCGCGGGTGTCTCGTCGAGGACCGTCAGGACCGTGGTGCCGTCGACCTCGATGCGCCAACCCCGCGGGCGGATGTCGATCGTTGGTTCAGGCTTGTCGGTGCCACGGCTGTCCCACAGCGCGTCTCGGAATGCGCTGAGGTTCCGCAGCGTCCATGCGCCGTCGTCGCGCACCAGCCGAACGACTGCGCCCGCTGGGACTGGCCACAGCGCCCCGCGAACGCTCTTGCCGCCGTGCATCAGCCGGACGATCTTGTTCACCGGACCCAGCGGATCGGCCTCGACGCGGACGCCCCACGTGGACGCCAGCTCGAAGTCCCTGAACGCCAGCATCGTGTCGGAGAACATGCGCTCGGGCGGCTCGTACGGGTAATCCGTCATGGCAGATCCTCGTAGGTCATCGTCGCCACGTAGGCGCGGAGTTCGGACAGTTCGCGCTGCATCACCTGGTACGTGCCCTCGACCGGGATGGCCAGCGAGTTGCCGGGTTGCAGTGCGGCGTCGATGGCCCGAATCGCATGCCCCACGCCGAGCTTGAACGCATCGAGCACAGCGGCCTGGATCACGGGCGTCAGGGCGGCGCGGACGACGGCGGGATCGGTCATCGCGCACCAGCCTTGCGCGCCTCGGTCTTCGCGGCGAAGTACTCACGCAGCGCGTCGAGGGCCTCGCGCTTGCAGGTCACCGATTGCAGCGCGCGCTCGGCGGCGGCCAGCCGTGGGGTCGGCGTCCGGGTCGGCCCGAGCGGAACCTCTGCGAGCATGGCGGCGTCGGCGATCGCGTCCTGGGCCGCACGTCGATCATCGCGTGTGCCGTCATCCTCGCGCTCGGTGCGGTCCCGACGGCAGGCTCGTGCGTGCGCAATCAGGTCACCAATGGCGATGGCGCGGTCACTGGGGCTGTCGTAGAACCGCTGCAGACCGTCGAGCAGATCCTCGCGGCCGAGGTGGTGGCGGTGGATCTGCTCGCCCCAGCCGGCGATGCGCGCCTTGTCGGCCCTGGGCGCCCGGTCGTCGAGGATCGCGGCGAGCTTGAGTGCTTCGGCCGCGTTGGTCAGGTCTTCGGTGGTGGCGGTGACGTTCACAGGGTCTGGACCTCCGTGAGTAGTTCGGCGAGGGCGTCGTCGTAGCCGAGCGCCTTTTCGGTGGGCTTGCCGTTCGTCGGCTTGCTGCGGTTGTTGGCCTTGTGGACGAAGTTCGGGATCTGCGTCGGTGACCATGAGTCGCTGTCGGTCCACGCCTTGAGTCCGGCCGCGACGGCTGGTGGTGGAATTCCGCGCTTGAGGCATTTGTCGATCTGGACGCCGATACCCGAGAGGAGATCGGCCTCGATGGGGACGGGCAGTGAGGCGCTGAACGCTTCGGCGATCAGGTAGGCGTCGACCGAGCGCGCGGTCTTGTTGAGTTCGGCAGCTCTGGCGAGTGGCGTCAGCCCCCGCTTGTCCGTTCGCGCCGGGAGGCGCTGTGGTGGTGCCGGTTCGTCGCGTGGGGGGTTGGGGGGTTCTTTTTCCTCTGTTCCCCTGTTCCCCTGTTCCTCTGTTACAGGCGCGAGGCTTCGCGAGGGTTCGCGAGGCTTCGCGAGGGACTCGCGAATGAGGGATTGCTTGTAGTTCATAGTGCCGTCTGGCCTGGGGAAACGTCCCGGATTGGGTTTGTCGACGCGCTGCACCGTCTCCCAGAACGAGATGAACACCAGAGGAGTGCCGTCATGCTCGTACAGCCACAACAAACCGGCTCCCGAAAGTTCGGAAATTGATTCGGACACCCTCGCGAGGGTTCGCGAGGCTTCGCGAATGAGGTCGCGCTGGAACAGATCACCCACAATCAACGCCATGTCGTACTTGCCGACACCGTTGTCATCGACGTACGACTCAAGGCCCTTGAGGACCAGTCGGGCGTCCCAACTGACGGACGCGATCCGCTCGGATCGCCAGAACTCAGGCTTAGTTGACCGGATACGCACTACGCGCCTGCCTCCTGGGGGTCATTCGTGCGACGGCGTTGGATTCGCTCAGGCATTTGGGCTCCAGGGCTCGATCGGCGCATCGGCGGCCACGTAGAGCGGGTGGCGTGGTGAGCCGTTAGCGGTGGTGCCGAGGCAGTTCTCCGATGTGCCCATCAGAAGCACTCTCCTGGGTGTATCAGCCCGCAATGGCAGGCGTGTTCGTTACGTCCCGGTGTGGTGGGGTCGGGGCAGGTGTCGTGGAACAGGTACTCGTCTTCGTAGTGGACCCAGTTGCCTTCGTGGATGGGTTCGTCGCAGCCGGAGCACTGGTCGCGGTACTTGGCTTGGAAGCTCACTGCTCCACCGCCTCAGGTGTCCACCCGGAAACCCAGCGGGATTGGGCGGTCATGGTGTCGGGATACCTTGTGGCGCAGTACCGGGCGGTTTCCCATGAGCACACTTCGACTTCATCGCCGACGGTGACAGCCCATTCCGTTGTGAGTCCTCCGAGGGCTGCATCAACCTCAGCGGCGCGATGATTGTCGAGGGCATCGTCGGCCCTACCAATGTCCGCTCCGCAGATGCAGCGGTGCACGCGCACGTCGGAGATGTCGTATCGGTGAGAACCGATCAACTCGGCCATGAGCTTCTGGGCGTCACTCACCGGGCACCGCCTCCGCAACCAGACGAATCCATTGCAAGCCGGCCACTACGGCGCCACCTCCAGCTCGAACAGCGACTCGGCCTCGGCGGGCTTCTCGGCGTCCACCACCGCCAGGTTCCTGACCGCCTGTTGGTAGTACGACGGTTTCAGTTCGGCGCCGATGCCGTAGCGGCCCATCTGCACTGCGGTATACACTTCAGATCCGACACCCATGAACGGCGTCAAGACCCGCTCACCCGGCATCGTTCGCAGATCGATGAACCGTTCGATCACGTCGAGTTGCAATGGGTGGACATGCTTCTCGTCGTCCTCATCGCGGGCATCCCTGAATGGCAGCACCCGATCAAGGCGTATGTCGTCCCACACCGACGAGGCGTACCGACGCCAGATGTGATGTGAGTACCGGTTCGTTTTCTGGTCACCGTCCATGCCACGGAACCGCAGCAGGTCGGCGGGGACCGGCTCGGACCCTGCGTAACCGTTCGTGAGGCCGTACGAGTGCGCGATGGGTACCGATTCGCCGGGCTTGCGGAACACCAGCAGCTCGTCTGCCGACGCAACACCCCCGTTGGCGGCGTTGTCGCAGATCGTCTTGTGGCTCAAGTTCTTCTGCATCGTCCGGTTCCGCACCGCCAACGGTTCTTTCCAGATCGCGTGACGCGCAACATAGATCCAGCCCTCCCGCTGGTGCGCGCGGATGACATCACCGGGGAAGTCGACCAGACCGTCGCGGCCTCCGCCTGTGTTCCCCGTCGGGACCGGGGCGGCATGGACACCCGAGAGCCGACCCGGCATCGTGACGCGGAACTTCTCGCGAATGATGAAGCCGTAGTGCTCCCAGAACTCTTGGTAGTCACGGGCGTTCGATAGGTCGCGGTCGTTCGAGCTGTACTGATACAGCCCGGAGAACGGCGGGCTGTAGATGCTTGCGTGGATCGACTCATCGGGGATCGCTGCCAGCACGTCGATGCAGTCGGCGTTGTATATCGCCCACCGGTCGGTGATGTCTTGTTCTAGGACGCCAGCCATTGCGGAACCTCGATCCGTGAGTTGTAGTTGCGGTGCGCGTCGATCGCGCGTGCGTGATTCATGTGTGCGACAAGGGAATCGAACATCCGGTCGGCCTGTTCGGCTTTGCGTTGCAGGTTTGCCAGCACCCGCGATCCACCTTCGGTGGTGATGACATCCACCTCCACCGGCTTGGTCTGCCCGAACCGCAGCATCCGGCGCACCGACTGATACCAGGCTTCGTAGCTGTGTGACGGGAAGTACGTCATGCGGTGGGAGTGCTGCCAATTTAGGCCGAGTGATGCGAGTTTCGGTTTGGTGACCAGGTATCGGATCTCGCCACTTGAGAACGCCATCAGCTTCTCCTCTTTCGCGTACGGATCATCAGCGCCGGATAGTTCCACCGCGTCAGGGATCAGCTTGGTCAGCAATGTGGATTCGTCGTTGAGGTGACACCACGCCACCCCCGTCTCAGCATCCGACAGGGCTTGCGCAGCGGCTTCGCACCGCTCGCCGAGTGTGCGGCGGTTCTCCTCCCGCTCCTCCCGTAGCCCGTGCGCGGGAACGTCGAACAGGGCACCTTCGGCCACCCGCGCCGGCTCCACGAGATGCTCGCGGACGACCAGGCCGGGCAGCCGGTGGTGTTCGTCGCTGAACCCGTAGTCCGACGGCTTGCGGATCGCTCTGGCCCACGAGGACACCCACCGCCAGAACGGTTCCTCCGCATGGCCTTTCATGCGCCACTCGATCGCGGCACCCCCAGCTGAGCGGCCGCGGGAGGACACCGAGCGGTTGTCGTTGACGAAGAATCGGGTGAGCATGTCCATGTAACCCAGCCCACCCAACGCTTCGGAGCTGGTACCGAGTTCGGTGTAGTCGTTCGGCGCGGCCGTCGCCGTGTCGAGTAGCCGGTACTGCACCTGGCGCATGAACTCCGTCACCGCGGCCTTAGTGGCGCCGTCGAACGATTTCAGAATGCTCGACTCGTCGCAGACAACGCCGCCGAAGTCTGCGTGGTCGAACTTGCCGAGCTGCTCGTAGTTGGTGATCGTGACAGGCGCGACGATCTTGCCCGACCGCGATAGCCCGGCGTCGTGGCCGAACTTAGTTGCCTCGGCGGCGATCTGGAATCCAACAGCCAATGGCGTCAGGAACAGTACCGGCCTACCCGTGTGCTTGTGGACCTGATCGGCCCACGCCAACGCCATCGGAGTCTTACCCATCCCGCAGTCGGCGAAGATCGCGCCGCGTCCCTGACGGACGGCCCACTCGACCAGTAGCCGCTGGAAGTCGAACAGATGCCCCGGCAGATCGTTCGGCTCAAAGCCGCCCGCGTTGGCAAGTTGCGCCTTCGCCGCCAGGAACTCGTCGTATGTGGTCACCCAGCCACCTCCTGCGCTCTCTGGCACGCCCCACACAGCGCGCGGATGACATCGGTTTGGAACGGCCGGCCGCAGCGTTCACAGAGCAGCACAATGCCGTCGCTCGACCCCTTGCGCGTATTTACGTTCGTATGTACGATGTGAGCATGACAAGCACCGTTCCCCACATCACCAACTGCGCCCAGCTCGACGCGGCCATTGCCTCTGGAGCCGACACCGTGACCGTGGCCGCCTGTGAGATCATCAACGGCGCCACCGCCATGTCGTTGGGCGAGGGTGCCGAAGTGAAACTCGCGCTGCTCACCCGAATCGGCGGCTCCCTGAAGTTCGCGGCGTAACACAATGCCGAAGCAGCCGATGGTGTCCCGCACGCTGCGCGTCCCCCTGGACCTATGGGAAGCCGCGAAAAGCAAGGCCGACGCTGAGGACCGCGAAGTATCCGAGGTGGTGCGCGAACTGCTCACGAAGTGGGTCACGAGGCCACCTCGATTGCCTCGATGAGCTGACGGCCGATGTACTCGGTGTATGCGGGCGGGATGGCCTGGGCGAGTTCCTTCGCGGTCATCCAGTCGATGCCCATCGCGCGCTTCCAGTCCGCGGTGCTGCCATAGCCGCTGCTGCCGTCGCGTTTAGAGGAGCCGCCCGGGTGGCCGGCGACGGTCACTGTGTGGTCGTTGTGGCTGCATGGTGGGCGTAGATCGAATGCGGTCCAGGATGTTTCGAACCAGCGTTCGCGCCGTAGTCCCGGTAGTCCGAACATGCATCCACAGAGCCGGTAGTCGGTTCGCATGTCTGCGCCGGGGACGTTCTCGATAACCCAGGGGGTGTCCGTGGCCGAGAGGAGGTTTCGGGTGGCCGGGAGGAGCCAGCCGGTGCCATGTGACCCGGCCAGTGAGGCGAGCTTTGAGTGGTCCTGGCAGGGTGGGGATGCATGGATGGCATCGAAGCGGATGCCGGTGTCGTCAAGGAAACCTAGCGCGTCACATCGAAAGAGCTTGAACGGGTAGTTCGGTTGCGGGTTGATGTCCACGCCAACGACATCGAAGCCAGCGCGGTGATATCCCATTGCGGCACCACCGGCCCCGCAGAACAGATCGAGCAACAGCGGACGGCTCACCCCTGCACCTCGCCGACCGGCCACTCGTCGTCAGCGACATGCGCAGCGGCACCGGACAGTTCGGCGGTCGCGTAGTCAGCGGCGGCGATGTTGCGTGCGAGCCGGCGTGTTTCCTCGGCGACCAGCTCGGCGGTCCAGTTCTTCGACCACGGTTTACCTCGGTCCCAACTTGGTCCTTCGGGCCAGACGTCGCCGCTGTGTAGGCAGTCGAAACCCACCCAGCCGTCAGGACCGCCGCCGTAGGTGAGCCCGCCGTGAACATCGACATTGAAGGCGTCGTAGTCCAAGCCGTGCCAGTGGTGGCCCGCGGGGATCTTGACGTAGCCGTTGATCGCGCCGTAGAGCGGCGCCCGGCAGGTGACCCACGGGATACCTTGCTCGACACCGTGATCAACGACCTGCATCTGCAGGGTGGGACGGTCGATGTTGCTCACCGCAGCTGCTCCGTCTTCGTCTTACCGCTGCGGTACTCCACCCGCAGCGCGACGGTCTGCACGCCGCCGGTGAGCACCACGGGCGAGAACAGCCGCCGCGCCACCTTCTCGGCGTCCTCGACGTTCTCGTAACCCTGGTTGCTGTTCAGCAGCGCGTTGCCGTTGTCGTCGGAGACGTAGATGTCGTATCGATCATCCTGGCGCGGCTTGATGTCGACGCGGATCATTCGGTCACCCCAGAGAACTCGGGCCGATCAACCTCGGCGTCAGCACCCTCCTGCTCGGCGTCGGACTCCCGGTCCTCGTCCTCGTCGAACAACCCCGGCTGCTCCTGCTCGGCGTCGGGCGGCTCGGGCTGACCCTGTTTGATGCACCACTGGATCGTCAGCTTGCGACCGTGGCGCAGCTCGCCGTCAGTGCGCTCCGATTGGGACATTCCGACACACCGGGCGCGGATGACGTACACCCCCACGTCGTCGATGTCCGGTGGTGCTTCCATCGCGCACGGGGTGGTGCCGAACGCGAGATACGCCGGCGGGGTGGGGAGGTCGAGCAGGTCGTCGGGGATTGCGTCGAGCGCGTTGACGTTGGCGGGCGGGTGGTCGTGTGCGGCGGTGGTGTCGATTCCCATGGGTCAGCCCTCGATCCGCGCGAGAGCGTTGTCGACGGCGGTCACGTCGATGTCGGGCCCGGTGTCCAATCCCGCGAGTTCTCGCCAGTGCTCGATAGCCCAGCGAGTGAAGGTGCTTCGGGCATAGGCAGCGGCATCGGCATAGGCAGCGGCATAGGCAGCGGCATAGGCATCGGCAGCGGCAGCGGCATCGGCGGCATAGGCATAGGACTTTGCCTTCCGGGCCTGATCTCGGGCCGCCCGCCACTCGGCAACGGTGACCCGTTCGCCGCGCGACTCCCGCATGTACAGCGTGGCCATGTGGATCAGCGCGTCGCGGGCATCCACCCGCCGGACCCTGTTGACGAGGCCCATCTCGGGATGCACCAGTAGGTCGGCCAGCCAGCGCCAGACAATCTCGCGTGGAGTGTCCGCAGTGCCGACGGTGAGCCAGCCGAGATCCAGCACGATGATGGAGTTCTCGGGCGAGAGGAACCCGTCAACGCCGGCCAGTTCGTCGTTGAGCGACTGGACCATTCGCGCCAATGGTCGCGCCGAGCATTCGGGATAATCGGTGATCTTCGCGTCACCGTTGATGTAGCTAATGACGTTCATGGCACACCCCTTGCCGCTGCCGGGCTGGTGCGATCCTTGCGCCAGGCGTAGCGGATGGGTGATGCGGTCGAGGTCGAGAGACATGATGTGTTCCTTTCGGGCGGTTGGTTATTCGGCGGGTTGGGCGTCGAGGGTGGGCTGTTCGGTCGAGGTGTTCTCGATCTCGGCCTTGCGTGCAGTCACCGCAGCCATGAGTGACGCGCGATGGCTGCCAAGTTCGACCGACTTGAGCTGTTCGTAGAGCGCCTTGAGGTCGTCGAGTGTGTCCACCAGTGCGATCTGGTTCTCGTACTCGTTCACCTCGTCGTCGGTGATTGCGGCCGGGGCGTCGGGGAGTGGGTTTGGCGCAAACTGAGTACCCTCACTCTCTCGGACGATGCAGTCATCCGTGCCGCCCGTGAAAAGCTGGCCGAACTCACTGGCAACGCGGTCGAAGATCTGATCGTCGCCGCCGGATCCCATGCCGGGGCAAAGGCCATCGTGTGGGCCATCGAAGCGCGCGGGCGCAATGCCCCCGGCCTCTACCCCTGGGACGGCGGCGCAATCAATCCCCAGGCCCGGCTCCTTGCGGACAACCCAAACGTCCGCTCGCTCGTCGACAAACCGGGCCTGGTCTTCATTCACGGCACGGGCTCGCACACCCTGGGCAGCTTCGGCCAGTTGCCGGGCAGCCAAAGCTGGCAGGCGCTCAATAGGGCATTCGAGGGCCGTCTGTTCGGCTATGAGCACCACACGTTTTCCGAAAGCCCCATCGACAATGCGCTGGCGCTTGCAGCCGTGCTGCCTGAAAAAGCACGGTTTTCCATCGTCACCCATTCCCGCGGCGGTCTCGTGGGGGATCTGCTGTGCATCGACGTCAGCGCTGGCAACGACGAAGGTCTGGCTGCGCTGATCCGGGACTATCAGCCCACACCGCGCAGGGATTCGCCGGACGACAAGCGGGCCAGAGCCGAGCAGCAGGCTTTCGTCCAACAGGAGCAAGGCAAGCTTGCCGAGCTTGTCAAACTGCTCCGCGCCAAGCGTTTCCAGATCGACCGTTACATACGTGTCGCCTGCCCTGCCCGCGGTACTGCACTGCTCACCGACAATCTGGAAGTCTTTTTGTCCGGCTTGCTGAGCCTCATCCAAAAGGCCGGGGGATGGGCAGCCGGCGCCCTGGCCGCCGCGTCCGGCCCGGCTGCCGTTGCCGCCGCCAAGGAAGCCACCGACAAGGGCATTGCCGTACTCACCCGCATCGTGCTCGAGATTGCCAATCGGCGCCTGGACCCGCGCTTGCTGCCGGGCATCGAGGCCATGCTGCCGGACGCCGCGATGGGCATGCTTCTGGCGTCTGCTCCCCACCGCAGCGCAATCTCCATGGCAGTCATCGCGGGCGATATCGACGGCGGAGGCCTGGCCAAACGTCTCGGCACCCTCTTTACCGACTGGATGTTCTTCGACCGCGCCGACAATGATCTGGTGGTGGATACCGCCTCCATGTACGGGGGCCTTGCCTATCAGGCGGAAGCCCGGGCGATCTTCGTGCAGAGCGATAAGGTCAACCACTTCCGCTACTTCCGCGACGACACCGCCACCGCGGACGGACATCCGCTTCCCTCGGCAATGCTCCGCTGGCTCAGTGAGCCCGATCCCGCGGATCTGCCCGAATGGACGTCCCGCGCCCAGCCACAAGCCGACCTGGGCGACACCCTCACCAATCCTCCGCCGCCGCCTTCCCGCGGAAACAGCCGGGCACCCATCCTCGTCTTCCTGCCCGGGATCATGGGCAGCAACCTGGACGCCGACCAGGAGCGCGTATGGCTCTCGCCTCTCGGTATTGCCCGGGGCGCCCTGAGCCGGATTGCGATGGACAGCCAGACCGAGGTGACGCCCTCCGGGCTGCTGGGCATGGCCTATGGCAAGCTCATCAAGCGGCTGGCCCAGAACCACGAAGTCCGGCTTTTTCCCTACGACTGGCGCCAACCCCTGATGACGCTCGGCGAGCAGTTCGCCGACTGGCTGAGCAAGCTCCTCAACGAAAACCCCGATGTTCAGGTGCGCATCCTGGCGCACAGCATGGGCGGCCTGGTGGTTCGGGCCGCCATTGCCCATGACACGACCCTGTGGGAAAAAGTCATTGCCCGGAAGGAGAGCCGGCTGGTAATGCTCGGCACGCCCAACCATGGCGCCCATCTGTTTGTTCATACGCTGCTGGGCCAGTCCGACACCGTTCGCCTGCTGGCACGGATGGATCTGCGCCACAGCATGCAGGACATCCTCAAAATCATCGCCGGCTTTCCCGGGGCGATCCATCTGTTGCCGGCACCGGTCGGAACGGACAGCATCAAGTACTACCAGAAAGCTACCTGGCTCCGCCTGGCCGCCAACAACAATGACTTCTGGTTCGGCAGCAAACTAGGTGGCATACCGGAGGAAGCGGAACTCAAAGAAGCCGAATCATTCTGGAATACAGTGGCCGACACCGAATGGGTCGGCACGGCACCTGATCGCATCGCCTACATCTACGGCCAGAGCGACAACACCCCCTGCGGCATCGTCGAACAGGCGGGCCAGGGTGGCATCGTGTTGCGCGGGACGCCCGAGGGCGACGGCTCGGTCACCTGGGCCTCCGGCCAACTGCCCGGTCTGCCCACCGAGCGCAGCTGGCTGATGCCCGTGGATCATATGGGCCTGACCAGCACCGAAGCCCACTTCGACGACATCGAATCCCTGCTCGACCGCGGTGTCCCGCGTTCGCTCGGCCGGCTTCCCGCAAGCCGCGGTACTGGGGCAAGAGCAGAGCGCGACTATCGGGCCGGGCCGCCCGAAGGTTTCCCCTCCCCCGCCGAAGCCGAGGCCCGGCTGCTCGGCGGCCGCCTGCGCCCCGAGGTGCCACGCAGCAAGAACCGCCGTTTAAAGGTGTCCGTCAAGGCGATGGATCTGCGCTTTGTACACAACCCCGTGCTCTGCGGCCACTACCGGGGCGACCCGATTGCCGGCGCCGAGGGGGTGATCGACCGCTATCTGGTCCGGGGTGCGCTCCGCCAACGTCAGCAGCTTGGCATCCATACGGGCGAGCTCGGCAACGCCTCCATTGTGCTGATGCCGCGCAATACGGCTGAACGCCACCGCCAGACCGGGCGCGGCGCGGTCGTGGTGGGCCTGGGAGAGATGGGCCGGCTCACGGCGGGCGGCGTCACCGAGGCCGTGCGTGGGGGCGTGCTGCGTTACCTCCTCCATGCAGCCGACCGCTACGGGGAAGAGCAAGCGACAACGCAGCCCGACAACCCGCCCCCCGGAGGCGACACCCTCCACCTCAAGCTGGCATCCCTGCTGATCGGTACCAACTCGGCGCTGCAGCTCGACGTGAGGGAATCGGTGAAGGCGGTGGTGCTCGGCGTGCTGCTGGCCAACCGGGATTTCGCCAATGGCGACGGCACGCCGAATGGGGATTCCAATGCCCGTCGCGCCCTGGTCTCCGAACTTCAGTTCATCGAAGTCTTCCTCGACAGCGCCACCTCCGCCGCCCACGCCGTCTGCCAACTGGGATCGACCCTGAAGAGCGAACTGCGGCAGATGAACTTTCAGCTCGAAACCGGCGACGAGTTGTCCATCGGCGACGGCGTCCGCCAACGCCTCAGCGTATCGCCGTTCACCGACTACTGGCCGCGTCTGATGGTTTCCGACGCAGACCAGGATGCAGCCGACTGCCCCCCGGACTTCAGCACGCCGCGCTTCCAGCCACCGATACCGCCCGAAAACCTGCGCCAGCTGCTGCGCATCTACGGCTGTGGCGACAAGGTGCGCGATGGCCGCTTACCCGCACCGTTCTGGCTAGACGACTCCCCCACCGTCCGCTACGCGGCCCGTCTCAAGTTTGTCTACATGGGTGACAAGGCCCGCGCCGAGAGCATCGTCCAGATCCGCCAGCCGGGCCTCGTGGAGAAGCTCTGCGACGACCGCCTCAAGAGCCGCAGCCCCACCCTGTATTCAAGGGGTCTGGATTTCGGCGCCACCCTGTTCCAGCTGCTGGTACCGCTGGATTTCAAGGCCGCCGCCCGCCAGGCCGGCAACCTGCTGCTGATGGTAGATGAGACCACCGCCAACCTGCCCTGGGAGATGCTGGAAGTCGATGGCAGTCCGATGGTGCTGCAGACCCGGGTGGTGCGCCAGTTCATCACCACCCGCTTCCGCCGTCAGGTGGCACGCACCGACAACCTCTCCGCCTGTGTGATCTCCGAGCCGTCCACCGAGGGTTTCCATGCCCAGTTTGGCGGTGCCGACTGGAAGCCGCGCATCGGTGGAGACGGCAAACCCGAGCCGGACTGCCTGCCTCCCCTGCCCGGCGCCGTCGCGGAAGGCATGACGGTCTCCCGGGTGCTGTCGGACGCGGGCTACCAGGTCACCGAGGCCCCGCCCGACTCCCTGGCAGCGGACATCTTCACCCGCCTCTTCGCCCGGCCCTACCGCCTGCTGATGATCTCCGCCCACGGCATCCACGCACGCCAAGCCGCCGACGGCAGCCATCGCAGCGGCGTTGTACTCTCCAACGGCCTGCTCCTCACCGCCGCCGAGATCGGCCAGATGGAGAGTGTTCCCGACCTCGTTTTCCTCAACTGCTGCGAACTGGGCAAGATCGGCACGGGGGGCGGGCGACTTGCCGCCAGTCTGGCGCGGGAGCTCATCGACATCGGCGTGCGCTGCGTGGTGGCCGCCGGTTGGGAGGTGAACGACGCAGCGGCGCGCACCTTCATCGAGACCTTCTTCGAGCAGATGGCCGAGCAAGGCGCCAGCTTCGGCGAGGCCATCTCCACGGCGCGTGCCGTCTGCTTCGAAGCCCATCCCGGCCACAACACCTGGGGCGCCTACCAGGCCTATGGCGACCCGCAGTTCTGCCTCGTCTCGGGCGGCCGCGGCAAGTCCGGCGACGAGCCGATGCGCGCACCCGAGGAACTGCTGCGCTGGCTGGAGCACCTGCGGCTGCGCGCCCACCGCGAGGACCATGCGCGCGACAGCCGCGCCGCGCTGCAGCGCCAGCGCGAAGCCGTGGTGCAGGAGGCGAGAAGGGAGCGGGGAGGGAGGCATGGCCCGAGGCTACGACCAGGCCGGGGGGCGGCGCAATGCCGACCGCGCCCGGTGCCGCGCCGCGGGGCGGGCGGCAGCCGGGCCGGCGGGGACTACATGCGCGAGACGGTGACGAGCTGCTTGACGATCTTCCACAGCGGCTGGCCGCTCTGCGAGGCGGTCTTGGCCGTGGTCTGCCACGACGTCGGCAGCGCGGTCTTGCCGTCCCAGGTGCCGGTGGCGTTGTACTCGCCCGTCGCGGTGGCCTCGGTGCCGGCCGGCGGCGTCCACAGGAAGTCGGGGTGCGCGTTCTGCATCCACTCGCCGCCGATGATGTTGCCGTTGGCGTCGAGCTCCAGGGTGTAGAGGTAGCGGGCGCCCGAGATGGCGTCGCGCGAGGCGCTGTCCGGCGCGTAGTGGCTCGGGTAGGTCTCGACGACCCACTTCACGTCCATGGCGATGCCGACGATGTGCGTGGTGCCGGCGGCGCGGTAGGTCTTGAACTTGTCCTCGGCGAAGTCGGCGACCGCGACCTTGGCGTCACCCAGCGCCGAGGTCGAGCGGTTGGTCTTGGGGTTGAAGTACGAGTAGCTGTAGCCGTAGACGGGCTGGTTCCAGACCTCGCTTTGCAGGACGTTGGCGATCACGTTGCGGTGCAACAGCACGGCACCCTTGGAGACGCCAGTTGTGCCGCCGGTGTACTGCAACACGGCCACGTCGTCTGCCTTGATGTCGGCTTTCTTGAAACTTGCCTTGCTGCCCATGGCGATCGCGGCGTTGAAACCCACGGCGCCCGGCAGGCTGAACGCTGGCACCAGATTCTTGACGTTGCGCACCATGTAGTTGACCAGGGCCCCCTTGAGCAGGCCCAACTGGTCACCCATGGTGCACAGAACCACATGCTTGACCGGCGTGGAAGCAATGCACTTCTCCAGCGTGGTGGCAAAGTTCTCAATGATGACGATGGCCTTGGCGCCCGAGTCCTTGAGCTGGTGCTCCAGTTCGCGCGGGGTGTACAGGGGGTTGACGTTCACCACCACCAGGCCGGCGCGCAGGATGGCCGCCACGGCCACCGGGTACTGCGGCACATTGGGCATCATGATGGCGACGCGGTCGCCCTTGGCCAGGCCCAGCCCCTGCAGGTACGCGGCCAGCGCGCGGCTGAGCGAGTCGGTCTGGCCGAAGGTGACGTCCTTGCCCATTAAGCTGTAGGCCACCTTGGCCGCGTGCTTCTGGAAGCTTTCCTCCATCAGCGCCACCAGCGACGTGTAGGCGGCGGTGTCGATGTCGGCGGGCACGCCGGGCGGATAGGCGCTGAGCCAGGGGCGGTCAGTCATTTGTCTTCTCCAGTCTCGTATTCAGGTACAGGCTGGCGGATTGTGTCGCCGCGCTGCCCACAGGGTTATTGTGTTTTCCCTGAGTATTTATAGAGAGGCCGCCCGGTTTACTCCAACGCCTTGCCCATGTCCTCGACGACCTTCTTGGCGTCGCCGAAAACCATCATGGTCTTGTCCATGTAGAACAGCTCGTTGTCCAGGCCCGCATAGCCCGCGGCCATGGAGCGCTTGTTCACGATCACGGTCTTGGCCTTGTACGCCTCCAGGATCGGCATGCCGTAGATCGGGCTGCCCTTGACGTGCGCGGCCGGGTTCACCACGTCGTTGGCGCCCAGGATGATGGCCACGTCGGCCTGGCCGAACTCGCCGTTGATGTCTTCCATCTCGAACACCTGGTCGTAGGGCACCTCGGCCTCGGCCAGCAGCACGTTCATGTGGCCCGGCATGCGGCCGGCCACCGGGTGGATGCCGAAGCGCACGTTCACGCCCTTCTCGCGCAGCAGCTTGGTGATCTCGTACACCGTGTGCTGGGCCTGCGCCACCGCCATGCCGTAGCCGGGCACGATGATCACGTTCTTGGCCTCGCGCAGCAGTTCGGCGGTTTCGGTGGCGTTGACCGGCACCACCTCGCCCTGCGGCTCGGCGGCGCCACCGGCTGCCTTGGGCGCTGGCGCGCCACCGCCGAATCCACCCGCGATCACGCTGATGAAGTTGCGGTTCATCGCCCGGCACATGATGTAGCTGAGGA
>ERZ650309.614-NODE-614-length-17425-cov-5.800173_pt1 | contig 17425 bp, 18 predicted proteins | sample MGYA00376245_ERZ650309 | MGnify/ENA primary metagenome ERZ650309 (study PRJEB26733, sample SAMN07839294) | wastewater metagenome | biome: urban; feature: wastewater treatment plant; material: waste water | place: USA: North Carolina | collected 2016-04-26 ...
CCGATCTTTCATCAATATCTTTAGGGTGGTTTCTAATGCTTTTAATTGTTTCTATAACCTGACCAATAGTCATATTTTCAGGGTATCTACCAATTTGTGGCATATAGCCAATTTGGTTACGATACTCAAATTGATTTTGTATGCTTTTATTATTAAAAAGGATGTCACCATTGTTTGGTATAACCATTCCCAAAATACTTTTTATCAAACTTGTTTTGCCACAGCCATTAGGCCCAATTAAAGCAATGCATTCACCTTTCGCACAAGACAAATTGATATTATTTAGCACCTGCAGTTTGCCAAACCTTTTTGATATGTTTTTTAATTCTATCATAGTTTAATTGGGTGCATTACAGGTTTTTTATCAACAAAAAAATCAGGTGTTAAACTGGGAATAATTTTCTCCGATTTGTCTAAAAGTGAAATAATAAAACTTCTATAAAGTAGCATCGCAGGTGGATTTTTTTCAACAATTACTGAGAACAGGCTCAATGGATGATAAGGCATATCGCCAATATTATTTTTGTCTATATCATACCCTTCATATTTGTCCCAATAGTTTTCATTAAATGTGTTTAACACTAAACTGCCATTGGTTCCTACATCAAATGTGTTTCCTAAAAAGTTATTTTTTTCTATAAGATTGTCCATACAGCTTGCTTGTATTTTCATTGCCCAACCATTGTCTTTAAACACATTATTTTTAACCTCAATTCTATTTGTACCTTCCATAAAAATGCCAGAAGTATTTTTCAAAAAATGGTTGCCCAATATGTAGCTGTCAGAGATTTCTTTTAGCAATAAACCATAAGCGGCATCGCCCCAATTTTGAGTAAATGTGTTGTCAATCATTATTACATTTTTAGTAAACATAACTGCAACTCCTGCACCATTGCTTTTAAAAACGTTTGTGATATATGAGTCATTATTGGAAAACATAAAATGAAGTCCATACCTAATATTATTAGTAGAAATATTTCTCCAAATTATAGAGTGTGTAACAAATTCAAAATAAATGCCGTCCCTATGTCCTTTTATATTATTTGCAATAATTTGTAAGCTGTCGCTTTTCCAACAATGTATGCCATTTCCAATTTGTTGTTCCTCCCTTCCAAAAGCAATAATCTTATTCCCTTTTACTAGACAATTTTTGCAGTATTGCAAATAAATTCCAAAAAAATTATCGTAGAGTTGGTTATTAAGAATAGAAACATTGCTGCTATTATATATTTTAATTCCCCCCGGGTCATCTAGTGTTGCAAAACCTGAATGCTGTATATAAAATCCAGTAATAGTTACATTATTTGCTTTCACAGATAAAACCTCAAATTTTTTCTCTCCATCCAGAATTGGGTAACCGATGCCCTTTAAAAAAATCGATTTAGTAATGCAAAGATTTCCTTCTTTATAAATTCCTTTCTCTACAACAATAGTATCGCCATTGTTGCAGGCAATCAAAGCGGGCTTAATGGCTGAGAATAATTGATTTTTCCCAACCATAATTGTTTTGGTGTTTGCTTTTAATACAAACAAAAAAACACTCGCTAAAAAAAATAAGATTTTCAAGGTTAATATTTATTAAGTTGATTCCAATTGACAACATTTGTATTCATTTTTTTTGAATACTCAATTGCTATATCTCTACTAATAAATGCAGCAATATTGCCACCCATCGGACTTTTAATATTTTCAGACTTTAGAAAAAAACCATTGTTGGCATTAAACAACTGAAGATGATTATTAAAGTCAGACACTATAACAGCACTAAATTTATTTGCACTATTTTCTTTCATAAAGTTCTGCATACACTTAATGTCATCAAATTTATAAACACGCCCCTTTAATGAAATCACTTCACAAGCAAACTTAGCATCGGTAATACTCATTTTGCAATTATCACAGTTATCTATATTAATACTAATAGGCACAGGTTTTTGAGAATTGCAAGCAGCTATCAATATTGCCATCAAAAGCATTGGTAATGTCCTACCTGCTTTACTTTTTCTTAAAATATTTTTCTCCTTTAAAAAAGCAATTATAGCAAGTAATCCTGTTGCCACAATAAGCCATCCCCCTGTATCGGGTATAGAATATGCTCCAAAATTCAGTAGTTGTTTAAAGCCTATTAATGGTGGTTGATAAGCCATTCCCGGAACTACAATAGCGGCATTAGGATTTAAATGATGACCATAGTTATATTCCCATCTCCAGAAATCAACCATTGAAATTATACCAAATAATATAAAGGCTATTAACCAGATGTATAAGCCTGTCTTTTTATTAATCAATGTAATTATAATACATAGCAAAGCATAAACACCAATAATATAAGGTAGTACAGTAAACTCAATAAAGTTTTCGGCGTGCAATGTTTCCATTCCAATGTAATGATTTAAACCATTAATTATGTCTACATTGCCACCTAGTTTATTCGTGTAAATTAATAAACCTAACCCCTCTGGATATTGTGGGGCATTCAACTCTATTCTCCACAAAGGAACAAAAAGCGAAATAAGTAAACAGACACAACAGAGTAGTAAGAGTATTCTTGATAGTGTTGAAAGCTTGCTGTTTTTCATTGTGTTTTTTTTAAAAAGAAAAAGGAGCGTTGTGACAAGGCTTTTAACGCCCCTTTTTTGTGGTTACGCTATTTTGTTTCTGGAACAACTTTACCCAAACTAAATGTAAGCGGCACATTACTGCCTGCTGGTGATACACGAACATAGCCCTGCATTTCTTGGTGTAATGCACTACAAAAATCTGTACAATACATAGGGAAGATTCCTACTCTGTCCGGAATCCACTTTAATGTAGTGGTTTCTCCTGGCATAATTAAAAGCTCTGCATTAGCTGCACCTTTTATGCCAAAGCCGTGTGGCACATCCCAATCCTGCTCAAGATTAGTAACGTGGAAATATACTTCATCACCCATCTTAATTCCTTCGATATTGTCAGGAGAGAAATGAGAGCGAATAGATGTCATATAAACGTGAACCTTATTTCCTTCTCTAACAACCTTGGTTTCATTTTCACCTTTAGCAGCATAAGGATGTTTATTATCAGCAATCTTAAATATTTTTAATTGCCCGTTATTTCTAATTAAATCGGCCGGTGCAGCTTGTGCATAGTGTGGTTCTCCAATAGTTGGAAAATCTAAAATCATTTGCATTTTATCACCACTTATATCATACAGCTGAGCTGACTGTGCTAATTCTGGCCCAGTTGGCAAGTACCTGTCCTTTGTAATTTTATTGTAAGCAATTAAATATTTTGGAGATGGTTTTCTAGTGTTGCCACCTGGAATACACAAGTGACCAACTGAGTAATAAGTTGGAACTCTATCAACAACTTTTAAATCTTTAATATTCCATTTCACCACCTCACTACTTACAAAGAATGATGTGTAAGCATTTCCTTTGCCGTCAAACTCTGTGTGTAAAGGGCCTAATCCTGGTTTTTGAACTTCACCATATAAAGCGGCTTCATACTTCACAACAGGAATACCACCAAACTCACCATCATATGATTTGGCAGTAATTGCTTGTTGTAGTTTATCGAAACTAAATACAGGAATTAAAGCAGCTAATTTTCCACTACCAACAATATATTCCCCTGTTGGATCAACATCGCAACCGTGAGGTGATTTTGGGCAAGGAATAAAATAGCAGATATCCTTTAACTCTGCAACATCCAAAACAGTAACCTCATTCATCATTGTTGAAGTAGCCGTATGAGTTACATCGCTATAAACATTGTGTGCATATTTAACTGGCTGCTTTTTGCCTTTACCTGCTTTAATATATTCTTCTGCTTTTTTCCAATTTACTGCCATGATAAAGTCTTTGTCTTTTTGAGAGGCATTAACTTCTAACATAGTGTTTGCTTGCTCTGTATTGTAGCAACTAAAGAAAAACCAGCCGTGAGATTTTGCCCTGCCACAACGTGCCAAATCAAAGTTTACACCAGGTGTTTTTAGCTGAAACGCAATTTTCATTTCACCACTTGTCTGGTCAACACTAACAAAACTAATATGTCCTTTAAAATTTTGTTTGTATGAACTGATAGGCACATCCCCACTTACATCATCTGGGGGAACACTAAAACGAGTACCTGCAACAATATATTCAGAATTTTCTGTTCCAAAAGGTGAGCTATGGTTACCACCACTATTAGGTAATTCAAGTATTTCAGCAGTTCTAAAAGTTTTTAAGTCTATTCTAGCTAAACGTGGTGTATTATTAGCATTTGCAAAAATCCATTTACCATTAATTTCTCCATTTGTTTGCGACAGCTCTGTGTGATGCAAGTCATCCCAAGGAATAAAACCGTGAGAAGTATTTAACATAGGCTTAGTTTCTTCACTGTAACCCCAACCTTTTTCAGGATCTACAGAAAAAACTGGTATCACTTTTAGCAATCTGCCACTCGGCAAACCATAAACACTCATTTGCCCACTAAATCCACCTGAAACAAAGTTGTAAAATTCATCATACTTACCAGGAGCTACATAAGCTTTTGCTGCTGCATCTCCACTTACAGCATCCGCTGAATTTTTTGGTTTGCAACCTGCAAACATCATCAAAGTTGAAAATATTACAGCTATTGATTGAAATGCCATTTTTTTCATAAATGTTAATTTTGTTTTGTTATTTAATACCATCATTTTTTCTCATAAATTCTAAAATACTTCTAGCATCTTCATCCGTCAAACTTTGATTTGGCATTCGTACTAAGCATAGCTCAAGCATTGCTTTTGCTTCTGGGTCTTTGTTTATCATCGGATCAGGGTTAGTAATGAAATTCATAATCCATTCTGGCTTACGTCGCGTTGTAACACCAGCCCAACCTGGCCCAACTAATTTTTCGCCAGTAAGTTTGTGACAAGAAGCACATTTTGTATTAACGATTTTTTCTCCTGTAGCAGCTAATGCAGCATCAAGTTTGGGATCTATTTTAACATTATCTGCACTAAACTTACCCTCACCTCTTTTAGGGTCATAATTTTCAGCATCAGGTACCATGCTTTTAGGTTTTTCCGTTGAATTAGCTGTGTTGCCGTTTTGATTGCCACAAGAAAATATCAATACAGATATCATACAAGTTAAAATCAAGAAATACATTCTTTTCATAAATAATTAATTTTTTATGCAAAGTTATATGTATGCCAACTTTCTTCAATATGACTTCAGTCATAAGTATTCATTTTACTTTTTTTGAGTAAGATAAACCGCATAGGAACAATGTTGTAGTAGATTTAGTCAATAATGCTTGTAGTACTGCAGATAATGGTGTGGCGAGAACCATGAGTTATACCCACCCAGCTCTGCTAAAGAAAAAAACAGCTGTTGCCAAAAAGGTTTGTCATTTTGTGTTGCTGCCAATTTTTAACTGCAATACTTTTTTGCTGCAATGCAGCTATACATTTTGGCACATTGCAAGCCTCGTACCTCGTTTGCAAAGAGCCAGGCAATCACTCAAGCATAGCAAAAAAAAGACAGTCATTCCAACCACCACCACCATTCCTTTATTGCAGTACAAAAATTGTCAGAAGCATACTTAAACATAAAGTGCTATTATGTAATTTTTTACCAACCCTCATACAAGTATGCCAAACAAAAAAAATCACATAATCACTTTATGTTAAGTAGCCAACACAAGTATTTTAATAAAATACAGCCGTTTTTTTCTTTGCTATACTCACCCACCCATTGTTTAACGAGCAGCAGTTTTTCAATTCAACTTTTGTAACAAAATTTCAGCATTTGGCTCTGCTACCCACCCGACCCATTTTCATTTGCCAGTAAAATAAAGCAGCTATACTTCAAGCCTTGTGATGCAATCAACTTCATTCATTACACTTCCATTACGTTACAGCGTTTCGTTCATTTCACTACGTTCCATTCTCTACACTACCTTCCACTCATTTCAGTTACATTCATTTCAGCCCATTGCATCACCACACAGCAACAGCCTTTCTTCAATCTCTCACAAGCCTTTGCTGCATTGGCTTTGGTGGCTTCGCAAATTTACCAAAGCCCCTTTGCTTTTGTTCGTTACTTTCAGTCAGGCATTTGCTTTTTTGCTATGCTACAACAACACATTGCTTTATTTTTCTGTAGCTTCTAACCCTTTCTAACGCTGCAAGAAGTTGATTGAATTTTTTCTTTTTTCTTTTCTTTTTTGAAGCAAGGAAATAGAATTTGAAGTTTTCATCTATTGTCCAGCGAGAGGCAAAAATATGCTCTCAAAAGTCGGCAAGGTCTGCACTTCACTTTGTTCCGTTTGCCTTTCGGTTTTTGCAAAAAAATCTTCCCCTGTTTTTGTCTTGCCAAGGCTTCGCAAATTTGGCAAGAAACAGGTAGTATTTTTCTTGCAAAAAACCTTGCCTTCCTTACCCACACTGCATTTTGACTGCCTATCGCTGGTCAATAGTGGTTTTCTGCCATTAGTAAAAATCAGTGGTAGTTTTTATGTTTACTTTCTCAATTAATTGCTTTAATCAATTCAATCAAAAAAGCATTGCACAGCCTCATTTTTTCATTTTAAACAAAGGTTTGAATAGTGGCAAGCCACTCGAAAAACCTTGCCCAAATTGCTTTGTAATCACCGTAAAAACTGAAGATGATAAAGAGTTTTTATATTGGTTGTGTTGGGGTTTGTGGCAGTCTAAAAAATTTCATCATTTGCTCACTGGTTCAGTTATTCCTTTTATTCGTTTACACGAGTTCAAAACATTTTTAAAAGAACAAGCTGCAATAGCTTTTGCAGAAAAAGAGCAATACAACAAAAATGTAAATGCACTGCAAAAATTAGAAGCCCTCGAAAAAAACTACAAGCAAAATCTACTGTTAATAATGGATGCAAAAAGAGCAATATTTCAACGTGCAACTTCAAGGCGTTAGTTGTTGCATAATATTTTTTAATACAGCAAAAATAGTTTCGGCAGCCAGACCCACAAAGCCAACAGCAGTAACCAAAAGACTACGGCATAAACACAAAATCCAACACACAAACCTTTCATTTATTCCGTTTCCTTTTGGTGTGCTGCACTGCCTACACTGATTGATGCTTATAAAAAATTTAGTTATGCAAAAACAGCTTCGCATCATCACTCGTTCTCGTTTGGCACTTTGCCCATTAAGCAGTTGCCATTTTCCAGTTCCAGTTCTGCCACGTTTGGCTTTCAGTCGTCATTTGTGCAGGGTTGGTGTTTTCTATCGCCCAGCTTTTGGGGTTCGTGCCTTTCATTTGGCTTCCATTGGTTGGTTCATTTTCGTTTATCCATCTGGTCGCCGTCAGTTGTCAGCATTGCCCTTTTAGGGCTTTGCTGATTACTGTTTGACGGAACTTCTTTGACCAAAACCATTGACGATGAATTACGGATGATTCCTATGTAAGCAATAGATAAATGCTATATGACTGCACCCCTTAATAAACACAAGGCAAAGCAATGTAAGCAAATGAAATAGGAGGGCTAAAAACGAAAAAAGCCCCAAATTTTGGAGCTTTTAACGCAAGGCTTTTTACAGCTTGATTACTTTGTTTCGGCAGGTGCAGCAGGTTTTACTGGCTCTTCTTCAGTGCTAACTGCAGTTTGAGAAACTGCTGTGATCACACCACCAGCCAAACCCAAATATCCTGCAACGCTTACCAATCCTGCTGGCAATGCCACAGGTGCAGCTACAATAGCACCACCCACAGCAGTCAAAGCCAAACCAATAGCCCTAAGTGTTTTAAACCATTTAGGTGTTGGTGCCTGGATGCGTTCTACTAAATTCAAATTTTCATTTTTCATTTTCTGAATGTTTTAAAATGGTTAATTCAATATTGTGTACTCTCTTTTCCAAATAATCTACTTTCTGGTTCAGTAAATCATTGCTGCTTTTAAACTCTGTTTTAATCAGTATGGCCATTGTTTTTACCTCTGTTAAATCCTTTTCCATCCTTCTAAAATCAGTATGAAGCTGTTTGATAAAGTAGGCAACAATGGACAACAACAAACTAATGATAGAGCCAAAAACGATGTTTAAATTGATTGCTGTTTCCATTAGTGTTTGCTTTTAGAATTGAAAATTGTTTTCAATGATGATTTTGTTAGTTGGATTACTTGCTACAGCCAACAACTTTGGGTAAACTATTTTGTAAGCATCCTTGCTTTGTGTAACACTGTAATCCCCATTTTCAAACGCAAATCCAAATCCACAAAGTGGGCAACCAGCAGTTTGTGTAAATGTGTTGCCAATATGGATATACACATAGTCAAAATTGGGTAGCCCTTCAATCTCAATCATTCCCTTGTGCATTGCAGGAAACAAGTTTTGATACTTCACATTCATTCCACCCCAAGTGTTCACAATCAACTTGTAAATGCCAGTGGGAATAGCTGTTTGCTTAGGTATTTTCACTTCCCTAATCTTGTCTTCTAACAAATAGCATTGAAAAATGCCGTTTAAATACAAGTGGCTCAGCGTACTATTTTTCCCCTGAGCCACTCTGATGATTTTGCTTTCCATAATCTTCTAACGATTAGAAAATTTCTACAATCTGCATACAGTTACCACTTGCAAAAGCATAGTAATCGGCACCAACTTTTTGTGAAAATTCAATACCTACTACTTGCAAAACACTAACATCTGCTGTCATTGCAGGAGCACCAGCCAAAGCTGCGGTAACAGTAGAGCCAGCAAAAGCAGCATCAACAGGAATGTAAGCACTATAAGCAACCTTGCTTAATTCATTCAATGCAGCATCAATAGGCTCATAGCTATCAGTAGTTACGTTGTACTGAAAATCGCTAATAACAGCAATAGCATTGATGAAACGGCAATGTGTAGCACCTGATGGAATTGCTAACAGTTCCATTGGATTAAAAGCAGGTAACACTAAATCGGCACTGTTACGAGCTGCAAGGTGGGTAGTTGTAAAATCAACATTCACCACGCTATCCAATGACAAATTTTTATCAAAGTCAAACCCTTCAAGGTATTGTCTTTGTGAGGTAATTTCAATTTTACGATAGCCCCTTGCTTCAGTGCCATCTTCTAAATTGATTTTCTTCATTACACTAGTTAATCTGCCAGTTACTTGACTATCTGCCATTGTTCTAATCAACCCAGATAAAGCCGTTCTTACAGATTTTCCAGCTTTGGCACAGCCACCAAACTCATTCATATTTTCTCTGGTTCTTTCAAACTCAGAGGCTGTTTTAACCTGGTCACCAGTTGGTCCACCAACCATACCAGCAAAGTAGCCATCTTGCCCTTTGATTTTGAAGTGGCGAACATCACCAAGTGTTCCCACATACTTTAAAGCACCTTTTTGTCTTGCCATTTTTTTAATTGTTTAAATGTGAAATAATGTTTGCAATTGCACCTGCAAAGTTCAACACTTATCTTTGAAAGTATAACACATAAATAATTGAAAATCAATGCAATACAACGCAAAAGCACCGTACAGGGTGGAAACTCATTGGAAAATTGAAGAAGTGTTGGATGGTGATAGCATCGTCATTTGCCATCTTTTCACTAAAAAGCAAAAAGAGATTCGTCTTTATGGCTTAGATGCACCAGAAGTAAAGTATAACAGGAAGATGAAAGAAGATGAGCTTAAAAGCCAATTACCAGCCCAAATTTTAAGGCAATTGGGTATGCAGTCGTTACACTATGTTTTAAGCATAGCACCGCCACAAACGGCTGTAACCATCATTACGGAAGAAGCTAATTTCTATGATTATTGGAAACGGCAGTTAGGCTATGTAATACTGCCAAGTGGAGAGTGCCTAAATGATTTGCTGTTGCAAAATGGTTATGCAAAAGCTACACACGAATATTATTGTAGTAGGTTAAAGGAAATGCAAGTATTTAACAGGCAGGCACAGCTTGAAAAGAAAGGAATTTACAGTATAGTAAGTAGTTTTTAATTTGTTGTACTTATGTTGTACCAAATTATAGTACAACACCACAGAACTCAATAAAATCAATGGTTTATAGGTGCGTTATAGATAATCTTTTGTTGGATGCTAATCCAAATGGAAGTGTAGGTATCAACACTGAAAATCCCAGCTCCACTTTTTTTGTAGATGCCACTGCTGCTGTATCATCATCTCCCTTTAAAAGCATGTTTATATTAAATGATGGTTCTATTAGCAATTTTACTAATTCTACTTTTTCTGCTTTAGGTCAAGAAGGTAATAGTACAATCAATTTGCCCATACATGGTTTGCGCACTCAGGTGGGTCCAAAAATTGCCCTCAATGTGCAAGTAAATGCGAGTAATGCTGTAAGACAAGAAGCTGAAATAACTTGGCAGGATTTAGATTTTCTTAATCCAGCAACTTCAGGAAATGGCTCGCAGGACAGGCTTACCTTCTATTTTAGAAATGGTACAAATAACCCTACAGATAGAAGAAGAGCAATGACTTTACTGGCTAATTCTACTACTGGTATTGATGTAGAAAATCCTACAGAAATAGGTTTCAACAATGCAAGTATTTTATTTACACCAGAAAAAAGACCCATCCGTTTTGATGTGCCCACAGCTCCTATGCGCTCACAGAGTTATTACCGTTTAGAAAGTGATAAATTCAAATTTGATGAGCAGGATATTCCTGATGCATTAAAAAGGATATTAAACCTTGAGGGTCGCACTTATCGTTGGCTAGGCTATAATGGAGATCAAAAAACACCCACTTATGGCTTTACACAATCTAGTGTTTTACAAAACCTGCCCGATGCACATATAGAGCATGATGATGGTTTAATAAGTATTGACTATGATGCCATACTTGCAGCTGTAGTAGAAGCTATTAAAGAAATGAATGGCATTTTTTCTTTCACCACTTCCAACACAAATACGAATGCAGAATTTTTAAAAACACAGTCTGCAACCATATCAAAGCAAGAGAAAGTTATTGCCAATCAGCAGGAGCAAATTGATGCCCTCATAAAAAGAGTCAATATCCTATCTCAAACAGCAGGATTAAGCCCTGTAAACACAAATGCAAATGCCATCTCATCCTCAGAGGTATCACAAAGCAAGGCAGTACAACTCACAAACCGACCAAATCCATCAAATGGAAATACACAAATTATATATGACCTCAATACGGCAGAGCCTGCATCACTTATAATTGTAGATCAAGCCGGCCGTGTGGTAAAATCGTATAACAATATTGCCAAGGGCAAAAACACCATTAATTTATTTGGCAATGAATTGAGTGGAGGTGTTTATTACTATTCCATTATGGTCAATGGAAATGCAATAGCTACCGAAAAAATGCTTATAGCCAAGTAAGACTATACATTACTGATTCAAAGGAGGATTCGTCCTCCTTTTTTAATGGATTCAACTGATGAATACATCTCATGACAAAACAGTATAACCAACTTAGGATTTTCAAAACAAACTCAGCATTAATATGAAAATATCAAAATGTTTTTTAATTAAAAAATCTGAGCCAATGCCTCAATTTTTACCCATGCATCAATTGCTAATAACAAAATATAAAAAGCAAAAGAAATTTTTTCGCCCTTCGGGCAATGCCCACACACGACTCATCATTGCGAGTGAAACGAAGCAAAAAAATCACCTATATCACTATCTACACATTCCCAAAATCCATACAAGATTGTAGGTATGGAAATATGAATTCATTTTTGACTATCCCATCCCTTTAGGATTTTTCTTATTGACAAATGCCAAACTCAGGCTAATTCATCCGTCCAATAAATCGGATGTCCTACTTTGAATACAATCATGTTACCAAGCACTCTCTCCGGGTGGAGTTGGCAAAGATTATGCTTGGTACATAAAAAGCTAAAAAAAATGAAAAACAAATAATTTAATCCTATTTACCTACTTTGGCCTGCTCAATTTTTTAAGTATGAAAAGAAAAGACTTTTTAAGAAACAGCTTAGGTTTTGTTGGAGCGGGTACAATCATGCTTGATGCGTGTAAAAAAGATGCTGAACTGCATGTAGCTCAAAGTTTATCTAAGGATGCATCCGTAAATGCATGTATTGTTTCTCCTGGTGAAACTGAGGGCCCATATCCTTATCCGGGAGGAGAAATAAATAATCCGCTCAATAGATCAGATGTGAGAGAAGACAGAACCGGTCTTCCATTAATATACATATTTAAAGTTGTGGATGTAAATAATGATTGTGCCCCAATTGCTAATGCTAGGGTAGATATTTGGCATTGCGATAAGGATGGATATTATTCAGGATATAAACAGCCCGGTTATTTGGGTACAAAAGATTTAAGGGGTCAAACATTTCTTAGAGGATATCAGTTGACAAATGCCAATGGAAATTGTAAATTCATTACAGTTTATCCCGGATGGTATCCGGGTAGAATAACTCATATTCACATGGAAGTATTTATCAATGGAGTTTTAAAAAAGACAACACAAGTGGCTTTTCCGGATCAAGTAAATCGTAAAGTATATCAAACTGCGCTTTATCAGGGTCATGGACAAAACACATCTGTAGCCAATAACCTTGCAGATTCTGTATTTGCAAATTCGTTGGCCTCAGAACTTACATCAATAGATGCATATAGTGGTCAAGGTGTGCAAGCATCATACACTATTGGACTTGCGTTATAAAATGAGTGATGGATTTTAAGCAAATAAAACTACTGTATAGACATGTCATTTCTGATACTGCAGTTCAGGAATGGGAGCAATTGATATGGCAAGTTACTTACAATGAATTTTTATTGCGTAGCCAAGCATATAATACCGAGCATAAATTCCTTCTTTTTTCAGAAATGGTAGCTGCAAATGGCAAAGCAAACGCTCTTCATTACAAAATAGGAATACAGGCTACGCCATTTATAAATAAACTCAATAATGTAATACCCCATTTTATAGGAACATTACACGAGCCAATCCGTTTTGAAATGGCTGAAGTAAAACTAATAGAGTCTGCAATAAATGATATAAGTAAGCATGTGATAGCTATTACATTCACAACGCCAACATTTATTTTGGCACAAATTTTTGGTGATATAATCCTTTGTACAGAAATGGAAACGCCTTCAAATCCAAATGCATCTGACCCTGTGCATTTTATGGTAAAATTGAAAGAAGGCATTGGTATGGATATTATTGGATAGAAGATTTTATTTTGAAGTAGCTTATGGTTTTGATTAACAGCAGTACATTTTTTTAGGGAAACTATCCACAGCCTTTTTTAAAAGCCCTGCTTCTTTGGTGATGCACTTATATTTGTACCCAAAATATTGATGCATGCAGAGAGATACAGTTGTTTTTGATTTAATCCAAAAAGAATTAGAACGCCAGCGGAATGGCATAGAATTGATAGCCTCTGAAAATTTTACCAGTTTGCAGGTCATGCAAGCTATGGGGCATGTAATGACAAATAAATATGCAGAAGGATACCCTGGCAGAAGGTATTATGGAGGTTGTGCCATTGTGGATCAAACCGAACAATTGGCCATAGACAGATTAAAGCAAGTATTCAATATTCAATATGCCAATGTGCAACCCCATAGTGGCGCACAAGCAAATGCAGCACTCATGCTAGCCATCTTAAAACCTGGGGATGCTATCCTTGGTTTAGACCTTAGTATGGGTGGTCACCTTACACACGGAAGTGCTGTAAACTTTAGTGGAAAATTATATGAGCCTCATTTTTATGGTGTCGTAAAAGAGACGGGCTTAATTGACTATGATATGCTTGAGTCAAAAGCAAAAGAGGTGAGGCCAAAGTTAATTATTTGTGGTGCCAGTGCTTATAGTAGAGATATTGATTATGCACGTATAAGAGCAGTTGCAAATGCAGTAGGTGCTTTTGTGATGGCAGATATTGCACACCCAGCAGGCTTAATTGCAAAACAACTTCTGAATGACCCATTTGACCATTGTCATTTTGTAACCAGCACAACGCATAAAACACTACGTGGCCCCAGAGGCGGCGTTATCATGATGCGCAATGATTTCGAAAACCCATTTGGCATAAAAGATCCAAAAGGAAATACACGCCTCATGAGTCACCTCATAGATATGGCCGTATTTCCTGGTACACAGGGTGGCCCGTTGGAGCATGTTATTGCCGCTAAGGCCATCGCCTTTGGCGAAATTTTAAGTGATGATTTTACGTTGTATGCTAAGCAGGTGCAAAAAAACGCACAAGCCATGGCAAAGGCATTTACAGACAAAGATTACCATATTGTAAGTAATGGTACCGATAACCACCTAATGCTTATCGATTTGAGGAATAAAAATATTAGTGGCAAAAAATCTGAACAAGTGCTTGGTGCGGCCGAGATTACTGTAAATAAAAATATGGTGCCTTTTGACGATAAGAGTGCTTTTGTAACCAGTGGTATAAGGGTTGGTGTAGCAGCCATTACAACAAGGGGTATGCAGGAAACCCACATGAGTCAAATAGTTGATTTTATTGATAGAGTCTTAATGCATGCTGATAATACGGATATACTTGCATCAGTAGGGCATGAGGTAAATGATTTTATGCAACAGTTTCCACTCTATCCCGAACTTGGATAAAGTATTGGCATCTATTGTCTGTCAAAACCCATTATGAGGAAATTTAATTTTTTGGTTCTTCTAGCTTTTTTATGCTATTCATCATGGTCGCAAGATTCTGTACATTCACCGAAGGTGCAAGATACCCTGCCTTCAAAACAAAACAGACAAACAACAGGTGTTGAATATTCCAAAACTGATACTTCGTTTTTAAGTGGTGACACAAATACAGCCTCGGGTAAGGTTGATACTTTGCCTGCTGCTGTATTCGATACCATTTCTGTACATCCAGTAGTATCAAATGAGTGGCTCTCAGATACTGCATTCAAGGCATTTTTACATCTTACTTCATATAGGTCAAACCAAGGACCTGCACAAAGAAAAGAGGGCATGATACATGATGCCATTTACCCGGACAGTTTGTTTTATGGTTTAATTTTTTTGCTGCTACTATTTGGTATAACCAGAACTTTTTTTCCGGTGTATGTACAAAATATTTTTAGCCTTTCATTTCAACCGGTATTTAGACAGGTGCAAACAAAAGAGTTACTAACCGGTCAAAGTATTTCGGCAGTATTATTGAACCTGCTGTTCATTTTGGCAGGAGGTATGCTAGCTGCTATTCTTGTATTTTATTATCAAAAAACCAGTTACCCTTTTATACAAATATTCTTATTAGCTGCTGCTTTGTTGTTCATTATATATAGCGTAAAATTTCTTTTCTTAAAATTTGCCGGGTGGGTATTTAATGCCGACGATGCAGCGGGTGAATATAGTTTTATTGTATTTCTCATTAATAAAGTTGTAGGCATAGTATTGCTACCTTTTTTATTGTTGCTGGCCTATTCAAATGATGAATGGAAACCTGTAATTATTACAACCTTAAGCTGTATAGTTGCCATCTTTTTTGGTATGAGATATTTGGTATTATTAACTAGGGTAAGAAGAACGATTCCATTAAATGCTTTTCATTTTCTCATTTATATATTTGCTGTGGAAGTAATGCCAATTTTCATTATTTATAAGGCAGTTTTTTTCCCCGAAAGATTAAGCAAATAAGGACTTTAATACTTTTAATAACTTAGATTAACCGCTTATCTAAAATTGCAATTTTATTCAACAAAAGTTCTCCTACATTTGAGCCATGTTTAAATTATTAAGCATTTTATGGAATAGCTTCCTAATGGCTTTACAGGAACTTAGGGTAAATAAATTGCGCACATTCCTTTCCTTATTTGGTATTACTATCGGCATTTTTTGTATCATAGGTGTATTGGCCACTGTAAATAGTTTAGAGGGTAAAATACAAGATGATATACAATCTTTTGGTAGCAATACCATCTACATTGATAAGTGGGAATATTCCGGTGGTTCTGAGTACCCATGGTGGAAATTTGTCAATAGACCCAACCCAAAATTTGAAGAAGTAAAGTTGATAAAAGAAAGGAGTAGTTTGGCAAAATATATCAGCTACTTTAATAGTAGTAACAGCAATGTAAAATATGAGGGCGAACAGCTAAATAATGTAAATATTTATGGTGTCACAGAGGATTTTGATGATATACAAACAGTAGAAATTGTATATGGCAGATACTTAACAGGCAATGATTTTGAAAGAGGATTGCCATCTGGTGTATTAGGTTTTACAAATGCGGAGCAGCTATTTGGTAAAGCAGAGAAGGCAGTGGGTAAGCAAGTATCCTTTGATGGTAAAACTGTGCTGATAACCGGTGTAATAAAAAAGCAAGGAGCAAGTATAATAAACGGGTTTGATTATGATAGATGTTTGATACTCAGCTACAGGTGTTATGCAAGTATTTATGATGTAAATAGTCAGAATGCTCAACCTTTTCTTTTAGTCAATGGCAAAGAAAATATCAGCACCATTGCATTGATTGATGAATTAAGAGGCATCATGCGTCAGATAAGAAGATTGAGCCCAAAAGCAAGTGACAATTTTGCATTGAATGATGTCAACAATTTCAGTGAAAGTGTAAGTGGTTTTTTTGGAAGCGTAAATGCCGGAGGATGGGCTATTGCCGGTATAAGTTTGATAGTAGGCGCATTTGGTGTTGCAAATATTATGTTTGTAACTGTAAGAGAAAGAACCAGTCAAATAGGGCTTAAAAAAGCAATTGGCGCAAAGAGCAAAACGATACTTACCGAATTTTTATTGGAGAGCGCATTTCTTTGTATTATAGGTGGGTTACTTGGTCTTTTCTTAGTATGGTTACTCACTCTTGGATTGAGTAGCGTTATGCCATTTCCCATTGTTATCTCTGGTGATATTATTACTTTGGCATTTTCTATATGTATCATACTTGGCATACTTGCAGGCATTATTCCTGCTTCTATTGCAGCACGTATGAATCCAGTAGTGGCAATACGTAGTAAGTAGTTGCTACCCATTGGCTCCTAATATTTCTTTAGTTGATTAGTGTTTTTACATTCAGGTTATAGCAATTCATTTTTTTGAAAGTTTTTTTAATTTATAAGATTTTTGACCTTAATTTTCGTGATAGCAGACTTTTTTCAATTACTTGTCCGAAATCAAATAGGCCATTCGTTATATCCACAATATTTAAAATCAAAATCAAAAAATTATGGAAAAGTTTATGCTTATTTTTCAGAATGGTGAAACCAAAAGTAATCAAAGTGCTGAAGAAATGCAGCAACAAATGGGTAAATGGTTTGCCTGGATTGGCCAACTAAGCGCAGCTGGAAAATATTTAGAAGGAGAACCATTGCTGCCGGGTGGAAAAATTGTAACGGGTATCAACACACATACAGATGGGCCTTATTTAGAAGGGAAAGAAATCATTGGTGGATATTTTATTGTGCATGCTGAAAATATGGATGAAGCTATTGCCATGTGTAATGATTTTCCTGATTTTAACCTGGGAGGAAAAGTGC
>ERZ650309.615-NODE-615-length-17417-cov-5.216392_pt1 | contig 17417 bp, 9 predicted proteins | sample MGYA00376245_ERZ650309 | MGnify/ENA primary metagenome ERZ650309 (study PRJEB26733, sample SAMN07839294) | wastewater metagenome | biome: urban; feature: wastewater treatment plant; material: waste water | place: USA: North Carolina | collected 2016-04-26 ...
TTTTCCAAATCGCGCTCGAACGTTTCAGACGACTGATCTGAATCAGGCGGAAGATTGGGTTGAACACCCACAACCGTGACCGTGGCAAGGTTCTGAATTTCAGGCTGTTGATTTACCGTTGGCACAATCAAAACCATTACCGCCATTATGGTCAACAAGGCTGCGGCGCGCGCAACGCCACTTTCCTTAAACCGCAGCAACAGAACGATTAACGTGCTGACAGCGATAATTTCGGCGCTGAGTAAATAAACTCCGCCCATGCGCGCTGCGCGAGCGACAAAAAGATGATTCACTTGCGAAATGCCCAGCGCGTTCCAGGTAACGCCAGTCACAATCGGGCGCAACCATTCTGTTGTTACCCAGACAAAAGGCGCTAATGCCAAACTGGCCCAGCCAAATCGGCTAAAGCGCTTGATCAGGAACGACATCAACACGGCAAAAACTGCTGGAAACAGTGCCAGCACAGATGCAAAAACAAATGCCACAGCGTAAGCAATGAATGTCGCCATTCCGCCAAAATAAACCATTGAATGCGCAATCCAGTTTTCGGCAAAGAATGTAAACACAACTCCCGCCAGCCAGCCCAGCCAGGCGGCGCGACGTAAAGAAACTCCTTGCGCAAGCACAATCAGCAGTGGAGCAAGGGCGACCCAAGCCAAAAAATCCAGATCAAAATTCGGAAAGGAAAGCAACAAGAGAACTGCTGTCAGGACAGCCAGGGCCGAATGGCGCAGCAAACTATTCGGCGCGAAGGAGGGCTTCTTCATTTTCGGTCATTTTCCTTTGCTAGCAGGTTGGCTGGGTTTGGTAGGTAATTGAGTCGGATTGCAGTCGGCGATTCCAGGAGCGCAGTTTTGAACAATTTTGACGACGCTATATCCTGATTTGAGCAGTTCTTCTCGCAGGTAATCCGCACCTTCCAATTTAGTCAACGGACCGATCTTGACCATATATCCAGTGCTGGTTGAATCAGAACTAATATCGGCGGCCAAGTTGTGTTGCGTCCTTAATTCCGAAACCAGACGTTCGGCGGATGGGATGCTTTGAAATCCCGGCACCTGTATGGTGAATCCGGTTCCGTCTTTGGACATTTCCAACTGCGCGGCAGATGAAGAGATGTAGGTAACCAAAATCCCTGAAGCAAAATAGAGCGAGCACAAAAGCGCCAGAGAGAAAAAGGCCAGAAGTGCCAATTTGTCCCTTGAATTGAGATGCCGTAAAGCTTTGAACATAGCTGCTTGTGAGTAGTGTGATCTGGTATTGATTCGAGCGCGGGCGGATTGTAGCAGATTCATAAATTATTGCGCCAAGGCCTTAGCTTGCGTAATCCATTAGGGGCGAACAAAATGCCCGCACTCCATAAAATACATTTCACCAAATCGAAAGGATAAATTATGCGAAAAGGCTTTTTGTTCGTCGCCTTCTTTATTGCGCTTTGCGGAATGAGTGTTTTGCCCATGGTTCAAGCACAAAGAAAATCTTCTAAATCCAGAAAATCTGCGGTTCGTTCGCACAGCAAATCCGATGGCGGATCAACCAGCGAATCACGGTTACGCCAACGCGCCCGGAAACTTCATAAAACCAGCATTGTTGTTGATACCCATAACGATGTGACATCGCCTATCACTGATGAAAACTTCGATATGGGCGAGCGCGATGCCAGCGGAAAAATTCAAACGGATATTCCTCGCATGAAAGAAGGGGGACTTGGGGTTGAGTTTTACGCGATTTATGTTGCCTCCAAATACGCCAGGGAAGGCGGCGCAGCCCGACGCGCTTTGGACATGATTGATGGCGTTTACGAACAAGCGCGACGGCATCCTGAAAGTTTGCAGATGGCCTTCACGGTCGCTGATATCCGGCGCATTCACCGTTCTCGCAAGCTTGCGGCGTTGATGGGAATTGAAGGAGGCCATGCCATTGAAGACAGTCTTTCCGCGCTTCGGCAGTTTTACAAACTCGGCGTACGATACATGACCCTGACGCACACCAACACCAACAATTGGGCCGATTCCGCCGGAGGTATTGGCAATCCACCGGAAAAACGCCACGGAGGCTTGAGCGATTTTGGCCGCGAAGTCGTTGCCGAAATGAACCGGTTGGGAATGATGGTGGACATTTCGCATGTCGGCGACGAAACTTTTTGGGATGTCATCGAAGCGACGAAATCGCCAATCATTGCTTCGCATTCTTCCTGCCGGGCATTGACCAACGTACCGCGCAACCTGACCGATGACATGTTAAAAGCTATCGCCAAAAATGGTGGTGTGGTGATGATTAACTTCTACAACGGTTTCATCAATACGGATTACGCCAAGCCTGGTGATCCGATGCCAACCAAAACGGCTCAGACGGCGACGCTGGATATGCTGATGGCGCATTTCGACCACGCCATCAAAGTCGCTGGGATTGACCATGTCGGCATCGGGTCGGATTTCGACGGCGTAGATGGAATGTTGCCTGCGGGAATGGAAGATGTTTCAAAATTGCCGACGATTACTTACGAGCTTTTAAAACGTGGCTATTCGGATGCCGACGTAAAAAAAGTGCTGGGCGAAAATTTGCTGCGTGTTATGGCGGAAAACGAACGCGTGGCGAAAAAACTTCAAACCTCTCAGAAACCCTCCTTCACGAAAATCAACGCGGCAGCTCCGCAAAAGTAAACAGCCGCTTCGTTCAAAGGCTGTGGCAGTTGCGGAAAGGTTCCTTTGGGACTAAAACTGCCACAGTCGTCCGCACCAAATACATTTCCCCAACTTAAAATTTGCTCTTCACGGTCCCCACACTATTCAACCATTGGGATGAGGTATGTGTCGCCATTTTCTGTATTTATTCGCTGCACTGGCTTGCAGTTGCATAGTCGTCGTTGAAGGTTTTGCACAAGAATCGCCTTTTCACATCCAACGCCAGCGGATCAACGAGAAAACTGATCTGCTCACAATCTTTGGAAAACTGGATTCTCCCAAAGAAGACTTGCCGCTAGTCAGCATATTGCTGGAAACGCAGGGAGATGATGATCCATTGAATGACAGGCCGCGTTATGTTTGGTCGCTGACCTATTCTCCGCCTGATTTGACACAGCGTCTGGCTGCCGCAATTCCATTTTTTTACACCCGTTCTGTCAGCAAGCGAGTTTCGGAAACCAAGCAACCGCCCCCACCGATTTTCGACTTCAAGTCATCGCGCTGGCGTACCGTGGCCAGGGGACTTTGGCAGGTGGCTCAGTTCACGGTCATTGATGATCAAGGATTCGTTTTTCGCGCCATGCCGCGTGGGTACGATCGCAATTCCGGGAATCATCAGAAAGACCATTTGTATAGAGCCTTGGCCACATTGTACTTGCTGGAATCGGGCAACGAATTTGAACAGGTAATTTCCAGAACACAACTTCAGGAAGTGCAGGCGCGATTGGCATTGAGCGGCGGTCTGCTTGGCAGACTGGTCAAACGCGATGCGCTGGATCAAGTCGCACAAAAACAGCGCAGCCGATGGGAGCAAAATCGCGGACGCAATTGGGAGCTTTTGCGGCAGCGCGCCGAAGCCGAAGGCTTGTATTTTGAGCCGCTTGCGTTTGCCGATGGCAACGCGGCGAACGCTTTATTGTGGATTGCAAAAGAAGATTTGAACCGGGCGGCAACAGGAAAATTCGACAAACGGTTTTTGAACATTGCCGACCCGCACAATGACAAAAGGCTGCGCGATTGGAAAGGGTATGTGGATGTGCGTTGGCTGGACAAAGACAATCGGCCAGTCAGTCCGGAAACTTCCGGAGCGCGCCGAGTTGAACTGATTCCGCTAGCCGTGTACGGAATCAATCATCCGCGCGTGCCAGCGCTGTTGATTGATTTTCGAGACACGGCAAACCCGAAAATCCGCGAAATCTCTCGCCGAGCCATAGACGATGTTTCCCGCAGTGTAATTCGTCTGTCACCGCTCAGACAGTTTCCTTTATGGGCGGCAAAAAAGGCATTTGATTTTATGACGCATCAACGCGGACAGGATTTCAACCAGCCTTCGCGGTTGAAAAGTTATGCCGAGCTGGATTTGCTGCTGATGCTGGACGATTCGATCAAGCCACAGCTTCGTGCCGAATTGATCAAAAGGATGCGAAGAACCGCTACCAATCCGATGGAAAACAGTCTGCGCGTCGAAATTCAACTGGCGCAAACAAATTACGAAGCGCTGCTAAGAAGTTTGAGGAGAGACAGTGAATAATTTTGGTCATTCTTCACTCCGGCGGCGGATTCTGGTTTGCAGTCTTGCCGTTGTGTTAATCGTGTTTCTTTCGCCTGTGGCATTCGCTCAAGCCAAACGTGTCGTTGTTATCAAAGCCGACGGGCTTTCTTATGATCACATCGAGCGGTTTATTGCCGAATGCAATCCGGTAACGGGCGAAAGTTTACTGCCAGCGATCAAACACGTGTTTTACGACAATGGCACGCGGCTGCAAAACTTTTATGTGCGGGGGATTTCGCTGTCTGCTCCTTCGTGGTCGTTGCTGGATACCGGGCAGCACCAACAAATCAAAGGCAATGTCGAATACGATCGCCTCACCTTGCGCAGATACGATTACCTGAATTTTCCTCCGTTTTATCTCAATTACTTGCGCTCTCAACGTGTGGACAAAATCGGCACAGAAGTTTTGGACAGTGTGGGCATTCCGCTGCTGTTTGATGCGTTTGATTATGGGCAGCGCTACCAAAGCTATCAATTGTTTCAGCGGGCAGTCCGCTGGACAACAATCGCTGAAGCATCAAAGTCTCGTATTGCCGGAAAGTCGCTCAGCGATTTGGCAGGCGAATGGGCGGGCGGTGTGGATTTTCGCGGAGCCATATCTGAACAGCACGAACGCGATGTGATTGCGCAATTGAACGATCCGAACGTCAAATACCTGGATATTTTTACGGCCGAATTTGATCACGCAGCGCATCTGCACCGCGACCGTGCAACGTTACTGGCGGCGGTACAAAGCATAGATGCGATGGTTGGGCGTGTGTGGCAGGCAATCGAGCGCAGCCAACTTGCTGACGAAACAGTCCTGGTTTTACTCTCCGATCACAGTCTGAATACGGACGAACGAATCTACAGCCAAGGCTATAACCTGCTTGATCTGCTCAACAGCGTCTCAGGCGGAGCGCACCACGTGGTCACGAACCGTCGTCCCATGAACGCTTACCAGATCAGCATCAATCCGATGACGAATCTGGTCATCAACGAATCCAAAGAATCGTTCTATCTGAAAAAAGAAGCCTCAAAGTATCCGACGTCCTTGATGGATTTAGATGGCAACGAACGTGCATCCATACATTTACGGAACAGCGATTTGAATGTGCTGCATATTTTGTTGCAGCAACTGAAAAGCAAGAATCTGCCGCCAGAACAACGCGCCACGACAACTGAACTGTTTTTTCAGACGATTGAACGGAACCGTCCCCGTTGGGCAAAAACGTCAACCGAGCTTCGAGAAGAACTTGAGGCGTTAAGGCGATTCGCTGAACAGCAAGACAAACTTTATCGTGTGGAGCCAAAAGAATTCACGGATGCAGACAAGGCTCTGGGGCGCGACAAGGAGGCGCGGCGAATTTTTGCCCGGCTGAATCAGGCGCGAGAAGACGACGCAGCCTATTCGACTTACCTACGGACGCTTGAGAATTTACTGGCGCTTAACCGCGCAAGTTTCAATCCGGCGAAACTCAAAATTGAAGATGTCATTGCGCCGCGGGCCATGGGAGAACCAAACTCGATTTATCAACTTCAGAATTATGTGGCCAGCCTTTCGCCGCCTGTCACGGTCAACTATTTTTCTCTGCTGACAAATCTTAAAGTCCGCAACAACGTGCAAATTGGAGTAGATTCGCATCCGGTGGATTTTGTTGCGATGCGAATTCCACGGGTTGAGATTGCGTCTGCGCTGGCCGCCGACGAACAACCAGATCAAGACGTTATCTGGTTGTATGGCGGCGAAGATCGTCAAGCGCTGATTCTGGCGCGGCAATCGGAGCGCAATGAACTCTGGTTGCGATGTTTACCCGTGGCTCAATTACAGCAAGATCGCACAGGCAAAATTCAATTTCAGCGAATCCGTTGGCAAGAAAAATTACCGTTAAAGATTTGGGAAGATGAAAAACTGAATATTGCCATAGACCGCGCAAACTGGCTGAACGGATGGCATTCGGAGCTTGATTGGTTGCGGGCGGTTCACGAAACAAAATATGCGAACGCGCTGATTGGTTTACATGAACACCTGGCGCTGCACGAGCCGCCGCTAAGTGCCGACGATTCGCCGGATGGGAAATTGCTGCGCCGGTTTTGGCTGCGCCAGCGGCGCTTGACCGAAGCCGATTTGCTGGTGATGGCCAACGATCACTGGAACTTCAACGTGCGCGATTTCAATCCGGGCGGCAATCACGGTTCGTTGTTTCGCATTTCAACGCATTCAACGCTGATGTTTGCTGGCGGAGCGCGAACCGGAATTCCGAAAGCCGCATTGATCACGGAACCCTATGACAGCCTCAGCTTCGTTCCGACAATTTTTGCGCTGATGGGGAAACTGACAGAAGCAGAATCTCAGCAGCAGATTCACAAACCTTTTCCAGGTCGGGTTATTCAAGAGGTAATACATTCGCTGGAGTAAGCTGTGAAACCAGCGTGCCAGGTGAACGGCAGGCCATTGATGGCCTGCCGTTCTTGTTTTACAGTGGCGGCGCTTTTCAAGGGGACGGTCGGCACCTTGCCTGAGGGCATTAACTTCAACTTCGTCAACAATTTTTACGTGTGAACAGGGTCAACTTCATCAAAAGGAGGCGCTGGTGGATTCTCTGCCTGACACTGATTGGCATAGCGAATCTGCTCATAGTGGCTGTGAACAGCCAGATGTCACTGGAGCCGAAACACGATTACCTGATTGCCACCTGGACGACCGAAGACGGTCTGCCGCAAAACAGCGTCAATGACAGTTGCCAAACGCGAGACGGGTATTTGTGGTTCACGACACTCGACGGGCTGGTGCGTTATGACGGTGTGCGTTTTACGATTTTCAACAAAAGCAATTCTCCAGGAATGGCCAGCAATCGGCTGATTTGCCTGAAGGAAGATACAGATGGCGCGCTGTGGATTGGAACGGAAGACGCTGGTGTAATGCGTTACGCGCAAGGAGTATTCAAAGTCTTTTCCACCCGGGACGGATTGCAGCATAACAGGGTTCCCAGAATTCAACTGACCGGAGATGGCGGACTGCACATTCAGACTCGCGAGGGGTATGTTTATTGGCGGGGAAACCGGTTGCTGCCGGATCCGGAAAATCTTTATCCCGGCAAAGCCCGAAAGTTTTTTGCCCCTTCCGGAGCAATCTGGACACTGGATGAAACAGGGCTGTATTGCTTCAAAGACGGTAAAACCACTTCCTATCCGCCGCTCATCTCGCCAGCTTTCATCCGCTTTGCGCCGTTTTATGAAGACCGCCAGGGCAATTTGTGGTTTGGCGCAAATGGATCCGGTGTGTTCAAAATCAAAGATGGCGAAATTACACGCTACGGAGAAAAAGATGGGTTGCCGCCAAATCCGTTGGAAGGGTTTGTGGAAGATCATTACGGTTCCATCTGGATCGGCACGATTGGCGGAGGGTTGGCGCGACTGCAAGATGGACGGTTTTCCTTTTACACCAACAAAGACGGACTTTCCGACATTGCAATTGGCAGCCTGTTAGAAGATCGCGAAGGCAACCTGTGGATCGGAACTAACGCCGGAGGCTTGAATCGTCTAAGCCGCAAATTCATAACGACCTATTCGACGGAAAGCGGCCTGCGGGATCCCAGGGTCTATCCGATTCTGCAAGATCGCTCCGGCGTCATTTGGGTTGGCACGCTTGGAGGTCTGACGCGGTTCGCTGATGGGCAATTTGTGAATCTGCCCGCTGAGGCCAGCTCTTCGCATCGGTTCTCCGCGCAAGCCCTATACGAAGACCGCGCAGGACGGCTCTGGGTTGGGACTTACGGCGGAGCAGGTCAATTCATCAATGGAGAATATGTCCGCGACAACCGGATACCGGATATTGCTGTCTTTGCCATTCTTGAAGACCGCCAGGGAACTTTCTGGTTTGGCACTGAAAAAGGCTTGTTCAAATGCAGCGCAGATTCCTGCACGGTTTACACTGCAAACAATGGCTTGCCGGGTTCGGATGTAAAAGCCATTTACGAAGATCGCCGGGGCGATTTGTGGATCGGGACTTATGGCGGAATCGCCCGGCTTTCCAATGGCAAATTCACCCATTACACCGAGCGCGAAGGGTTGACCGGCAACAGCGTTCGCTACATTTACCAAGATTCTGACGGAACTTTCTGGATCGGGACTTATGACAGTGGGTTGAGTCGTTTCAAAAACGGGCGATTCAACAACTACACCGTCAAAGACGGCCTTTACAATGAAGGCGTGTTTCAGATTCTGGAAGACGCTTACGGCATGTTCTGGATCGGTTGCAACAAGGGCATCTATCACGTCAGCAAACAACAGCTCAACGATTACGCCGACGGAAAGATTTCCTCGATCATTTGTTCGGCTTACAACCAACAGGATGGAATGGGAAACGCCGAATGCAACGGCGGACGGCAACCCTCCGGCATTCGGGCGCTCGATGGGCGGCTCTGGTTTCCGACTTTGGGTGGAGCAGTGGTGGTGGACCCGAAGGCTGCTCCTCCAAATCTTTTTCCGCCGCCCGTGCGTGTTGAATCGGTGCTGGTTGATCGCAACTCAGTCAATTTTCAGGGTGAGGTGCGCATTGCGCCCGATCAAAAATATCTGGAAATCAGTTATGCGGGATTGAGTTTCGTCAAATCGGAACAGGCGCGATTTCGCTACCGCCTGACCGGACAAGACAAGGATTGGATTGATGCAGGCACGCGCCGCGTGGCGTATTTTTCTTATTTGCCGCCGGGGAATTACACCTTTACGGTGACGGCGGCCAACAGTGATGGTATTTGGAATCCTGACGGCGCTTCGATCCGAATTGTCGTGGTTCCGCCTTTCTGGCGAACGTGGTGGTTTGTAATACTGGTTTCATTGGGCGTGGCAGGAACGGTTTTTCTGGTGTATCGGCAGCGCATCGCCAATCTGCAACGAGCGCATGCGGCGCAGGAAGCGTTCTCGCGCCAATTGCTGGATTCACAGGAACAGGAACGCCAGCGCATCGCTGCCGAATTGCACGACAGTCTGGGGCAATCGCTGCTGATCATCAAAAATCGAAGCTTTCTGGCGCTGGATTCCTTTGACGATCAGGAAGCGGCGCGCGAACAGGTGGAAGAGATTTCCACCGCCAGCGCGCATGCCATCGAAGAAGTGCGCGAAATCGCCTATAACCTGCGCCCGTACAAAATGGAGCGCTTCGGCCTGACGAAAACGCTTCTGGCCATGTGCCAGCAAGCGGAACGGACTTCCGGCATTCGCTTCACCACCGAATTGAAAAACGTTGATGATTTGTTTTCGAATGAAGCCGAACTGAACCTTTATCGAGTCGTGCAGGAAAGCGTCAACAACATTCTCAAACATTCGCGCGCAACCGAGGCGAAGCTGACGATTGAGAGAGACGAACACGAAGTGCGAATGAAGATTGAAGACGACGGCCAGGGCTTTTTGATTGCGGAGCGCGGAATGCGGAATGCGGAATGGAGCACTGCTTCCGGCAAGCCACAATCCGGCGGCTTCGGCTTGATTGGCATGGCGGAGCGCGTGCGCTTGCTGGGTGGCGCATACACGTTGGATTCCACGCCAGGACAAGGCACTACCATAACCGTCAGACTGGCGATTCCCACGGAAAAATTATGAAAGACGAAATTCGCATCTTGATTGCCGACGATCATCCTATTTTCCGGCACGGTCTGCGCCAGATCATCGAACGCGACCCGCGTTTGTGCGTTATTGCCGAATGTGATGACGGTGCAGCGGCGCTTAAGCAAATCGAAACCCTGCAACCCCAAATCGCGCTGCTGGATATGGATATGCCGGAGCTGGATGGGTTTGCAGTGGCGCGAAGCGTGCGCGAAGCCGGATGGCCAGTGATGATTGTCTTTCTGACCATGCACAAAGACGAGATGCACTTCAATGAAGCGCTAGACCTGGGCGCAAAAGGCTACGTGGTCAAAGACAGCGCGGCAGCGGATGTCGTCAACTGCCTGAAGACGGTCGCCACCGGGCAGAATTACATCAGCCCTTCGCTTTCGACTTTACTGCTCGGCCGTCACAACCGGGCTTCGACCCTGCAGCGTCAACCCGGTTTGCAGGATTTGACTGCCACTGAACGCCGTGTGCTGGCTTTGCTGGCCGATTATAAAACCAGCAAACAAATCGCTGATGATTTGGGCGTCAGCGTTCGCACCGTCGAAAATCATCGCGCTCATATTTGCCAAAAACTTGATCTGCGCGGCAGCCACGCGCTGGTCAAATTCGCCATCCAGCACAAATCCGAATTAGCCTGAGTAGAGACGCAAAATCTTGCCTCTCTACTGCTCCTGCTTACACAACTCCAATTGATCAAACGTCCTAAGTAGAACTACTCAGAAAATTGAGCAGAACTGCTCAGGCGAAATGAGTAGTCCTGCTGACGCGCCACCTCCATCCTTTCGCGCACAATCCCGCCCGTCGTAGGAAGAAACACTTTCCGGCAAACAACCTGCGGTACAGGACGCGCGGCTGCAAGCCGATCCTGCACCGGAATGCCGCAACCCCACAACTACTTACCGAATATTGCAAACGGCAGAAAAGGAGCAACAGCAGTGAAACGACGAATCATCATCTCTTTATTACTACTGACCACGAGCATTGGATTGGGACATTTGGCTGAGCGAAGCGCTTTGGCGCACTGGGCAATTCTCAATCCGGTTGTAACAAACCTAAATGACAGCGGCGCAGGTAGTTTGCGCCAGGCAATCAGTGACGCCAATGCAGGCGGCACTATCAACTTCCAGGCCGGATTGACCGGCACAATCCGGTTGGCGAGCGAATTGTTTATTGACAAGAACCTGACGATTCAAGGGCCGGGGGCGAGCCAATTAACCGTCAGCGGCAACAACGCGGTGCGCGTGTTTAATATCAAGATGGGGAACGTCGCACTTTCCGGTCTGACAATTGCCAATGGGCGAAGAGCGAGTGCCGATCTTAGTCAAGGCATCGTTTATGCCAACTTTCCTGTTGGCGGCGGGATTTTCAACGATTCCGGAGTGGTAACTCTGACGGCCTGCACGATTTCCGGAAACTCTGCCTCCGGTGTCCCTACCAGCTTCTTTGATATCGGCGGCGCCGGAGGCGGGATTTACAACTATGGAGGAATCGTAACCTTGACGGCCTGCACGATTTCCGGGAATTCCGCCTCCGGGGGAACTTCTGCTGCCGCTGGTTCCGGTGGCGGGATTACCAACGCAACCGGAATCATAAATTTGACAGACTGTACGGTTTCCAATAACTCGGCTGTCAGCGGCCCTTCGGGCAGTGGTGCTAACGGCGGAGGAATTACAAACGGGACCGGAACGGTAAACCTGAAGTCCAGTACTCTTTCCGGCAATACCGTGGTCGCCAACGGAAACAACCCCACCTTCACCGCCAGTGCCGGTTTTGGCGGCGGGATTTACGCCTTACAGGGAACGGTAAGCCTGACGGCCTGCACTCTTTCCGGAAACTCTGTTACTGCCAGTAATGACAATGCTGCCGTCAGCACTGGCGGCGGGATTTACACCACGCAGGCAACGGTAAATCTGACGGCCTGCACCATCTCCGGAAATTCCGCCGCGGCCAGCGGTGGCATTCTCAACACCGCCAACGGCGGCGGGATTGCCAGCCAGCAAGGGGGAGTAACGCTTGGGAACACGATCGTTGCCGGAAATACTGCTGACGATTTACCGGATGTGGGCACAGTATTTACCTCGCAGGGCTACAATCTGATTGGTAACAACGGCGGTTATGACAACTACATCCCTCCCGGAAATCCCAATGCGAACCAGGACATCATCGGCACGAATTTATCTCCTATTAATCCGATGCTTGGCCCGCTGGCAAACAATGGCGGTCTGACAAAGACGATGGCGTTGCTTCCGGGCAGCCCCGCGATCGATAAGGGCAAAAGCTTTGGCCTGACCACCGACCAGCGCGGCCAGAAACGACCAAGTGATAATGCGGCCATTCCCTCCGCGATTGGGGGGGACAACACCGACATCGGCGCCTTCGAAGTCTTTTATAACTCTGCGCCGATTGCCAGATGCCAGGCTGTTACCGTTACCGCCGGAGCCAGTTGCTCTGCCAACGCTTCCATCAACAACGGCTCCTACGATCCGGACAGCGGCGATTCGATCACGCTCACGCAGTCTCCAGTGGGACCATACCCGCTTGGTACAACGACGGTGATGCTGACCGTCACCGACTCGCGCGGCGCATCAAGTTCCTGCACGGCAACCGTTACCGTGGTGGACAACGCGGCACCTACGCTGACGCTTCTGCCGGATCTTCAACTGTGGCCAGCCGATCATACATACCGCACGCTGACAGTAAGCCGAATGGTGCAAACCGTCACGGATGCTTGCAACAGTGCCCTGAATTTGAACGATGTGAAGATCGAGAACGTAACCTCCGATGAACCGGACGATGCCAAAGGCGCCAGTGACGGCATGACAACCAATGACATTGTGATCGCAGCCGATTGCAAATCGGTGCAATTGCGTGCCGAGCGCGACGATGAAGGGAACGGTCGCGTGTATGTCATCACGCTGCGGGTGAGGGATGCGTCGGGGAATACGACACGCAGGGATTTCAAAGTGAGCGTATCGCTGACGCAAAGCGGCGCGACAGCCGTGCAAGATGCGGCAGCCCAAACAAAGATGAGCGGTTGTCCGTAAATGCAGCATCGGTTCACAACCATTGAGAATCATCGCTTCCACAGTTGCCAAAAACACGGCCAGCGCAGAGCAGCCACGCGTTGGCCAAATTCGCCATCCGGTACAAATCCGAATTGTCCTGAGTAGAGACGCAAGATTTTTGGTTTCTACTGCTCCTGCTTACACAACCCAATGATCAAACGCCCTAAGTAGAACTACTCAGAAAATTGAGCAGAACTGCTCAGGCAAAATGAGTAGTCCTGCTGACGCGCCATCGTCAGCCTTTCGCGCACAATCCGCCCGTCGTTGGAAGAAACGCTTCCCGGCAAATCATCCGATAAGCGCATTACCTATCAGCAAAAGGAGAGCAATTATGGCAATCACATCGAGCGATCAAATCTTCAACGTTTTTCAGGGAGGGCGTATGCGCCGAAGCGATACTGGTCGTTGGCCAAAAGGCGGCATTCGCGTCTTGATACTGTGCCTGCTGGCAGCGCTGCTGGCCGGCGCGGCACTTCGCGGCGGGACACCCGCGCGCGCTGCTACCGTCATTGATGTGCCATGCGGCACGCCGATTCACGTCACTGGCAACGACATCACCGTGCGCTTGCAACCCTGTACTTATCCCTCGCTTTATTTCGGCGGTTTCCCGGGCACGCTCGAAGGCAACGGCGCGACCATTGATTTGTCGAACAGCGCATACGCCGCGACGATACTCGGCACCGACGTCACGGTCCGCGATATACGCGTCACCAACAGCCAGCAGCGTGGCGGGATTTTTACGCCGGGCAGCAAGGTCACGCTTGAGCGCGTCGTCGTCAGCGGCAACCGCTCGACGATAGACCCCGGTGGCGGCATTGTGTCCAGTGACGGTATGAAAAACCTGACACTGATTGACTGTACGATTAGCGACAACGTTGGCCGTTACGGCGCCGGCTTATGGGTTCATCCGGATTTCAGCGGCGGCGTCATTCGCATCCTGCGCAGCACAATCAGCGGCAATCATGCGGTGGCAACGCTTAACGACTCCGTCAGTGGCATTGGCGGAGGAGTGTATGTGGAATATGTTCAGCAAAATTCGGTCACGTTGGAAATTACGAACAGCACGATCAGCGGTAACGTCGCCGACAGGATTGGCGGTGCGATGTATCTGACTGGCAAGCTAACGGCGGCAATTAATGATACCACGATTACTGGCAACAGCGCCGGCCAGGATTCCGACGCGATTTGCGACGAAACCGGCGGCATGCCCAACTCGGGCCCAATGCTGAGACGCTCAATCATCGCTGGCAATGGCCTGGACAGCGTACCTGACTGCGGCGGCTCTTACAGCGATTTCAAGCACGATTATGGTTACAACGTGATTGTCGGAACTTGTGTCGGTGCCTTAGGGCCAGAAAGCACAACCAAAATCGTCACGTCGAACGGAGCGATGCTCAGCGATCTGGCCAACAATGGCGGCCTTACCAAGACGCACCTGCCGCTTGCGGGCAGCCCGGTGTTCAACATGATTCCTGTGGGCAGCCCCGGCTGCACGCCCGGATCCACCGACCAGCGGGGTGTTTCGCGTCCCCAATCCACTGGCTGCGATAGCGGTTCGGTCGAATCGAAAGGGGCAATCAACAGGCCGCCCACGATTGCCGGCGCAGCCCTGACGCGCACGGTGGGCAGCCCTGCCTCAAATTCGCAAATCGCCTCCGTTGATGATCCTGAGGAAGCCAACACTTCTCTGACAGTGACCGTCAATGACGCGGCGAGCGCGACGGTCAATGGCATCACCGTGTCCAACATCAGTATCAATACGTCGGGGCAAGTGACGGCTTCAGTTGTGGCAAATTGCGCGGCGGCGGCTGCTAAATTCAAGCTGCGCGTCACCGATAGCGGCGGTTTATTTGCCGAAGCGGCGCTCAGCGTTACGGTCAATTCCAACCCATTGCCCACGCTCGGTACTTATCCCGCCACTTCTGTCACGACAGGCGGGGCCATTACGGTTATGCCAAGCGTTGTGCCTTCCGACAATGGCTCGGTGGTAACTCTGACAGCTTCGGCGCCCGGATTCACTGGCACACTCGTCGGCAACCCGGCGACGGGCACAATCACAGTCACGAACGTTAACTCGCCGGGCAATTACACCGTGAATGTGACGGCCACCGATAACTGCGGCGCTCGGACGAATCGAACCTTCACGTTAAGTGTGACCAGCGCCTCGAACTGCGGAGTGGTGATCAGTCCGGTGACGATCAAACAGCCCTATCTGGCGGTGCCTTACGTCGAATTGCTTTCGGCGGCTCCGGCAGGGACTTATACCTACAGCGTCTCGGCAGGTAAGCTTCCAACGGGGTTACAGTTGGTGCAGTTTTCCAACGTCATGACGATTACGGGGACACCTACCACTCCTGGCACGTTCAACTTCACGATTAAGGTGAAGTGGAATAACGGGACGTGCGAGGGATCACGCAGCTACACCGTGACGATCCCGCCGACGATTGTACCGATCCTGGAATGCGTGCAGCGCGGCGTGAACGGCGTTTACACCGCACGTTTTGGCTACAACAACACAACCGGATCAGCCGTGACGATCTATATGGGCGGGGACAATTACATTACGCCGGGTAATCAATATCAGGGCCAGCCGATAGTCTTCCAACCGGGGCGCGTGGTGAGCGCTTTCAGTATCTCGTTCGCTAGAATTGATAGCGATACCCTGGGGAGCTGGTACTTGAAAGGGCCGGATAACGTGGTTAGGCAAGTGAACGCGCTGACGAGTTCACCTAGCTGTCCGTAACCTGGTTTTAACACTGTGTGGAATCGCCTAGAAGGAAATCAGCGACTGCCGGAACCGCAGTCGCTGATTTCGTATGCACTCAACCAACGCATCATCATCCAACCTGGCCGCAGCCTGGCAAGTAGCGGGGACCCGCAAGCAGACAGCGCATTCGAGGCCAAACGAAGGAGCGAAAACGATGATGAAAGTTCTGATCGTGGATGACAACGCGGAGATGCGCCGCCTGTTGCGCAGCTTGGTTGTCCGGCTGGCTGAAGCTGTTTACGAATGCGAAGACGGTGCAAAGGCGGTTGAAACCTACGCCGCCCAACATTTGACTGCTGACGATTGGGTTTTGATGGACATCGAGATGCCACAGATGGACGGCCTGGAAGCGACACGACGGTTAACGCGCATTTGGCCGGATGCGCGCGTTTGTATTGTTACCGGCTACGACCGCCCTGAATTGCGCGAAGCAGCCCAGACGGCGGGGGCGTGTGATTTCGTCGCCAAAGAAAACCTCCATATTGTGCGCCGCTTGTTGCAGGCGGTTTGAATATAACCGGCGCGGCAGGAACAGATTCCTTCCAACTGTCATTCACGGACAGATTCCCCCAGGGTCTATTCATTCTTTGTTTTTAGCCACAAAGCGCACAGAGAACACGGAGTGGGTGTTTTGAAATTCACAAAAATATCCGCCCTCAGTGAACTCCGTGATCTCTGTGGCTGAAAATGAATAAGCCCTGAAATTTCCCCACTGTCTGTGAATGGCAGCTTTTTGTTTCCCCGCAAAGAATTCAGCCAATCACTTTTCGCTTCGCTTCAATCTGCGTATGATGGCCACAGATTTTCCTGTGATGCGCGGTTCGCGCATCTTTCATCAATCAAGAATTATCAGATAGGCCAAATCGCGTGGAGGGAAACCATGTTTTGCCTGAAAGCCCGTGCTTTCGCGCTTGCGTCAGTGATCGTCTTTGCATCCGTGATGACCGTGAACTCTCAAAATTCCATTGGTGATAAACCGGCCAAAGGCGGCGGGCGAACGCGTTCCGCTGTCCGCGCCATGAACGGAATGGTGGCGACCAGCCAGCCGCTGGCGTCTGCCGCGGGGCTTCGCATTTTGCAGCAAGGGGGCAATGCCGTTGACGCCGCCGTTGCCGCTGCGGCAGTGCTGTGCGTCGTCGAACCGATGATGGTCAGTCCGGGCGGCGATCTGTTTGCGCTGGTGTGGGATGCGAAGAAAAAAGAACTGAAGGCACTGAACGCCAGCGGGCGTTCGCCCAAAGCCATCAGCATTGACGAATTGAAAAAGCGCGGCTTCACGAAAATTCCGCAAGATGGGATCCACACCGTGACGGTTCCGGGAGCGGTGGATGGTTGGGCAAAAGTGCTGGAACGATACGGCACAATGAAGCTGGCTGATGTGCTGCAACCGGCGATTGAGTACGCCGAACGCGGCTTTCCAGTTTCGGATGTAATTTCTGCCGATTGGGATAACGCGCTGCAACATAAAGCCAACCCCGATTTCGCTGCGACGTTTTTGCCGAACGGAAAGCCGCTTGCGCCCGGTGAAATTTTCACCAACAAAAATCTGGCGAACACCTTAAAGCTGGTTGCTGCCAAAGGCCGCGACGTGTTTTACACGGGCGAAATCGCGCAAAAGATTCTCAAGTTCGCCCAGGCGCAAGGTGGATTGCACACCGCCGAAGATTTCGCCAATCACACCTCGAACTGGCTTGATCCGATCAGCACGAAGTATCGCGGTTACACGGTTTACGAATTGCCGCCGAACAATCAGGGGT
>ERZ650309.617-NODE-617-length-17398-cov-4.875339_pt1 | contig 17398 bp, 10 predicted proteins | sample MGYA00376245_ERZ650309 | MGnify/ENA primary metagenome ERZ650309 (study PRJEB26733, sample SAMN07839294) | wastewater metagenome | biome: urban; feature: wastewater treatment plant; material: waste water | place: USA: North Carolina | collected 2016-04-26 ...
GCTCAGCCCGGCGCACACCCAGCGCATGTTCACGCAGGCGCTGGGCCTCAGCCCGCACCAGTACGCCGTGGCCTGCCGGGAGCGCCGCGTGCGCGCGCTGTTGGCCTCGGACGCGCCGGTCACCGAGGCCATCTACGGCGCGGGCTACAGCTCGAGCGGCCGCTTCTACGAGCGCTCCACCCAGCTGCTGGGCATGACCCCGAGCACCTACCGCAAGCAGGCCCCCGACGTGGCCATTCGCTTCGCGGTGGGGCAGTGCTCGCTGGGCGCCATCCTGGTGGCCGCCACCGAGCGCGGGGTGTGCGCCGTGAGCCTGGGCGACGAGCCCGAGCCGCTGGTGCGCGAGCTGGAGCAGCGCTTCGCCCGCGCCACGCTGGTGGGCGCCGACCCGGCGTTCGAGGCGCTGGTGGCCCAGGTGGTGGGCCTGGTGCGCAACGATATCCGGGTCATCGCTCCCAGCCCCTACCGCCAGGTCGTTGCGGGCGATATTCTGGTCATCGAAGCCGAAGCCGATGCCCTGCCCCAGTTGCTCACCGCCCTGGAACTGCGGCTGGAAGAATCGCGGCGCCCGGAAGACCCCATGCCCGAGGACGACGCTGCGGACACCGACCAGGCAGCACCAGCACGATCCCCTGGCATCGCGGAGCCTGCTGCCGATACCAAGCCCCCCGAAGAAGAAACCGCACCGACTTCTTCCGATATCGTATTGATGGAACTGGCCATTCTTCCCAGCTCAGGCCTGGAAGGCCGCTCGGCCAGCGACTTGCTGCTGCGCACCCGCTACGGCCTGAATCTTCTCGCCGTGTCGCGCCAGGGCCAGCGCTCCCGCACCCGTTTGCGTGCAATGCCCCTGCAGGCGGGCGATCTGCTGCTGATGCAGGGCCCGCTTGAAACGATTGCCGAATTTGCCTCCGACAACGGATGTGTACCACTGGCCGAACGCGAACTGACCAGCACGACGACTGGTTCACGATACACGCTGCGAAGTTTCAGGGTGCGGCGGCGCGTCGAACGCCCAAAGCGGGTGATGAATTCCCCCAGATCTGTTTCTTCCGGAAAAAAATAACTGGCAATCTGGGTCACAGTCGTGACAAATCCTCCGCCATTGTTGCGCAAATCAATAATCAACCCTTGAGTTCCCTGCATCTGTTGCATTACCTGATCAAAGTCGCGCTCAATTTCAGGTCCAAATCCGGTCAATTCAATGTAACCGACGTTGAAAGGCAATTGACGTGCGATCACACGACGTTGAAATTCGGTGTAACGGCGAATCAGTTCAACAGATTTTGCCTGACCATTGTCGTCAATAAACGAGGCTTTCACAGTTGTATTGCGCGGGCCATAAAATAATCGGTCATAGCTTTGCAAATCCGACGCGACAGAAGTCGAGCTTTCGCCAATTTCAGTTTTCAATCGTTGTAAGGACTTTTCGACCGATTCGCCGTCCACTTGGGCCACGACAAAGCCTTGTCGAATGCCTTGCTTTGCGGCTTCGGAACCGGGTTCAACCCAGGTCACAACCGGCTTTCCTTCAATTTGGCGCACAACCAATCCAACAGACAGCCCGGAAGGGCGATAACGGTCAAAGCCATCGTCCGGCGAATAAATTCTGGTATGCGCATCGCCCAACTTGCCAATCATCTGGCGAACCACACGATAAAACTCGTCGGTATTGGTCGCCGATTCAGCCATTGGTCGAAAAACATCGCGTTGCTGACGCCAATCAATGCCTCTGAAACTCTTGTCGTAATAATTGTCGTAAATCAGCCGCCAGACCTGATCAAACAGTTTGATTCGCTCTTCACGTAAAGCCGATGAATTCGAATTGGCAGCCGAAACGGAAGACGTTTGCTGAGTTTGTTGTGTATGCGCAGCGCGCGGCCATAGAACGGAAGCAGCAACCAAAAAGAAACAAAAAAACCTTACAGCCAATGAAAACTTGCGCGTCATAATTTCGAAGTCAGGTAGTCGAGAAAAGGTTATTAAGGTTTGGGGCGCTGTACCGGATTTTGCAATGGGGGCTTTTTGATGTCGCGCAGGCCACGTTTGAGGCGTTCAAGCTCTTCCTGTTTTTCCAACTCTGTTTGGGCAGCCTGCGATTGGGGTCGGCGGAAATTATACCTAACCAGCCCTTTAAGTGTTAGCTTCTTTCCGTCTCTTTCAGCAGATTTAAACCGTAATTTTTTGACCGTCGCTATGGCCGATTCGTCCAGTCCGAACCCCGCCCATTTCACAACTTCGACTTCGCCGACCGTCCCGTCGTCGCGAAAGACGGCTTCGAGTTCGACAGTCGCGGCAATGTTGGCTAAATCCGCTTGTTCTGTGTAATCAGGTTTAATTCGCTGGTAAAAAAATGGCTGCTCGGTTCCTGTGGAAAGCAGGTCGTCCGTGAAAACTTCGATTGGAGCTGTGGCTGGCTTCAGATTTTCAATTGCCGTGAGATGTAAGTTCTGCGCCGCGATTAAGGCTTCGGCATATTTCGGCCAGGATTGTTTCAGAATTTGCCGGAGTTGGTCTTTGGCCTGATCTGCGGCTAAGGCTTTGGCGTTTTCAAAGGAAAACAAAATCAATTTGCCGGTGCGAGTTTCAACAAAAAACAGCCCTGCCAGAGCTTCAAAATAAGATTGGTCGCCACCAACGGCAACCAACCGCCGAGCCACAAGAGTTTTGCCAAGCACATAAAAATCGCAACCCAGGCTTTGTCCCAATGCGCGAGCTTCGTCACGGCTGAGGTTCAAACCACCTGTATATCCAGCGCCATTTGCCGCCACCTGGACAAGATCGTCGTCAAGCAGCTCAATCCGGTCAGCCAATTTCGCCGAACTGCGCACTACGGTCGAAACTTCCCTGCCCTGATCGCCGGCAAAATCTACGATTGCCAAGCGCACTGGCGTCTGTGCCAATGCGAAATCAAAAGGCAAAAGGCAAAAGGCAAATATCAAAAATGTTTGCAGAGAATTGCCTGCCCAATAGAAGCCCAAAGCCTGACAGCAGTCACTTTTGCCTTTTGAAATTTGCCTTTTGCCTTTTGATTTCATCAAGCGGTTTGAATCAGTCGGGTCAGCAACGCTGCTCGGCGCGGAATATCGCTGACGAGAATGTGTTCGTGGTCGGCGTGAGCGCCAGCGCCATCCACTCCAAGTCCGTCCAGTGTCGGCACTCCCAACGCCGCCGTGAAATTTCCATCGGAGCCTCCGCCGACAACGGCGTCATTCAAATCAAATCCGAGTTCGGCGGCCAAACCGCGCGCATGTTCATACAGCGCAATGTTTTTTTCCGAACGCGGCATCGGCGGACGATTGATGCCGCCCGTGATTTCAAGCTGCGCTTCTTCAAGCACAGGCGTTAAGCCGCGGATTTCGCGGACGATTCGCTCGCCGTCTTCCGGCGTCCAAAATCGCACATCCACTTTCGCTGAAGCTTCCGCCGGAACAACGTTCGTCGTCGTGCCACCATTCATCACCCCCACACTGACGGTCACTCCTTGATCGTAATCGTTCAACGCCGCCAGCCGCAAAATCTGGTGTGAAAGCTCGACGTTGGCATTGATGCCTTTGCGCGGATCAAGTCCGGCATGAGCCGCTCGGCCAATGGCTCGAACGCCGAATACGCCAATGCCTTTGCGTCCGGTTTTGACCACGCCGCCTGTGATTGGAGGTTCCAGCACCAAAGCCACCGCCGAGCGTCTGGCTTCTTCTTCCACCAGTGAGCGCGAAGTTTTGCTGCCGATTTCTTCGTCGCAAGTCAGCAGCAAAGTGACAGGCCTTTTGGTTTGCAAGCCTAGACTGCGAATCGCGTTCAATGCATTGACGGCAGTTACAATCCCCGCTTTCATATCAAAAATGCCTGGCCCGTAAGCGGCGCCTTCCGGTGTCAGGCGAAATGGCATTCGTTCCAGAGTCCCGACCGGCCAAACGGTATCCAGGTGGCCGATCACCAAGACTTGAGGCTCTGCCCGATCGTGACCGAAGTCGAATCTGGCTCGTAGATGAGTTCCGTAGCCGGGTTGTGGAGTGAGCTCAATTTCTCCGCCCAACTCGCTCAGTTGACTCGCTACAAAAGAGGCAATTTCATCAAGTCTGGCCTCTTCGCGGGATGTGGTTTCTCTTTCGACCAGAACGCGTATTGCGTCCAAAATCGAAGCTTGAATGGCGTTGAAATGGTTCAGTAAGCTGGACATAAGGTATGTTTGACAAAGCATTTGAATAATGCACAATACGCCTTCGCCTGACAAGCTCTTAAGAGAACCGTTGGCACTCATCATCAAATATCCAACAAAATTCCATATCTCGTCATTCATCACTTGAAGGTTGAATACGCGCTGATATTGAGTTTGGGCAAGCCGCCTGACGGCTTCCGACTGACCAACGTATTCGTTGACCTGAAGCGGTCAAAATTTTTGCTGATACGGTAACTAATGCCTCGTTACTGGCGTCAATTAGTGGGCGGTTTTAAAGCTGGTCAGACCTGTCGAGGTTCGCATTGTCGAAACTCGCCAATCTCCAAAACCATCAAAACGATTTCTGGGACAAAACTCTAAGCTTAGACATAAGCAACGCTGACTGTGGAGGAACAAATTCAATGAAGAAGTTTAGTTTTCTACTCGCATTGTCGCTGCTGGCCAGCGCCATCGCGTTTACCCCTGCCAAAGCGCAGACGCAGGAAGAGAAGCAGGCCGAAGCCGAGCGCATCTGGTACGATACCTGCTTTACCAAGAAGGACGAGGATAAGTGTTATCAGCTTTCCAAGGAATTACTCGCGAATTTCCCGAAAAGCACTTATGCGCCTAACGCAGAGAAAAAAGTTAAAAATCGGGACGCACAAGATCAATTTAAGGTAGCCAATGAAAGATTCCAAGCAGCTCTGAAGGCTTACTACGCTGCTCCTGATGCCAACAAACTGGATCAGTTGTTTGCCGCAGGGGAAGAGTTCCTGAAAGTCGTGCCGGGCAATCAGTTCGTCATTGGCCAAATGGCACTGGCTGGCGCACACGGCAGCATCGGACAAATCTATAAAAATTACGACAAGGTCAAAGGTTATGGTGAACAGGCGCTCAAACTGTTCGAATCAACCACACCTCCTGAAGGCTGGGAAAAAGCCAATTGGGATAATTTGCGCGACATCGTTCAAGCACAGATTAACCAGTTCCTGGGTTTCCGATTGATTGAAACCAAAGGCGACAAGGCTCAAGCCATTGATTACCTGACCAAAGCCACGATGGTCAAAAACAAAGACGGCGCAGGCTGGAAAGACCCGAACAACTACTGGCTGCGGGCCGGCGTTTACCAGGAAGAATATCAGGCTCTGCGCGCGGAGTATGACAAACTCACGGACGAATTAAAGAATGGCGATCCGGGCAAAGAACTGTTGAAGAAAGTCAACGATGTCATGGATGGCAAATTGATTCCGGAATATGCCCGCGTGATGGCGGCGGCGGTCAAGCCTGAAACCAAACCTTTGGCGGATGCTGCCAAAGGATATTTTGACGCGTATTGGAATTACCGCACCAAGGCTCCCGAAAAATCGGCTGAGTACGTGAAAGCGTTCAGCGCAGATCCGACAGTTGCCAGCCCGGCAATTCCTGTCAAAGTGGAAGAAGCCAACTCTGCTCCATTGCAGGCTCCAACCACGCCTACCGCTGGCAGCGTGAAGCTCACCAGCAGCGGCGGCGCAGCGGCGACTGGCCACAATAGCGGCTCCAGCACAGGAGCCAAGGCGGCTCCTGCGGCAACCAAAGGCAAAACAACCAAGGCTGCTCCCAAGAAGCGCAAACGATAAGCAGCGACCGGTTGCCAAAGCAGACAAAACACAGACCACAACAATTGAGGTCGCTTTACAGGAAGCCAGCACTCAGAACAGTGCTGGCTTTCTTGCAAAAAGCGTCAGTAACACGATAATGAGTTTGTCCTTGGATTTGATTGAAATACGGACAACCTTCAACTTTCCCCCAACAGAACCAGAAGCAGTGAGCGATCAAGGCACATTCGAAGACAGGCTGAGCCGACTGGAAGAACAGATCGGATATTATTTTCGCGACAAGATTTTGCTTCGTCGCGCGATGATGCACCGTTCGTTTGCCAACGAACAGCCGGATCCTCGTCCTCCGCACAATGAAGCCTTGGAATTTTTGGGCGACGCCGTGCTGGAATTTTTGGTCAGCGCCTGGCTATTGGAGCTTTATCCGAACCTCAGCGAAGGCACGTTGTCGAAAATGCGGGCTTATATGGTCAGCGCCGTCAATCTCAGAAGCCAGGCAGCCAAATTGGAGTTGGGAAATTACCTGTTGCTCAATCGCGGCGAAGAAAAAACCGGCGGAAGAAACAAAGCCGCTCTTCAAGTTGATGCTTACGAAGCCTTGATCGCCGCCATCTATCTGGATCGCGGAATCGAAGCCGCCAAAGAATTTGTTTACCGCGAATTCGCCGACACTTTAGGAAAGATTGATCCGCAAAATCTGACCAAGACCGATTACAAAACCGCGTTGCAGGAAAAACTGCAATCGTTTGGACTGCCGACGCCTCATTACGCCATCGTCGAAAGCCTGGGGCCGGATCACAACCGTGTGTTCCAGATTGAGTTGCGCGTCAACGGTCATTGTCTGGCCACGGGCGAAGGCACCACAATCAAAAGCGCTCATCAAGCCGCCGCCGCCATCGCGCTCGACAATCTGGAAGACGAGCTGGAACGAATCAAAGTGGTCGCCATCACTCAAAACGTCACCAACAAGTTAATTGCCACTTCTGAACCAAGCTCAAACGGCCTGGACTTATAAACATCGCAGAGTTCAGATGATTTCCCCGCACAATCGCCAGTCTGCATACCTCGCCGCTGCTGTAATCACTCTGACTTTCTTCGCTTACTATTTCTCCAATCCGCAATCGGGCTGGTATTACGATTACACACTGCGAATCGCCGGAGCCTTGCTCGACGGCAAAGCCGGATTGGAAGAACCGCCGCCGGATTGGCTGAACGAAATGATTCCGTACAACGGAAAATACTATTCGGCTTTTCCGCTGGGCAGCGTGCTGGTGATGACGCCACTGGCCGTGCTGCAAAAACTCCATCTGATCAAAAATTTTCCGGGAACGTTTCTGGCGGCGCTGCTGGCGGCGATCATCACAATGTTGAGTTATTTGCTATCGGCAAAATACACAGACGATTTGCCAAAGCGAATTCTGCTGGCGTTGTTTCCGGCGCTTGGCACCTGGATGTGGGCAAACCTGGCGTTTGCCGGAGCCTGGCACATCGCGCTGGGATTTGCGGTCGCGGGACAATTCGCGGCGTTGTATTTTTCGCTGGTCAGGCCGAACCCTTTTCTGGCGGGCTTCTTCTTCGCCATTGCGTTCGGCAATCGCACCGAAATCATCCTGCTGGCTCCGCTGTTTGTTTACCTGCTGTACAAAACTGTGCGGGAACGAAACGAAGATTCTGGCTTCATTGGCCTGATTGACCGTTTCATCGCCGCGCCGCTGGCGCTTGGCGTTGCGACCCTGATTTACAACTACACCAGATTCGGCAAGCCGTTGGATTTCGGTTACGCCCGCATCCCAGGAGTGCTGGAAGAGCCGTGGTATCAGCACGGCATTTTTTCAATCCAAGCAATTCCCGGAAACGCCCAGGCGATGCTGGTCGAAACCTGGAATCGAATCCCTGATTTCCCTTACCTGGTTCCATCCGGTTTCGGAGGCTCCATCCTGCTGAGTTGCCCCTTTTTGATTTTGCTTTACAGGCGCGGAGCCAAAGACAGCCAATTGAAATGGTTGGCGGTTGGAGCCGTTGCCGTGTTGACACTGGTGCTGTGGTTGCACGGGAATCCGGGCGGATGGCAGATTTCCTATCGGTACGCCATGGAATTGCTGCCGTGGATGTTTCTGATCCTGCTGGAAAGCTCGCCCAAAAAAATCACGCCGCTTGAAGCGCTGCTATTTGTCTTATCGGTTGCGATTAACGCCTATTCAACCTGGCTGTTTTTGCGCACGAACTACATCAACTCTTCCTACCAATAATCGCTGCTTCAACCGTTGATAAACTGGTTGACCATCGTTAGGCAGGAAAACTACAATCCGCACTGTCCCGATACCCACTATCAAGATTAAGGCCACCCCGACAGAAATTTTTTGATACTCCATGCCATCTTTTCGGGCAAAGCTCTGTGCCTCCCAGCGAGCATTGACCCGGCAGTGAAAATCCAGCAATCAAACCATTTTGATTCAACGATTGACCGGCTTCGTTGCGCGACAGGCCAGGTACGGTCAAGTCGCGTTTTCCCAAGTTCGAGAGGTAAAAATGAAACGTACTTTTTATGCTGCTTCAACTCACACGCACAAAACGTTGCGGTCCGGTCTTTCACGCCAATCAGCCTTGCTGGCGCTGGCAGGATTGATTTGCTTTGCTGCTTTGGCGTGGCCGAGTGTCTGGCGATCGGTGTCGGCACAATCAGGGTTCAATATTTCTACTATCGCCGGTTCCAGTGGAGGCACGGGACCATTCGCCGATTTCCAAAATGCGCGAGGCATCGCGGTGGCGTCGGCGAATGAGATTTACTTCGCCGACACGAATAATCACGTCATCCGCAAATTGAACCTCACAGCGGGAACGTTGACGGTTTTTGCAGGCAAAGCCGGACAAGCAGCGGGAAATTCGGTCGCGGCGAACGGCGATGGAGGCGCAGCAACCGATGCGCTGCTCAACGGCCCATCGGACGTAGCCGTGGACGCAAGCGGCGACGTTTACATTTCCGACAGCGGCAACCGCCGCATTCGCAAAGTCACCATCAGCAACGGCCAAATCAACACTGTCGCGGGAAACGGCTTGCCGGGATCAAGCACGGGAAATCCGCTGGCTTCGGTGCTGACCGATCCGCGCGGAATCGCGCTGGACGGCACACGATTGCTGATCGCCGACGCAGGCAATCACCGATTGATTGCTCTCAACGATCTGAGCGGTTCGCCGGGGATTGCTCACGTCGCGGGCAACGGAGCGGCAGGCAATGAAGGCGATGGCGGTCCGGCTGCGATTGCGGCGCTGAATTCTCCGAATGACGTAGCGGTGGACGGAACAACGCTTTACATCGCCGACACCGGCAATCACGTCGTTCGATCCATCATCAGCGGCAACATCAGCACCTTTGCCGGAAACGGGCTGACCGGTTCCCCCACGGAATTTGGCGTCGCGACAGCCGTGCAATTGAACAGTCCAACCGGAGTCACAGTCGGCTCAGGGCACAAAGTTTTGATCAGTGACACCGGCAACAACCGAGTTCGTCAGGTGGACGGAACTTCGTTGACCACCATCGCCGGACGCGCCGGACAAGGCTACAACGGCGACGGATCGCCTGCGACCCTGTTCACATTGAATGCGCCTGTTGGAATCGGCGTTTCGGGTTCGGACGTATTTTTCCTGGATGCTGGCAATGGACGGTTGCGCAAAGTGTCCGGCTCGGCGATCAGCACTGTCGCCAGCGACGGTTCCAGCGGCTTTGCAGGCGACACGGGATTGGCCAATATTGCCAAGCTCGACGGGCCGATGGGCGTGGCGCTGGACGCGGCGGGCAATTACTACATCGCAGACACAAACAATCACGTCATTCGCAAAGTCAACGCCAGTGACGGCAAGATCAACACGATTGCCGGAACTGCGAACACACCGTCAGCAAATCCCGGAGACGCAAACGGTGATGGAGGCCCGGCTCTGGCAGCAACCTTCAACCGGCCTTCGGCAGTCGCCGTGGATGCCAGCGGAAACATTTTCGTCGCCGACACGGGCAACAATCGCGTTCGCAAAATTGACACCAACGGCAACATTTCTACGCTGGCCGGACTGAGTTCGCCATTGCTCAACAGCCCAAGTTCAGTCGCGGTCTTCGGCACGACGCTTTACATCGCCGATCCGGGCAATCACGTCGTGCGCCAGGTTCCAACCAGCGGCGGCACATTGACGATTTTCGCCGGAACTCAAGGCACACTGGGATTCACAGGCGACAACGGAACCGCAGCCGGAGCGCGGTTGAATCGTCCCAGCGGAGTCGCGGTCAACAGCGACGGCGATGTGTTTATCGCTGACACCAACAATCATCGAATCCGACGGGTTTCTGGCGGAGTCATCGGCACAGCCGTGACGCAGGGAATTCCGCGCACAGGCTTTGAAGGCGACGGCGGCCCGGCCAATACCGCGCGGCTGAATTCTCCTTCGGCAGTGGCTGTGGACGGCACCGGAAATCTGTACATCGTGGACAAAGGCAACAACCGCATTCGCCGCGTCACCGCCGCCACAAACATCATCAACACCGTCATCGGCAATGGCGAAATCGGTTTTGGCGGAGACGGCGGGCCGGCAACGGCAGCCAAGCTGAGTTTGGCCAGCGGAGTCGCGGTCAATACCACCGGAGTTTACGTCGCGGACACTGGCAACAACCGCATTCGTCTGGCAATTGCGCCTCCCAACAGCGCGCCGAGTTTGACCAGCCCCGGCGACAAAACCGTCAGCGAGGGTTCGAACCTCAGCTTCACGCTGCAAGCCACCGATCCAAACACGACGCAAACACTGACGTATTCGATGACCGGAGCGCCAAGCGGAGCAACACTCAACCCAACCTCGGGCGCATTCAGCTACACGCCAGCTTATGACGTAGTGGCGAACAATGCGGGCGCGACGCAAACCTTCAACATCACGTTCACTGTGACGGACGACGCAACGCCGCCGCTCAACAATGCCAAGGCAATTGTCTTGACGGTCAACAACGTCAACCGAGCGCCCATCGCCGATTCAGGAACACTTCCGGCGACGGTGGAAGCCACTGGCCCCAGCGGAGCCAGCGTGCAATTGAACGGCACGGCCAGCGATCCCGACGGCGACAACATCACCAGCACAATCTGGTCAGACAACTTTTCAGGCGGAACGAATACCATCGCTTCGCAACTGACGGCGCAAGTGACGTTGGCTTTGGGCCAACATTTGATCCTGCTGACCGTCAGCGACGGCAAACCCAACGGAACCACCAGCACCGTCGCCAAAAACGTGAAGGTGCAAGACACCACGCCGCCAGTTTTCAGCAACGTTCCAGCGGACATCACGCAGACGATTGTTTCGGGAACCGGCGCAGTTGTGACCTTCACACTGCCAACGGCAACCGACACTGTTTCGGGAAATCGAACCGTAACGGCCTTGCCCGCTTCGGGTTCGATGTTTCCGGTGGGAACAACAACCGTGACGTTTTCGGCCAGCGACGCGCCGGGCAATCCGGCTTCGACGACCTTCAAAGTGACCGTCAATTGCACGGGATGCAATCCGCCTCCGCCGCCAACCGGATCGAATTTCAACATCGCAGCCTTCGCCGGAAACGGCAGCTTCGGGTCTTCTGGCAATGGCGGCAACGGCGCAGCCGCTACGTTCAAACAACCCAGCGGTATCGCGGCGGACGCCAACGGCAATGTGTACATCGCCGACGCCGAAGCGCGCGTCATTCGCAAAGTTTCAGGCGGCACAATCACCTTGCTGGCGGGAACCGGAGCCAAAGGATTTGCAGGCGATGGCGGAGCAGCGACTTCTGCCAAGTTCAACAATCCGAACGGGTTGGCGCTGCACGCGGCCAGCAATTCGCTTTATGTCGCCGACACCGGCAACCATCGCATTCGCAAACTTGATTTTGGCAACAACACCATCTCGACGATTGCCGGAACAGGCATCGCAGCGTTAGGAGGAAACGGCCCGGCAATCAGCGCCTGGATCAATGCGCCAACCGCCGTCGCTGTGGATGCGGCGGGCAACGTGTATTTCGCCGACACCGGCAACAATCGCGTTTGCAAAGTTTCCAGCGGCAATTTGACCATCGTTGCCGGAACCGGCGAAGTCGGAAACAGCGGTGATGGAGCCGCAGCAACTTCGTCCAAACTGAATCATCCGACTGGTGTCGCCGTCAGCAGTGACGGCGCAACGCTGTACATCGCCGATCAGGGCAACAACCGCATTCGCAAAGTCGCGGGCGGCAACATCAGCCATTTCGCCGGAATGAGCAACGGAACTTCCGGCTTTGGCGGCGACGGAGCGGCAGCGAATCTGGCTGCGCTGAATGCGCCGACCGGACTAGCGCTGGATTCCAGCGGCAACCTGATCATCACGGACACCGACAACGAACGGCTTCGCAAAGTCACAATCAGCGACGGGTTGATCGTCACGGTTGCCGGAAGCGCCAACGCCGGAAACACAGGCGACAGCGGAGCTGCCACCAGCGCGACACTCGACACTCCGACGAGAGTCGCGATTGATGGTTCGGGAAATATCGTGTTCAGCGATTCCGGCAACTTGCGCGTGCGGCGATTAACAGCCAGCGGTCCGGCAAACAATCTGCCGGTTCCGGCTCAGGTGGTGAATCAAAGCTTGAACAAGAGCCAGCAACTGAGCGTCGCGCTTTCGGCGACGGATGCGGACAACGATTCGGTGACGTTTTCGCTGGTTCCGTCGCTTCCGTTTGTGACGGTCACGAACGCGAACGCGGCGGCTCGGACGGCAACGCTGTTCATCAACCCGGCGGGCGGCAACGTTGGCGTGTACACCGTTCAGGTCAAAGCCGAAGACAGCAAAGGCGGATCGAATCTAACGCCGAGTTTCACCATCACGGTCAGCGATCCGAACGGGCCGCCAGCCAACCAGCCGCCGGTCGCCGTCGCCAACGCGTTGCCGTCGACGGTTCAGGCAAACGGACAAATCGCGACGGTCAACCTGGACGGAACCGGTTCCAGCGATCCGAATAACGATCCGCTGACGTTCAGTTGGACGGACAACGGGCAAGTCATCGCCACGACCGCGCAAGCCAGCGTGCAACTGGCTGTCGGCACTCATTCGATTGTGTTGACAGTAAATGATGGCAAAGGCGGGACGGCTTCGACAGCGGCGCAATCGGTGACTGTGACCGAAGCTCCCACGGGAGGCGATCCAGTGATTACTTCGCTGTCGCCAGCCAGCGGCAAACGCGGCACGACAGTCACAGTGACAATTACAGGAACAGGATTCATTCCCGGACAATCCGTTCTCAGTGTTAACGGAGGCGCAATCACTTTGATGACGACTCAAATGACAAACACGACCATCGTGGCGAAGTTCATCATTGCCAGTTCCGCTCAAACTTCATCACGAAATGTGACTGTCACGAATCCTGGCGGCGTGTCGTTCACCAAATCAGGAGCATTTACGATTCAGCCATAATCCGTGCAGAGAGCAAATCTGGAATTGGCCATTAACAATTATCGGGCAGGAAAAGAGGCTTTCTCTCCCTGCCCGATAATTGTTGATGCTCAATGGCTAACGATCTTTTCGAGAGTTACGCATTCACCCGAACAAGATCTTTCAACTGTTCGCGGCGAGCGCGCATGTTCGCGATGAATTCATCAAATAAGTACGTCGCGTCATGCGGACCGGGCCCCGCTTCGGGGTGATATTGAACCGAAAACACCGGCAAGCGGCGATGGCGCATTCCTTCCAAACAACCGTCGTTCAAATTGAAGTGCGTCAGTTCAATGTCGTCCAGGTTCAAGCTGTCCGGATCAACCGCGAAGCCGTGATTGTGGGACGTGATTTCGCATTTGCCGCTGCGGTGATTTTTGACAGGCTGATTGCCTCCGCGATGACCGAATTTCAGCTTGAAGGTTTTTCCGCCGAAAGCCAATCCCAAAATCTGATGTCCCAGGCAAATGCCGAACACCGGCGCAGCAGTCAGCAGCTTTGACACTTCGCCGACGATTCCTGGCAACGCCGCCGGATCGCCCGGGCCGTTGGAAAGAAAGATTCCGTCGGGAGCCAATGCCAGCACGTCATCCGCTGAGGTCCGCGAAGGCACAACCGTCACATCGCAACCGACGGCAGCCAGATAGCGCAAAATGTAATACTTGATGCCGAAATCATAGGCGACCACGCGGAACGGTTCTTCGCCGGGTTGCAGCGCGATTCCAGGCTGGAATCCCAACAATGGGTCGAAACTCTTTTGCTCGTCGTTGATGCTCGACCACTGGTAAGCGTCTCCGCAGGAAACTTCATCCACCAGATTTCGGCCCAGCATTTCAGGAGCTTTTCGCGCTTTGGCGATGACGCTGGCTTCGTCTGAATCAATCGAAGAGATGCAGGCGCGCATCGCGCCCTTTTCGCGAATGTGGCGAACCAGTGCGCGCGTATCCACTTCGGAAATGCCTACGATGCCGTTCAGCTTCAGGTATTCGTCCAGCGACATCGAAGCGCGCCAGTTCGACGTGATTTCGGAAAATTCGCGGACGACAAATCCTTCGACAAAAGGACGGCGGGATTCCACATCTTCGGTGTTCACCCCGTAATTGCCGATTTCGGTGTATGTCATCGTCACGATCTGACCGGCGTATGAAGGGTCCGTCAGGATTTCCTGATACCCGCTCATCGCCGTGTTGAACACGATTTCGCCAGTGCGTTCGCCATCAGCGCCCCAGGCGCGACCGCGGAACGTTCTACCATCTTCGAGGGCTAAAATTGCTTGTTTGGTCATTGCTGATAATTTCAAATTTAAGATTCAAGATTTCACCCGCTTCCTACCGGTCGCGGTGCTGACATACCCGCTGTCTTTTGAGCGCGGTACGGATTTAAGAACTTCGCTCGCGTAAAAAACTCTGCGCCAGATGCAACCACTGCCGCTCTGTGCGGTATTTATAAGCCGGAGCATTTTTGACGGACTCGATGCAGCTTTGCATTTCTTCAGTGGCTTCGCCAGTTCGCCCCAAACAGTACAACGTCATGCCGCGCCAGTAACGTCCTTGTGCATCCGAAGGTCGTTTTTCTAAAAACTTGTCGAACATCTCCAGGGCGTCCGAGTATTGTTTCGCGGAATAATAAACCAGCGCGATTTCTCGCCAGATTTCGTGCTGGCTGTAACCAGAATCCTGCCGCACGACTTGTTCGAAATGTCGAACCGCTTCGTCAAACCGATTTTGCCAACGCGCAATCCGGCCAAGCTGGTAATGCGCATCGGTTTCATTCGAATCAATTTCAATGGCTCGATTGAAAGAACCGATGGCCGCGTCCAATTCGCCTCGTTGCTGGTAAAGCAAACCCAGATTGTAATGGGCCGAAGCATCCGCCGGATTCAATGTGGCTGCCTGCAAATTCTGCCTGAAAGATTGCCGCGACTGATGCGATCTCATCAGATCATCAAACCTGTCACGCAGCAGAAAAATCAGCAGCAACAACAGGATTGGCGAGCCGCAAATAAACGAAGTCGCGTCAACGAGCAGCGGCAAACTCAGCAGCGACAAAAACGAAATCAAAACAGCCAACGAAACCGCAACCCAACCGATGTTGAATATCGTGCCAGTGGTCAAGGCCATAAACCATGCAAAAATCGGCAGCGGAATGACCGCCACCAACACGAAAAAGCCAAGGGCGGAACTGAGCCTTGCGCTCTGCCAACCAATCACCACTGCCGGAGTCAGCGTCAGCAAAAACGAAACCGCCAGCGACATCAACACGCAGGAAACCATCGCCGGATATTCTTCGCGCATGACCAACGAAATGCTGGCGCGGCGTTCAAACAGATTGGCGATCAAAATCAGAAACGGCGCGTAAATCACTGAAGCGAACAGGACAATCATAACCGCCGTCATGAAAGCCCGCATCGAATTGCCAGTCAGCGCCGCAATCCAGAATGACTTGGCCCCCAACCCAGCCGCCATGCCATTTGTCGCGGTAACGATTCCTCCCGCTTGAGCGTAATTCGCCATCGCGACGGCAACGATGGAATAGACCCAAGCCGTCAACAGCGCCACAACAACCGCAAAGCTCACGGGTGCCCGGTCACGCACAGCGCGAATCGCCACAAACGGCTGCCATAACAATGAAAATAGTAAGCGAATGTTGGTGAACATGAATCGTCAGTTCAGATTTCAGGCCAACCCGGAAGGCCTATATGGGAAAGCGCGGCCAGCTTGCCGCTGCCGCGCCTTCGATCAATTCCACATCTTTGCTAAAACGTTTTCTGGCTCCAATATCTTGGCGACTGGCTCCCTAATCTAATTTCCCAAGCCGCTCGTAAGGCGTGAACGGGTAATACCGGAAAATTGCTTTGCCGTAGATGTACTTTTCGGGCACGAAATCCCAATAGCGGCTGTCGCTGCTGTTACGGCGATTATCGCCCATCACAAAGTAATGATGTTCGGGAATCTGCTTCGGCGTGGTCAGCGAATCACTCGAGAGAAATTCCGGATCAAGATACGGCTCATCAATCAATTCATTGTTGATGTACAGCTTGCCGTCTTCGATGTTGATCTTTTCGCCGGGCAACCCGACAACACGCTTGATGTAAGATTTCGACGGATCGAGCGGAAACAGCAGCACAACAATATCGCCCCGCTTGATCGGTTCTTTGTCGCCCATCCATTCGCGCAGCGGGTAAATGAACTTGTTGACGAAGATGCGATCCTGATCGTGCAGCTTCGGCATCATGCTTTGACCTTCGACGCGCACAGGCTGCACGACAAACACAACGATCAAAACAGCGATCAACCCGGCAAACACGATGTCACGGAACAACGAGCGAAGCTCGCCCCACAAACTGCCATCGTCGTCATCGCCGCGCAGCGACGACAGGTCTTCAATCACACGAATGTCGTTATCGTCTTCGGGCGAATAGCCCACCCATTTCTCTTTTCTCATTCCTGACTTCACCTTACTACTTTTTGAAGTTGATTCGCCGGGGATTCAGGTCACGTGCGAAACTCAGCACAGGCAACCGAACGGGCGAAAAGATATTACGGGGGTCCTAACGTGTCAAACATCAGCAAAGTTGCTTCTTTGTTGCAACTTCAGCCCCTGTAATGCGCAGATTTTTAGTGCTGGATTGTGCCTTCCAGCGAGGTGTCAATCTGCGCTTGAATGCCTCCGCCAAACAGAAAGGCTTCCATGTTCTGGATCAGAAACTGCTGGTGTTCAGGGTTGATCGTGCTCAATCCGTAATGGTTGATCAACTGGTTTTGCGTTGCCAGCCAGCCTTTCCAGCAAGCCTGACAAATCTGTTCGTGAATCTTTTTGCCGAGCGCGCTGCCAAAAGGAGGTTTTTCCAGTGCGGGCAGTTTTTTGCCACAGCGCTCGCATTTAATAACGTCAGCCATTGTTCTCCTAACTGTAGCGCAGGTTTTCCAACCTGCGATTGTCCACTCAGACAAACTGCTCACGAAGTACTGAAAGGTCTTGTGAGCAACCTCAGCGCAGGTTGAAAAACCTGCGCTACCGAAAATTGGAAGCGCGAATTATCCGGCAGGCAGCGCAGCTTGGCAAACTGTGCAAAAACATCGGCAGATGACAAAGCGGGGTCTAGTTGCTAGCATAGCTTTTACTGGATCATTGCTCAGCGCAGAAAAATCTTTATGGACGCATCAAATATTTCTCAAAC
>ERZ650309.618-NODE-618-length-17397-cov-5.780417_pt1 | contig 17397 bp, 14 predicted proteins | sample MGYA00376245_ERZ650309 | MGnify/ENA primary metagenome ERZ650309 (study PRJEB26733, sample SAMN07839294) | wastewater metagenome | biome: urban; feature: wastewater treatment plant; material: waste water | place: USA: North Carolina | collected 2016-04-26 ...
TATGCCTAAGTGACTGGAGTTCAGACGTGTGCTCTTCCGATCTCCGCCAGTCATAGTGTCATTACCAGCATCACCATTGATTGTGTCATTTCCAGAATTACCTTTAATAACATCATCATCAGCTCCGCCGCTAAGATTATCATCACCTTTACCGCCAGCGATTTGATCTTTACCTTCATCACCTTTGATAGTGTCGTTACCATCGTTGCCAGATATTACATCATTACCAGCATCGCCATTGATGTTATCATCACCTTCAATTTTATCGTTACCAGAGTTACCAGCAATTTTGTCATCGCCTAAGCCACCGCTAATAACGTCATCACCTTTACCACCACTTATTTGATCATTTCCTTGTTGGCCATAGATAGTATCGTTACCATCGTTACCAGAAATTTTATCATCATAAGTTCCAGCATTAGTTACATAACCTTTCAAGCTCACGTTATCAATCAAGGCACCGATTTGATCTTCATTACCTTGTGCTTGGAAAGCAATTTTATGGCTACCAGCAGTTAAGTTTACAGAAATCTCACCAGACTGATATCCTTTTGCTGGACTGTAAGTTCCCACAACAACGTTATCAACTAATACGTTGAATTTACTAGTTGTCGCAGCATTAGCAGCTCCACCATCACGACCAGAATAATCAAATGATAATTTCCAAGCTCCTGCTTCTGGAACGTTCACAGTTTGACTAATCGTAGAATTAGTATTAGCAGTGTCATGTGAATCTAATTCCATTACGTTGTTATTAGATGCAGTTGTTGGCGCACCGTCAACTTGACCTGTTTGTATTTCGATTTTACCGCTAGTTGCTTCCCAACCTTTGATTTTATCGAAAGTGCTCCAATTGCCATGATCAATTTCATTAACTTCAGATGATGCATCAGCGCCACCATTATCAGAAGTATCAAATTTACCATTGACAATTATATCAACCAACGAGTTACCGCTGGCTGTGCCACCGTCGCCGTAAATTGTATCATTACCACTATTGCCTGATATAGTGTCATTACCTTCACCGCCAGTAATAGTATCATCACACTTGCCACCAGAAATAGTATCATTGCCTGCTCCACCAATTAGCGAATTATTCGCACTATTCCCAGTGATCGTATTATTTAGCTCATTACCAGAACCATTAATGGCATTTGTACCTGTCAATGTAAGGATTTCAAGATTAGCACCTAATGTATAAGAGATGCTTGAGCTTACTTGATCTGTACCTTCACCAGCTAATTCAGAGACGACATCACCGATATTATCAATGTTATAAAGATCATTGCCTGTACCACCAATTAGCGTGTCAGCTCCTAAGCCGCCATTTAAGGTATCGTTGCCAACTCCACCACTAAGGACGTTATTACCACTATTACCACTGATTGAGTTATTTAATTCATTACCAGTACCGTTAATGGCATTTGTACCACTTAATGTAAGGTTTTCAATATTGGCAGCTAATGTATAAGAGACGCTTGAGCTTACTTGATCTGTACCTTCACCAGCTAATTCAGAGACGACATCACCAATATTATCAATGGTATAATAATCATTGCCTGTACCACCAATTAGTGTGTCAGCTCCTAAACCGCCATCTAAGGTATCATTTCCTGCATTGCCATAAATCAGATCTCCATCGGTTCCACCAGATAAAAAATCATTTGCTGATGTACCATAAATTGTTGCCATAACTAATTTTCCTCGTGGTTATTTCTTCCGCAGCTTGCAGAATTTGATTACATGTATTTTTTCAGTGAGTTAAAACTTAAAGATGCTATGCCTAATTTATTTTTACGCACGTCCCTATTTGCTGAGATGGACTATTGGATTCGGCATCTGTTTTTGGATGTAAAGCAAGTAATGGATTGTTTTCAATTCCAACATTCCAAAAGCCGAAGTCAAAACTATGAATAAACCGTAAACTGTTTCTATTAACATGAAAATGTCCACCTAGTCCTGTATCACATGTTAAGATTCCATTAGGTGAAAAATCCTCACAAGCCAAATCGGATAACGTGGCAGTTTCGCCCATTTGAACCTCATACTTATTTTTTTGACGAGTCGGAGTCGAGAAAATCTTATATTTCACTCCTTGTATTTTCGCCATATTAGGTATCCAGCCATGATTCGGGTCATAAATAAATCCTACTCTCGCTGTACTTTTACACTCATACGCTAAGATCTGTTCATAGGCGACAGCTTGGAAACTTAGAGTTGCTAATAACAAAACAAAAACTTTTTTCATATTTTCACCTGATTTTGTGTGATAACAAGCATGATAACTGCACCATCAGCATGATTATTTATCATCTGTTTCTCCGATTTTTTTGCCTGCAACTTTAGTTTCAGTAACAACAGACATGATGGCTGAACCATCAGCATGAGTACCCTCTACACCCTCTTTTTTCCCTTTTAGCTCATTGTTCATAGCAACTTGACCATTGCCATGTTCACTTTTGAGTTTGTTAGCAGCAGACTCAGCATTATTTGCTAACTTATTATCTTTATTGGTTGGATTAGAGATCGGTGATGTTGCGACATGCTTTATAGCCTCCTCGCCTTTTTCTGCAATTCGATCTTTTTCCTTGTTGAAATCTATTTTTTGCTGCACACGCTCGTTCATATAACTATTCATTGCTTCCTGCGTTCTAGCTGCTTCTGGTGTATCTAAGCCAGAACCAAGATCAATAACACCTTTTTGCCAATTATCAGGATTAAGATTTATTAAATGATTTATCAAGGCTCCTGTTTCATTAACATTCATACTATAGCCATTTGACTCAGCTTCACTACGCAACACACGCGCAGAGTCTAGGCGTTGCAACGCTTCACTCATTGATTCTTCTAAACGTTTAGCTGTTTCATAAGAAGCATTAAATTGATTCGCTGTACTATGCGTACTGGTATTATTTTCATTAGTTTGAGCTGCAGTTGTAATCGTATGGATTTTTGATAATGCGTCACGGGCTTGATCTGATTGTAAAAACTCCTCTACTCTGCTAGCTGCTTGCGTATCTGCTTTTGAACCGCCTCTACTATAATTTGCAGATGTTCCAACCTGACCACTTACACTCGCACCTGTTCCTAATACATTTAAACCAGCACTGACTCCTGCTGTGAGTGAAGATGTAGCACTGTGAAGAAAAGCTCGTCTGTCCTCACCTTGCCATCCTTTAGAATCTGCAAACTTTTCAGCACTTCCCTTGACTACCTCAGTCATTTGATTAATAGCATTTTGATTGCTTTCTTGAGTGCTTGTACTAGAGCCAATTGAGGATGTTCCTGTACGAACTTCTGCAAAGGCATCACTAATAGCATTGCCTCTAGCGGTAGCTAAGTTAGCCGAAGTTTGAGATACATGTGATGTTGCTTGCTCAACTGCTCTGTTTGTAGCATTTTCATAGGCACGTTGAGAATTTGCTGTCACTGATAGAGACGAAACATTTTGGTTATAAACAGTGCCATATTCAGAAGTCGTCGTCGTCATAGCACCATCATTCCCTTGAAAAAATCCAGCCGTTTGAGTTGGTGCGCTCATGTGTTGAAAGGCAGATTGATTTTGAAAGTTGGTGTTTCCGATGTTGAAATTACCAGCCGAGGCTTCCATTGCTGCAGATTCTGCTGGTTTAGAGTAGCCATCCATGACTCTACCTAACATACCAGCCATCATTGCCCCCCCCTGAGAAACCATCACATAAGTCACCATAGGGATCATTGTCATCATATATCCAGCAATCGCCTCATACTTCTCCATAACTTGTTTGATACCCATCTGGGTATATATGTCATATCTTGCTGGCACTAAATTCCCACTAAAATCGTAGTAAGCAACGACTTTTTGAACAGCGAAACTTCCAAAAAATGTCATCGCGTAATGTAGTAATGCAAATGCAACTGGCCATAATCCAATCCAAATGAGCATTTTTCCGTAGTAACCAAATGCTCTCCAACCATTAGGAAATAAGATTGCTAACCCAACAAACGGAAACACTGCATACATCAATCCTTCCATCAAGTTTTTTAAGATGGGTAGCATCTCTGCAGCCATTTTTCCCATTACACCAAATGTTGTTGCTCTTTCTCTTTCCGCTCTGGCTAGAGCATAGCCTTGAATCGCTGCATTGGCATCTGCGCTGCCAGCCAACGCATGTAAGCCTCCATCCATCGAGTTAATCATGGCACTTTGCACTAACAATTGAGAGGCGTTTCTAGATATATTTGATAAATATGTAAAACTCACAGGCATAGCAGTCCATCCTGCTTGTACCGTATTGCTTACTGGAGCCATTGTGATATTTGATCTAGTACCAGCATTCTTTTCAAAATCTTTCTGATTTTGTATTAAACCTTGCTCAATATTTGTTATCCCTGTTCTGCAATCAACAAAAGATTTTGTACCGTTTAACTCTTGGTAAAACCCTCTCGTCATCGCGGTATTAGTTTTGAAAAACGCAACAATATCTTCCTGTGCTGTTAAATCATTAAAGTTATAAAAACCTAAACCAATGTCATAGAAAGCACAGTTTTTCCAAAACTCTTGAAGATTATTATTTAAAGCTGCGTCGTTTGGCTGATAGTCAAGCATCTTCGTGACCAACTTCTGACCAAATAATGGCCCATTTGCACTGTATGTCATTTGGCTGGGTAAAGAAAAAACCGTTTCAAAGGTATCAACTGCCCACTTGCTTAATGTTGAAACACTGCTTCCAACAAGAGCCATGCCTATTGGAACATTATCAACACGTCTGACTGTTGGGATACCTGTACTACTCGCAAATGCGACATCAATCTCTGTTCTATCAATAATATTGACTGGCACTTTTGGTAATAGCAGTACCATATACAAAAATATAGCTTGTATCATCCATAACAAATTGACCATTCTGCCTTGCAACACGGCACTAATCATAATTCCAATACTGGCTGCGGTCATACAAGTGGCCATTGCAGTCATATAACTGCCATGACCAAAAATTGACGCTACACCCATGAAGACATCATATAAAAAAGCACCGTTGGCATGGGTGAATATATCAAAAGACATTTCAACCTCCGAATTTGACTTTTGATAGCATTTTAGTGGTCATACTACTAACCAATGCTCTTTCATACATGCCAGCCATTTTCTGCATTTCTTGCATAGCTTGCATGGCACTCTGAGCATCAGATGCGACTCCTGCAAGAGCGAGAATGGTTTGCTCTAAATTTTTGGTATATTGGATTTTATTCTCATTAAATTCTGTTCCTAACTTTCCTGTGGTCATTGCCTCTCTAATTCTTCCAGTAACACTTAAAAAATTCTCAGCAACCTTTCTTTTGGCCATTAGTGTTAAATATTTATCTAAATTTGGGTCATTTGTGTTTGTCGTTCTCAGTAATGTCGTACTGGCTAACATGTAATGGTAAATTGCACCGTCCATATCACTGATAAATTTTTTCTCGTCTGGAGTTAAAGTTGCATCTTTTTGCAACATTTTTAGTTGAATACTTTGTAATAATGTAACCATATCTGGTTTTACAGGCTTAATACTCGTAAAGCTCATATCTTCATAAATTGCCTGTCCGTTATTCCTTCTAACATCTGGGCAACCATTCTCATCTTCTTGCATATTATTATCATGGCATCTAAATATTTTTAGATTATCTCCAGATGTTGTAGTTCCATTCACTAATATCTCAAATAATCTATTAGCATTTTTAGAAAAACACACATTTCCAACATCTCCTTTGGTATTTTGGCAGTTAGCATTAGAGTCTGGATTACTTAAAAACCAAGGCTGTATATAATTCCTAACATCTTTTTGTTCATTTGGATCACTTGAATTTGTTTCAACATTAGCGATTGTTGGCCTTACAATCACTGTCCCTGTTATGTTCATCATTAGCAATGCCATTTCTTTATTTCTTCTAAAGTAATCATCTTGCATTAAAATGGCCCAAGCTAAGTTACCAGCTTTCCATGTATCACTATTCTGATCTTTTTTACTACCCAGTGTGCTAACCCTTGCACCACCTGAACCGCAAGATCTAAATGCCTGATCATAAGATAATCCCTGTTCATCAATCAGTTTGTTAATACAGTTATTTCTTGGCACATCACCACTGACAACATCTGTCACTTTGCCCATTAGCTGAGATGCTGCGTTACAAGAATTTGTTTGAAACTGATTCATAAAATCAGCGACATTTTTAAAATTCTTCATGTTGTTACCCATCATGCTTGATACGGTATCAATAGCCATTTGGAAAACCATGCCTTTTGCATTACTAGCAATCGCTCTAAGTTGCTGTACGATTTGATCTTTATTAACAAAGTTAAAGCCTCCCAAATCCATATCAATACCACCACAACCAGCACTCATTTTGAAATTTCTAGCTGATGCAAAAGCTCCAACAGTAGTAACAGAGTTTCTTGCTCTTACACCACCCAAACTGACCCCATAACCACCAGCTTGAGACTCATAAGCTGTTGGTTGATTAACATTCACAAAATCACCAGCACCCATCCATTCTTGTAATTCGTTTTGAATCCCTGCGTTTGTTGACGTAGATGGAATTAAACACATTAAAGCAATCGCCATGATTAGCGGTTTTTTTTTCACAACTTTAAACTCTGTCATATTAATACCTATTCCAACTCATCAATTTTTGATGCTGTAATTGTTCCTTGTTTAAGATTAATGCCTACTGCTTCCGCAATTCTTTCTTCAAGATCCTTTGTATTCATCAATCCAAATCCCAAGGCTTGAGCTTGAGGCTCTTTAGGATTGACTATATAAAGGGCTGGCACGACTTCTGGTAACGCATTGCGTCTTTTTAGTAATTCAATATTTTTGACTGGATTAGGGAAATCACTCGTACCTTGACCGTCTAATGTCACACTGATAATTGAAAAACCATGTGCATTAGCAAAGAGCTTCAAAATAGGCGCAAATTTTTTACAATATGGGCAATCACTACGAAAAACATATAACAATCCATATTTTGTAGCAGCATCAGCAAACTTCTTTTGAATCCTGTCATAGCCGTCTTTTCCATTTGCCCACAAAGTATCTGTACGCATTGGATTTTCTAATGTGTAGTCAAACTCAGGCGTTGTCCATGTTACTTGCTGATAACGATTCGCAAAATGTTCGGACATATCCATAAATTTTTTCTTAGCGGCCATTTCAGCTAAGATGTTTTCACGAGTCGGGTTCAGCACTGCAATTGAAAATTTTTCTTCATAATCTTCACCAATTTTCTTTAAAACCTCTTTAGCGGTCATTTGAGGTTTTTGCGGCTCCACTGGTTGAGGTTTTTCCACTTCTTTAGGCTTAACAACTATGGGATCATGGTAGTACAGCCAGCTTTGCGGTTTTTCATAAGCAAAGCTCGATTGCGAGATAACCGCAAGAGCCAATAATGGAAGAAATGATTTAATCATCTGCCATAATCCTTATATCGTTCGTTCAATTTATCAGTCATTGCTGGAATAGATGCTTCTGTTTGATTAAGCATCACATTAGGATCGGGAAGTGTTGTTGCATTAAGCTTATTGACGACATCTGTAAAATATTCACTTAAATCAATTTTCTCAAAATCTAACATTCCAATTTCATTTGGGGCGTTAAGCTTGAAACCACGACAATCAGTCGATATAGCTTGTCCTAATTGCGCCATTCCTTGATCCTGTATCATTCGTGCTAATTTGCTGGGCCATACGCAATATTCATAGTGAATTAATTTTTCTACACAAATACCAGCAACCTTGTTGCTACACTCTTCCCAGCTTCTCAAGAATGTAACTATTTTATTGTTGCGAGCATCAGCAATTTCCTGCTCATTGACATTACATTTTTTTCCCAATGTATTGAGTGCGCCTGAACCACCAACACAACAACTGTCAGATCCAATCAACGTCTTATTAACCGTACACTCTTTAAATTTCCCTTTAAAAACAGATAATGAATTGACATCAAAATTATCCTTGGCATTTTTCATTAACTCTGTATAAGTGGCCACTTGTTTAAAATCTTCTGTTGAGTCTCCTTTCTCTTTCAATTGATCATAGCAATTACCATCTGGGCAAATTAATGTATCTCCGCAAACCTCTACTTGTTGTTGCCCTGTTCCTCCAGCACAATTAAATGTCAATTTTGCATTAGAACACCAACCTTCTTGATGTTTAGACAAACAGTCTTCTTTAACAAACTCACATTGTTCAGCTCGGTATTGCTTACATTGAGTATCTTCGCTGTAAAGTGCTGTATTCACATAACCATGTTGTTCATCTTGAGACCAGCAACCACCATCACGATAGAATGCTTGGCCATCAATCCATTTTGGATTTTGATTATCTAAACAAATTGTCCTTACTCGTGGTTTAGCTAAAACTTTTGATTGATCTGCATCACAACTAAAATGCTCAGTGATATGTTTAATACATTCTTTAATATCGTATAAATTTAACAGTTTGGGGTCAGATGTTAGATTTGCACCTTTACCATCAGTATCAATGGTGATTGCAAAAGTATTGCTACCATCTTTTATATAATTAGCCAAATTATAAAATGTTGCTGTGTGATAGCCACCTTTTGAAGCAACATAATAACTTTGTTTAACAGATACAGCTTCACCATTAATTTTTAGTGAGGGAATACCACAAGCACCACACCCCTTTTTATCTGGCACAAAATGAGAGGATGTAAGGTGTAGTATCGAATTGGCATTTAACATCCTTTTATTAATATTTAAAGTAAAAGATAAAACTCTAGGTAGCGTGTAATGATAAAAAGGCGTACCAGATATATTAGATTTTATAGCTCCAGAATCGTCATAAGAGTAATATTTTTCTTCTTTGACTCTTGTAACGACATGACCATCAATGCTGACAGGTTCATCATTTATCCATTCGCAGCGACCAGACCACGAACGGTAACAATGATTAACATTAGGCACACCACTTTTATAACAGGTTTTAAAATTTGATGAGCCATTAGCCCCCCCAGCTTTTACTGTTGCACACCCAGAATAACTTTGAGATAAGGGAGTGATAGCGGCTTCATTTTGTTCATTAAATTTAAAAATAGGATCATCTCTACCAACAACACCGACAGGACGTTCAATTGCTGTATCCATTTGAAATTTAGAAGTTGGATCACTCGCTGCTTTGATCCTTGAAGCATCATCTAATTGACTAGGTGCTTGATTGTAATAACTAGCTTCGGCTGGATTATCTGTAGGTGTAAAAGCTTGACCACCACATTGACCAGACTCCGCACATGGATTGGTTCCTAATCCCAAGCCTTGACCTGAATAGGGGTTAATACCGTTTTTTAACGCCTCCTGTGCAGCCATGACATCACCAGTTGTCCCGAAATTAATGGCATCTTGTGTCTGACTATTAAAATCTGCTTGCACACACGTTGAGATGATGCTTGCCAAGAACAAAGATACATACTTTGGCATTATGTACCTCTCAACTTATCTAACCATTGTTCAGCAAAAGCCTTAGCATCTTTCTGACGACTATTGCGAGAAATAAACTCTAATGCACTCTCAAGGCTAACAAGCCCAGAAACTTTTACATATTTTCCTGCAGAACAACTATTACTCTCACACTGAGGTACAGGCTCTAAAGGCAAAATAAAAGTTGGCACTTCTTGGACATCAAAACGAGTAAACAAGGAAGGATCAATTTGTCCGTCTATACCTAATCGTCCTATTTCATCACGCATTTGTCGTAAGTCATCATTTTTTGCGCCTCTAAATGCAATACTGCCATCAATTCTTGACATTTCTTGGCTGAGGTTCTTTAAGTTATCTGATGACATAGAAAAGCTGACCAATACGATCGGGATCATTCGATCAGCTTCTAAAACATTGGCTTGATTTTCTATCTCCTGCATATCAACACCAGTATTTGATATATCTTCATCTTTAAGATTTATCATTGGCATTGTTGTTGGTGACATGGTATTTATCTGATTTACAGCTCGATTCCGATTCTTTAAAAACTCTGAATCTTTTTCGAGTTGTGCTGCTGCATCTAATTGTTTTTCAATTTGATGCGTTATCACATCCATATCTTTTTGTGATGGCTCTTGATATGTATCCTTGGCATAAGCTATTGAGAGGATAAATAGGATAAGAGGTATAACTGTTATAAAGCGCAACATGTTTTTTTCCTCCATATCATTAACGAATAATCCTCTCCCTTGTACGGAAACTCTCTGCCTGTATGAAATAAAATACTTGGCACACCAAAACCATAAGCACGTTTTCTGCTAGGGATTGGTTGTATGAATGCCGCTTTATATTGTCCTTTTCTCAGCACTGGCTGGGGCAAGTTGAAACACATGGCTGCAACCGTGGAGGTATCCATTTCCATACCCAGTCTATGTAACGTAAATGCAGCTCTGTGAGCTAAAGCAAGAGCCGTATCAGGCCCACCATCATGGTATTGTTTATTACCTGTAAGTGGATACAAACTCCCTTGTCCACCAGAACACCAAAATAAGGGATCTATACCGTAGTTAGTCACTAATGCTTTCGCGGAGTCTGCAGCACAGGAAACTTGAGCTGGTAGTGAGCTAAATAACAATGCCTCTGGAGACATAATTAACGACAATTCATCATCATTCCATAAAGGATCAACTTCTGATAAAAACATAAAACCCATCGTTTCTGGTTTCATGCACAAACCAGTATCTACTACCATCGCAAACTGTTGTAAGAGTGGCATGATCATCCAATGCACATGATTGAAAGATCCCTGTGACTTGCGTTGTATATTACTTGAAGCTGGGGTTCCACCTTGAGTGGTAGGTAACTTACCCAATACCTTTCCACCAAATGTAGGCGAACACATGGGTTTTTTCACAACTTCAACAAGCCTGTCTGGACTCCAGTAAGTCATTCCAACACCAATGCGTTGAAAAATGGGAGGAGGCATAGGACAAGTACAGATCGGAGGGGGCCTAGTTCCTATAAAGTCATCAAATCCTTTGCCAATTTTTGCACCACCAATAGTCATTGGAAAAAAGCATGTCCAGCATGTATCCGTGACTGGGTTAAACATGCGACCATTACAACCTAATGCAGCATAAGAGATATGAGAGGATAGAGTCAGAAAAGCTCCAATCATTAATGAAAGTAACTTTTTCATAATGAGAACTCTTCTATAACAAAAACATTGCCTGTTTGACGAACCAATGAAGGCAATGCTTTGATTCCAAAATGCTTTGTTAAATTCCCATATTGATCAAAGAACAATCTTGCATCCAAATCCTGCATAACTTTCATAATTGGGCCTCTAACAGCTATTGCTTTAGAGTTGGTTAAGTCCAAACACATTTTACTAATCCACTGAATTTGTTTTTGATCAGTTGCATCAAAAAAACATAAGGCTTTGTTATAACTTATGGTATCCAAAGGATTAATTTTGGTTCCTTTGCGAGCAATCACTTTCCCTTTATGATCTAGAATATCTCTATCCAAAATTATAGATGGATCAAAATATCGAGAGCGATACATATTAGCTTTAGGTAAGACAATCCCTTCTGGCGTATCTACATGCTGCTGTAGCTTCTTTTCTTCTTCCTTCATTGCTTTTGCCCATGCACCAGAATCCACGGCTTTAGCCACTCTTTTCTTAAACACTTCTGACAGATCATTTTCCTTAATAGGGTATGTCTGTGCTATTTTTCCTAAATCTTCTGCGTTGCAATAGCCAACATAATTAATAAAGGCGAATAGCGCGGCCAATAAATGTTTTTTCATCAACAAGTCCAACTAATTTATATCTGGAGTCAAATGATCTTTGATGTGTTCCACACACATAAACAAAACCTTTAGGAATTACACCTTCATCAACAATTTCCATATCTTTTAAGTACAATGGGGAACGAACAAGTGCTTCACCGACTTTGATATTATTGATAAAAATATTTCTATCTCTACGACTAATAAGATCACCCTCGACACCACAAATAAATTTTGTCCATTGACTCATCCCGACCACTTTAATCAATGATTGTTTAGCCTTAAACATCACTAATTCGCCTTTTCTTGGCTTCTGATCAACTAAGACAATGAACAACTTACCATCAATACTTTCAGTAACTTTTATACTAAAAAACACCCATTGAGATACGATCGTGTAGAGTGCCGAACATATAAAACTCGCTATACAGAATTTAATAAATCTGTGTTTTACTCTCATTAAACGCCATTGTTTAATGGCCTCAATCTGTTCAACACTTAACTCAGCCATGTATTATTTTCCTTTTTTCTCTGTCTCTAACTTCGCATCAACTTCTTTAATAATTTGATCGGTATAATCCGTGACACCATTAATAACGGCTGGGGCTACCAAAATAATTTTTTTACCGTTATTGGATACATTATCCAATGCAGTTTCTAATGCTTCATTAAACAGCTTGGCTCTAGTATTACGTTCCTCTGGTGTAAATACCTGAGTTGCTGTTTTTTCTAACTCTTTGGTCATAACCATTTTTAGATCTACTGCAATAATTTCTTTTTCAAAAAAAGTTTTCTCAACTAATCTGCCAATAAAAAAAACTAAAGCACTAAACACGACGATTAACACAATTTGCTTTAACAAATCATATTGATATGGCTGATTAACCGTTTGGATAGACTGAGTATCTTGAGGTTTCGTATCTGTATCGCTCATGCTAAAGCTACCTTTTTAATTGCTTCTAATTTGCTAAATCCTTGCTTCTCAAATGTTCTGATCGCATGGACATCCTCTGCTTTTGTTGACATTAACTTTCCACTGAATTTATCAACAATTAATTGTCCAACCGCCAAACCGTCTGGACTTTTGATGGCGATTTCTGAATATTTCCCACCAAATGTTGTGACCGATCCATAGACTCTTTTTTCAAAGGGTGTCATCACGAGATAACCCTTCATTTCAATTTCTGCTAAAGACTCTGGCTTTTGACGTAATAAAAATACAAAGTCGCTATTAGCATACGCGGCAACTGCCGTGGCTGATTTATAGTAATCAACAAGAGATTGAGTAACCGTCATAAATGAACCGTTATACTTCCTTGCTACCCGATAGCCTTCCTCGATCACGCTACTGCTATTACCACTGCCTAATAACCGCCATGCTTCATCAATAATGCAAATTTTTCGTTGGCTTCTGCCTGATAAGTACATGGCCTCAGTAATACGTTTCATCAATAAAAATAAAACAACGGTTTGTAGATCTGGTTTTGCATTTAGAGCTTCCAGCTCTAAAACCACAAAATTCTTCTTAAAATTGATATTCCCTTCACCTTCAAAATACTGTTCATAAGCACCGTCCACACAATACGGTGATAACATTACTGCTAAATCTTGGCCTTCAATTTCCTTTGATTTTCTTAATGCTTTCTGAATCATCGTAATCGTTGTTTTATTACCAAAACTACGCCATGCCATCACAATAGCATCAGCTAAAATTGCGCGATGTTTTGCAGATATAGGCTCTTCTGGTGATGCCATTGTTGCAATCAGAGCAATAAGCAAGGGCAATTGTTCAGAGAAATTACTCCCTCCAGCCGTCGGCTCTTCCAGAATAGTTGTGAAAGGATTTAGACAAATAGTATTACCTTCTTCAAAGTCGATATACTCACCATCTAAAATATGACAGAGATTTTCATAACTCCGTCCAGAGTCAATAATAAATGCTTTCCCACCACTGCCTAAAATTGCTTTCACATAATCCTGAGTGAAGAAGCTTTTCCCTGCTCCACTTGCTGCAGCAACCGCAATATTGAAATTACCTTTTGTATTTAAAAATGGATCCAAATAACAGACTTGTCCTCTACGTCCTAAAAACATAAGCATTGGATCTTTACCATAAGGAACATTACCTTTCCATTCACCGATCCACGGTGCTAAATTAACGGCATTCCAGCTTAATAATGTTGAGAAAAACTTGAGTTTGTCCATAAATTCAAAAGTCTCTCTACCAATCCATAATGGCATACAGCTCATTACACGCGGCACAGTACAGAATCTATCCTTCACTAAATTCCAACCATTTGCCGAAAATACATTTCGTAAGCTTTGCTCACATGCCTGTTCTGAGCCTTGCGGAGCAAATAATACAATTTGATAGTTTGCGCGAATTAATTTCGATCCTTGATTTATACAATTATGTACATAAGTCCAATCAGCATGGCGACCTTTCCACTGTGGTACATATTTACCAACTTCGGTATCTTTCATCTGTGTCGCTCTTAACATGTTATTTTGAGCTTTAGATGCTGCAGATGTTTGTTCTGGTATATGAACATTCATCGTAATAATGAATGGGCATGCAATTCTTTGAATACGGTTAAAGAAAGCTCCTGTTAATTCACCGTTTGCCGATCCCATCCACTCAACTGGAAATTTTTTGACTGAATAAGGCAAACAACTAACATAATTATCTTGATATTTCAGGGTCAAGCTGTCTCGATTAACATAAATAGCTGTCTCGTTAGAAACTAACTGCTCATTAATAGGTAATCGGTCATCATATTTAACAGGTAGTCTGATGTTATTGTTTGATAATGATGGTCTGAGTAAATTTCCATAGAGATTAATCAATATGCTGGGGGTCATAATTTCAGCAACAATACTGGCTGACTTTAATGATCCTATTAATCCATCTTTATTTCTTTCCAACTCGTCAAGCTGCGTACCAGATAGCTCTAATTGACCCTCTCGAAGCGGCATATTCATGGTAATCACTAAATGATAGTCACGAATCATCACTACTTCTTCATTGAATAATGATGCCCAAGATGCTGTTTTCAGATATTCAACTCTACCTTTTGCCAGCATACTAAAAACATCTTTATTTTCATGACCTGTAGTACGTCCTTTTTCCCAATTTGATAACAGACTTTCTACATTAGGATCTGCGATTAAACTGATCTGTAGCATCGTATCTGCTCGATATTGAGTGGTAAAAATAGATTCCAATGTTCTTAATTGTTCAAGGTTTAATCCTGTTGCTGGCGCACAAATGAGCGCAAAGCCGACACTATCTTGATTAAAATATAAATTTTTAGTTTCATCATAGGTACGATATGGAAACAAATCACTGACTTTTGCCGATGCTGCAGCACTCTTGATTCGCGCTTTAGTAGGTGGCAAAAAACTTTTACCATAGGCTCTACCAATATCTCTCTCAGCTAATTTTTTGATTAAATTTTGAAAAAAGCTCAATTTATGCGCTCCCTGAAAACCATGATATTTGCAATGGCATAACCTTGATTGCTTCTTGTCTGTTAAAACGTATAAATCGGTGATGTTCTTTTAATAGATCTCTTATAAAAAAAGAGAGTCCCATTGGTAACATGGCTTGTAAAATCAATAATGGTTGGGCGCATTCTTGTTCAATTAACCAACCGTGATCAGCAAATATTTTTTTTATATAACTATCTGAGTCGTAAGAATCACTAATAACAACAATAACCTGTCCCCATAAGTCGCCTTTTTCGTCACGAAAATAATTTGAAGTAACAAAAAATTCTTCAATATTCTGTACCGACATTAAGCAATCGTTTATTCTTGCATTTTCATCCCATCCCAAGCATCTAAGTGTATAAATACGGAAAGATTTAGAGCTACTATCGTTGCTGATCACAACACCTCTTCTAGTAATTTCAGTATTGCTATCACCTAATTGCAGACCTATAAGAACATTTCCGTCATACTCTGGTACAGGATATTCCTCTGAGTTTAAAACTGGATATAAAGCATTCAACAATCCTTGAGGGTCAATTCTTTTATACTCTTCCATCATTCCGTTAAATGCTGACATTCGCTCTTTTTGATTGCTGTGATCATCTTTTTCAGCTAATGAAATAACGTGTAGTGTCTTGCTATTTTTATATTTTAACATAACAGACTGTAGTATCTGATCTGTTAAAAGCTCATCAAAAACACTTTCTATAACCGACTTATTGACATATCCATCCAATAAATATGCGCTTGCGTATGTTGCCTCATGCGAAAAAAAACCATCTTCATAACTTTCAAATGGCAATAATGCTGCAATGGTTACACTGTCTAATAAACCATTGATTTCTAATAAACTCGATGGCATTTCGCCATCAGCTAATAACTTACCAATTGAAACCTCACGCAATTTTTCAAGAATCCAATGAGCAATACGATATTTTGCTTCATTCCAATTCTTTACTTTGTAATCGTCCATTCCGCATCCTTCGTTTTGAGATAAACGTAGCTAAAATGGAGATCATTGTTTTTATCAGTCCACGGAGCAATCCAAATTCTTAATCCTGCAGCTTTAGCCAAAACTGGTTCACCAGCAATCACGGTATTTATCCCATTTCGACTAGGCTTAATGTTGATCTCAGGATTTTCAGTTTTTTCTGCTTTTTTACCTTTGTTAAAACTTGCTCTATTATCGACAAAAGTATCACCTGTCCGATCATAGACTTCTGACATATTCTTGCAGCCAGCATCATTGGGTATATCTTGACAACGATATTTAGCACTACAGGACGCTAATGAAATACAGATAATTACAGTCAACAAACGATTCACTTTTATCCTCCAACACCATTATTAGTTGCTATTTTCACATCACCAAAATCTGCACCTTCCATCAGAAATACTTCTCCCACTCTACCAGCCGAAATTTCTATAATTGGGAAAATAGAGTTTGCTTGACTGAGCCAAAAATCAGCTAACTTTTGCGATGAAGAGGCAAGTCCTGATGCTAAACCTGACTCTACTGTTTTATTAGGGTCATAGGTTGTGACCACACCTAATGCTGATGTTTGTTGAATAGAGTTTTGTTCAGCAATATTTTGCCCTATGCCACCGAATAAACCAGAAAAGAAGCTTTTTGCAATTAATTGACCCTGCTTACTTACAACACGGCCTCTTAAACCAAAGCTCGCATCTTCACCAGCAACATGCCCTTTAACTTTTGTTTCAAGCACTTTGCCATCTCTTAAAACACAGCTTAATCGTTCAATTCTGATATAAGCTCGCTCAGAAGCCATATCGCCATAACCGTTACCAATAATGAAACACTCTTTTAAGTTGCTTTTAAACTTGTTGGGTAAGGTCATAAAAGACTTCACTCGCATCACAACTGGTAAGGCATTACCTTGAGCTTGGCCACCTGTGGGCGCATCAAATCCAGTCAAAAAAACAACTTTGGCAAAAGTTCCGGCAGGAACGTATGACTCGACTGATTTACCTTCTGTAGAATTAGTATCTCTACTCTTACCCAAGACTTGATCTTTAACACCAGTTAGCCCACTTTTACCATTTGATAAATCAATTTCTTCAATAACTGCTGGTGGTGATGGTAGGGCAAACGCACTTAAATAAAAAGCGACTAAGAGGCATTTAAATTAATTTAAA
>ERZ650309.619-NODE-619-length-17369-cov-3.950849_pt1 | contig 17369 bp, 15 predicted proteins | sample MGYA00376245_ERZ650309 | MGnify/ENA primary metagenome ERZ650309 (study PRJEB26733, sample SAMN07839294) | wastewater metagenome | biome: urban; feature: wastewater treatment plant; material: waste water | place: USA: North Carolina | collected 2016-04-26 ...
TGCCTGCGGCGGGCGGGCGTCACCACGCAGGGCGAGCTCGTGGCCATCACCGAGCGGCAGGTGCGGGGCATCTCGGGCCTGGGCAAGAAGAAGGCGCGCCAGGTGCTGGAGCTTCGCCAGCGGCTGCTGATTCCAGGCATGCTGCGTGGCTCGCTGACCGTGGATCTGCTGCAAGCGATGGTTCCGGGGCTGCTCAAGCTGTTTCCTCCGACCTGGCCCTGGCCGACCGAGACGACGCCCGCAGCCAAAGTTCCCGACGCTGGCTTCCTGAGCGCTGTCAGTGAAGTGCAGCGTTTGTTTGCGGTGGATGCCGAGTTTTTCGTCGCACCGCAGGTTCCGGGCACCGCGCTCGCGCTAGAGCTTCCGACGGGACGAAAGGTTGCGCTGCTCGATCAGTCGGTGCTCGGGATGGCAGACAGTGAGCGACGATTCCTACTCGGGCAGACACTGGATGCACTGCGCGGCGGCTATGCGACGCTTCTGCGACTGTCTCCGAGCGAGCTTTTGCAGACCAGTCGCCTGATGTCGATGATGCTCCTGCCCCCGTCTGAGCAGCCGCCCGAGAGCCGCGAGTTTTTTCAGCTTCTACCCAAGCGCTCGCAGCAGGTGTTTGAGCGCGCCGCGCAGAGTCGTCCCATCCAAACCGTGGTCGAAGTCGTGTCGAGCTTTGGACTGTGTGCAGAGCGCGCGGGCCTTCTCGCAGCCGATGACATTGCCATCGCCATCCAGGTGATGGTCCGCCTGCAAGGAGAAGATGCGGCGGCGCTCAGCGATGTCCCAAGTGGCCTGGTGCTTGGACTGGCTCCAAATGGATCAGACCTGGTCCGTTACTTTCTTTCGGACACCTTCCACGAACTTACTGCGACGCTCCGGGAACCATCGCGCTTGTGATCTGCCCCCACCCAAAGGTATTCTTTGGCCTTGATATGGCGGTATCGGCGGTGCTTACGCAAGAAAGAGGGCGGACGAGAACATGGGTGCCAAGTTCGGCTCTGAGCTAGCGGCTCAAGGTGGGGTCGTCAGCCTCAAGCTGCGAGGCGTGATCGACGAAGACAACGAGCTGACTGGCATCGAAAGCCAGCTTTCAGCCGGGGTCACCGTCCTTGATTTGGCCGACATCGAGCGCATTAACTCGTGCGGCGTCCGTGACTGGGTCAACTGGCTCGGTCGCATTGAACGACTCGGCGCGAGGCTGGTGTTCGTCAACTGCTCACCAGCCATCGTCGCGCAGATGAATCTGGTTCATAACTTTTCTGCAAGCGGCATCGTAAAGAGCTTCTACGCTCCGTACTTCTGCCCGCGCTGCAACAAAGAGCGGCTCCTTCGTCTGGAAACGCGCGATCTGGTTCATCAAACGCCGATCACCTCGGCGCCGACTTGTCGCTGCGATGACTGCGACGGACCGATGGACTTCGACGACTTGGAGGAGTCCTACTTCGCCTTCATGAACAACCTGAAGAAGGTGCTGAGCGATCCGGCCACCGAGGAGATTCTCCAGGTTGTCGCGTCGGCCAGTGAAGGTGGGGCTAAGCAGCGCTCTCGTGGTAGCAGCACCGGCATTACGCCAGCGACGGGACCGAGCCTGACGCCAGCGACGCCTTCGACGGGAGCGCCTTCGTCGATCTCTCCGCTCAATCGCACGCCGACGACTCGCTCGCCGAGCGGCAACATTCCGACTGCCAAGACTCCGCCGGGCAACGCGCTCGCGGGTCTGGTATCGCAGCCCGGTGAACAGCCCGCGACATCGAGTGGCAACCATCGCCCGGTTCCAAACGCAGCCTCGACGGCGCCCGCGACAGCCCAAGCTGGAACGGACAAACAAGAGCTGGCTCCGACGGGAAACACTGCCCAGCCCTCGCTCGTTCGAACGGTCCTGCCCTGGGTTGCACTCGCCATCTTCCTCATCGCTGCCATCGGCGTCCTCATCCTCGCCATCGCCAAGTAGTCGTCGTCGCGACCATTGCGCTCGCTGGTCCTTTGCGCAACACTTCCAAGCCATGCACGGACACGTTGCGGGAGTTCATCCTCGGCACAGTGAGTCCGCCTTCGCGCGTCTTTCCGACGAAGACCTGCGACGGCTGCTTCACTTGGCCCTCAGCAAAGGTGGCGACTACGCCGACCTGTACTTTGAGCACAGCCAGACCGCGAGCTACGTCTTCGAGGACGAGCGAATCAAGACCGTCGGTCGCGGCGTATCACTTGGTCTGGGTGTTCGCGTTCAGCGCGGCGAAGCCACCGGATATGCGTACTGCGAAGGTCTCGACGAAGCAGCGATGGCGAGAGCCGCGCGAACTGCCGCCGAGATTGCTGAGTCGTCCGCTCGTCCCGGTCCCCAGCTGATTGAGTCGCGCAGCATTCCTTCGTTTTATCCTGTCGGCGTCGCCAGCCTTGACTCACCGGCAGCGAACAAGCTCGATCTGCTCCGTCGCGGAGATCGCGCAGCCCGCGCCGCTGATCGACGCATCGTCAAGGTCGTCTGTAGCTTTTCCGAAGAACAGCGCGAAATCCTCATCGTAACCGGCGACGGACGACGCTATTCCGACCAGCAGCCTCTGCTTCGCTATGGCATTCACGTTGTCGCTGAAGATGGAACCAAGCGTCAGTCGGGCAGCGGCGGCGGTGGTGGACGCTACGGCATCGACTATTTTGCGCAAAGAACCCCAGAGCACTACGCAAGCGAAGCCACGCACGTCGCGCTGGCCATGCTTGATGCCGTCGAAGCTCCGGCGGGTCAGCTTCCCGTGGTGCTCGCCGCGGGTGACTCGGGAATTTTGCTTCACGAAGCCGTCGGACACGGACTAGAAGCCGACTTCAATCGCAAGCAGACCTCGAACTACTCGGGCCGCGTCGGGGAGCTGGTCGCATCCGAGCTATGCACCGTCGTCGATGATGGCACCGTCAGTCACAGCCGAGGCGCGATCAACGTCGACGATGAAGGCGCTCCTGGTCAGCGCAACGTGCTCATCGAACACGGTCGTCTGCGCGCGTACATGCAGGATCACTTGTCGGCCCGCATCATGGGCACCACGCCGAGCGGCAACGGACGCAGACAGAGCTTCCGTCACGAACCGATGCCGCGCATGACCAACACCTACTTGCTCTCGGGCAGCGACACGCCCGAAGACATCATCCGCTCCGTCAACCGAGGCGTGTTTGCGCGTCGCTTTTCCGGCGGTCAGGTCAACATCTCGAACGGCGACTTCGTCTTCTCGCTCACCGAGAGCTATCTCATCGAAGACGGCAAGATCACCGCGCCGCTCAAAGGCGTCAACCTGATCGGCAACGGTCCCGACGTCCTCACCAAGGTCAGCATGGTCGGCCACGACTTCGAAATGTCCGACGGCATCTGGACCTGCGGCAAAGAAGGCCAGTCCGTTCCCGTTGGCATCGGCACGCCGACCGTCAAGATCGCCGCCATCACCGTCGGTGGAACTCGCACCTAAGCCTTCAATCGGAGACAGACGTGTCACACGTTTCGATGGATAAGCAAAGAGAGCTGCAAGCGCTGGCCGAAACAGTGGCCGCGCTGGCGATCGATGATGGGGCCGATGCGGCAGAGGTCATCGTCGGAGCCGGTCAGTCGCTCAGCGTCAAGATTCGCCAAGGTCAAAAAGAGCTGCTTCACGAGTCAGAAAGTCACGGGCTTGGGCTGCGGGTGTTTGTGAACCATCGCTCTGCGGTGTGTCACACGTCGGACCTGAACGAAGCCGAGCTGCGACGTTTTGTGCATGACACCGTCGAGCTGAGCCAGCTGAGCGAGCCCGACGAGCTCAACGAGCTACCCGACAGGCAGGATCTGATTCCGCTCGGACAGTCGCTGCTCGATCTGGACCTGTGGGACGATCAGACGGCAAAGCTGTCCGCGCCCGAGCTGTTCGACATTGCGCGACGGACGGAAGCAGCCGCGCTCGGATTTTCCAAAAAGATCACAAACAGCGATGGAGCTGGCTGTGATCGCAACGCTGGCTACATGGCGCTGGCGCTGGCCGACAAAGCGGGCCTTGGGTTTTCTGGCTCGTCACGCGGAACCTACTGTTCGTTTAGCGTCGAAGCACTCTGCGACGATGAAGGTGGAAAGAAGCGCAACGCGTCGTTTTGGTCTGCGCATCGCTTCTTCCAGCAGCTCGCGACCCCAGAATCCGTCGGACAAGAAGCCGCGCGACGAGCCCTACGCAAGCTGGGCGCCCAAAAGCTCGCCACCGCAGAGCTACCCGTCGTCTTCGATTCCGACGCAAGCCGCGCACTGCTACGCACCTTGGCAAGCGTTGTCTCTGGCGGTGCGATCTATCGCAAGAGCTCTTACCTGTGCGGTCGCGAAGGAACCCAAGTCGCGTCGCCGCTTATCACCATCGTCGACGATCCGCTACGACCGAGAGGACCAGGCTCACGCACATTCGACGGCGAAGGTCTGGCCGCCCGTCGCAACGTGATCGTCGATCAGGGCATCCTCAGCGGCTATCTTCTCGACAGCTATTCCGCACGGAAGCTGGGTCGCAGAAGCAACGGCTGCGCCGGACGCTCCGTCGGAGGCTCGCCTCACGTCACCACCAGCAACCTGATCTTGCACGCTGGCACGACGGAGCCACAGGGACTTCTCGACGGCATCGAGCGCGGCTTATACGTCACCGACATGATGGGCTTTGGCTTCAACGCCGTCACCGGCGACTTTTCCCGAGGCGCAGCCGGCTTCCTCATCGAAAACGGACAGCTCACCGTTCCCGTCAGCGAAGTCACGATCTCTGCCAACTTCGATGACCTGCTCAAGCGCATCGACGCAGTTGGCAGCGATCTCGACGAGCGATCATCGACGATGAGCCCAAGCCTGCGCGTATCCAAGATGACCGTCGCGGGACACTAACCAAGCACCTACAGACCCGGCACGTATCGCGCAATCTCGTCGAGGCTGCGTCCATGCAGCAGCAGCAGATACAGCACCGCCCCCAGCGCCAAACAGGGACCAAACGGCACCGCGATATGGCGCAGCGTCTGTGTCTGGTCTTGTCGCTTTCGCAGCCACAGCCAGGGAATCGCAAGCAGTGAACCAAGCACGGATCCGAGGCACACCGTCCACGGCAGCGCTTGCCAGCCGAGCGTAGCACCGACAAGAGCCAACAGCTTTCCGTCGCCAAGCCCCAGCCCTTCGCGTCCCGTCAGTCGATAATAGACCTCGGCAATCAGCCAAATCACGCCGAAGCCTGCCACCATCCCCACAAGCGAATCCATCCAGCGGACATCAGCCAGCAGTCGTCCCGCGCAAAAGAACACCAGCGTCGAGGGCAGCGTGATTCGATCGGGAAGCAGCAGGTGCTCCAGATCGATGGCAGACAGCACCAACAAGACCAGCACGAAGTACCCGTAGACGACAAAGTGAGCAAGCTGCGTCGGAAGCGCTGCGTGATCCCTGTCCACAAAGCGCACAAATACGGCAGCAATCAGCCCTGCGCCCAGCAGCTCCACCAGCGGATAGCGCCAGCCGATTCGTGAATGACAGCGACGGCACGAGCCTCGCAAAAGGACAAAGCTCAGCACCGGAATGTTGTCGTACCAAGCAATCGGCGTGTGACAAAACGGACAGCGCGAAGCCGGACGAAGCAGCGACTGACCTTTGGGCAGACGGTAGATGCAGACGTTGGCAAAGCTGCCCCACAGCGCGCCCCAGATCAGCGCAAAGGTCAGACCCCAAGGCGAGCGGACAAACCACTCAAGAAACGGGAGTGCGTCGGGAGGCATCACGGCAAAAGAAAAAGGCGGTCGCTGGCCGTTTCTCGGTTCGCGATCCGCCGTCGGTTAGGCAGGATTACTGAGCGCAGGCGCCGTCGGAGCAGTGAAGCGACGTGCTCTTGCAGTCAGCGGCGAGCTTGCACTGCGGGCTGACTTCTCGATCGGTCGCGCAGTAGCCAGCGCTGCAGACCTTTCCATCGGAGCACGCTGCACAGTCGCTGTTTGCCATACAGAACGTACGGCACTGTGCGTTGGTGCACTCACGGCCCGCACCACACTCGGCGTTGGTCTTGCACTCAGGAACGCGACGCTCATCTGCGCGGCACACGTTCGAGATGCAGACATCGTTCGCGTTCACGGCCTGGCAGTCGGCATCCTTGCTGCACGATGGATGGCAGACGCTGTCGATACAAGCTTGGCTCGCGCCACACTGCGCGCTGGTGACGCATGCCTTGTTGTCGACGGGCTTGGGTGCGCAGCGCTGGTTCTGGCAGGTTCGTCCTGTGCCGCAGCTGGCATCGCTGGTGCAAGCCTTCTGGCACAGTCCGTCGACGCAGGCTCCGCCGGTGCCGCACTCACGGTTGAACACGCAGTGGTTCGGAGGAACCGGCGCCTGCTTGCACAGACCGTTGAGGCACTCGCTGCCCGAGCCACAGTCCGACTGAACGCGACAGCTCTTGGGCGGCGCAGCAGACTCAGGCTCACACGAGTGACGCGCGGAGTTGCAAACATAACCGCTCGCGCAGTCGGCCTGCTTGTCGCAGTAACCAGCCTCGGCACACAGACGGTCCGAACCGCAATAGCAGCCGGGCGCGCAGTCTGACGACGCAGCACAGGAAGCTCCCGGCGGACGACCATCTTGGGCCACGCAGCCCGAGACGTCGCACTGGAAGCACCCCGTCGCGTCGCAGTAGGTGTAAAAGCGGGTCTTGTTTTCCTCGGTGCAGCCCTGCTGAACGAGCAGTGCCATCGCACCCAGAAGCGGCGTTACAAACGAAAGAAACCCTTTTAGCGGACGCATAGAGCGCATCGGAAGCCCTCCACGATTCGTCGTGTTGAACCTACCAAACACATTTACCATGCTTTGTAGCTCAGCAGCCAGTATGCCAGCCAGCTTGGTCTTTCTAGTGCGTTTTTGAGCCACCAAATTTCGATGCCATCCCGCGTATCCAGCCGTTCCAGGCGCTCCGGGCGCGATTCTTTGTAAACAAACGGTCACAGTCCGGGTGTGTTCACAAGTTCGCAGCGCACCGCGATCGGAAGCAAGGTCCGGCAAAAATTTGACGCTCGCACCTGGCAAAGCTGGAATGCCGAGCTGTCTATGGAAGCCTGGGCGAACCTTCATCAGCCAGTCATGGCGGACGAGCTGCTACGACTTCTGGCGGTCCGCTCAAACGGTGTGTACTGCGACGCGACGCTTGGCCTTGGTGGTCACAGCGAACGCATCCTGAGCGCACTAGACGATACCGGACGCTTGTTCGGCATCGATCGCGATGAGACAGCGCTGGGTCTGGCTTCGTCTCGCCTGGCTCGATTTGGAGCGCGCTTTCAGCCCGTTCACGGCTCGTTTGGCGAGGTCCTTTCGCTGCTTCGGCAAGCTGGTGCGCCGCCGCTCGACGGACTGATCGCGGATCTGGGTGTCTCGTCGCTACAGCTGGATCGGCCCGAGCGAGGCTTTTCGTTCCAAACCGCAGGTCCGCTCGACATGCGCATGGATCGTAGCCAAGGGGAAACGGTCAAAGAGCTGCTCGAGCGGATTGATGAGCACAGCCTCGCGTCGATTCTGTGGGAGTACGGCGAAGAGCGTCACAGTCGTCGCGTCGCCCGAGCGATCAAGCAGTCGCTGCCGCAGCTTACCGATACGCTGTCGCTCGCAGATGTGGTGGCCAGAGCGATTCCACAGCGCGAACCACACAAGCATCCAGCGACGAGAACGTTTCAAGCCCTCCGCATCGCTGTCAACGACGAGCTGCGCCAGGTTCACTCGCTGCTGCTCGCAGCCCCGCTCGTGCTCGCGCCGGGTGGAAGGCTGGTGATCATCTCGTTTCACTCGCTGGAAGATCGGCTGGTGAAGCAGCATCTGACGTTTGTGTCTGCCGTCGCGGATGCGCACAAAGCGCGTCAGACTGGCCTCGATCGAAATCCGTTTGTGCTGCTGGCCAAAGGAACGGTGACGCCGTCGGACGAAGAGCTTGCGCAGAACCCCCGATCTCGATCGGCGAAGATTCGTGCGGCGCGGACTCTCACTGACGACGAGCGGTCCAATCAGCGGCATCCTTCCCATCACGGTCCCGAGGGTCAGCCATGGCCGCTGTAAGCGCAGCGCGCAAAAAGACGTCGTGGCTGCGTCGTCAGCATGAGCGCTTCGAGCGCTTTGTCTCGTGGCCCAGTCGCAGCCCCAGCTTCGGACTGACCGTCGGACTGACTGTTTCGTCGCTGGTGCTGATCGCGCTGCTGTACGTGTGGTCTCGTCTGGAAGTGATTCGCATCGGCTACGAGCTGTCCCAGCAAAGCAAGCTGGCGCGCGCGCTGGCGCAGCACAATCAGCGACTGCGACTGGAGCTGGCCACGCGCAAAGATCCCGCGACGATCGAGCGATTTGCCCGAGAGCGACTTCACATGGCTCCGCCGCTGCCGTCGGCGATTCGCATGGTCAAAGCGCCGCGTCGGGCTTCGTCTGATCCCTCCAGTGAAAGCTCGTCCCGATGACACAAAAGACCGCGAAAACGGACGCGAGCAGCTCTCGAGAGGAATCGCCGCAGCGCTGGCTGATGGTCCGTCTGTGGACCACCGGCGCCGTGATGTCGCTGTGCTTCGGCGTGCTGCTCACTCGGGCGTATGTTCTGCAAATTCAAAAGCGCGATCTGTATCGCTCGCTCGCCGAAGAGCAGTATCTGCGTGAAATTGAGGTGCCACCTCATCGAGGCCGCATCGTCGATCGCAGTGACAGTGAGCTTGCAGCGTCAGCCAGCGTCGATTCGGTCTATCTGGAACCGCAGAAGCTTCGTGCCGAGCTTCCCGACGCAGCACATCGAGATCCACAGCTTGCCAAGCTCGCGTCGGCGCTTGGGCTGGAGCTGACGGATGTCAAAAAGCGCGCGCAGTCCGATCGTCACTATCTGTTTCTCAAGCGCCGCATTCCCCCGGAAGAGGCCCAGCGTGTTCGTCAGCTTGGCCTGCCTGGCGTCGGTCTGACCCAAGAGCCGAAGCGCTACTATCCGAATCGCAGCCTCGCGGGACCGCTGCTTGGCTGGGCGGGCATCGACGCAATTGGACTCGAAGGCGTCGAGCTGGCCTACGATCGGTTTCTACGCGGCAGTCGCGCGTCGGTGATTGGCTGGCAAGATGCGCGCGGTCGCAAGGTCATGGTCGGTGGCGTCGGGGATTCCTCGCGTGAGCGCGGCCACGACGTTCATCTCACCCTCGATAAGTTCATTCAGTTTCGGCTGGAGCAAGCGCTGGAAGAAGGCGTTCACAAGGCCAAAGCCAGAGCGGGCGTCGCAGTCGCACTCGATCCTCGCAATGGCGAAGTCTTGGCGATGGCATCGGTTCCGTCGGTCAATCCCAATGATCCGTCGGGGGCCAGAGAGCGTGGCGTTCGCAACCGAGTCGTTACCGATCCGTTCGAGCCTGGCTCGACGATCAAGCCGTTTACCATCAGCGCCGCGCTCGAAGCCGGAGCCATTCGCGCATCCGACGAGTGGGACTGCGAAGGCGGTCAGTGGCGCATCGGTCACGTCACCATCCACGACGCGGATCCCGAAGGCATCTTGACCACGACGCAGGTGCTCGGACGCTCGTCGAACATCTGCACCAGCAAGATCACGCGTCGACTCGGCAAAGAAAAGACGTACCTGTTTTTGCGTCAGCTTGGCTTCTTTGCACCGACGGGAATCGATCTCCCCGGTGAGCGCAGCGGTCAGGTCCGTCCCGTCGCCGAGTGGGGAGACGTTGCATTCGCCAACATCAGCTTCGGTCAAGGCATGACAGCGACGCCGATTCAGATTGCTTCCGCGATGTCGGCATTTGCCAATGGCGGCATTCTGTATCGTCCACACGTCGTCAGTCGCGTCGTGTCAGCGACTGGCCAGACCGTGCTGGAGTCACATCCCGAAGGCAAGCGCGTGATGTCGTCGAAGACCGCGTCGCAAATGCGTCAGATGCTGCGCGCCGTGATGGAAAAAAAGGGCACCGGCGAAGATCTCGACATTCCCGGCTATCCCGTCGCAGGCAAGACAGGAACTGCGCAAAAAGTTGATCCGAACACCCGTCGCTATTCGCCGGAGTTTTGGGCCTCGTCGTTTGTTGGATTCGCTCCGTATGACGATCCGCGCATCTTGCTGTACGTCATGGTCGACGAGCCGCACGAAGGTCACTACGGCGGAAAAGTCGCAGGACCGATCTTCGTCAAGGTGGTCTCAGCGGTGCTGCCGTACTTGGGCGTGCCACCGCAAAACTCGCCCACCGTCGTGACGACGGCTCCGATGCCGCGACCATCACCGTCTGACCAGTTCGGTCCACCCGTTCCCGTCGCACTTCGCTATCCCGGCGTCCCCGAGTCACAGCGAGTCCCCAACTTCATTGGTCTTGGGCTCGGAAAAGCCATCGATCTCGCACGCACGTCCGGCTTCCGCTTAGAGCTGAACGGCAGCGGCGTCGTCGTATCCCAAGAGCCGCCCGCAGGAAGTGCCCGTCGTGGTCCGCTCTGTCAGCTTCGGCTCGCACCGTCGCACTGACCGAACGCCGAACACCAGCCGCGACCAATATCGACGACGCAGCGACGTCTGGGTCCGCTACGAAGAAGCTCGGCTCATGTCGTGCGTCAGCATCACCATCAGCGAAAAGAGCTGCCGCGCAGTCTCTTGATCGGGATGAACGCCCGAAAAATAGCGCTGCACCAGCCCAGCCGCGTCGTCGTGAATCAGCCGCCGCGCAATGTCGAGCGCTTCAAAGTGAGGCGACGTCTCCGACAGCCCGCTGCCTTCAATCGCTTTCAAGATGCGCAGGTATTCCCGCAGCACCGGGCCAATCACGGGCCGATCGAGCTGAAGCCGACCCACTTCCGTCCCTGCATCGTCGCGCAGAGTCACCGCAATCGAGCCCGGCTCCACCGACACCCGACCGTGCAGCGACGAAGCCGTCTCAGAGGAATCTTTGCGATCGATCGCGAACGCCGCACTGGCGACAAGCTCCTCAATCGCCATCAGCCACTCAGCCCGTCTGGGCCGCGTCGCACAGCGCCAGGTCACATCGTCCACGATAATGTCGCAAAGAACGGCTGGTTGCTTGGACATCGACTCCATCAGGCCAAACTGTAATCGCGGTCGGGTCCAGTGACAATGCCATTGCTGCACTGCGTCAATAAGTCACGACTTCCGACGCTGATGCTCCACCGACTGGAGCGCGCCAGCGGATTTCTTCTCTCGAGCGATCAGATTGTGAAGCAAACCGCACAACTTCTGCGCACGCACGACCGAACACTTCGAGATGTCCATCCCAGCGCTTGGTTCGATGTTCTGGCGCACGCTGTGGCAGCTGCTGGCTCCGTCGCGGTGCGCTGCGTGTGACGATTCGCTCGACGATGCCCAGCCGCATCAACTGCTCTGCGCTGCGTGCCTGACGCTGTGTGAGCCCTGCCCTGCTTCCGCCTTACCGCTCGTACCCGGCGCGCCAAGCTGTCTGTCCCTCTTCGCCTACGGAGGCCCGATTCAGACGGCGCTGCTTCGCCTCAAGTGGCAAGGTCGCGACGACTTGGCCAGGCCGCTCGGGCTGCTGTTGCGTCCGCTGGTTGCGACGATGCTGCGGTCTTACGAAGCAGACTTTCTGGTGCCCATTCCCCTGCATCCCCAGCGTCTTCGGCAGCGCGGCTACAACCAAGCGATGCTGCTGGCGCGCGCGGCGCAGCCTCTCCATTCATCGTCGCTGCGACTGCATGCCGGGCTGCTAATGGCCACTCGAGCGACCACGGCAGCGCATCATCAGCGACGGAAGGAACGACTGCTGCGGGTCGAAAGTCGCTTTGCGGTCCCACCAAAAGCCAAAGCGCTCGTCGCGAACCGACGGATCATCTTGATCGATGACGTCATCACCACCGGCGCGACGGTGACAGCATGCGCGATGGCGCTGCGTCAAGCAGGTGCCAGCGACGTACGAGCCATCTCTCTGCTGCGTGTTGTTTAGATGAGTGCGACGCCGCTCTGACGAAGAAATTCGATCAGGTCGGGAAGCGACAGCTTCTGTTCGCTGCGATTCGACAGCTGCTTACACGGATAGATGCCCTGCTTCACTTCGTCTTCACCAACGAAGATCACAAAGTCGAGGCTCGATGACTCCGCGTACTGAAGGTGCTTGCCCGGCGCAGTGCTCCCGAGCGAGATGCGCGTCGCAATCCCCGCCTGTCGCAGCGCCATCGCAACCCGCTCTGCGTCAGCAATACGACCCGCACCGAGAGGAGCCACCAACACAGGCCGCGCCGTCTGAAGCGACTGCGCCACCTGTTCTTTGAGCAGATCGATCAGTCGCTCGACGCCAAATGAAAAGCCAACCGCACCTTGCGCCTGACCGCCGTACAGACCGATCAGATCGTCGTAGCGACCGCCGCCCGCGAAGCTCAGCGTCGTGCCGAACTTTTCAACCCGTGCCTTGGCTTCGAAAATCGGTCCGGTGTAGTAGTCCAAGCCACGAGCCAGCGTCGGGTCTACCGTCAATCGATCCGCAAAGCCAAGCTCTGCCGCACGCTCGACGATGTAACGAAGCTCTGAAGCGGCTTTCTTGCCATCTGCGTCGTCGGAAAGAAGCGCTTCGGTTCGCTGAAGATACGCCAGGTTGTCCAGCGGCTCTGCCGTCTCAGCCGTGATCCCAAGCTGACTGATGAACGCCACAAACGCAGTCTCGTCGAGCCCGTAGTTCTTGGCTTCCTCAATCATCGCGGCGCGTCCGATCTTGTCGAACTTATCGAGCGCTCGCAGCGCATCGGCTTTCTTATCGACTGCAATTCCCGCCCGTCGCAGCTGCGCTTCGAGGATCTTGCGGTGATTTAAGACAAACCGATAGTCATGTAGCCCAAACTCTTGCAGGACTGTCGTCGCCAGCAGCAGCAGATCGACCTCGCAGTCCATCGAGTAGCTGCCGAGGATGTCCGCGTCCGCCTGATAAAACTCTCGATAGCGACCCGCGGCGGGACGGTCATAACGCCAGACCTTGCCGATCTGATAGCGATACACAGGCCGCTTCAGCTCCGGGTGAGCCGCCGCAAAGCGTCCCGTCGAGCTGGTCAAGTCAAAGCGCAGACCGAGCTTGCGACCGCCTTTGTCCTCGAACGAATAGATCTCGCGCTCGGCAGCGGGCCCAGACTTCAGCGTCAGGACTTCTAGGTATTCAAACGCGGGCGTGTCCAGCTCGTCGAAGCCGAACAGACGGAACGCGCGTCGCAGCCGCTCAAACACGGCATTGCGAATGCGCATCTCCTCGGGAAGAAAGTCCCGCGTGCCTTTCGGCGTCTCAAACGTCCGTGCCATTGCGCTCTGGCTCACGAGGAGACTGCGTCGAGGCCTTGCGCGCACGCATCGCCTTGGTGCCGTCCTCAGTCGTATACAGCTCAATCCGATCTTCACGAACCAGCTTGTCAATCAGACGCCGACGAACATCGGGATCTGGATCGAGCTGACTCGCCTGCCAGCGCGTCACAAAGAAGTTCACACCGACGTAGCCGAGCGGAAACTTGCTTTCTGCCCGTCGCACTTCGTCAAGAAGGATCGCAGCAGCCTGTTCTTCCGAGTCAATCACGATCGGCAGCGACGGAGATCCACTGTCTTCGCTCTGCGCAACCTGCGACGTACCGGACAAAATGATTGGCGAGCCGTTTTCCTCACCTTCGCCGGTTGGCCACTGACGGCCACACTCGCCAAGCGAGTCACACAGATCAATGTGGTCAAACGCTGCGCGACGAATGCGCCGCGACAGACCGATTCCGCCCCACGTTGCGACGTACGCTTGACGACCGAGCGCACGCACACCCTCGACCGCTGGAGCGTGATCCGCATCGCCTGACATCAGCACCAGAATATCGAACGCACCGACGGCAGCCAGACGAAGCATGTCCGCCACCATCGTCGTATCGACTTCGTTTTCCTGGGTGTAATAGTTTTCAGCCTGGCACTCGCGACAGTGATAGCTCTTGGTGCGACGGCTGAAGCGCTGCACGAAATAGCCGGGCAGCATTTCCAAGTTATCGAGGAAGCTCGTCAGAGCGGCCTGGCCACTGCCCGCGACGGGATTGCCCGTCTCAATTCCGGTGTAGTAGTAAGCGCCCCAGAGCACGTCGCCGCCGACTCGGCGGACCAGCCACCGTGACAGCGCGGTAAAATCAAGCGGTTGACGACCGGCACGCTCACGCCAGCCCGAATAGAAGTTTTTTCCGTCGAAAAACAGTGCAACTTTCATCGCCGCGCATCCTAGCAAAAAAGAGCAGCTAGATTCCCAGCAAAATCTGTGACGCACCTCGGCCAAACGATCGGCGCCAGGTACAGTCGCAAAGAAACGGGAACAGACGGGCTCAGACGAGGGGAAACGAAGCAAGCAGAAGCAGGAGGCGGGAGTGCGACGAAGCTCAGGCGGGAACAGCGAGCCTATGCGAAGCCAAGCGCTTCAAGCTGCTCGTCGGACAGACCGAAGAAGTGGCCGGCCTCGTGAACGACGGTGATCTCGATCTCGTGCTCTAGCTCTTCGCGAGACATCGCGACGCGCTCGAGGTTGCGCTGAAACAGCAGGATCGTATCGAGGTGCGGCACACCACCAACCGTCGGCTTTTCCGCGTGCGGCACACCGCTAAACAGACCAAGCAGGCGCGGATCCGTACCGTCAGCAATCAGCTCTGCCGACGGATAATCCGTCGCAATCACCGGCACATTGCCGATCAGCTTGCGAATCTGCTCCGGCAGCTTGTCGACGGACTCTGACACGATCTGCGAAAATTCTTCCGAGGACACAGCCCAAGGCGGCGTCGGCATCTTCAGATCCACCGCACGCACCTTCTGGAAGAACGCAATCATGCCCTTGCGATCGTTTCGCACGCTCGCGCAGACGCCCAGTCCGTGCAGCGCATCCGCCAAGTCGGGCTCGATCTCCAGCGCGCGCTGAAAGTGTGACTCCGCGTCGTCGGGATGACCCAGATCGAGCAGCAGTCGCCCCGCCCGCAGGTGATAGCCCGGATCGCCGAGCAGAATGTCCGGCAGCTCAGACAGCGACGCAAAAGCCGCCGATTCCTTGCCCAGTAGCGCCTCGCCTTCGGCTTTCAGCAGCAGCGCTTCGACGAACTCTTCTTCTTCTTCGGCGTGGTCGAGCGCTTTTTCACACAGCTCCACCGCCTTTTCGAAGTCCTCAATGTCCCACAGGTACAGCTCAGCGGCGCACAGCAGCGGCTCGACGTAGTGCTCGTCGATCTCAATCGCGTGCTGATAGTGCTGAAGCGCCTCCTCGATCTCGCCTTCACCCGACGAGATCATGCCGAGCAGAACGTACAGCTCCGGTGAATCGCCATCGGTACGAAGCAGCTTCAGTGCGCGCCGCTTCGCTTCTTCCAGGTCGCCTGACTCCATCGTCGCCCAGCAGCGATCCAGCTCTGCGTAGAACTTCTCGACGCTTCCTTTGGGAGGACTTGCAGCCGCCTGGGTCTTGCTACCGCCGGAGCGATGTCCGTTGGACGGAGTGCTCGGCGGCTCACCTGGGGTACGTGCTTTGGCCATAGGTCGTGGAAACTCCTCGGGCCGTCATCATGCGCAGCTAGTCGCGGATTACAAGCCCCTTTGTGCGCAGGCGTCCCTACCTGGTGCTACACACTTCGTTTTGTATTGGTGAATACAAAATTTACCAACAATTGCTTTGACATCGTCGCCCACCGTCGGTACGCTAATGACTCGAAGCCGTCGCCCACGTTGACTGGAGTAGCCAGCCTGGCCGATGGAGCTTCCCCGGGTTGTCGGATCTCCAGTTCGACAGGCGGGTTTCAGGGGGCAAAACGCGACTGGATAGAGGGGTCTATCCGGTCAGATCTTCAGCAAGGCTTTCGACCCAGACAGGTGGGGTGAGCGATGCAAGAACGCCGTACGATGACCAAGGCCGACATCATCGAGAACGTGTATGAGCGCGTCGGGGGCTTTTCCAAAAAAGACGCGCCGGAAGATTTGAAATATGTGGCTTTTGACTCGTGGCTGTTGGAGCTGGGAGCTTTGCCGAATTTTAACATGACATGTGCCGGATCACCTGTCCGGACATTGGATGATTTACCATGATACATGACGTTGTTTTACCTGATACCTCCGACGATGGATTGGAGACATTGCACATTGCGATTCCGGATGACTATGTCGGTCAACGTTTGGATCGGACCATCGCCGATTTATGTCCGGATTATTCGCGCACGCGGCTTCAAGGCTTGATTGATGCGGGAGAATGTCTGCTGAATGGACGGACGTGCACCACGTCATCGCGAAAGGTCGAGCAGGGGGATGTTGTTACAATGTCCTTGCCGCCGTTGGTCGATGCTCTGCCGGAGCCGGAAAATATCCCGTTAGATATTGTCTTCGAAGATGATGATTTATTGGTCATTAACAAGCCGGTCGGCATGGTGGTGCATCCGGCTGTCGGACATCACAGCGGCACGTTGGTCAATGCGTTGTTACATCATTGTCGGGATAGCTTATCCGGTATCAATGGGGTCAAGCGTCCGGGGATTGTGCATCGGTTGGACAAAGATACATCCGGATTGATGATGGTCGCCAAAAATGATTTTGCCCATCATGCTTTATCTGAACAATTGCAAGACCGCAGCCTGTCGCGCATGTATCTGGCGTTGGTTCTGGGGGTTCCATTTCCCCATCGTGGACGGGTGGAAACGCTGATCGGGCGGCATCCATCCAACCGGTTAAAAATGGCTGTCGTGTCACGCGGCGGAAAAGATGCCGCCACCAATTACGTTGTGCGGGACATGTTTAAAAATACGATGTCATTGATTGAATGTCATCTGGAGTCAGGACGTACGCACCAGATCCGTGTGCATATGGATCATCTGGGGTTTCCGTTGATTGGGGATCCTTTATACGGTGCGCAAACAACCAAGCTGTTGTCCCAGTTGAAAAAGGGTGGTTTTGATGACGATGTGCGCGCCGCAGTTGCCGCGTTCTCACATCAGGCATTGCACGCTGCAGAAATCATGTTTATCCATCCGCGTACCGAAGAGGAAATGGTGTTCGAATCTGAGCTGCCGGATGATTTCGCGGCTCTTCTCGATGCATTGTAAGAACACGAACATATTACTCAAACTAGTTTTAGCCCCAATTTTTCTCTTTGCACGTCCTGTAATAATATGATTTGCACAACCGGGTCTTCTTTATGGGCAGTCAGAAGGTCTATACTTTTTTGCGCGTGATACCTCGACAGAGCTTTGAAACAATCTTCTGACATATCAAGTGCAGATAAAAGTTTTGCTGCAAGTATAACAGACATATTCCTGTTGCCAATTTCAAAAGCCGAAATTGTAGACACAGAGATGCCGCTTATTTCAGATAATTGTTTAGCTGTAAGGCCTAGACTAACACGAATCCGTCCAAGTACGGGACCGTATACGGCACTATTAAAGTCACTAGTTACTT
>ERZ650309.621-NODE-621-length-17331-cov-5.519565_pt1 | contig 17331 bp, 16 predicted proteins | sample MGYA00376245_ERZ650309 | MGnify/ENA primary metagenome ERZ650309 (study PRJEB26733, sample SAMN07839294) | wastewater metagenome | biome: urban; feature: wastewater treatment plant; material: waste water | place: USA: North Carolina | collected 2016-04-26 ...
CCGGTGATACCGACGTGCAGCGCCCGGCCGGCCTCCGGTGTGAGCTCGAGCAGCAGCTGCTGCGCCGCATCACGGTGGTCGGCCCGGGTGGACTCGACCAGCGTGATGGCGCGCGACAGCGCCGCACGGTCGCCGGCCCGGATCCTGGCTGCGAGTTCAGGAACCGGGGTCGTCATGCCCGCCCCCTCAGAGCTTGTAGCCCAGCCGGTCGGCGAGCTTGCCCAACAGGCCGATCGCGGCGTCGGCGATCACCGTGCCGGGCGGGAAGATCGCCGCGGCGCCCGCCTCGTACAGCTCGTCGAAGTCTCCCGGCGGGATGACACCGCCGACCACGACCATGATGTCCGGACGCCCCACCTCGGCCAGTGCGTCGCGCAAAGCGGGCACCAGCGTGAGGTGGCCGGCTGCCAGCGAGGACACCCCGACCACGTGCACGTCGTTGTCGGCGGCCTGGCGCGCCACCTCGTCCGGGGTGGAGAACAGCGAGCCGACGTCCACGTCGAAGCCGATGTCGGCGAACGCGGTGGCGATGACCTTCTGTCCGCGGTCGTGACCGTCCTGGCCCATCTTGGCGACCAGGATGCGGGGGCGACGTCCGTCGGCCTCGGCGAACTTCTCGACCAGCTCGGTCGCTCTGGTCACGTTGCCCGCCTTTCCGACCTCGTCGCGATATACGCCGGCGATCGTCCGGATCTCGGCCTGATGCCGGCCGTACACCTTCTCCAGGGCGTCCGAGATCTCGCCGAGGGTCGCGTGGGCACGCGCCGCATCGATGGCCAGTGCGAGCAGGTTGTTGCCCAGGCCGTCCTCCCCCGCGGGACCCGATTCCCCGGCGGCCCGGGTCAATTCGGCCAGCGCCGCCCGGGTCGCGTCCTCGTCACGCTCGGCCCGCAGCTTCTCCAGCTTGGCCAGCTGTTCGGCCCGCACCCGGCTGTTCTCGACCTTGAGGACCTCGATCTGCTGATCTTCGTCAACCTGGTACTTGTTGACCCCGATCAGCGGCTGGGCGCCGGAATCGATGCGCGCCTGCTTGCGGGCGGCGGCCTCCTCGATGCGCAGCTTCGGAATGCCCTCATCGATGGCCTGCGCTATGCCGCCGTGCTCGGCGACCTCCGCGATGTGGGCCCGTGCCTTCTCGGCCAGCTGATGGGTCAGCCACTCGACGTAGTACGAACCACCCCAGGGATCGATGGGCCGGGTGGTGCCCGACTCCTGCTGCAGCAGCAGCTGGGTGTTGCGGGCGATGCGGGCCGAGAAGTCGGTCGGCAGTGCCAGCGCCTCATCGAGGGCGTTGGTGTGCAGCGACTGTGTGTGGCCCTGGGTGGCGGCCATGGCCTCGATACAGGTACGCGCGACGTTGTTGAACGGATCCTGCGCCGTCAGCGACCAGCCCGAGGTCTGCGAGTGCGTACGCAACGACAGGGACTTGTCACTCTTGGCGTCGAACCCCGCGACGAGCTCGCTCCAGAGCAGGCGCCCGGCCCGCATCTTGGCGACCTCCATGAAGAAGTTCATGCCGATGGCCCAGAAGAAGCTCAACCGGGGTGCGAACTTGTCGATGTCCAGGCCGGCGTCAAGGCCCGCCTTGAGGTACTCCACGCCGTCGGCCAGCGTGTATGCCAGCTCCAGATCGGCTGTGGCACCGGCCTCTTGGATGTGGTAGCCCGAGATGGAGATCGAGTTGAACTTCGGCATCTTGGTGCTGGTATAGGCGAAGATGTCCGAGATGATCCGCATGGAGGGCTTGGGCGGATAGATGTAGGTGTTGCGGACCATGAACTCTTTGAGGATGTCGTTCTGGATGGTCCCGGCCAGCTTCTCCGGTGGCACGCCCTGCTCTTCGGCGGCGACCACGTAGAGCGCCAGAATCGGCAGCACCGCGCCGTTCATGGTCATCGACACCGAGACGTTGCCCAGGTCGATGCCGTCGAACAACTGGCGCATGTCGAGGATGGAATCGATGGCCACACCGGCCATCCCGACGTCGCCCGCCACCCGCGGGTGGTCCGAGTCGTAGCCACGGTGGGTGGCCAGGTCGAACGCGACCGACAGACCCTTCTGGCCGGCAGCCAGGTTGCGGCGATAGAACGCGTTGGACTCGGCGGCCGTCGAGAAGCCGGCGTACTGGCGGATGGTCCACGGCTGGTTGACGTACATGGTCGGGTACGGCCCGCGGATGAACGGCGGGGCGCCCGGGAAGCTGTCGACGGGATAACCCGCCGCGGCGACGGCGTCGCGGTCCTGTGCGACATACACCGGCTTGACGTCGATGCCCTCAGGGGTGGACCAGGTCAGCTGCTCGGCTGCGTAGCCGTGGGCCTGCGCGGCCTTGGCGACATGGCTGTCGACGGCGTCCGGGGTCGGCACCGGAACCGCTGCGTCGGCGGTCAGCGGGACGTCGGCAAAACTGGCGATCGAGGGTGTCACTGCAGTCATTCCTCACGCCCCCAATCGGGTGAGCAGGGTCGAAAGCGCTTCGACCGCATCGATTTTCATGGTCAGGTACTCATCCGGCCGGTGCGTTGCCTGTGCCACCGACTTTTCCGGACCGGCCAGATAGACGTGCTCGACACCGGCGGCGCGAGCGGCCTCGACGATGTCGCCGGCTTCGGTGCCGTAGCGAGCGTCCGTGCCGCACAACACGACTGCGGTCGCACTACCGACCGCCGCGGCGACACCGGCGGATTCGACGGTGCCCGGGTTGACCGCTTCGATGCCACCGGAGGCCAACAGGTTCGCGGCGAACGTCGTGCGGATGTTGTGCTCGGCCAGCGGACCCAACGGCAGCAGGACGGCTTGTGGCCGCTGACCCGTCTTGGCCAGGTAGGCATCCGAGCGATCGCGCAGAGCCTCGAAGGCGGCTGCATACCGGCGCACGTCGGCGAACGAATTCGCCTGTGCCCCAGGCTGGATGGACAGTGGCGACTCGTCGAGATTCGGGAACTCGTTGACGCCGGTGAGCGAGGTGCGTCGGTGGGCGATGTCGTCGGCGCGGCGATCTGCCACTGCCGAGATCTCGCTGGTCAGGTGCTCACTACCGGCGACGAAGCCACCGCGTGACTCCAGTTCCTGGAAGTGCGCCCAGGCCTGCTCGGCCAGCGACGCGGTGAGATCCTCGACGAACCAGGAACCGCCGGCAGGGTCGAGGACCCGACCGAGGTGGGATTCTTCGAGAAGCAGCAACTGTGTGTTGCGGGCCATCCGGCGCGTGAAACTGACTGCGGTACCTGGCAATCCACCGTCGATCGCGGCGTCGAAGGGATCGACCAGCACGGTGTCGGCACCGCCGACACCCGCGCCGAATGCCGCCACAGTGGTGCGCAACATGTTCACCCACGGATCACGCTGCGACAGCATGGCGCGTGAGGTGGTGGCGTGTACGACTGCGGCGCCGGCCTCGGGCTCCCCGAGCACCTCGGCCACGCGGGCCCAAAGTTGGCGTGCCGCACGGAGTTTGGCGATGGTCTCGAACTGGTCGTCCGATGCCGCGAACCGGAAACTGATCTGGCCGAGCGCGTCGGCGGTACTCAGCCCGGCGTCGGTGAGCAGTCGGAGGTAGGCCACACCGGCAGCGACGGCACCGGCCAATTCCAGGGACGCGCTGGCACCGAGATCGTGCAGTGCGGCGCCGTCGACGGTGATGGCCCGTACTCCCCCGTCGAACTTCGCGGCCTTGGCGGCGACGGTCAGCACGTCTTGTTCGGTGGCGGACACGGCGTCGGACAACGCGGCGATCAGCGGGTCTGCGCCGAAATCAACCGAGAGACGGGCGCGCTGCTCGTCGTCGAAGGGCTGCACCAGGGTCAGCAGCTGCTCGGCCGCGGCGACGTAGTCGGAGCCGGCGTCGAGAACGACGGGCACCAGGTCCAGGAACACGCCCTCGAACACACGATCCAGCTCGGCGACCGCAACACCGTCGCCGCCGACCCGGACCACCAGCGCACTGGTGCCTTCGGTGAGCGCCAGCAGTACCGCGCCGTTGACCGTGCCGGCATCAGCGGCGGGATCGATGGGGAACGTCTCGGCGACCTTCCAACCGGACAGCACGTCGCGAGTCGCGTCGCCGCCGCGGGTGAACGGCCATTGACCGGGCAGTGCCGGTTCGGCCAGACCGTCGAGCGCCGTGTACAGCGGACGCACCGGCACGCCGTCGTAGGTCGGCGTATCCAGTAACCGCTCCGGTTCCGCACCGAGATCGGCCGGATCCTTCCGGCTGCTCTTGGCCAGTACCGCGGCGACCCCGGCGCGCCAACGTTCCCGACCTGCTTCCAGCGTGATGCCGGAACCAGACTCCTGTACAGACACCGTGACCTCCTCGTCGCAGCGTGTGGCGTATCGCCCGGTAGGTAGGCTAAATGATCAGCGTCACTGCGCGCTGTGGTGGTCCGGCCCAACCACAGCCATCGGAATCGATGCGACCGGCGATCGCCACGTACCCTTGGCAGACGTGAAGTCCGTCGTCAGCACGCTCAGAGGGGCGTTTCGGGCTGTCACAGAGGCCGCTTCACAGGTACCTCGGAGCCGCATTCTGGCCATATTTTCGGCGATTGTGATTTTTGTCGCAATTGGCTACTGGGTTCCGCTGCCCAGCGCCCTGCAGATGCGCGATTGGGCCACTTCGGTGGGCCCCTGGTTCCCGCTGGCGTTCCTGGCAGCACACACCGTGGTCACGGTCTTCCCCTTCCCCCGAACGGCATTCACGCTGGCAGCAGGCCTACTGTTCGGCCCAGCACTGGGCGTGCCGCTGGCGGTGATCGCCAGCACTGCCAGTGCGGTGCTGGCCCTGCTGCTCGTGCGCGCGTTGGGCTGGCAGCTGAGCAAGCTCACGCATCGCCCCGGCATCGAAGCGGTGGACGCGCGGCTGCGACAGCGTGGCTGGGCGTCGGTGCTGTCCATGCGGATGATCCCGGCAGTGCCGTTCTCGGTGATCAACTATGCCGCCGGCGCGTCAGCCGTGCGGGTGTTGCCCTACACGTTGGCGACCTTCTTCGGCCTGTTACCCGGCACCGCCGCCGTGGTCATCCTCGGCGACGCACTGACCGGCCACATCAAAGGCTCGCTGGTGCTGGTCTCGCTATGTACCGCCAGCATCGGGATAGCCGGTCTGATCTACGAGATCCGCCACCACCGCCGCGGCACTGCGGCACCGGCGGCTACGAACGGGCCTTCGGACCCACTGCCGTCATCGCGCTGAACAGGGTCAGGAACAACACCGCCGGCGCCATGTTCTGCACCTTGTCGTGTGCCCGGACGTGGGCACTGACGGCGATGGTGAAGTACAGCGCCAACATTGCCGTCGTCAGCCGCGCCAGCGCCGGGTTGCGGTTGACCGCGAGCAGCCCCACCACGGACGCGGCCTTGGACCCGACCAGGATCCACCGGTACTCCAGCGGGAAATGGACGTCGTTGAGCGCCTTTTCGATCGGGGCGAGCGGCACTGCACATGCGACGGCGTCGCCCGCTTGGAACAGCGCCAGTGCGGTGTAGGTCTTCGGGGAAGTCAGCAGGCTCATGGTCACCTCGAGTGTTGTCCGGCCGGGGGCTCGATCTGCGGGCTCCGTGGTTGTGGCAACGGCTGGGTCGGCGGCGCCGGAAGGGGATGCGAGCTGTACCCGGGCTGCACCGGTGTGCGTGCCTCGGCTTCGGCCTTGGCGACGGCCTGGGCGATGGCCGGATCGGTCTGCGTGGAGAACCAGTCGGCGACCTCGTCGTCGTCATCCTTGACCGGGGCATCCTCGACCGGTGACGGCGTGTAGCGGAACACGCCGTCCTCCCCGGGGGCGCCGAGCAGTTTGGTGAATCCCTGTAGCGCCGAACCGAAGTCGCTGGGCACCACCCACACCTTGTTGGCTTCGCCCTTGGCCATCTGAGGCAGGGTCTGCAGGTACTGGTACGCCAGCAGTTCGGGGGTCGGCCGGCCGGCCTTGATCGCGGCGAACGTCTTCTCGATGGCTTTGGCCTGACCCTGGGCCTGCAGGTACTGGGCGGCCCGCTCACCTTGGGCCCGCAGGATGCGGGACTGACGGTCGGCCTCGGCGGCCAGGATCGCGGCTTGCTTGGCACCTTCGGCGGAGAGAATCTGGGCCTGCTTCTGACCCTCGGCCGCCTTGATCGCTGATTCCCGGCTGCCTTCCGCCATGAGAATCATCGCGCGCTTCTCGCGGTCGGCGCGCATCTGCTTCTCCATCGACTCCTGGATCGACGGCGGCGGATCGATGCTGCGCAGCTCGACCCGGGCGACCCGCAGACCCCAGCGGCCCGTCGCCTCATCGAGCACGCCGCGCAACTGCCCGTTGATCGAATCGCGGGACGTCAGCGTCTGTTCCAGCGTCATGCCGCCGACCACATTGCGCAGCGTCGTGGTGGTCAACTGTTCGACACCGACGATGTAGTTGCTGATCTGATAGACCGCGGCCTGTGGGTTGGTCACCTGGAAGTACACGACGGTGTCGATGTTGACCGTCAAGTTGTCCTCGGTGATGACGGGCTGCGGCGGGAACGAGACCACGCGCTCGCGCAGGTCCACGCGTGCGCGAATCTTGTCGACGAACGGCAGCAGCAGCGTCAGCTGACCGGAGACGGTCTTGCTGTAGCGGCCCAGTCGCTCGATGACGGCGGCCTCGGCCTGTGGGATCAGTGCCACCGACTTGACCACCACCACGATGGCGAATGCCACCAGGGCCAGCAGAAGTATCAGCGCAGCGGTCATGTCGGGCTCCTTCTACGAGGTTGCTCAGATGATCTTGTACACCACGGCGGTGGCCCCATCGATACGCAGCACCGTCACGTGATCACCGGGTTCGAATACTTCGTCGTCGTTGAACGGGCGCGCTGTCCAGACTTCACCGTCGAGTTTGACCTGGCCCTCGTGCCGTGCGACGCGGTCCAGCACCAGCGCGGATCTGCCCTCGAGCGCCTTGACCGGTTCGGGTAGCCCGGCGGCTCCGAGCCGTCGGCGTAGCGCGGGCCGAACCAGTACCAGCAGCAGCACGGAGACCACCAGGAACGTGGCGCCGTCCGCCCAGATCGGCCAGTCCATGGCCCAGCTCAGTCCCGCCGTCGCGAACGCGCCGCCGGAGAGCATCAGCAGGAACATGTCCCCGGTGAGCGCTTCGGCGCCGGCCAGCCCGATGGCTAGCACCAGCCACAGCAACGGCACAGGCATGACGTCAGAGTAGCGCCTTCCGGGCTCATTGGCCTGGACCGAACTACACTGCCTCCATCATGTGGTGCCCGAGTGTTTCTCTGTCGGTGTGGACCAATGCCTGGCTGGCCGGGCTGGCCGCGCCCGATGATGTGCTGGATGCGTTATCGCTTTGGGCGCCAAAGCATTCCGTCGCCGCATACGACTCCGACGCAGCCGGCAGGACCGGACTGCCCTGGCCGGACCTGACGAACTTCGGCGGGGTCTCTCTGCTGCAGACGCTCCGGGCCGCCGTGGGCGTCGGTCGGTCGGCACCCGCCTTCCATCTCGTGCTGCCGGTACCCGGCGATGTCCGGGGTCTGGCGCCGGGCACGCAGTTCCACCATGATGCGTTCGCCGTCGGCGAAGCCATCGTCATCACGTCGGACACGGGCGCCTCCGTCGGACTGGTTCCGGATTTCGAGTACGACGACTCCCCTGTCGATCTCGACGGTCCCGATACCGGCGATGTCGAGATCGTGGTGAGCGCGTTGTCGTGGACGGTGTACTCCGTGCCCCCGATACCGCTGGGCACGCATTACGACCTCGGCGAAGAGGAATACCGGCTGAAGTACGCGGTGCGGTCGGCTGCGGAGGCGCTCGGCCGACTGCGTGCCATGGGATCGGATGTCGACGATCCGCGGAGCATGGTCGAGGATCTGGTGGCCTCGGAACTGATGCACGAGCTACCCGATCACGCCCCCAAGCGGGCGGTGCGGGTACTCGAGAACGCCGCTCATGTCGACGCGATCGTCGCGGTCAGTTCCGGTCTGGCGCCGATCGGCCTGCAGAGCTCATCCGAGATACAGATCGCCGGTGACGCGATGAAGCCGTTGACCGACGTCGTGCGTTCGGCACGACTGGCCGCGGTCGACGCGATCCTGCACTCGGCCTGGGAGCAGCAACCCAGGTAGTTGGGATCGGTAGTGGCGCCACCGGTGTCCACTGATCGAACTATGAGGGCATTCACGATCCTGATGTGCGCGTTGTTGTTCGCGGGCACCGATCTGCTCGCGGCCGCGCCGCTGCTGCTGGCTCCGAATGCCTACGCCGACATCAGCTTTGAATGTCGACCCGGCTGCTGGGGCGCTATCGCGGTGTCACCCTCGAACGGCGAAGAAGTGATCCGGACGAACTATCGGACCCAGGACAAGGCCGAAGATGCTGCTGTCCTGTGGTGCGATGTCGATGGCAGGACGAACGACTGCCAGGTGGTCGCGTCCGGGCTCGGGTGCCTGTCGATTGCCGACAGTGCCGATCGGAAGTCGATTGCCGGCAGGGTCGCACCGACCATGGACGCGGCCGACGCGGCAGCCCTGGAAGGTGCCGGACCAGGGGCCACGATCAGCCTGCACGACTGCAACAGCTGGTTGTAGTCGGCTCGTCACTCACCACAGCAGCCGGGCGAGCACGGCACGCCGTTGATGCTGCACCCGTATCCCGGCGCCGGATCCTCGCCCTCGAGGCGGGCCGGGGACGTCCCCGCCTCCAGCTCGCGGACCAATTCGACTGCGAGCCTGGCGAATCGCGGATCGGCATTGGGAGTCGTGGTGCGCACCAACGTCATTCCCGCGGCGGCCGCCTGCTCGGCCAGCTCGTTGTCCAGGTCCCACACCACCTCGATGTGGTCGGCGACGAACCCGATCGGGCAGACGATGACGGCCTTGGTCCCCGCGGCCTCCAGTGCCCTCAGATGATCGCCGATATCCGGCTCCAGCCAAGGGATCTGGGGCGGGCCGGAGCGGGATTGCCAGACCTGGTCATACTCACTGACACCAGCTGCGGCCGCGACAAGCCTTGTTGCATAAGCAACTTGGCGACTGTAGAGCTGCGGGCCGTGACGCTGGTCGGCGCCGACGGGAATCGAGTGCGCGGTGAAGACCACCCGTGCTTCGTCGCGCAACTGCGGAGGTAGCGCGGCAGCGGCATCGCGGATGCCCTCGGCGAACATCTCGACGAACAGCGGGTGGTCGAAATACTGTCGCAGCTTTACCAATTCGGGCGCATCGGGCCCGGCGGCCGTGCGCCCGCGGGCGATGTCCTCGACGTACTGCCGGCAACTCGAGTAACCGCCCCACGCCGAGGTGGTGAAGACGGCCGCACGCCGAACCCCGTTGTCCCGCATGAGCGCAACGGTGTCTTCGACATACGGTTCCCAGTTACGGTTGCCGAAATAAACCGGCAGATCCGGCATTTCCGCCTGCAGCTGGGCGATCAGCGCCCGGTTGATGCCGTTGATCGGCGAGACGCCACCGAAATGCAGGTAGTGCTCGGCGACAGCGTCGAGCCGCTCGGGTGGGATACCGCGGCCGCGCGTGACGTTCTCCAGGAACGGCCGGACCTGTTCGGGTCCCTCCGGCCCGCCGAACGACAGCAGCAACAGTGCGTCGAAATCCATCAACGTACCCTTCCAAGAACGCGAAACGGCGCTCCAGCAGGGAAACTGCCGGAACGCCGTCTCGGCGGAAAACACATCAGAGCAGCTGGGTGCTGGCTCCGCCGTCGGCGTAGATGATCGAGCCGGTGGTGGCAGGCAGCCATTCGGACAGCAGCGCACACACGGTCTTGGCGACGGGGGTCGGATCCTTCATGTTCCAGCCGATCGGCGCGCGCTGATCCCAGCCCTCTTCGAGCAGCTGCATCTGGGCGCCGGCCTCGTCACCGAGCGCGCCGCCGACGATGGCACTCATGGCCAGGGTCCGGATGGGGCCTGCGGCAACGAGATTCGACCGCACGCCGAACTTGCCGGCCTCGCGGGCGACGAACCGGTTGACCGACTCCAGGGCGCTCTTGGCGACCGTCATCCAGTTGTAGGCCGGCATCGCACGCGTCGGGTCGAAGTCCATGCCGACGATGCCGCCGCCTTCGTTCATGATCGGCAGCAGGGCCTTGGCCAGCGAGGCGTACGAGTATGCCGAGATGTGGATGCCCTTGGCGATGTCCTCGTAAGGCGCGTCGAAGAACGGGTTGACGCCCATACCGGTCTGGGGCATGTAGCCGATGGAGTGGACGACGCCGTCGAGCTTGTTGCCCGCCCCGATCACCTCGGTGACGCGCTCGCCGAGCGAGGCGAGGTGCTCTTCGTTCTGCACGTCGAGCTCCAGCAGCGGCGCGGGGTTGGGCAGCCGGTCGGCGATGCGCTGGATCAGCTTCATCCGGTCGAAGCCGGTGAGCACCAACTCGGCGCCCTGCTCCTGGGCGACCTTCGCGATGTGAAACGCGATCGACGAGTCGGTGATGATCCCGGTCACCAGGATCCGCTTACCTTCGAGCAAACCTGCCATAGTCCTGCACTCCTTAAAACGAAAGTTCTACCAAGCCAAAGCTTTTGGGGGTCAGTGACCCATGCCCATGCCGCCGTCGACGGGGATGACCGCGCCGGCGATGTAGCTGGCATCCTCGGACGCCAGGAAGCTGACCGCACCGGCGACCTCTGCGGCGGTACCGACCCGCTTGGCCGGGATGAAGTCCAGTGCACCTTCCTGGATGCGCTCATCGAGGGCCCGCGTCATCTCGGTGTCGATGTAGCCGGGCGCGACGACGTTGGCGGTGACGCCCGCCTTGGACAGCTCACGCGAGATCGAGCGGGCCATGCCGATCAGACCGGCCTTGGCTGCGGCGTAGTTGGCCTGGTTGCCGATACCCCACATGCCCGAAACCGAACCGATGTAGATGATCCGGCCGAAGCGCTTGCGCTGCATGCTGCGTGACGCGCGCTGGGTCACCCGGAAGGCACCGGTCAGGTTGGCGTTGATGACCTCTTCGAAGCGCCCTTCGGTCATCCGCATGAGGAATGCGTCCTTGGAGATGCCTGCGTTGGACACCAGTACCTCGACCGGACCCTGGTGTTCTTCGACCTCTTTGAATGCCCGGTCGATGGCGTCGTTGTCGGTGACGTCACACTCGACGCCGAACAGTCCTTCGGGAGCGCCCGACCCGCGGTGGGTCACGGCGACCTTGTGTCCGTCGGCGGCCAGTCGCTGGGCGATGGCCAGGCCGATACCACGGTTACCACCGGTGACCAGTACGGAACGGGAAACGAAGGCCGGACGGCCCGGAGCTGCGTCAGCGGCAGCGGTCTCACTCATGATCGCCAACTTATCGTCTTTGCCATTGATCGCCGAATTCGGCGCGCCTGACGCCTGGGCGCTACCGGGCCGCCATGGCGCCGCGGCGACGGCTCGCCACGAACCGCACGACGTCGGCGATCCAGTCCCGATCGGTGCGCAGCGTCATCAGCGGCGCATCGCATCGCCGCAGGGTGCGAGCCACCTCGTCGCGGTGTGCCTGTGCGGCCCGGGCGAAGTCGTCACGAAGCTTCTCGTCGATGGTGAATTCGCGGGTGATGCCGGATTCGGCATCCTGCAGCACCACATCACCGACGTCAGGCAGTTCCACGTCGCGCGGATCGATGATCTCGACGCCGAGCACCTCGTGCCGCCCGGCGATCGCCCGCAGTTCGCGCATCCAGTTGATCGGGCCCAGGAAGTCGCTGATGATCACGGCCATGCCGCGCCGGCGTTCCGGGCGTCGCAGGGCATCGATGGCGACGGCGAGATCTCCGCGGACCCCCGGCGGGGCCTTCGGCGTGGTGGCGATGGCGCGCAACAGTTCCTGCTCGTGCATCCGTCCGGACAGCGCGGGCACCCGACGGATGGTGTCGCCGTTGGAGATCACCGCGCCGAGGCGGTTGCCCCCGCCGCTGTTGAGGAAGGCGATGGCCGCGGCGGCAGCCACGGCGAGGTCGCGCTTGTCGCAGCCGGCAGTGCCGAAATCCAGGCTCGCGGACATGTCGACCACGAGCCAGGTCTCCAGTTCGCGGTCGGCGATCATCTGCCGGACGTGCGGCGTCGTCGTGCGGGCCGTCACCGACCAGTCCATGCGACGGACGTCGTCGCCGGGTTGGTAGATCCGGGACTCACCGGGCTCGGAACCGGGGCCCGGGATCAGGCCCTGGTGGTCACCGTGCAGTACGCCGTCCAGCTTTCGCCGGACGGTCAGCTCGAGCTTGCGCAGCGCGGCCGACAGTTCCGGGTCACGGATCTGGCCGCGCCGCAGCGACGGCAGATCGACCGTCCGGCCTGCCCCCTTGTCTGTCACCGACCGGGCGCTCCGGACGGTGCGCCAGCCGCGCCCGCCATCACGGGCGCAACCGAATGTCCTTGCTGCGGAATGGCATTGACCTGCGGCAGGGCGACGGTCTGCAGAATCCGGTTGACCACGGTCTCGGCGGAGATCTCGTCGGCCAGGGCGTCGTAGGTGAGGACCAGTCGGTGACGGAGCACGTCCGGGATGACCTCGACGACATCCTGCGGGATGACGTAGTCGCGGCCGCGCACCAACGCCAGCGAACGTGAGGCGCTGATGATGCCCAGTGAGGCACGCGGCGAGGCGCCGTACGCGATCCACGCCTTGGCATCGGGCATGCCGAACTTCTCCGGTTCGCGGGTGGCCGTGACGATGCGGACCACGTAGTCCACGAGGGCGTGGTGCACGAAGGTGTTCGCGGCGACGTCCTGCAGGCGGAGCAGGTCTTCGGTGGTGAGGATCTGCTTGGCCTCCGGCGGCTTGACGCCCATCCGGTAGATGATCTCGCGCTCTTCCTCGGGCGACGGGTAGCCGACGTTGAGCTTGAACAGGAAGCGGTCGCGCTGGGCTTCGGGGAGCGTGTACACGCCCTCCTGCTCGATCGGGTTCTGGGTGGCCATGACCAGGAAGGGACTCGGCAGCGGGAAGGTCTTGCCGCCGATGGAGATCTTGCGCTCGGCCATGACTTCGAGCAGCGCCGACTGCACCTTGGCGGGCGCGCGGTTGATCTCGTCGGCGAGCAGGAAGTTGACCATCACGGGGCCCAGTTCGATGTCGAACTCTTCCTTGCCGACCCGGTAGATGCGGGTACCGACGATGTCGGTGGGCACCAGGTCGGGGGTGAACTGGATGCGGGCGAACGAGCCGCCGACCACCTTGGCGAAGGTCTCCACGGCCAGTGTCTTGGCGACGCCGGGCACACCTTCGAGCAGGACGTGGCCCTTGGACAACAGCCCGACCAGCATGCGCTCGACCAGTTGGTCCTGGCCGACGATGATGCGTTTGACCTCGAAGATCGCGCGCTCGAGTGTGTGCACCTCGGACTGCAGGGCACTGTTACCGGTGGGAGCCGCGGCGTGCTGTCCCTGGGGCGCGGGGTAGCCCTGCGCCGGGCCGGGGAAATTCCCGGGACCTTGCGGCGAACCACTCGGTGACGTCATGAAGCATTCCTCCCGCTCGGGGCTATTCGACATACTCAGCGCGGCGCGTCAGCCAGGTGGCCGCGCGCCTTGCAACAACTATTCCAGGCACTTCGGGATCCGTCGACGTTGCCCGGTTCCCCGGCGATTCGACCGGCGATGCGCTACGTCTCGATGATCCGGGACAGGTGCGGCGACATGCCCGACATCCGGACCGGGCTGACGGTGACGCGGCCGGCGCTACCGGACGCCTCCAGCATCTTGCCGCCGCCGAGGTACATCGTGACGTGCTGACTGCCGCCGGGACCGTAGAAGATCAGATCGCCACGCTTGGCCTGTGACGGCGCAATGGCGCGGCCCGTATTGAATTGGTCGCCAGAGTATTTCGGGATCTGCACCCCGACACCGGCGTAGCAGTACCGGGTGAACCCCGAGCAGTCGTAGCCGATCTTGCCGGCGTCGTAGTCGACTCCCGGTCCGGGCCCGGTCAGGGTGCCGCCGCCCCAGGAGTACGGCACGCCCATCTGCGAGCCGCCGCGCCGGATCACGTATTCGATGGCTTGCGCTCCCCCGACGCGTCCGCCGGGCATCATCATGGCCGACCCGCCACCGCCGCCGCTGGGCTTGCCGCCCAGACCGAGGGAGGCCAGGAAGCTCTGGCCCAGGTTCTGGGTGGTCTGCAGTGCCAGTTGGCTCACCTGGAACGACGCGTTGGCGATCGCCACCGGGTCGCCGGGCGCACCGGAGCTGGCTTTGGCCGGCAGGGTCGGATCCCAGCCACCGTCGGGGTCGGCGAAGGCACGTGGGACCGGCACGCCGACTGCCGCCGCGGCCAGCGCAGCCGCCGCGACCAGTGCGTTCCGCCGGTCAAACATCTTGCCCTGCAACGTTTTTCCCCTCAATCAGTATTCGATGAAACGGACGACGTACGGTGTCATGCCGCTGGTTCGGACCGGGGAGATCTTGACGTTCGAGCCGGTGTAGGGCGCCTCGAGCATCTTGCCGTCGCCGAGGTACAGGGTGACGTGCTGACTGCCGCCGGGGCCGTAGAAGATGACGTCGCCGCGACGCGCCTGCGATGTCGGGACCTTCCGGCCGCTGTTGTACTGGTTGCCCGAGTAGTGCGGCAGCTTGATGCCGACGCCGGCGAACGCGTACAGGATCAGACCGGAGCAGTCGAAACCGGTGGTCCCGGCGCCGTCGTCGATGCCCTTACTGGGACCGGCCGCGGTGCCGCCACCCCAGGAGTACGGGACACCCATCTGCGACATGGCGCGCCGGATCACGTACTCGGAGGCCTGCTTTCCGTAGACGCGGGGAATGGCGCCGTTGGTGTAGCCGTTGGAGGCGACCTGGGTCGGCACCAGGCCCAGGCTCTGCAGGAAGCTGTGGCCCATCTGCTGGGTGACCTGCGCGGAGGTGGCGGTCACGCCCAGCACCGAGTTGATCACCGCGACCGGGTCACCCGGGATGTTGGCGCTGGGAATCTTGGGCAGCGTCGGGTCCCAGCCGCCGTCGTCCCATTTCGCGCCGCCACCGGCAGCGTTGATCCCCGCCGCTCCGTTCGCCGCTCCCGGGTTGGGGTTGCCATCCCAGTTGCCGGCGTAGTTGCCCGCCGCCGGTGCCGGGGCGCCGCCGGTGGGGGTCGACCAGGGCTTACCCATCGATGCCAACCGCGCCTGCGCGGAGCTGCGCTGTGCAGTCAACTGGTCGAGTTGGGTCTGCTGGTCGGCGAAGTTGTGCTTGGCGTCGGTCAGGGCACGAACTGCGTCGTCCTGGCTCTTCTGCGCATCCTTGACGGCCTGATCGGCCTTCTCCTTGGCGAGGCGGGCCGTCGACTGCCGGTTCACCTGCTCGGTGCGGGCCCGTTGCAACTCGGCGATGACCTGCTGCGAACTGATAGACATGGCCTGGCCGGCGGCGACCGTGGCGATCATGTCGGCGGGGTTGGTGGCCGTGAGGTACGACTGGGCGGGGCCGTTGGTGTAGGCCGACACCGCGTATTTGTTGTATTGGGTTTGAGCTGCGGAGATGGCCGCGTTGGAGTCGCGCAGGCCGGTGGCGCTGGCGTCGACGTCCTGTTGTGCGGTGGCCGCATTGTCACGCGCGGTCTGGACGTCGTCGATGGCTTTGTTGACGCTCTCCTGTTGCCCCTGGATGGAGGCCCCGAGTTCGGCCAGCTTCTGGTTGACGTTCGCCACCTCGGCGACCAGAGCGGCAATGTCGTTGCCGGGCTGCGCCGCGGCCACGCCCAACCCCGGCAGGAACCCGGACGCGAAGACCGACGTGGTCATGACACCGAACACAAGCGATCCGGTGCACACGCAGCTACCCAGCCGCGAGGCTGAGGCGCGATTGGTGCGGGTCATCGACTCTGGTCTCCTAAGGCTCAAGCTCGCCACGAACTCAGGAACTGCGTTCGCGTACTGGCTCATCCGTCGGGCCCGTAGTCGCATTAGTCACATCTGCAACATCCGGTGCCAACTGCACCGTACGTCACATCAGGCTCTATGGAAACGTAAGTAACAAATCACATATCTGTAATTGAAAAGAGTGTTACCGAATGGTGATTATTCGAAATTGCAGAAGGCCGATACCGGTCACTGAGCGGCAGGTTCGGCGGCTTTGGTCACACCCGCTTTCCGGGCACGAACCTGCAGTACCCGGGTACCGACAGCGGCCAAGATGACACCCAGAACCAGCACGATGGTGAATTCGGTCCAGGGAAATATCGGCGTCTCGATCTGGCCGACGAAATTCTTGGCCGACAACACCGGATTGCCCGTACGAGCGAGGTCTTCGCCGGCTTCCAGCTTCACCCGGCTGACCGTCGTGCTGTAGCTGCCCACGTGCGCCGGACTCAGCGCCAGCACCGTCGAGCCAGGGTTCGCATCGCCCACGACAGTGGCGATGTCGCGCATCGGCGGATCGGTCCACGGATTGGTCGGCAGCACCACGATCTTGAGGTCCAGACCGTGACCCTTCGCGTCGGTGACGATCTGCCGCAAATCTTTGAGTTGCGCCTCGGCGGCACTGGCCTGTTTGGCGTCCACGGGCTTGCCGTCGGGGCCGACGAGCGCCGGCGGGGCACTCACGCCACCGGCGCGCACCTGATCGAGCACCTTGGCCATGCACTGGTCGACGGACGCCGTGGCCGGGTCCTGCCCGACGGTCCCGCATACGTCCACTGGAATGTATGCCGGCAGAAAAGCAATCGTCACCACGCAAACGCTACTGGAAATTCACCCAAGTAACGGACAGCACGCGCGCAACGCAGCGAGACTGTAGGCACCCCCTCGGTCGTTCATAGGACAAGCGTACTGTTAGGGTTGCAACGCGCCGCTGACACAGCCCGTCGCGGCGAGATCTAGCCGGGAGTTGATGTGAGCAGCAATTCATTTGGAGCCCGTGACACGCTCGTTGTCGGGGATAACAGCTACGAGATTTTCCGCCTGGACGCGGTTCCGGGTACCGAGAAACTTCCCTACAGCCTCAAGGTGCTCGCCGAGAATCTGCTGCGCACCGAAGACGGCGCCAACATCACCAAGGACCACATCCTGGCCCTGGCCAACTGGGATCCCTCGGCCGAGCCGAGCATCGAGATCCAGTTCACCCCCGCCCGCGTGATCATGCAGGACTTCACCGGCGTGCCCTGCGTCGTCGACCTGGCCACCATGCGTGAGGCCGTCACTGCCCTGGGCGGCGACCCGAACAAGGTCAACCCGCTCTCGCCCGCCGAGATGGTCATCGACCACTCCGTCATCCTCGACGTCTTCGGCACCGCCGACGCCTACGAGCGCAACGTCGCCCTGGAATACGAGCGCAACGCCGAGCGCTACCAGTTCCTGCGCTGGGGCCAGGGCGCCTTCGACGACTTCAAGGTCGTCCCCCCGGGCACCGGCATCGTCCACCAGGTCAACA
>ERZ650309.622-NODE-622-length-17303-cov-6.942138_pt1 | contig 17303 bp, 26 predicted proteins | sample MGYA00376245_ERZ650309 | MGnify/ENA primary metagenome ERZ650309 (study PRJEB26733, sample SAMN07839294) | wastewater metagenome | biome: urban; feature: wastewater treatment plant; material: waste water | place: USA: North Carolina | collected 2016-04-26 ...
CGGGGCTTGGGGCGTTGAGAGGAGGAGAAGATGAACTTGAGCACGATCCCCTGGCTGAAGCCGGCGCGGCGTCTGGCGGACGCCGAACTGCAGGAGTTGTTCCTGCAGTGGCACGCCGCGATTACTCCCTGGTTGCCTGGCGGGCGCTCGCTGCCGACCGCGTTGCGCGTCGTTCGCGATCGCGCCGCTGCCGCTGCCGCCGACGCGGCAGCTTCCGCCTACGCCGACGCGGCCGACGCGGCCGCCTACGACGCACTTTACCCCGACGCCGCTGCCGACGCCGACGCCGCCGCAGCGGACGGCGCCTGCTCGCGCGCCGTCCACGCTGCCTTTGAAGCGGTAGGCGGCTACGCCGCCTACGCCAGCCACGCCGACGCCGTCGTTGCCGCCGACCACGCGGCCAGGGCCGCGAACGCCGCCGACCACGCGGCCAGCGCGGCCAGCGCGGCGCACCCCGTAGACATCGCCGCCGCGTCCGACGCTGTCTACGACGCCTACTTTCTCGTTGTCGGCTTTCAGGTTTGGCCGTGGTGGCGGAGGAACTACTTGAAACCCGGGGAAGTGCTTCTAGATGAAACGCGCTGGCGGATCTCCGGCCTGACCGAGCCGAGCCCGTGGCGCCCGCTGCTGGCACTGTTCCGCCTCGGCGCGGCGCCGATTGGCTACCGCCCCGGGTCCGTTGGACCCGAGTTTGTGATCTACGCACCGAATCCGTAGCCTGTGAGCGACGGGAAGAGATCTTTCTTGATCTCCAGAGCGCCCCGGCGCTATCTTGGCTTCCTCGCCCCGATCGCCCTCGGGCGTTGAGCACTCGGTCCGTCTCTCTAGCGGGGATTGGGTGGCCTGGAGCGAGTCCGCTCCGGCGCCCTCGGGCTACGACCTCCGGGTTGCCGTCGGCGTAGTCGCCGCGGCGGACCTGGCGGCGTGGCGCCGCCGCGGAGGCCGGTGCCACGGGCTCTGCGAGCGACGCGCCGGTCGCTGGTTCGTCGTTGCGGCTGGCGCGGAGGTCAGAAGCCGCGCCGCGTTGCTGCCAAAGGGGGCGCTCCCCTCTCGGGGGGTCGCCTACTTCTCCGGGGGCCCTGTCCCCCGCACGCCGGTCGCGACGGCCTACGCCTTTGGAACCCCCATGCGGGGGGCGTCGGATGCCGTCTGGGGAGTTCCCGGACCGCGGCTCGCGCCGCGTTGAGAGGAAACGATGACAGTTTTTGGAGATGCCGTCCTGGTTGACGGCGACGGGAGGGTGAAGGTTGGCCCCGAGGTGGTCGGCGCAGTCTACTGCGCCGTGGCAGAACTCGGATGGAAGGCCGAGACCGGGCCCGTGCCCGGCGTTCTGCTCCAGTCGGCGAGATCGTCGCCGCGGAGTCCGGGCAGCTGGGCTGGTCCGCGGCCCCGGTGCGGCTGGGGTTAGCCCCCAAGCAGCCGACGGTGATTGAAGCGTAGCCAGCCTGGTTTATTCAGAAGGTGAGAAAAAACAGGAGGATCCGATGGAGACCTACGAAACCTACGAAATCTTGCAGAGAACCCGGGTCGCGGTCCGGGCAGGGAGGCTGGCCTCCTATTGGCCAGCCAACTTCCACCCCTACCCCCTTGGTAGGGTTCGGTTGGGCCTGGTACAGACCCAGGCCCAATGGGTTTGGGACGGGTCCGTCCTGGACGGACCCGTGGTCGTCATCGAAGGCCAGACTCCGGTCTGGCGCACCGAGGTGCAGGACGGCTGGCTGATGGCCCAGGCGCTGTGGCGCCTGGGCGTCACCGACAAGGAGAGGCTGGAACTCCTCCAGGCGCTGCCCGGCGCCCTGATCGCGGCGGCCTGCGCCGCCGGGCGATCCCGGGACGATATCATCGACCAGATGGGGGCGGGGCGGCGAACGCGCCCCCGCCCTACGTGGGAGTCGCTGGAGCAGTGGACCCGCTGCTCTATGTTGACGATGGCCCGTTGCGCCCGCGGCATGGGGCTGCATGGCGCAGCCCTACTGGCGCATGTCACGGGTCTGCCCGTCGAGCGCTGCGCCGCAGCGCTAGACGGGCTTCCCTCGGAGTGGGATGTCCCGTCTGACGAATTTGTTGCCGGGACGCCCCGGCAACAGCACTGGACAAGCCCAGAGCCCCACCCGATCGGGTGGAGTTTGTTGGACAGCAGGGATCGGGTCTACGAGGCCGCGTGGAAACTCCACGTGGCCGGGGACTGGGCGCCGAACCTTGGATAAGGAACCGATGAACGAGATGGAAATCGCACAGGCCGCAGTTGATGCGGCTTTCAAAAGGCAGTCTGAAGCAATGGGCAACGAGGGGCGAGCTCTTGCGGAATGGCTGCGCGTAAAGCCCAGCGCCTTGGCGAATCCGTCCTCCCTCGAAAAAAAATTCGGGTTCGAGGCACGACGCCTGAACGCGCGGCAAGAAGCCGCCCGGAAGGCATGGAAGACGGCTCAGGAAAATCTTCGTTTGGCCAGCGAAGCGCTGGCCAACGCGGAAGAAAGGTGCCGCGAGGTCAAGAGGGTCGCGAACGCCGCGCTCATCGCCGCCCTACGCGCGGCTGGGCCGCTTCCGGTCAGGGCTCTCGCCTTGACATTGGACAAAACGGGAGAGGAAGTGATCTGGACCGGGGTTGCTTTGGTGGACGAGGAGGGGGCGCTCGTGCTCCCCGACGACGCTCCGCACAAGAGCAATGGTTGGCAGGTAATGGAAAAAACGGGCGAGTGGCGACGGATCTTCTATTACGCCAAGCGCGGCCCAGACGGGCGCTCTCGCCCGTCTGTGTTGGTACCGTGACCGTCTCCGCCTTGGCCGAGTTCCGGCCCAAGCTCAAGAAGCAGTTCACCGACCCCAAGGTCCGCGCACGCTCCGCGCTGCGGTACATGCGCGCTTGCAAAAGATCTAGATGGCGCCCGACGTGCCGAAGCCGCCCGGCGTAGGCTGGCGGCGAGGGTGTCAGCCACTGCGCGACGGGCGCTGGACGTGGCTGCTGACGCTGCCCGCGCGCAGCTCGCCGCCACCGGGGGCGCCGATGTCGGCGGAATGGGCTACACATACACCGATGGAGAACGCATGACATCCTACTTTGATTCCGCTCACGAGAGGGCGCGCAAGCTCGTCGAGGGTGCTAAGTCCAGCGAGGGCAACTACGACTACGAGGTGCTGCGGGCGCTGGAGGAGATGGAGGGGAAGGTCATCCTCGACTGCAAGCTCGTCGCGGCGTTGCCGATGATGCCCGCCGAGATGCGCGACGCCATCCTGCTGGTCATCGCCCGCTACGCCGAGCAACCCATCGAGTACGCCGACAGGTCGCATAACGACGACAGCGATGCGGACCGGCTGCGCCGCTACAACGATCTGGTGTGGCACCTACATACCGTCTTCCATGAGGTAGGCCGCCTCGGCAAGGTCGGCGACTGGTGGTGGTCGGACAACCCCGCGTCCAACATTCGCGGCTGGGCGGAGCGGCTCGACGATCGCCTGCTTGAGCTGATGCGGCAGCACCAGGACACGGGCGACTTCCGCGAGGCGATCGCCAAGTACGACGCTGGCGTCGCCCGTACCACGGCGGAGCTGGAGCAGGGCTAGCGCCAGTTGACAGTGCGTCTGCCCCCTCCCACGATGGACAGTGCATGGACCCAGCGCGAGTCCGTGTCCGGCGAGAAGCCGCTGCCGTCGGGGACCATGGGCCTGCTGCGCCAAGCGCGCGGCGAGCGCCCACAGCCGGAGCCTGTGCAGGCTCGCCCTTGCGCGGGTGGCGTGCGGTGCGGGAACCTGAGCACGGAGCGGTGGCAGATCGGCGAAGGCCGAGATCGTGTGCGGGGCATGGTCACGTATTGCCGGGCCGGGGCCGCGTGCCGGTCCGGTTCCCAGGTCGTCGAGATGGACCTGTCCACGCCGCGGCACAACGCGGGCGCTTCGCAGATCGGCCCCTACACGGTCGGGCGCAGCAACGGGCAACCCAGCGAGCCCGCGCGCTTTAACCAGCGGGCCCTGATCAACCACATGGCTGGACGGGCCGGGGCCGATGCCAGCCAGATCCGCGACGCCATCGAGGACGGCGCGCGGGCTGGCGATGTAGTCGAGATTGTGAAGGGAGGCCGCTGATGCGCAAGGTCTTCGCCCTGCTTCTGGTCCTCCTCTGCGCCATCGCGCACGCCCAGACCTGGACCCCTTCGCTGCGCGGGCTGCCGCCCAACGCCGGCATCCGCGTGCGCACGCCGCCCTCTGGACCGCCCACGGGCCGGTTCCGGCTGGTGGACCGCCCTGGTCCGAGTATGGCCGGTCCTACTGCCGCCGAAGTGATCGCCGAGCGCGCGGGCCTGCTGCCGGTCCCGCCCCGGCTTGGGCTAGCGCCCCAGAGCCCAACGCGGCTTGAACCCGCCCAGGACCGGCCCACGGCCCCGGCCCCGGCCGCGCCAGTCGGCAGGCCCCGCATCTGGTTCCAGGGCGGCTCGCCGGGCGCGTTCCAGCGCAAGCCCGATGAGACGCCCCTGGACATGCTCCAGCGCTCCCTTGAGCTGCAGCGCGAAGCCAGCCGCTGCCCAGGTGGCCAGTGCGAGACCGTGATCACGGGCTACGACGAGGTGCAGATCTCGCGCGGGGTGTCGCGCTCGACTGCGGCTACGTGCCCGACGTGTGGCGGACTGGGGCAGACCACGCGGGCGCCCGGGTACTCTATCGACGTGGTGGCCCCGCGTGGGTCGTCGCTGACTGAGCCTGGTGGGCGATACGAGGTCACAGGGCGCACCGCCAAGCGCGATGGCACGGCGGTGCAGCTGAACGCGTCCCGCGCCCGCGTGGGGGCCACAATGGGAGTCCTGGATTACCGCCAGCAGGCCGCGCCCCGCACGAACGAGGACCTGATCCGCGACGCGAGCGAGTGCCCAGGTGGGGCCTGTCGCAACGTGCGTCGCGGCGACGTTCAGGAGCGTGCGCCGTCAGGGGCCACGTACCGGGTGCAGCGCGCCTACTGCCCTGGATGCAATGGTGTGAGCGGGGTCACTGAGGAGATCGGCGGCACGTACCGGCGCGAGCAGACGGTTCGTGGTGGGACGCAGGAGCGTAACATGGACCGAGGCGAAGTCCCGTCGGAGGACAAGCCCACGGTGCGACGCATGACCAGGGAAGCGCTGCGGAACGCGGTCCTTGGCCCGCCCCCGCCCCGGCCCCGGCTGGAACCCCGCAACTAGCCAACCCGCACGAACGCCAGCCATGCCGGGCTAACCCCCAGGACCGGCGCCACCCTCTCGCACAGCGCCAGATCGAGACGGGCCCGCTCGGCCTCGATCTGGTGGATCGCCTGCCTGGCCGTGGCCGGGCCGTAGCCCAGGAGCCTGCCCACTTCCGCGAGCGGCACCTTGCCGCGGGCCTCGCGCAAGCGCTTGCCGTAGCCCTTCCACGTCCAGCGCTCCGTATTCCACACAGGCTCCTCGCTCGGCCCGAACCCGAGCCAAGCTGGGTCACAGCCCAGGGCGTGCGCGAGCTTGACCACGCGCTCGGTGGTCGCACTGGCACCTGAGACTTCCCACAGCGTCAGTGCCTGGCGGCTCACGCTCAGTTCGCGCGCAAGGCCCGCCTGGGTCAGGCCACGGGCCATGCGCGCGGCCAGAAGGCGATCGGCGAAGCGGGCGCTGTGCAGCTGATGAAACGTGGTCACAGAGGGCACGATCGCTGCCGCGCCGCCCGAAGTGCAAGCCTGTCTACTGATCTTGGCCACGCCGACAGTGTAGCTAGTTTTCATTTACATGACCCGAATAAGTTGCATCAGCGACGGCATGTAAATAAATACTTGCCACTGCGAACGGGGTGCCATAGTCTATTTACATGGACGCGGCGCTGGGCCGCTTCCGAAACGAGGAGATGCACATGGACTTCATCCAGAAGCAGAACAAGTTCCCGACGAAGTGCGAGTGCTGCGCCAAGAAGTTCCGCGCGGGCAAGTCCCGCAAGGAGCCCGTCGAGTGCTACAACGCGCCCGGCACCTACGCGCTGATGTGGAAGTTCTACTGCGACGGTTGCGCCGAGAAGGCGCCGCCCGTCGAGGACAAGCCCACGGTCGGCACCGCGAAGACCCTGGACCAGATCGCGGCTGGCCCCGCGGCTGCCGGGATCCGGCGCCAGGGCGTGACCTGGGGCGAGAACAAGTAGGGGGGCGGTGATGATCGTCGAGCGCGACTACTACCTGAACGAGCGCCTGTTCCTCGCGTGGCTCGATACCCAGCGCCCCGGTGTGCGCTGGGTCGAGACCTTTATGAAGGATGATCCGAACTACAACGGCGGCGGGTACGGGGACGATGGGTACAGGTGGTACAACCCCTACTACCGTGGGACCGAGCGAAACGACGTGCCCCAGGTCGAGGCCCAGCGTTGCGTCGTGGGCTCGCGCCGCGTTTGGCGCCAGCGCGGGTACGGCGCAACGGGCATCTTCCTGACCGACGGAGTGATCCTCGGTGAGGGGACCGACCACGCGGTGTTCGCTGAGCGGGCCTGGGCCGCGCTCAGCGAGTCCCTGGGCCACGACCCCGCCGCCCTGGCAATCGTCCGCGAGTGGACCGAGAACGCGATCGAGGGCTGGGCCTACGAAGAGGCCGAGTACGAGGCCGCGCGCGCCGCCGAAGAAGCGGCCCTGGCCGCGCTGGACGGCGCCTGTGCTCGGGCCCGTGCCCTCAAGGTCTCGACCCACGGCGTGTACGCCCCGCGCCGCAGCGAGAGCGCGGACACGGACGCGCTGCTGCAGAACGCCGCGGACCTGCGCGCGGCGGCGGATCAGATCAACGCCCTGGCCGCGGAAGAGGAAGCGCGCGTGGCAGCTGAAGAGGCCCGGTTCGCCGCGATGCCGCGCGTGTCCGTGGACCTGGGCGCGGGCAAGAAGTGCCGCGCTCACGTGGTGGCGATGACCGGGATCGTGGACCGCGACGGGAAGGCGCCGTACGCGTGGGGCGCTACCCAGATCGAGGGCTACGCCTCAGACCCATCGTGGTCGCTTGTCTGGACCCTGCACTACAATGGCGGGGCCGTGTCCCGGTGCCTGGCGAACGCCGCCGGGCAAGGGGTCCTGCACGAGGACGGAGAGTTCGAGGGCTCCGGCGTGACCGCAGCCCAGGTGCGTGCCGCCCACGGGCTGGCTGCGCCCAAGGTCGAGGCGCCGGTCGTGGCCGTGGCTGCGCCGAGCGCCTCGCTGGACCAGCTAAAGGCTAAGTTCGGGAAGAGGAAATAAAAATGATGAAGAGCGCGTTGACGGGAAGGTCTAACTCGGAGAAGAAGTTCGCGGCGGAGCTGGCGCGGGCGCGGGGCGATCTGAGGAGATAACGATGATCGCTGCACCTCCGCTCCCGGCGCCGTGCAAAATCGACGGCGATTTCTGCGAGGTTCACGAGGACGAAGTCCTCCCTGGTGCCTCCGAGTGCCGGGGCCATGCCGATCGCCTCGAACGGCGTGCGGCCCAGATCGACACTACGCAGAAGATCCTCGCGCACCTGCGCGCGGCCTGCGCGATCCGGTGCCAGGGCCAGGAGTCCGATGTGCTTGGGGCCGTCGGATGCATCGAGGCTGAAGTTTTCAGCTCTCATGGGTTCGACCCTGAGAGCGGGTCTTACAGCAACCTGATCCGCCGCGCGTATCCGAGCGTGCGGATCCAGACCCGCACGCGAACCGTTACTGCGCGCTGGGCCACCTTGGCCCAGTACGCGCTCAACATCAGTGAGGGGGTGTTCCCGACTTACCCCCGGACCATGGACCTGTGGACGGGTAGCGACTGGGACGGAGTCGTCTTACTGGCGGCGGTGGAGCCTACGCCTGCGCCTACTCCGCCGCCCGTTGCCGCGGCGCCGCTCTTGGACCTATCCGCGCTCAAGGCCAAGTTTGGGAAGCGGCGGTGAGCGAATACCCTCCCCTGACCGGCGAGGACTGGGCCGTGGCCAAGGGCGAGGCCCGGCGTGAGGAGTTGGCCGCAGAGATCGGCCTGCGCTTCGCTGGATGCAGCGTGGTCGAGAAGTTGACTAAGCCGTTCCTGCGTGAGAAGCGCGGGAGGTGGTGGTACAACTGCTCGCTCTGGCCCGGCGAACTGGGATCGGTCCGGTCTCTTGCCGAACTGGCTCTGCCGCTGGCCGTGGTGAAGTGGCCGACCCCGACAGGGGTTCGCGAGTGGTCCAAGGCCCGGCGCCAGATCGTGGCCGCGATCCCGGCCCCGGGCCAGCCCTTGCTCACGCCGGGGCAAAAACACACGCTCACGCGCATGGTCCGCGTCTTGTGCTCGATGTCGGTGGGGACGGAGCTAGAGCGCGACGACGTGGCCCTGGCCGACCGCGTGAGCGCGCTGGCCGTGGACTCCATCCCCTGGCTGGCCGATGCGCCTGTGCCGCGCCCCGCGCCGCCCCAGAGCGCGCCAGCGGCCCAGCCCGCGCCCGAGCGCTCACGCTTTGAGCTGCTGGAGATCGACTGATGCTGCAGGCGCTGTGGCTGCCCGAGCGCTGGGACGCGCGCAAGACCTGGGTCGCGGAAGTGACCCCGCACGGGCTACGGTTCCTGCCGTGGCTGCGCTGCTACCGGCACTCGACCAGCACCGGCAAGAACGGGGTGCGGCGCCTGTACCTGCTGCAGGAAGGCCGCGCGTACGAGGTCCAGGACGGTAAGCACCGCTACCGCTGGCCGCACAAGGACGCGGCCCCGGCGGAGCGATCGCGCCTGGACCTGCTGGAGATCGACTGATGGGCAAGCAGTGGCTCGGAATCGATGTGCTCACCGCCGCCAAGCGGCGCATCGCCAAGATCTTCGACCACTTCCCGAAGATCTACCTGTCCGGGCCCTCGGGCAAGGACTCGGGCGTGATGATGCACCTCGTCTGCCAGGAAGCGCGCCGCCGCGGGCGCAAGGTCGGGGTCCTGTACGTGGACCTTGAAGCCCAGTACGAGAGCACGATCGCGTTCGTTGAGAAGATGTTCGCCGAGTACGCGGACGTGATCGAGCCCTACTGGCTGTGCCTGCCCGTGGCCCTGCGCAACGCGGTGTCCCAGTACCAGCCCAAGTGGACCGCCTGGGAACCGGGCGCGGTCTGGGTCCGCCAGCCGCACAAGATCGCTATCACGGACCCGGCAGCGCTGCCCTGGTACACGACCGCGCCTGCCATGGAGTTCGAGGAGATCGTGCCAGCCTTCGCCGAGTGGTACGCCCAGGGCCAACCCTGCGCGTGTTTCGTCGGCATCCGTGCCCAGGAGTCGCTGAACCGCTGGCGCGCGGTCACACGCAAGGCGAACCGCTGGCACGATCCTGACAGCCACGAGCCCGTGTTGTGGACCACGTGGAAGGGCGAGACGGTGTTCAACGCCTACCCGCTATACGACTGGCGGACAGAGGACATCTGGCGCTACTACGGCAAGACCGGGGCCACGTACCCGCGCACGTATGACCTCATGTACCGCGCGGGCCTCAGCGTCCACCAGATGCGGATCTGCCAGCCCTACGGCGACGACCAGCGCAAGGGGCTGTATCTTTGGCACATTCTGGAGCCCGAGACCTGGGCGCGCGTGGTCGCGCGCGTTGCCGGGGCCAGCATGGGGGCGCTATACGCCCAAGAGCGCGGCAACGTCCTCGGGCGCATCAAGGTGACGAAGCCGGACGGTGCCACCTGGGAGAGCTATGCCAAGCTGCTGCTTGCGGGCATGCCCACGCAGAGCCGCGAGCAGTACGAGAACAAGATCGCGGTCTTCGTCCATTGGTGGCAGGTGAAGGGCGTGCCCATGACTGACGAAGCCGACCCGAAGCTTGAGGCGGCAAAGAAGGCGCCCAGCTGGCGACGCGTCGTCAAGATGATCCTTAAGAACGACTACTGGGCCAAGTCGCTGAGCTTCGGCCCGACCAAGTCCGAGGCGTTCGCCAAGTACCAGCAGGTGATGAAGCGAAGGAGAGCACGATGGGGTCTGTAGTGGACGAGATCCGGGCCTTGCTCGCGCAGGTGCCCGAGGGCGACGCCGCGCGCGTGCCGGTTTTCAACGAAGTGCAGCGGGTGCTGCAGGAGTTCGTGGGCATGGCCGAGCCGTGCCTGGCGCCGCAGCTGGTGCCTGCCGAGCGGGTGCAGGCGAACGCGTACAACCCCAACTTCGTGGCCGCGCCCGAGATGGAGCTGCTGCACCTGTCCGTGCAGCAGGACGGGCTCACGCAGCCAATCGTGGGCTATCGGGTGGACCACGCGACGACAGAGATCGTAGACGGGTTCCACCGGCACCTGATCTGCCGGGGCCAGGATCGCGACGGGCGCAAGCGCCCCAACTGGCAGGACGTGCCAACGCGCCTGCGAGGCCACCTCGCGGTCGCGTACATCGACAAGCCCCTGGACGAGCGCAAGGCCAGCACCGTGCGCCACAACCGGGCCAGGGGCAAGCACGGGGTCGGTCCCATGTCCGAGATGGTCGCGGAGCTGCACGCGGCGGGGTGGTCGCCCCAGCGCATCGGGGAGCACCTGGGCATGGAGCCGGACGAGGTCTTGCGCCTGCGCCAGATCGGTGGGCTGGCCGATCTGTTCAAGGATGAGGAGTTCAGCGAGGCGTGGTCTGGGATGTAAATTAATTCTTGCCATCCTATCGGGAATGCCATAGTCTATTTACATGGACGGCGGCACGGAGTCGCTGACCGGCAAGGAGACGAACATGACTCACACGATCTACCTCTACGCAGTGAAGCCTTCCGAGTCCAGGACCGCCTCCGCCCTCTTCTCGCTGGACAAGTCCCCGGACGTGGCCCTGCTTGTGCCGATGTTCGGGCTGCGCTCCGGCGATGAGATCGTCGCGGTGTTCAAGCTGGACGCCGACGAGCGGGGGCGGTTTTTCTTTGAGAACGCCAGCACTGATAAGCCCCGCCTGGCGCTCCGCGACTACGCTGGCGAGGGGACGATCGAGATCGAGCAGTTGCTGCGCGAGACGATCGGCGGCGCGGACGGTCGGCGGTTCCCCCCGGTCCGACTGACGCATGCTGCCAAGCCTGCGCAGGCGATCGATGGCGGGTTGCCCGAGTAACGAGCAAGGATGACCATCAAATCAAAAGACGACGCCCTGCGCCTGCGGGCACTGGAACTGCTAGAGTCCGAAGGCGCTACCTCGGCGCGCGCGGTTGCGCGCGAACTGGGTGTCCACCACAAGACGGTGCAGCGCTGGGCGCGCTTGCAAAAGATCGAACTGACGAACCGGGGCGGCAGACCGCCCAAGGAAGAGGAGGATATCGATGGCGACGACGAGTAGGCGGCGCGGGCCACGCGCGATCCAGGTGGCTGATGGCTCTCCGCCCGAGGTGATAGCGGCCCGCGAAGCGGCGCAGCGGGCGGCTGAACCTAGATACCCTGATCCAGAACTGTCCGACGAAGAACTCGCTGAAACCCAGGAATACGAGGGCAACTGGATTCGGCTGGTGAACGAGTACAGGGTGGATGAGCAGATTCGCCACCAACTCGACGCGCAGAAGATGATGGCAGAGCGCCGAATCGTGGCGGAGCGGCGCCACGCGCATCGCTGACCCCAGAGCTAGCCCCGCCTGGTGCGCAGCGCGGCGGCCTGTGCCTGCACCCGCTGAGCGTCCGCGCATCCGCACGGCAGCCTGGACCCGCACGCAGCGCAGCGCGTGACCTCCTCCCCAACCGCCAGCGCCAGCGGCAGCGGCGCCCCATCCTCGCTGGCCACTTCCACCGCGTAGCAAGTGCAGACAGGCGGCTCCCATGCCACCAGCGGCAGCCCACAGGCCGCGCAGGCCTCGGTTACGGCCACAGCCGCAGCTTTCCCGGCCCGTTGAGGATCTGCCGCAGGTCCAGGTGGACGAAGTCGTCGTACAGTCCCACCCCACCCCACGTCACCTGCTTGAGCGCGTGCAGCCGCAGCGCCACCTCGCGCACCTTGGCGGGCGCTACTCCGGCGACCTGGATGTCCGCCGCCAGCCCGTGGTTGTGCAGGCTGGTGGGGCTCACCCCCTTGTGCCCCGCGGCAATGCGCGCCGCGTCGTACTCCCGCGGGCGGTAGCCGCTGATGGGGGTGATGGGCCGGCCTCCCAGCCCATCCCGCAGCACCTCCAGCGCCATGCACAGCGGACGCAGCCGGGTGGCCACCCACTCCTCCGGGTAGGGGGTCTCGCTGAAACCAAACTCCTCCGCCTTGTCCTGCGGCAGGCGGAACTCGTGGCGGCTGAAGTGCGTGGTCACGTCACCCATAGGCCGACTCCAGCGCCGTAACGCGCCGCTCTAGGTGCGTCAGCCGCGCGCCCTGAGCTGCGACCGACTCCTGCAGCGACCGCAGGAGGCCACCCAGCCCGGCAAGCTGCGCCTGCGCTGCGCTCAGGTCCCCCTGCGCCTTGCCCAGGGTCGCCGCCAGTTCGTCCACGCCCGCGCCGATGCTGTCCAGCGCGTCCAGCACGCTGGTCTGCGCCGCTGCCTCGGCCTGCGCCACTTGGCCCGACAGTAACCCCAGGCGCCGGCGCACGCCAACGGTCAGCCGTTCCCACCGGCCCGAGCGCGCAGACGGCAAGCCCGCCGGGGGCCACGTGCCGCTCACTGGCGACCCCGCAGCCAGTCGCGGGCGCGGCGCTGGGCCTCCTCGGCGGTCACCGGCGCATCCGGCAGCGCCACCAGCGCCGCCGCCGCAGGCTCAACCGGGCGGTCAGCCACCGCGCGCACCGCAGCCCGCACCGCGCACTCGCCGTAGCTCAGCACCAACTTGGCGAGTTGCTCCTGCCAGCCCTCGCCCTGGTGCAGCGCCAGGTCGGTCGCCGCCGACACCGCTGGCGCCACCTCGGCAGCCGCGCAGGCCAGCAGCGACCCGCGCAGCGCAGGGCTGCAGGCGCTGGTCAGCAGCAGCACCGCCAGTGCCAGGTCGCCGGGCCGCGCGGGGCGACGCCAGCCTTTCAACGCCGCCAGCGGGCTAGGCAGCCCCAGCGCGGTCAAGAGCGCCAGCGCCACCTCGGGCGGCAGTTGGCCTGTTGCGGTAGCACCTGCCACCGCCAAGAGAAACAAGGCAGAGAGCGCGAGCGAAATGCGAGACATGGAGACCTCCGAAGTCAGAGAGAGACGCGCCGACAGGCGCAGGACTAGGGCTGGACGGTCCAGAAGCCGCCGCCCAGGACGACCGCGATCTCTCCCGAGCCCGTCAGCACGCGCTGGCCGTTGGTAACGCCAGCACCAGCGAGCGGGATCGGCGGCTTGCCGTTCAGCCCGGGGTAGCCGCTGAGCGTGATGGGCTGAGTTGCGCCGTACTCAATGACCAGCGTGATGGTGCCACCACTGCGGTACAGGCGCCGGGCCTGGGCGATGGCACTCGACTCCAGCCGCAGGCGGTAGTCGGGGTCAATGTCGTTGACGCTGACGACCATGTAGTCCGCGCCCTTCGTATCGTCGAGGGTCTTCACAGTAGCACCTCCCAGAGCAAAAGGTTGGCGACGGAACCATTCCCGCCAGGGTTTGCGTGGATGCCCAAGGACTCGCCCGCAGCGAGCGTGACCGTTGCCGTGGCTGTGACCTGCGCGGCATCGAGCGTGGTCGTACTCAGCGTGGACCACACTCCGCCACTCTCCTTGCGGAACGTCAGCAGGATGTTGATGTCGGAGTCATAGCGGAACGTGATGCTGTACGTGCCACCGCTCGGAGAGCGCAGGAGCGGCGTGTCCACCGCGCCAACCGGATTGGTCCCGTTCGCCCACCAGTAGCTCGCGTCGCCCCGGATGTTCGGCCAGATCTGCCACTGGCCGATGCCGCCGCCGAGAATGAACGCTGCCACCACCCGCTGCGCCGCAGGCGCCCCAGCCGCCCCCGGGGTCACAGCCGTCGCCTGCCCGTACTCATTCAGCGTGATAGACACCGGGTAGTCGTAAACCCCCGACGGGTCCGGGTCGAGCGGCGTCAGCCCACTGCCGCCAGGGTTGACATTGCTTGGGATCATAGGTTCACAGTGCCACAGCGCCCAGCCCGCGGCAAGATGGGCTACTATCTGCCCATGGCAGGAGCCTCCTACAACTACGAGTACATCGCCGACGACAAATTCAGCGCCGCCCTCGAAAAGATGGCCAAGGCCCAGGACGCGCTGAACCGCGCGGTGCGCCGCGGGCAGAAGGCCGCCGAGGAAGGCCAGGGCTCCTACGAGAAGATGGCCGCCGCCATCGAGCGCGTCAGTCAGTCCCTCGCCCGCTCCGCCGTCAACGCCGCCGCCTTCGCAGACGAAACCCGCGCCAGCGCCAAGGCGGCGGGGCGACTTGGAGACGAGACCCAGCGCGTCAGCCGGGCCAGCAAGGATCACGCCGCCAACGTTGAGCGCGGCTACAGCTTTCTCAAGTCGAGCGCCGCCGCTGCGCTGGACCTATTCAAGCACCTAGAGTCAGCCAGCGGGGTAAAAGGCTTCTCCAAGCAGCTTGAAGGCGTCGAGGGGATGACCGACAAGCTGATTGACCTGCAGAACGCGCTGAACGTCAGCGACGCCAAGTTCGAGCAGCTTGCAGGCAAGAACGGCGCCCGCATCTTCGAGGCCGCGAAGGCGTCCGGCCTGTCCGCCAGCGAGATTGCTGCCGCGGTCAAGTCTACTCAGGCAGCTACCAGCACCGGCGAAGAGTTGCTGGCGAACCCTGAGATCTTGCGCAACGCAGCAATGTTCACCAAGGCCAGCGGCGGCAAGCTGGAGGAGATGACCACAGCGTCGGCTATCATGGGCCAGCAGTTCAAGATGACCGCCGCCCAGAAAGCCGACGTTGCAGGCATCACCTACATGCAGGCGCTGCAAGGCAGCCTCGAAGCCAGCAGCATGCCCAAGTTCGCCAAGGGCGCTGCGCCATACATCGCAGCGACGGGAAAAGAAGGCGACGCCGGGTACCGCGAGTTCATGGCGATCAATAACATCGTCAAGGACAAGTCCGGCCTCCTCGGCGAGGAGGGCGCAGCGACGACAGCCACCCTGTCGCTGAGCCTGATGGACGCGCTCAACACCGAGAAGAAGCGCAAGGCCATTGAGAAGGCCATGGGCGGGCGCGTCACCGACGACAAGGGCAAGGTGTCGTTTGGCCTGATGTACGAGCGCATGCACGCCGCTGGCAAGGGGCTTGACCGCGAGCAGGCGCAGAAGGCCATCGCGGGCGACGACGTGGCGCTCGACAAGGTGGGCGACAGCAGCGCCTTCATGAAAGCCATCAGCAACGAGGTGCGCGACCGCTCCACCCGCCGCGCCCTCATCGCCCTTATGGTGTCGTCGCAGACTGACTACGGCACCGACAAGGATCTGCGGCGGCTGACCAACGTCAGCGCCAAGGACGGCCAGGCGGCGATCGTGCAGGCCGCGGGCCGCTGGACCGAGCGCAGCGCCACCACCCGGCGGCAACTAACCGAGGACCAACAGCTCCAGGTCGCCATGGGCACCTACGGCGACAGCGAGGCGGTGGCCGAGCGAGAGCGGGCGCACAAGAAGGGCGGCGACTTCGCAGCAGCCAACCCCTGGCTGGCCAGCGCTGAGGAGATGCCCTACATCGGCGATGCGCTGAAGTACGGGCGCATGCTGTTCCAGGTGGGCGGCACGGCCCTAGACCAAGCGCCGGCGGGCGGGCGTCCCATGGCTGCGGAGAAGGCGGGGGCGCTGGCGGCGATGGCCTTCGCCGAGGGCGCCAAGAGCCAAGACCCGGCGCTGTACGAGGCCGGGCGCCAGACGGCGGCAGGCGTTGAGCGCGGTTACGTGGACAAGGCCGAAATCCACAGCCCCTCCCGCATGATGGAGCGCCTGGGGCGCATGTCCGCCGAGGGCCTAGAGATCGGCTACTCGCGGCAGGTGGCGCCGGTGGCGAGCGCCTCGCGCGGGCGCAGTACCAGCGTCAGCTTCGGCGACATCAACGTCACCGTGCCGGGCGGCACCAGCGACGACATGGCGCAACAGATCGCTACCGCGGTTCGGATGGAACTGGAGACGATGGCGCTGGAGGCGGGGGCGTAGTCTTGCCCAGCAGCGCCCGGATCTCGAACAGCGCCACCAGCGCATCGAGTAGCACCCGGCCCAGCAGCGCCGCAGCGGCTCCACAGACCAGCGCTCCCACCAGCCCGGCCATGACCGCCTGTGGGTCAGCGCCGGGCCGGTGGCCACTCTGACAGCCGTACATGGCCCCGATGAGCACTAGGGCGTAAAAGACAAGAGTCACGTTTCGATAGGTCCACGGCATGGCCTAGCATGGTCGGGCCGGGCCAGATTATGCGCAAGCTGAACGTGCGGCTAGGGCCTGCGCTGGGCCTGGGTCTGGCTGGGCAGCAGGGCGGGGTTGGGGCGGTTGAGCGCGGCGGTCAACTGCCCGTTGGCGAGCGCCGCCACCGCAGCAGGCACCTGCGCCAGCACCCGCGCGATGGAGACCGACGCCGCGCCGATGGCGGGCTGGATGTTCGGCAGCAAGTACGGCGCCGCGGGGGCGCTGGCGAGGCCGCTGGTCTTGGGCAGCTTCTCCTTCGCCTTCTTGGGCTTGGCCACCTCTTCCACGATGTCCAGCGTCACCGCGTAGACACCGGGGTTGCCGCCCTCCTCGTCCAGACTAGACATCTTCTCGACGTAGACCGACTGCACACCCATCAGCGCCAGCTTGGGGTGGATGCAGCCCACGGGGTAGCTCTGCCCGCCTGCGGGGGGCGCAAGCTGCGCGGCCAGGTCAGGCCACGCTTCCAGCTCGTCGCGCTCCGTCATGCGGATGACGATCTGCCCCCGGCCCAGCTGGTAGCCCTTGTTGGCCGTCAAGCCCCCGTCCTCGCCGGGGCTGTGCTTCTTGTCCAGCTTGCGGCCTCGGCTGAACTTCACCTGCGCCCAGCCGGGGGCAACCTTGCCATTTATGACCACTTTGTCCCACGCGTCGGGCGAGTCATACCACCACGGGGCGACGCCAGTGGTGGGGCCGAGGGTGCGCACGTTGGGGACTTGGACCGGGGCGCGGGGCAGGATCGCCATATGGGCAGTCTAGCACCCGACGTGGTAGCCTGCTGGCATGGCTGACGTGCTGCTCGGCGATGCCCCGGTGGTCGAGACGGTCGCCCACGCCTCGCGCACCGGCGCGTGGTGGGCCGACCTTATCTTGGCGCCCAGCACCGCGCCCGACCTCGGCGCGCAGCTGACCATGACCCTGCTGGGGACCGCCTACCTCGGCACGGTCCAGCGCGTGCGCACCTACGTGGACCGGGTCACGGTGCGGCTGGTGGCCGGCGGCGCGGGCCTCAGCAAGCAGGCGGGGCCGCTGGCCTACCAGGGGACGCCGCTGGTCACTCCCTGGCTGGATGTGCTGGCGGCGGTGGGCGAGACCTCAGACCCCACCAGCGACACCGCAGCGCTCGGGGCGGCGCTGGTGCAGCGCTGGTACAC